>Ga0164296_1004989_pt1 | contig 11857 bp, 9 predicted proteins | sample GEODES057metaG_FD_113533 | JGI IMG/M metagenome (GOLD analysis project Ga0164296, IMG submission 113533) | Dystrophic lake water microbial communities from Trout Bog Lake, Wisconsin, USA - GEODES057 metaG | ecosystem: Environmental > Aquatic > Freshwater > Lake | place: USA: Trout Bog Lake...
AACACAATCACTCAAAGACGCTTGCTTCACCAAAAGATCGCCGCTTAAGATCAACCAACAGATGAGGCCAATGCTCCCTTAATCTACGCCCTCAGTTGTCCCAATTGTTTTGACGACACACACCTAAGTGATTGGGTTTCGAAAAACGGCTCCGCGAACTGCGATATCAGCCCGGACAAAGTCGATCTGGTCGCCGTATTGGAGTCTTACTGGAACGAGCACGCTAGCAAGCTGCCAAGCGCAGATACGGCATTCAATGGCCTGTGCTACTGGCGGGAATACTGGAAGGAGGCGACGGTTTCAGAACTGAAGCCTTTGGAGCAGAGGCGGTTCTGGAAGTGGCTTGCCGCTAAGGGTTTGGAGGCCGGCGGTATCGACCGCGTACTTTCCGACGGTAAGGCCGCGCTTAACTGGGCCGTCAAATGGCAGATCTTGGCAAACGCGCCGCACATCTTCCTGATGCAGACCGAGGTGGATCGCCGCTCGCGCAAACCAATGGGACGTCCCATCGTGCCCAAGGAAATGGCGTTGCTCATCGACGCCACCAACTCTCGGCACATGCTAACCTATCTGATAATTGCGATCACAACGATGGCACGCCCAGGAGCAATCCTCGATCTTGGCGGCGCGCAATTTGACCGCGAACATGACCGCGTGGATTTGAACCCGCCCGGACGCAAGCAGAACAAGAAGCACCGCCCGATCCTGGCCGTCGCTCCGACGTTGAAACCGTGGTTGCAGGCGGTAACCGATCCAAGCCGGCGCTACGTCACGTATGGTGGCAAGCCAGTCGAATCTATCAGTACGGCCTGGGTCAATCTGGTGACTGAATCTGGCCTAGATTCCCGCGTCACCCCCTATTCCATCCGCCATGGCATGGGCCGCGAGATGCGCAAGCGCAAAGTGCCCAAGGAACAGATCAGCATCTTCCTGGGTCACCTGCCCAAAGACTCGGACGCGACAACTTCGATCTATGCCCCTTATGAGCCGGAGTATTGCTCGGAGGCGATTGCAGCGATTGAAGATGTAATGGCCGAAATCCGCAAGCACCTCAAAAAAGCTAACATCGATCAGGCGATCTCGGCCATTGATCCCGTGGCTCTGGCAAAAGCCATTCCCAGCAAGTTCAAGAAAGGCGTGGGCGATGCCAAGCGCGAGGAGATTCGCCGCCTGATCCTGTCAGGTCTTCCCCACAAGGAAGTCGTGCGCCAAAGCAAGACCTCAAGCGGCACGGTGAGCCTCATTCGCGGTGAGTTGCGTGCAGTTATGCCGCTTTATCGCAACTCTGAATCACCCCTTTGCGTACCATTTGCGTACCATGAAGACGAAAGTTCGAGTCCGGAGGACTCGCAAGTCCCTGAAATGATTGGTGGGCCCGGCTGGATTCGAACCAGCGACCTAACCGTTATGAGCGGTCAGCTCTAACCAACTGAGCTACAGGCCCCGGCTCCGGGGTATAACAGGATTTTTCGGCCCGCCAATAAGCCACGCTGCCGCCGCGATTTTGCCGTTCTGCGGGCTGAACATGACCGGGATATTTGGAAGGATTCGTCATGAAAAACGCCCTGCTCGCCGCTCTGCTGCTGGCCGCCGGCCTTGCCCCGGCCTGGGCCCAGACCGCCCCGGGCCGGAGCCTGAGCATGTCTGGCCAGGGAGAGGTGCGAGCCGCGCCCGATACCGTGACCCTGTCGGCCGGGGTGACCAGCGAAGCGCCCACGGCGGCGGCCGCGCTGAGCGCCAACACCGCCCGCATGCAATCGGTTTTCGCCGCCCTGAAAAAAATCGGCGTGGCGGACAAGGATATGCAGACCGCCAATTTCTCGGTCTCGCCGCAAGTGGCGAACACCAACAACCAGCCGCCGCATGTCACCGGCTATCAGGTCAGCAACCAAGTGCAATTGCGGCTGGACGATGTTGCCAAGCTGGGCCCGGCGCTGGATGCGCTGGTGACGGCGGGCGCCAACCAGATGAACGGCATTGATTTCGCCATCAAGGATTCCGCGCCCTTGCTGGCGCAGGCCCGCGCCGATGCCGTGAGCGATGCCCGCGCCAAAGCGGAAACCTATGCCAAGGCTGCGGGGGTGAGCCTGGGGCCAATCCTGTCCATCAGCGAAAATGGCGGCCAAGGGCCCAGGCCTGTCTATATGGCGATGCCCATGGTGCGCTCGGCCAAGGCGGTGCCGGTTGCCGCAGGCGAGGAAAGCATCACGGGGGAGGTTTCCATCGTCTGGGAAATCCATTGAAAGCGCCTATATTCCCCGGATGGACAATCCGTTTTTCGAAGACTGGACCGCGCCTTTCGGCGCCCCGCCGCTAGACCGCATCACGCCGGCGCATTTCCCGCCGGCCTATGACCGCGCCCTGGCGCAGCATGACGCCGAGATTGCCGCCATCGCCGCCGCACCTGTCGGTTTCGAGAACACCATCATCGCGCTGGAAAAAAGCGGCAAGCTGTTGGGCAAGGTCGAAGCGGTTTTCTCCAATCTCGCATCCGCTCACACCAATGACGCGTTGCAGGCGATCGAGCTGGTAATGGCGCCGCGCCTGTCCGCCCATTGGAGCGCGATCTACCTGAACGCCGCTCTGTTCGCTCGGATTGACGCGCTTTTCACCAAACGCGAAACGCTTGGGCTGGACACCGAAGCGATGCGGGTGCTGGAACGCTATCACCTGGATTTCGTGCGCCAGGGCGCCATGCTGAAGGGCGCGGACCGGGCGCAGCTCGATGAAATTGGCCAACGCCTGGCCACCCTGGGCACGGAATTTTCGCAGAATGTTCTGGCCGATGAGCAGGATTTCGTCCTGCCGTTGCGCGAAAGCCAGATGGGCGGGCTGCCCGGTTTTGTGCGCGATGCCGCCGCCGCCACGGCGCGGGATCGCGGGCTGGACGCGCCCTTTGCCGTCACCCTGTCGCGATCCAATGTCGAGCCGTTTCTGCAATTTTCTTCTGACCGCGGCTTGCGCGAGCAATTGTTCAAGGCCTTTGTTTCGCGCGGCGCAAACGCCAACACCCACAACAATTGGGCGATCATCGCCGAGACATTGGCGCTGCGCGCCAAACGGGCGCATCTGCTGGGCTATAAAAGCTATGCCGATTACAAGCTGGCCGACAGCATGGCCGGCACGCCGGGCAAAGCGCGCGCCCTGTTGGATCAGGTTTGGGGTCCGGCCAAGCGCCGCGCCCTGGAAGAGGCGAACGATCTGGCGGCGCTGATCACCGAAGAGGGCGCCAATTTCAAGCTGGCGGCATGGGACTGGCGCTATTACGCCGAGAAACTGCGCGAGAAACGCTTTGACTTTGATGAGGCCGCGCTCAAGCCCTATTTCGCGCTGGAGAACATGATCCAGGCCGCCTTCTTCACCGCCGGAAAATTGTTCGGCGTTTCCTTTCGCGAACGCCGCGACATCCCCGTCTATCACCCCGATGTGCGGGTCTGGGAGGTGGCGCGCGAAGGCAAACCCATCGGCCTGTTCTATGGCGACTATTTCGCCCGGCCGGAAAAGCAGGGCGGCGCCTGGATGTCCAGCCTGCGTGACCAGGAGACATTGGATGGCAACGTCCTTCCGCTGATCCTGAACAATTGCAATTTCGTCAAATCCGTTCCGGCGCTACTCAGCTTCGACGATGCCCGCACTTTGTTTCATGAGTTTGGCCACGCCCTGCACGGATTATTGTCGAAGGTGCGCTTTCCGCGCCTGTCGGGCACCAATGTGGCGCGGGATTTTGTCGAGCTGCCGTCCCAGCTTTACGAACATTGGCTGGAAGAAAAAGAAGTGCTCACCCGCTTCGCGCGGCACTATCAGACAGGCGAAGCTTTGCCACCTGCCCTGCTCGAAAAGCTGTTGGCGGCGCGCAATTTCGGCCAGGGCTTCGCCACGGTGGAATTTCTGGCTGCCGCCTTTGTTGATATGGACTTTCATGCTTTGGAAGCAGGCGCCGCCATTGATCCCATTGCGTTGCAGGCCGCCTCGCTGGCCCGCATCGGCATGCCGGACGAGATCGCCATGCGCCATGCCAGCCCGCATTTCAGCCATGTGTTTTCCGGTGAGGGTTATAGCGCGGGCTATTATTCCTATATGTGGTCAGAGGTTCTGGACGCCGACGGTTTCGCCGCCTTCCGGGCGGATCCTTTCGACCCTCTTGCTGCCGGCCGCCTGTATGACAATATCTATTCGGCGGGCGGCTCCCGTGACTATGCGCAGGCTTATCGCGCATTTCGCGGGCGTGATCCTGAGGTCAAGGCCTTGCTCGAAGGCCGTGGATTGGAGACAGCGTGATGCGCAAGACACTGATGCTGATGGTGGCCGGTGCCGCCCTGGCCTTGGGCGCTTCCGCCCCCGCGCCCAAGCTTTCCATCACCGATCTCAAAGACCTGCCGGTTGTGACTACGGCGCCCTATGACGAAGCCGCGGACGCCAACGCCGTGGTCGCCGCCGCCTTTGACCGCGCCAAAAAAAGTCACAAGCGGGTGCTGCTGGATCTGGGCGGCAACTGGTGCCCCGATTGCATCATCCTGGCCAATCTGATGCGCATGCCGGGCATGAAAGACTTCATGAGCAAGCATTATGAATTCGCGTCGGTGGATGTCGGTCGCTTTGACAAGAATCTGCAGATCCCGGCACGCTTCGGCTATACTCAGCGGCTCAAGGGCGTCCCCACCGTGCTGGTGGCAACCCCCGACGGCAAGCTGGTCAATGACGGGCATGTCTTTGCCCTGTCAGATGCGCGCCACATGACGCCGCAATCCCTGGCGGAATATGTGGCGCAGTGGACGCAATAGCCTAGTTGGCGGCGACCTGACGCACAGAGGCGCCGGGCTCCAGCATGCGGTCCACCACATGCATCACGCCGTTCTTGTCATACACATCATAGATGGCGATGTCGGCGGTGTCGCCCCGCTCATCCATCAGGATGACATTGGTGGGGCCATTCATGCGGGCGACCAGAACGCCGCCTTCCACGGTGCGCAGCTTGGCTTGGCCGCCGCCCTCGCCGATCACTTTCAGCAGGGTCTGGCTGTCATATTTTCCCGGCACCACCAGATAGCCCATCAGCCGGGCGAGCTGCGCCTTGTCGCGGCCCTGCACCAGGGCGGACAACGCCGCATTGGTGGGCGCGAAAACTGTGAACTGGCCATCGGATTTCAGGGCGTCGCTGACGCCCGATTCTTTCATCGCCGCCACCAGCGCGGAATGGTCGGGCGAAGCAGAAATATTCTCCAGCAGGGTATGGCCCGGCAGCATGGCCTGGCCGCCGACCATCGGGTTCATCACTTCGGCACCGGCGGCGAACGATTTGGGCTGGGCGGGAGCATTGTTAGAAACGGCGCCGAGGGCGCCACCGATCATCATGGCCGCACCCGCGGCAATTCCGGCAATGGCATAACGTTTCATAGCGATTGGCTCCGAACCCAGCGATAAAACGCCGGTCCCGGCGGCCCGTTCCGCAGGCCCGCAACAATTATGAATCGCTGGCCAGTTCCTCGCGCTTCATTTCCAGCGCCAGCCAGAGTTCCTCTTCCTGGTCACGCGCCGCCATGACGTCCGCCAGCCGCGCCGAAAGGCTGGCGAATTTTTGGGCATCGCGGGCATAAAGGCCGGAATCCGACAGGTCCTGCTGCAGCTTGGCGATCTCCTGGTTCCGCTTTTGGATGGTGCCGGGCAAGGTCTTGAGGGCATGGAGCTCCGAAAAATTGAGCTTGCTCTCATCGCGGGTCCGGGCGGCTTTGGCCTCGCCAGGCTTCTTTTTCGTCCCCGCCGGGCGGCCCGCAGAATCTGTTTTTGCCTGGCCCCGCTGCGCCACCATGTCGGAATAACCGCCGGCATAAACCTGAAAATGCCCATCACCTTCCGCCGCCACGATCTGGGTCGCCACCCGGTCCAGGAAGTCGCGGTCATGGCTGACCACCAGGGCGGTGCCGGGATAATCACCCACCACATCTTCCAGCAGGTCCAATGTTTCCAGGTCGAGATCGTTGGTGGGTTCGTCCAGCACCAGAAAGTTGGACGGCACCGCAAACAGACGGGCCAGCAGCAGCCGCGCCCGTTCGCCGCCCGACAACACTTTTACGGGGGTGCGCGCCTGCTGGCCGGTGAACAGAAAGTCCTGCATGTAACTGATGACATGGCGCGGCTTGCCGCCGACATAGACGGTGTCGCCGCCGCCGCCGGTCAGCACATTGGCCAGCGTCTCATCCGGATGCAAACTGGCGCGGCTCTGGTCCAGCTTGGCCATTTCCAGCGCCACGCCGAGTTTCACATTGCCGCTGTCGGGCTCCAGCTCCCCGATCAGCATCTTGAGCAAGGTGGTCTTGCCCGCGCCATTGGGGCCGACAATGCCGATGCGGTCGCCGCGGTGGATGCGCATGCTGAAATCGCGGATCACCGTCCTGTCGCCGAAGCTTTTGGAAATGCCCTTGGCGTCAATCACCTTGGTGCCGGAGGTTTCAGCTTCCGCCGCCTCCATCTTCACCGTGCCAAGCTGTTTCAATTCTTCGCGGCGGCCCTCGCGCAAGTCACCCAGACGACCCAGCCGTCCCTGATTGCGCTTGCGCCGTCCGCTGACGCCATGGCGCACCCAGTCCAGCTCGCGCGCGATTTCACGGTCGCGTTTGTGGCGCTCGATGTCTTCCTGGTCCATCAGCGCGTCGCGCCAGTCTTCAAAAGCGCCAAAGCCCTGTTCCATTCTCTTGGTCTGGCCGCGATCCAGCCAGACCACGGCGCGGGACAAATTTTCCAGAAAGCGCCGGTCATGGCTGATCAGCACCAGCGCGGCGCCCAGCGCCTTGAGTTCGCCTTCCAGCCATTCGATGGCAGGCAGGTCGAGATGGTTGGTCGGTTCATCCAGCAAAAGAATGTTGGGCCGCGGCGCTAGCACCCGCGCCAGGGCGGCGCGGCGCGCCTCGCCGCCCGACAGGGTGGCCGGGGTCTCCTCGCCGCTGAGACCCAGATTGCCCAGAAGATAGTAAGCGCGATTGGGATCGTCGCCCGGCTGCAAGCCCGCTTCGACATAATCGCGGGTGGTTGCGTAACCCTCCAGGCTGGGTTCTTGCGGCAAATAGCGAACGGTGGCGCCGGGCTGGACGAAGCGCGTGCCGCTGTCGGCATCCACCAGGCCGGCGGCGATTTTGAGCAAAGTGGATTTGCCCGAACCGTTGCGGCCCACCAGCGCCAGGCGCTCGCCCTCACCCACCGCCAGTTCGGCGCCATCCAGCAACCGCGTGGTGCCGAAGGTGAGATGTGTGTCTTTAAGATAAAGTAGCGGCGGCATCGGCGCTATGTGGGGCGGGCGCGCCCGCGAAGCAAGTCAAAAATCGCGAGAAGATTCAGCGCGAAATCTCTTCCAGGCTGCGGCCACGGGTCGCCGGCCCAAAACCGGCAATCGTAACCACCATCACCACCATGGCGCCGCCGATGAACAACGCCACCCCGATTGTGCCGCCCTGGCGCAGGAAAAAGCCGATCAGCAGACCCGCCAGCGCGGCGCTGAGGCGGCTCCAGCTATAGACAAACCCGATGGCCCGGGCCCGCACCCGGGTGGGGTAAAGCTCGGACTGGTAATTGTGGGTGGCAAAGCTGATCCAGTTGTTGGCCAGGGTCACCAGCACGCCGAACAGGATGACCAGCAACACCTGGTCCTGCACCGCGAACAGCAGCGCGAAAATGGCGACGCAGACACCGGCGATGACGAGCTGCCATTTGCGCTCCACCCGGTCGGCCACCAATAGTCCCAGCAGCGGCCCCACCGGATTGGCCAGCGCGATGATGAAGGCATATTCCAGACTGGTGGTGACATGGATGCCTTTGGCGATCAGCAAGGTGGGCACCCAGGACCCGAAGCCATAAAAAGCGATGGCTTGCATGGCGTTGAACACCGACAGCATGACCGTGCGGCTGCGATAGGGCGGCGCGAAAATCTCCACCAGGCGGCCTTGTTCCTGCACCAACCCGTCATGAATTCGTGGCGGCGGCAAAGGTTGGCCGGTATCGCGCATCACGGCGGCCTCCAACCGCGCCATGATCGCTTGCGCCTGCTCGCTATGGCCGTGCAGCGCCAGCCAGCGCGGGCTTTCGGGCACCTGCAGCCGCAGCCACCAGGCGCACAGCGCGCCCGTTGCTCCGATCAGCGCGACACAGCGCCAGCCATCCAAACCGAAAGGATGCAGCGGCACCAGCAGCCAGCCCAGCAGGGCGACGATGGGCACGACCGAAAATTCGATGAACTGATTGAAGGCAAAGGCCCTGCCCCGGCTGTCGGCTGGCACAAGTTCCGGCAGCAATGTGTCAATCGTCACCTGCTCCAGCCCTACCCCGATGGCGGCGATGAAGCGCCACAGATCAATGCCGGCGGCGCTGTGCTGGAACGCCATCACCAGGGTTGAGAAAGAATACCACAACAGAGAAACCGTGAAGATGGTGCGCCGCCCGAACCGGTCGGCGACCGCACCGAAGCCCAGCGCGCCCAGCCACATGCCGGCAAAGGTGCAGAAGACGAAAAATCCGATGCCATTGCTGTCGAAAAAACCTGCCGCCGTCGCCGTGAACAAATGCGATGCCGTCAGGCCCGGCGCGATATAGGCCGTCATGAACAGGTCGTAGAATTCGAAGGCGCCGCCCAGCGAAATCAGCAACACGAGCTTTTTCATGCTAGCGGAAAAAACCAGCCGGTCCAGCCTTGCCGCAATCTCGCTGGAAATGTCGGTTGCCATGATCAAGCTTTAGACAGCCGGGGAAAGGACGTCAAAGCAAAGACGTCAAAGCGCCGCGGGCACAATCACCGCCAGCGGTTGCGGCAGCGGCTACGGCTCCGTGCCCAGCGCACGCAGATGGCGGTAATGGCTTTGCAGCGCGGCGCCATAGGTATCGAAATGATGATAGGGCAGCCCGAACTCGATGACGGTGCGCCGCACGATGGCCCCGATGGCGGCGTAATGGGTATGGCTCATGGCGGGAAAAAGATGATGCTCAATCTGATGGTTCAGGCCGCCAGTGTACCAGTTCCAGCCCGCATGATCGGTGGCGAAATTGGCGGTGGTGTGCATCTGGTGCGCCGCCCATTCCCCCGCAATGGCGTTGGTCGCGTTGTTGGGCGACGGAAAGGAAACGCGTTCCACCTGATGCGCCATGCTGAAGACCAGCGCCAGCGACAGCCCCAGGGCCACTTCATAGATTACCAGCCCGGCCAGGAAATTGGGAAGCGGCAGAAGCGCCAGCGGAAGGCCGACGAACACCGCCAGATAAATGATCTTCCCTGCCCAGAATTCGATTTTCTCGGATCGCGACAAAGCCGGGATGCGCTGATGCTCGTTGATGCGCAGGGTGAAATACTGCACCCAGTCTTTTATGAACACCAACTCAAAGGCGTTGACGGCATAAAGCGCCGCAACAAACAGATGCTGGCCGCGATAGCGCGGCTTCCATTCCTGATGCGGGGTGATGCGCAAAAAGCCGCGCGTTTCCAGATCGTCATCCCACCCGTGAATATTGGTGAAGCGATGATGCAGGGTGTGATGTTTGTAATTCCACAGATAGCGGCTGGCGCCCAGGATCGTGGCGGCGAAAGACCCGACCAGCAGATTGGTGCGGCGGTTCCCTGACATGGCGCCATGATTGGCGTCATGGAAGATATTGAAGCCGACAGCGCTGGCGGCCAGGCCGTAGGAAAACCACAGCGCCATTTGCAGCCAGAACGAGGTCACGCTGAGAAGCAGGATGAAAGACCCGAAGAACCACACCAGGATGAGCGCGGCCTTGCGCTGCAGCCGCCGGTCGCCCGCAGCCTGTTGGCCGCTGAGCGCCGCATGCACCCGGCTGCGCACAGTGCGCAGAAATTCCCCATCGCCATCAAAGGAGACGCGGTCGGACGCATTGGGGGAAAGCCGTGATGTCATGTTCCGGACGCGCCGGCACCCTCCGATTGTTCGTTAGTCTGCACCGGATCAGGGACAAAAGCCCTATCGGCACTGGCCGTGCCGGAAAATCTTGAGAGGGCAATCCCTCACGGCGGCGGCCACCTTGGGCCGGTAACGCTATGTTTTCATTGAAAATAATGGAGCGGGCGAACGGATTCGAACCGTCGACCCTAACCTTGGCAAGGTTATGGACTAGAAATTACCTGACTTGCTAGATTTTGATTTCATTTGTTTAATTATTGATTTTCAATAACTTAACAAAATCATCAATTCTCGTCATTTGTCGACAAATGATATCATATTCAATAAAGTGGTGACCATATGGTGACCATAAGGCTCAAACAGATGCCAGAGACAATACGCGCCAAAATTACAAAGTCTGTGGTTGATCACACAGCAGCAACCCCCGGTTGCGACGTGATGGTTTGGGACACCCTATTAAAGGGCTTTAGGCTCAGAGTGCGGCCCAGCGGTCGAAAGGTTTATGAGGTCAGGTACCGGATCAGATCACGGCAGCGGCTCTTCACGATAGGAACCCACGGTAGTCCATGGACACCGGATCAAGCCCGCTCCGAAGCACTCAAAGTTCTAGCGGCGGCAGAAACAAATATAGATCGGCAAAACCAACGCGAAGAATCTAGGCGTGCGTCTACAATCAACAAACTCATTGATGATTACTTACGGCTTGCCCCAGCCGAAGCCCCAGACAAGCGTCAATCTTCATGGAATACTGATGCATATAATTTGAACCGGCATGTTAGGCCCCTGCTTGGGCCACGCATCGCCCAAGAACTGACTAAACAAGACCTGCTTGACTGGCGATCAGATATCACCGGTGGAAAAACAGCCTTCAGAGGGCCGTCTGGAAAAAAACGTGGGTTTATCAACGTGCGCGGAGGGGCTGGCGCTGCGGCCCGCGCCCTACGTACCCTACAGGCAATGCTAGAATGGGCGGGGGTCCCTAATAATCCCGCAAAACAAATTACAAAGAAAAAAGACGGGGAGCGGCATCGCTATTTGAATAGTGAAGAGGCCGTGTACCTCTGGGACACAGTCGCAGAATTAGAAGGGAAAGCGTTGAATGGGATATCCGCAGCACATGCATCAGTATTCCGCCTCATAATGCTGACTGGGGCGCGGCGCGGCGAAATACTAGGCCTAAAATGGGCCGAAGTAGATTTCGCTCACCACATGCTCTTTCTCCCACCCAACCGACACAAAACTGGCAGGGAGAACAAACCCCGGGCAATCCCCCTACCCGCTCAGGCCTTACAAATACTTCAAAACATCCCGCGCATAAAATCCGCCATTCATGTTTTCAGCGCCGCAGGACGAGATGCCCCTATGTCTCCGCCAACGCGGGCGTGGGATCGTGTTCGTCAACAAAGCGGAGTGCCAGATGCCTGCTTCCAAGTTCTGCGCCACAGCCTTGCAAGCTTCGCCGTTGCAGATGGTGCCAGTTTATACGTAGTGGGAAAGGCGCTCGGCCACACCAAGGCGGCGACAACACAGCGATACGCTCACCTTCGTGATGACGCGGCTGCCGCAGCAACAGAGCGAGCATCCGCACGCTACACGGCAAAATATCCATGAGTGCCAAACAGCCAGAAAACCACCTCGAGGCACTGATAGATGCGCTCCGAGTTATCTCTCTTAGAGAATATGAAATTCCATTAGAGCATTCGTACGTCGCCCTCGATGTAGTAGTGACCCGTATCGAGGCCATCAACACCGTGGCGGCTCACGAATCTGTGATGCCTTTACGCAAGCTAATGGTTTCTATCAGCGACTTACTGCGTGGAGGTAAGTCAGTACATTTTAACGTGAAGAAGAAGCGTGATGGGCGCCCCAAAGACAAATCTTTCGCGCTGCTACAGGGTGCCATTGCAGGGGCGATGCAAGTATTGATGAGCATTCCATCCAAGCCCATGTCCCCACTCGATGCA
>Ga0164296_1004994_pt1 | contig 11848 bp, 2 predicted proteins | sample GEODES057metaG_FD_113533 | JGI IMG/M metagenome (GOLD analysis project Ga0164296, IMG submission 113533) | Dystrophic lake water microbial communities from Trout Bog Lake, Wisconsin, USA - GEODES057 metaG | ecosystem: Environmental > Aquatic > Freshwater > Lake | place: USA: Trout Bog Lake...
AGGACCTAGCGGAGTTAGTAATGTGCCAGGTCCACAAGGACCACAAGGGCCAATTGGTGATATTGGTGTACAAGGACCCACTGGAGCACAAGGACCGCAAGGACCACAAGGCGATACTGGACCACAAGGACCATCTGGAGCACAAGGACCGCAAGGACTCACTGGCGTACAGGGACCACAAGGACCACAGGGAAGTTTAGGACTACCTGGACCACAAGGACCACAAGGTGTTCAAGGAAATGATGGAGCCACCGGAGCACAAGGACCACAAGGCCCTCAGGGACAAACAGGTGCAGATGGTGTTCAAGGGCCACAAGGACCAAGTGGAGCACAAGGGCCACAAGGACCAAGTGGAGCACAAGGACCACAAGGACCAACCGGAACATTTTCTGGTAATACAACAGAAAGAATTGTAACTACTAATACATCTCCTGCAATCAGTACAGGCACTGGCGCATTGCAAGTAAGCGGCGGAGCAGGAATTTCGGGAGATTTGTATGTCGGTGGAAATCTTTTTGTTAATAGCCTAAGTGAAATTAGCACAACAGTACTGAGTGTGCAAGATCCGTTATTGTATTTGAGTGGTAATGTAACTTATCCTTACAATTATGATATTGGATTCTATAGTCACTTTACCGGTGATACTGGTAATATCTACCAATATACTGGATTAGTTAGAAATTATGCAGACAACAATTGGTACTTGTTTAGCAATGCAGCTGAACCAGGCGGCGGATTATTTAATTTAACTGATACTAACATAGCATTAGATAATTTGTATCTTGGGGAAATTAACACCAGTGGTAATTCTACCATTAATGGTTTAACTGTTAACACTTCGGCAACAGTAGGCAATACATTAGGTGTCTCTGGTAATATTATTTCTGCCGGCATTGTAACCGACAACTATTATTATGCCAATGGTGCTCCATTATCGTTTGGATCCGGCGGGCTTGCGACAGATTTATTGTTAGGCACACCTACACTAGGAAATTTGGTTAGTAATGCATTGACATTAACTGCAAATACCAGTATAACCAACAGCATTGCTGAATTGAATTATATATTAGGAAAATTGGTTCCGGCTAGTCCACCGACCTTCCCCGGCGGTCAAACTTTATCTACACCGTCTGGTTTAGTTGGTCCATTTAGAATGGCCAATTTTACACAGACCGATAACACAAATTCCGGTAACAAGAGTGTAGCAGCTGGTACCACAGTTAGTGTTGCCCGAACTGCATCTTATACTACTGGATCTATAACAAATGTTGGACCCGGCAATAGCGGCAATGTTATTGCTTATATCAATGGCGCTCCTGCAGGATCGGTAGCATTGACTGGTAGTAGCAACGGAACATATAGTAATTTGGTAATTTTCAATAATCAAGATTATCATAATGTTGTCAGCACAGTTACTGCTGGATTCTGGTCATCATTCAGTACATATATGACAGGCACAGTTCATCCAGGTTGGAATGAAGTTAATATCAGAGACTCTGCAGTATCTGCAAATACTTCTGTTCCTTATTGGTATTATGATAATAATACAGTAACTGGACCAGTGTTTAGTAATACTGCAATAAGTTTAACAACAAATACAGTAATTTATTCAAGTACTATTCCTCACTTTACCAATGCAGCGCAATTTACATTAACTGGTAATGTAGCAAAACTTAGCGGAGATACTTTCCCGTCTAGTAATACATTTATTACAGGTACTAGTGCAACTGGTTGGCAAACTCCGTCAAGTGTTACTTATAGTTCAGCGACTGGAATAACTTATCCGTTGGACCGTAATTTGTATGTAAGTTCAGGTAGTGCTCATTTTAGTACTACTGTAAATATCAGCACAGGATTTAGCTCAACAACTAGTTACCCTAGTTTAGTTGCAGATAATAGTTATGCAACAACCAGCGCTGGATTCAATCCCAATGTTACTATTTTATACAAAACAGGTACATCAAGCAATATGGAAGAAACCAGTGTTACCATTGGTAGTACAATTGGTACAGGTTCAGGAGCAGCTGTTAGAATTGTAAATCCTGGCAGTACAGATACACCTGCATATACTGGAACTGAAGCAGTATTTAATAGTCAAACTGGTCCGTTCTATCCTTACGATGCTACTATAGTTGCTGGAGTATTGAAAAACGATCAAACAAATTACAGCACAGGCTATTTGCCAGTGGGACCAGATTTTAGTAGTGGAAGAAACAGCAATCAGTATTTTACTTTTAAGTTTTCTCGTTCGTCAGTTAGTAAATTTAATATTGCCTGGACTGGTACAATTGCTGGTTTATGGGTAGCATTACCTGGAAGCGGAATAGATACAAGTAGTACACTAAACGGTTGGTTAGATTTAAGTATTCCTTATGCTGGGTCAGGTCAGCCAGGCGCTGGGTCAGGCGGCAACGGTAGTAACGGTGCTTCTTTGGGAGGAAATGCTCCTTTGAATACCAGTGTTAACGCATCAGTGACTGCAACTTTTGGTACTGCAAGTTCTAGCACAACTTCATCACACGAAATATATGTAAGAATTAAACTTACAGCAGGGCAAACTGTATCTGCCCTTTCTTTACAGACAGCGAGTAACTAATAATGGCAATTTCTGATTCACAAAAGGTTGACTTACTATATAAAAAATTATTTGGAGTAACCAAAACCGATACTGCATCTGATAAAGCAGCCAGTAATGAAAGTGTCGCTAGCCCAGCGTTTTTGCGTGGGGATACAATTTGGGTTAATAGTGACCAAATACCAGCTACCGCTGCAGATGTAGCAGGAATAGTGCAATCTTATACTGGTACCAATGCCGTACAAACAACACCTGATACTACCACAGTTCCTGTAAACGGAGTATATCCAACTTGGAAAACAGGAATTGCTAATTGGATCCCACCGGAGTTTGGCAGTTCTTATTTTGTACAAGTGTATGCAGCTCCACCAAATACTCCTAACCCAACTACTTCAGGAACTCAATTATATGCTGCAGGTGAAGGCGGAGCGAATCCAGGTGAATGGTATTTTGATACAGTCAGTGGAGTATTAAATTTTATTGGGCAAACAATACCGACTGCGTTAAATTCAAGTAATGTTATATATATCACTGGTTATCAGTATATAGGCGGTGTGGGTATTGCAAATGCTGGTAGCTCTACTTCTTCGTATACCAATTCAAATGTTGCTGCATATTTGAGCAGTAACAATAATGTAATTATATCTACTACTGGTAATATTTCCACAACTAAAAATATCAATACCAATAGTAATATTATTGCGGGAAATATCACAGTTAACAGCAATATTACCACAGGAAATATTACAGTTGCTAACAATGTTACTACCAAAAATATTATTAATAGTGGTAATATTATTAGCGGCAATATTACTTCGAATAGTACTATTACTGCAACTGGTGATATCACTACAAACGCTAATGTTACTGCTGGAAATGTTATTGCAGTTAACAGTTTTAGCGGAAATTCCATTTTTGCATCAAACTATTTTTATAGCAACGGCACAAGTATAATTGCAAGTGGCCCACAAGGACTTCAAGGACCACAAGGTCCTAGTGGAGTACAAGGTCCACAAGGCGTTCAAGGCCCCCGTGGTTTGCAAGGCCCGAGTGGTCCACAAGGGCAAACAGGTCCACAAGGGCCGAGCGGAGTACAAGGACCAACTGGTGTTCAAGGACCACAAGGCGTCCAAGGACCAACTGGAGTACAAGGACCAACTGGTGTTCAAGGACCGCAAGGTCCACAGGGGCAAACAGGACCACAAGGCCCACAAGGAGTTCAGGGACCTATCGGACTGCAAGGGCCTACTGGTATACAAGGACCACAAGGGCCAACTGGAGTACAAGGACCACAGGGTATACAAGGACCAAGTGGATTGCAAGGACTAACAGGTGCACAAGGTCCACAAGGACCAAGTGGTAGTACTGGTACACAAGGACCGCAAGGACCAACAGGTGTTCAAGGTCCAACAGGACCACAGGGGCTAACTGGACCGCAAGGTCCAAGTGGTAATACAGGTGCACAAGGTCCACAAGGACAAACTGGTGCTCAAGGGCCAACAGGTCCACAAGGCCCCAGTGGATTAAACGGACCGCAAGGACCGTCGGGCCCGACGGGTGTGTTTTCCGGAACTACTACCCAACAGATTATAACAACAAACACAACTCCGTCAACTAATACTACTACCGGTGCATTACAGGTAACCGGGGGAGCAGGGATTGGCGGTAATTTATATGTAGGCGGTACAGCATTTGCCAATGTTAATGCAAGTACTATTAGTGTTAATAGTATTACCAATGCTAGCTCTATATCTTCTTCGGCTTTTTGGGGCGGAACATTTTACGGAAATGTCATCGCAACTACGCTAAGTGCAAACAGCACAGTTAATACTACAGGTCTTGGCACAGGTGCAATTACTACACTAGGCGGTGCAAGTATTCAACAAGACTTGTATGTTGGTGGTACCATTTATGCCAACACTCTTACTACAGTTAACAAAACTATATTATCGGTTACTGATCCTTTATTATATTTGACTGGTAATACCGTATATCCATACAATTATGATGTTGGTTTTTATAGTCATTTTGTTGGCGGTACTCCTACCAATGCCAATGCAAATGTATATCAGCATACTGGTTTAATCAGAAATTATATAGATAATAGCTGGTATTTGTTCAGCAATGCGGCTGAACCAGGTGGTGGAATAGTTGACGTATCTAGTCCAAATCTGGCATTAGATGTTTTACATTTAAGCGGTGTTGTTGGTAGCGGAAATTCTACTATAAACGGATTAACAGTTAACAGTAGTGCTACTATTGGAACTACTTTAGGTGTAGGCGGAAATATCAGCGCAGCAAATGTAGTGGTACTAAATGGAAATGTTATCGCCAATGCGTTTTTCTATTCTAATGGGTTGCAAGCAGTCGGTCCACAAGGTCCGACTGGCCCACAAGGACCAACTGGTGTACAAGGACCACAAGGACCGCAAGGTATTACTGGTAATACAGGAGCACAAGGACCAACTGGTGTACAAGGACCACAAGGACCGCAAGGTATTACTGGTAATACAGGAGCACAAGGACCAACTGGCGTACAAGGCCCACAAGGACCAACCGGAGCACAAGGCCCTACTGGTGTACAAGGACCACAAGGCCCACAAGGCCCAAGCGGAGCACAAGGTAACACTGGTGCAGTAGGACCAACCGGTAATCCAGGCCCAACTGGCGCTCAAGGACCAAGTGGTCTGACAGGTGCTGACGGAGCACAAGGACCACAAGGACCACAAGGACCGCAAGGTATTACTGGAAATGTAGGTGCACAAGGACCACAAGGACCACAAGGTATAATTGGTGTACAAGGACCACAAGGACCAATTGGTGTACAAGGTCCAACAGGACCGCAAGGACAAACAGGTCCACAAGGACCACAAGGAACAACTGGACCACAAGGTATACAAGGGCCAACTGGCGTACAAGGTCCACAAGGACCACAAGGGGTACAAGGACCCACTGGCCCAATTACTGGTAGTAATACACAGGTAATTTTCAATGCCAACGGACAACCAGGGGCCAGCAGTAACTTTACTTGGAATTCTCAAGGTAATGTGTTAGTTGCAAATGGTGCCGTAGTTAGCAATACATTGGTAATTGGATCAAATATTACTAATGCTCAAACAATCACAGGCAACAATTCCAGTGTAGTATTTGTTTCTAACTTAGATGTTACCTATGGCCAATCAACATTTAGTCTGACTATGGATCAGATGGCACTATATACTAGTGTTACAGGAAATGTAACTGTAAATTACCCAGCAACTACTGGACAATTTCCGGCGGCATTTTTTATACCAAATATTACCAATAATTCCTGGTTTATTTTCAATAATTTCCCAACTGGGCCATCAAACGCTGTAAACAATTATAACAGATCTGTTGTACTAACTTTTGTTATAAGTCAAGGATCAACGCCATATATCATACAAGGATTGAATATCAATGGTACTCCTTATGTTACTAAATGGCTGGGCGGAAGTGCACCGACAGGTACTGCCAACAAATTGGAAATTATAAGTTTTGTTGTGATAGTGGGTAACGGCGTGGTAATAGCAATAACAGGTCAACTAGCGAGTTACGGATAATACAATGAGAATATCAAGCATTTCTTACGTAGGAACACATTTACCAAGACCATTATTGGTTGTAGTGGTCTCTACTGGTTCATATAATTTTTCTTATGGGCAAACAGTTAGTGTAACACCGCTTACTGTGACTGGCGGAATTCCTCCTTATATATATTCGGCAAACACATTGCCGTCAGGACTTTCTATCGGTTCTTCTACTGGTACAATCAGTGGAAAAGGTAATGCTCTAAGCGGAAATACTGCTTACCAAATTGTTGTTACTGACAGCACTCCAATTAAGCCACAAACATCAAATGCAAACATCTACATATCAATGGTTGCAACTGTACCTTGTGCACCTAGTATAGTATCAGCAACAGATGTTAACCTAACTGCAGTTCAATTGATTTATACTGCGCCAACTAACAACGGTGGTTACCCAATTACTAGCTATATAGCAACAAGTAGCCCGGGTTCAATCCACGCAACATTAAGTACTGCAGGTAATGGAACCATGACAGTAACTGGTTTAACCACCGGCACCACTTATGCATTTACAGTGGCCGCGGTTAACAGTATTGGTACAGGACAACCTAGTGCGTGTAGTTCAAGTGTTTTGGTTGCTACTGCACCAAATGTGGTAGTAGTTGGAACTCCTATTGTCAAACAAAATGTTGGAATGGCTATACCTTATACTGCGCCTAACAATAACGGTAGTGCTATTAGATACTTTGTAGCAAATGCAAATCCTGGCGGCATCACTGCAACTTTGAGTACTTCTAGTTCGGGCACAATTACTGTAACAGGATTGACCAAAGGTTCGTATTATACATTCACAGTTACCGCAACAAATGGTGTAGGAACCAGTAATGTTAGTGCAAATACCGCTTGTAAACCATATGGTACGGTGCCCAATGCAGTTGTTATATCAAATGTAGTACATATTAACAGTTCTCTTGGAAATACGGCCATCGGAGTTGTTTGGAATTTTGCAACCTGTTGCCATACTGGATTTACTCCTACGGCAATTGTGGCAACAAGTCACCCAGGATGCCGAACAGCCACAGTAACAAGTTCAGCATCGCCCACAATTACAGTAACAGGATTAACTCCTGCTACTACATATTTTTTCACTGCATATGCAGTTAACGCAGTTGGACAAGGTTGTTGCAGTACACCTAGTGGATGTATCAACACCTACGGACCTCCAATTAGTCTAAGACAACCAACAATAAACACCGTTATTCCTGGTGGATCCTATATTGTCGGCAACGCTATTCAAGTGGCGACTGGCGCTAATGTACCAAATTGTTGGTCGGCTTGTGGTCCCATTTTTGGTTGGACTTATCAATGGTTTAGATCTTGCGGTACATCATTAACTTCTAATCTTGCTCCTAGTACATATACTCCAGTATCCGGAGATGCTGGCAAGAACGTTTATTTTGTACAAACAGCGGTAAGTTTATACGGATTCGGTAGCACATCCGCTAATTCAAATTTAAGTCCTATTATTGGTTCTTCTAAGCCACTCACTGCGCCTAATATTACCTCTGCAACTGGACAAGCTCCGTCGGGATATGCAAATATTACATTCACTGCTCCTACGTGTACTGGCGGTTCTACCATTACTTCTTATGTGGTGCAAGAAAATCCGCAATCCGGAACTTGTCTTTCAACAAGATTTTCTACAATTAGTCAGTCTGGGGCAGGTACCATTACTATATCTGGATTAATACCTGGAACAACATATAAATTTTATATTGCAGCAATTAATAGTTATGGTCAAGGACCATATAGCAATGCTAGTCCCTGTACGTTTACTTGGTATTCGCCACAACTTAGTGCAAATCCAAGCATTGCTGGAACTGTTCGCAGCGGATCAACATTGACGGCAAACATAGGTACCTGGGCCAGCTATCCAGCAGCAACATATGCTAATCAATGGTACAGGGGAAGTAGTGCTATTGGTGGAGCAACTGGGTCAACTTATGCGTTGACCAATTGTGATTTAGGATCAACAATAAAATTTCAAGTTACAGCCACAAATCCAATTGGTAGCAATGTAGCCCAAAGTCCGGCTACTGGAACAATTCAGCCAGTACAGTTATCATTGACTGTTAACACAAGCGCATATAATTTTACAATAGGAAGTGCATATTCTTCTACTCCAGCAACAGCATCTGGAGGATTTGGCAACATAACATATGCAATTAGTGGAAATACATTGCCGACAGGATTAACTTTTTCCAATGCAGGTTTGTTGTATGGTACACTTACAGGAACGACTACACAAACAAATACTCAATATACCATAACTGCTACCTGTTCTTATTCAACTCCGCAACACGCAACAGGTACTATTGCTATAACAGTAAATGCCGCTCCACTTAGTGTTAGTTTCACTTGCAAAGGAACTTATAATCTTACACTCAATCAATCTGCAGGTACAAATACCATAGTCAACTCGGTTAGCGGAGGTATACCTCCTTACTCGTATAGTGTATGTACTAGTCTGCCCACTGGTCTTACTTTTGCTAATACTTATTTTTCAGGTACACCCACTGCGTTGCACTCACAATCTTTCTATGTATGGAAAGTCAGTGATAGTACTACCCCCACTGCGCAAAGTCAAACTCGTACCATAGGAATTGGTGTTTATCCAGCAGCATCAACAATAACTTTTACTACGGCAGGATCATATAGTAGTTATACTTGGAGTGTTCCTAACGGAACAACTCAAGCAAGTGTTTTAGCAGTTGGGGCCGGCGGAGGCGGCGGATATAGTAATTCTTATGTTTCGCCTGGCGCAGGGGGCGGAGGTGGGGCAGTTACAATATTAAATAATTTTACTGTGGCGTTTGGTCAAAATTATACAATTATTGTTGGTGGCGGGGGGTGTAAAAATACAGCTAATAGAGCGGGTCATGCTACAAGTTTTATTGGTACCGGGTCTGGCACAGTGGTAGCTGGTGGTGGCGGTGGTGGTGGCATTGGAATAAACACTAAATCTGGTTCAGTTGGAGGCGGCGGTGGCGTTGGGCGCGGTAGTTGTGGTGGCGGTGGCGGTTGCGGTGGTACTGGAACCAAAGGTGCCGGCGGCGGGGCCGGCGGAACAGGATCAGGGGGTACTAGCTATTCAGGAGGAGCCGGCGGATCTGCTTATAATACTTTTGTAGGTATAGCTTGCGGAGGAACCAATCCCTACGGTATGAACGGTGGAAAATCAGGACAATATACTAACACTGCAGCTACCAACGGTATCGGAACTGCAGCATCTATATCTCCTACTACCGGGTCTTACGGTTACGGTGGAGCTGGTCAAACAGCTGAAAGTTCGGGCGGCAGTAACGGTGGCAATGGTGTAGTAATGATTATATACGGAGGCTCTGGGTGTAACACTATAACTTAGTATAAATACCCAATAGCCGAAGAAAAATATGTCATTAACCCGTGTTCAAGGATCCAATTTTAACAGTAATACTCTGACGATTTCAGAGCATTTACTGACTATTAACAAAGGTAATATATCCAATAGAGATATTGGTCTCATCTTTGACCGCAGCACTTCTAGCCAAAGTAATGTTGCATTAATTTGGCAAGCCAGCACCAGCAATTTTGTATTAGGGTATACAAACCAAAGCTATACAAATAACACAAATATTTCAGTTACCAGCAATGCTGATCTTACTGTTGCTAATCTCAATGTAAGTAACGGTATATCAATCAACGGTAATTTTGGTACCGCTGGTTATATACTACAAAGTACAGGAACAGGTGTACAATGGGTCAGTAATCCCAGTAGTTCTGTTAACATTAACCTAACTGGTAACTTAATTGCCGATTCAATTTATGCAAATATTATTGGTAATAGCAATTCGATTATTTACGGAACATTAAGTGCCAATACTGTAGCAAATATTGATTTTAGCCACATTTCCAATCTTACTGTAACCGGTACTCTTAATGCAGGAATCGTACAGTCTGCAATTATTGGTAATGTTGGGGCAACATTTATTGGTAATGGTAGCCAAATCACTGGCATCACTGGCAGCCAAATTACCACTGCAGTGGCTAACGCAATCACCGCACAGTATGTAACTGGGCTAACTTCAGCTAACGTAGACACTGCACTAGGTTACATACCCCTTGATTCCAATGGATCAGCAATATCGTCAGGTACTGCACAATATGTAACTCAAGCAACACAAAGTAACATCACACAAGTTGGTACATTAACCAACTTAACAGTAGCAGGTACTATTAATGCAAATACTGTACAAGCACAAACAATAGGCAACGTCGGTGCAACACTAATCGGTAATGGTAGCCAAATCACCGGCATTATTGGTAGTCAAGTTGTTGGACCAGTTACCACGGCAATATATGTTACAGGATTGACCAACAGCAATGTAACTACTGCACTGGGCTATGTACCGATTGATTCTAATGCAACAATCAATACAGAATATGTAATACAAGGCATACAAAGTAATATTACACAAGTTGGTACACTAACTAACTTAACAGTCAGCGGAACTATTAATGCCAATGCTATGCAAGCCGCTACAATTGGTAATATTGGCGCTAGTTTTGTTGGTAACGGCAGTCAGATCACAGGTATTACTGGTAGTCAAATCGTTGGACCGGTAACTGATGCCGTCACGGCACAGTATGTAACTGGCTTAACGGCAGCCAACGTTGATACTGCATTGGGTTATGTACCGTTAAATTCCAATAGTTCTGCAGTCAGCGCAGGAACTGCACAATATGTAACTCAAGCAACACAAAGCAATATTACTGCAGTAGGCACATTAACCAACTTAACAGTAGCAGGTACGATCAACGCTAATACCGTACAGGCGCAGACAATTGGTAATATTGGTGCCACGTTTATTGGTAACGGCAGTCAGATAACAGGTATTACTGGTAGCCAAGTATCTAATATCACCGGAAGTCAAATAGTTGGTGCAGTCACTACCGCACAATACGTAACTGGATTAACTAGCGGTAATGTAACTACTGCATTAGGTTATGTACCTCTTAATTCAAATGCATCAATCAATGCACAATATGTAATACAACCAATTCAAAGTAATATTACTGCGGTTGGTACTCTGACTAATTTAACAGTCAGTGGCACTATTAATGCCAATACTGTGCAAGCACAAACAATTGGTAACATTGGTGCTGCATTCATCGGTAACGGCAGTCAGCTGACTAATCTAACTGGTGGACAAGTCACTGGTACAGTTGCCAATGCTACAACTGCACAGTATGTAACTGGTTTAACTAGCGGTAATGTAACCACCGCACTAGGTTATGTACCGATTAATTCAAATTCTACCATAGCCACTGCAGGTACAGCACAGTATGTAACTCAAGCAATACAAAGTAATATTACACAGGTTGGTACTTTAACTAACTTAACTGTAGCAGGTACCATTAATGCCAATACTGTACAAGCACAAACAATTGGTAATATCGGTGCTAGTTTTATTGGTAACGGCAGTCAGATCACAGGTATTACTGGCAGTCAAGTAGTTGGTACAGTTGCCAATGCTACTAATGCTGTTACTGCACAGTATGTAACTGGGTTAACTGCAGCCAACGTTGATACTGCTTTGGGATATATCCCACTTAACTCCAATGGTACTGCAATATCGTCTGGAACTGCACAGTATGTAACACAAGCAACGCAAAGTAATATTAC
>Ga0164296_1004995_pt1 | contig 11848 bp, 9 predicted proteins | sample GEODES057metaG_FD_113533 | JGI IMG/M metagenome (GOLD analysis project Ga0164296, IMG submission 113533) | Dystrophic lake water microbial communities from Trout Bog Lake, Wisconsin, USA - GEODES057 metaG | ecosystem: Environmental > Aquatic > Freshwater > Lake | place: USA: Trout Bog Lake...
CCAGGTGCTGGTTTTCGTCGTCGTGACGGTCTGCGCCGCGGCCGGGTGCGATAAGCCGGCAAGGCCGCATACAGCCACAGCCCCCAGCAAGACCCGCGTTGCTCGGCTTAGTCGGCTGGAGGGAAAGAGAGAGAAAACCATGATTGCCGCGTCCTGCCCGCCATGCGGGACAGACCCTGACGCCCCCCATGGCCTCGTCGTGAAACCGAGAAACAGCTACGCCGGAGAAATGAATAAATCATAAACGGCTAATGCAATCGTCTGTATTGCGGGCGGTTTATTGCCGAAGCTCGCGTCGTTACGCGATCTTACGGCCGGCCTCTCTCGCCCCACGGCGTTCGGCGATGGCGCAGAATGATGAAGAACCATGGTGTGCCCAGGGGACGTGCCCAGGGGATGTGCCGAGGGGACGTGCCCTGGGGGCTGTCGCCGGCCTGGGGAAGCGATCCGCATAAAATGCTATGGCGCCGTCGCCAAGGAGCCATCCGCCGCATCCATCCTGGGGCATCCATCCGCCGCATCCATCCTGGGGCGGATGTCCCTCTCGTGCCGCCGCAGGCAAGGATCAGGCGGCGATTTTCGCCTTGATGTTGGCGTTGTGCGCGCGACGGCGGCGCATCAGTCGATAGCCGACCAAGCCGGATCCCATCAGCGCGAGGGTCGACGGTTCCGGCGTGTGCACACCCTGCAGCGCGTTGTTGGGTGAATAGCCGAAGGTGAACCAGACATTGCTGATATTGACGCTGGTCGTGTTCGTTGGCAGCGCCAAGCCAAAGGTGACGCTGCCCGTCACCAGGGGCACGATACCATTGGCTGGGGAGACCTGCGAGATCGCCGTGCCGCCGGTGTAAGAACTATTGACCAGACCAAAGGCGACAGTGTCGCTTCCCCAAGATGACCATAGCTGCGGGGCGGTGGAACCGTTGATCGGGTTGGCAGCGGAGGTGGAGTTGGAGCCGTTCCAAAGCGGCCCCCCATTGTCGATGTTGAATGTCCCGTTTTTGGTTCCCCCTGGCGCGTAGACCAGGGTGCCGATGCCGAACTTCGGCGTCGTTGTCGTCGCGTAATTGAAGTATCCGTTGGTACTGTTGCCGTAGCCCGTTGATTTGTATCCAACCGCCCATTCGCGAGCGACGTTGGGCGTGCTGCTGGCACAGATCGTCGCGGAACCGGTGCCAGTGCAGGCCGAGGAATTCGCCAGCGCGCCGTTGCTGACCGCGGTGTCGTTCGAACTGACCGTCGTCGACAGCGTGGCGGAGTCGAAAAAGACGCCGGTCAAGACGTTGTTGACGGTCCAACTGCTGGGATTGGACGTATTGGTGAGCGTGACATCCAGATAGGTCGCGGAGCCGACGACGGCGATCGAGAACACCGCCGTTGCAGCATCGCTCGTGATGCTACCTGCGGTCGCGGACGCGTTGCTCGACCACGTTCCGTCGCTGCTCCAGGTCGAGGGGTTGCCGACGGACTGCGCCTGCGCGCCTTCGGCAAATGCCGTGCAGATGGCAATGGTGCTAACGGCGGAACCGGCCAGGAATCGCGCGCGACTAGAAGAAATCTCGAACAGTGGCATGGCAGTTTCGGCCTATCAGTTTACGCACCGCGAGGGCAGGGTACCTGACATCCCTGGATGCAAGAGTCATGCCCAAGCGGATTCAGTTTTCTTTTCAATCGCAATTACAAAAGTGATGATGATCTAAGACAGATATGTAAAGAAATCGAACAGGTATGCAACCATATCGACATACATAAGCCGAGCGAATTGCCGAAAACCGGGTCTGGACCATGGCGCCGGATTTGCGATGGGCGGCCGAGCGGGCAGCCGGCGGCTGGCCTTGTCGTGCCGCCGGGGGCGAGGATCAGGCGGCGATTTTCGTTTTGGTGTTGGCGTTGTGCGCGCGCCGGCGGCGCATCAGGCGGTAGCCGATCAGGCCTGATCCCATCAGCGCGAGAGTCGACGGTTCCGGCGTTTGCACACCCTGCAGCGCGTTATTGGGTGAATAGCCGAAGGTGAACCAGACATTGCTGATATTGACGCTGGTCGTGTTCGTCGGCAGCGCCAAGCCGAAGGTGACGCTGCCCGTGGATAGGGGAACGATGCCATTCGAAGGATTGATCTGAGAGATCGCCGTGCCGCTGGTGTAAGAACTGTTGGCGAGGCCGAAAGCGACAGTGTCGCTGGACCAGGATGACCAGAGTAGCGGGGCGGTGGTGCTATTGATCGGGTTGGCGGCGGAGGTGGAGTTCTTGCCGTTCCAAAGCACCCCCCCGCTGTCGATGCTGGCCCCGCCGGGCGCGTAGACTAAGGTGCCGATGCCGAATTTCGGCGCGGTTTTATTGAAGTAGTTGCTGGAAACACCGTAGCCGCTCGAATTATACCCTGTCCCCCATTCCTGGGCGATGTTGGGCGTGCTGCTGGCACAGATCGTCGTGGAACCGGTGCCAGTGCAGGCCGAGGAATTCGCCAGCGCGCCGTTGCTGACGGCGGTGTCGTTCGAACTGACCGTCGTCGACAGCGTGGAGGAGTTGAAAAAGACGCCGGTCAAGACGTTGTTGACGGTCCAAGTGCCGGGATTCGACGTATTGGTGAGCGTGACATCCAGATAGGTCGCGGAGCCGACAGTGGCGATCGAGAACACCGCCGTTGCAGAATCGGTCGTGACGCTGCCTGCGGTCGCAGATGTGTTGCTCGACCAGGTTCCGTCGGTGCTCCAGGTGGCGGGGTTGCCAACGGATTGCGCACGCGCGCTGCCGGCGAATGCCGTGCAGATGGCAATGGTGCTGACCGCGGAACCGGCCAGGAATCGCGCGCGACCCGACGTAATCTCGAACAGAGGCATGACTGTTTTAGTCTATCCGCTTTTGCGCCCCAGAGGCGACGTGCCGACCCGAGGAGGCAGCAAGGGGCGCGCCAGACAGAACCTCGCCTTCCTCTCAATCCGCCTTCACACGATGCATATAGACTTAAGGCGCGTATGGGAAGAAACCAAACTGGTACGAAACGATATTGTTTGCTGTTTTACCTGCATTACCGTCGTCCGCTGCGACTCATGCGCCGGGCTCAGGAACGGCGACTGTGCGGACCGGCCCCCGGCAATGCCCTGACACGGTTGGCTTAAAAGGCGTTTCTCGGTTCCGGTTGGGCCGAAATCAAAAGGCCGCGTGCGAGGGTAAGCCAAGCATGCCCCGCATGAGGGGCAGCGAGCAAAGACGTGTAAGCGGCTAAAACCAGCGAGACCCGGTGGGGACGCCGGGCACGGCATCTGCCCACACGCAACGGGCGATGCCCGCGTCGTGTGGTGGATCCCGCCATAGCGCGACGGTCAGATGATCGCCGCGGCCCGCTCGCCGGCAGCGCGAGCCCAGGCTGCGCCCATGTCTTCGTCGAACAATTCGGTCAGCTTCTTCAACATCGTGCCGCCTAATTCCTCGGCGTCCACGATCGTCACCGCTCGGCGGTAGTAGCGCGTGACATCATGGCCGATACCGATGGCAATCAGTTCCACTTGGTCGCGGTTCTCGATGTCGCGGATGACTTCGCGCAGGTGCTTTTCCAGGTAATTGCCGGGGTTCACCGACAGCGTCGAGTCGTCCACCGGCGCGCCGTCGCTGATCACCATCAGGATGCGGCGATGTTCCGGCCGCACCAGCAGGCGGCGATAGGCCCAAAGCAGCGCCTCACCGTCGATGTTTTCCTTCAGCAGGCCCTCGCGCAGCATCAGGCCCAGGTTCTTGCGTGCTCGGCGCCAGGGCGAATCGGCGGCCTTGTAGATGATATGGCGCAGATCGTTCAGGCGACCGGGGTTGCGCGGCTTGCCTTCCTGCACCCAGCGTTCCCGCGCTTGGCCGCCTTTCCAGGCGCGGGTGGTGAAGCCCAGAACCTCCACCTTCACCGCGCAGCGTTCCAGCGTGCGGGCCAGGATATCGCCGCACATCGCCGCCACCGTGATCGGCCGCCCGCGCATGGAGCCTGAATTGTCGATCAGCAGCGTCACCACAGTATCGCGGAATTCGGTGTCCAGTTCGCGCTTATAGGACAGCGCCTGCATCGGGTTGATCACCACGCGGGCCAAGCGGCCGGCGTCCAGCAGGCCGTCGTCCAGATCGAACTCCCACGACCGGGTTTGCTGCGCCATCAGGCGGCGCTGCAACCGGTTGGCCAGTTTGGAGATAACGCCTTGCATATGCTGCAACTGCTGATCCAACTGCTGGCGTAGCCGCGACAATTCGTCTGGATCGCATAGATCCTCGGCGTCCACTTCCTCATCGAATTGGCGGGTATAGGCGCGATAGACGGCGTCGTGATCGGGGTTGGGGCGTTCGCGGCGCGGCTGCGGCCCGCCGGGGCGGTCATCGCCTTCGGCGACGGCGGCATCTTCTTCCGACTCGCTGCCGTCATCGTCGGCGGCTTCGCCTTCCATCTCCTCGGGCTGGGCGCCGAGCATGGAGTCTTGTTCGGATTCTGATTGGCCTTCGCCGTCTTGGGAGTTGTCTTGGGAGCCGGATTGTTCGCCGCCTTCTTCGCCGTCTTCCGAATTGTCGTCGGGTTCGGCTTCCACTTCGGCTTCGGCCAGATCCAGTGCCGCGAGCAGCTTGCGTGCGGCGCGAGAGAAGGCGCCTTGGTCGTCGCGCGTTTCCATCATCTCGGCCAGCGCCTGTTCGGCGTTGTCACCCAAGGAGTCGCGCCAGAGATTGAGGATTTTCTGTGCTGCTTCGGGTGCCGCTTCGCCCGAGATGCGTTCGCGCGCGAGCAGGGCCAGCGCCTTGTCGATCGGCAACTGGTCCTTGCGAGTCATGCGGTCGTAGCCTTCCGCTTCGCATTCCTCGGTCAGTTTCGCGCGGAGGTTGGCGTTGACGCCGGCCATGTGCTGGGCGCCGACGACTTCCACGCGCACCTGTTCCAGGGCGTCGTAGGCGTCTTTTGCTTCCTTGCGCGTTGGCATGCGCTGGGCGTGGACGTTGTCATCATGGTGGCGCAGGCGCAGGGCGATGGCGTCCGACTGGCCGCGCAATTTGGCCATTTCGGCTGGCGGCAGGGCGCGTGTGGGCAGCGGCAGGCGGGCGCGCTTGCCGGTGACGCCGGACGGGCCGGGCTGGAAGGCGACTTGCACATCGGGCTGTTCGGCGATGGCGCGCATCACGCCGGCGGTGGCGCGCTTGAATTCCTCGGCCCGGGCGTTGTCTTGTTTCGATCCGCTCATGCTGCGTGCCTTGTTATCCGACCAGTGGTGGTCGGGTTCGTCCCAAACATCGTGTCCGCTTTGGCCGGGATCGTCCCAGTTGCACGCGGACTTGTCCGGCTTCCGGCCGCAAACCGCGCCGTTCCGGGGCGGGCCCGGATGGGGCGGGATGCGGACAGGGTTACCCGGCAGACGAAGCCGGGGCTGGTGCCGTGGCCCATGCCCCAGCGCCCGCCGTTAGCCGAACTTCCGGGTGGTGAAGCCGCCGGTGGGAATGTCCTCATTGAAGCAGCGCTGGTAGTATTCAGCGACGGTGGAGCGTTCCGCCTCATCACACTTGTTCATAAAGGTCACCCGGAAGGCAAAGCCGACATCGCCGAAGATGCGGGCGTTTTCTGCCCAGGTGATCACGGTGCGGGGCGACATCACGGTGGAGATATCACCGTTGATGAAGCCGGCGCGGGTCAGGTCGGCCAGGGCCACCATGCTTTCCACGCGCTTCTTGGTTGCCGCGTCCTTCGCGCCGTCGACGCCCATCTTGGCCAGCACGATGTTGGTTTCGGTGGCGTGCGGCAGGTAGTTCAGGGTGGCGACGATGTTCCACCGGTCCATCTGGCCTTGGTTGATCTGCTGCGTGCCGTGATAAAGGCCCGTGGTATCGCCCAGGCCCACCGTGTTGGCGGTGGCGAACAGGCGGAAGGCCGGATGCGGGCGGATCACGCGGTTTTGATCCAGCAGCGTCAGCTTGCCTTCGACTTCCAGCACGCGCTGGATCACGAACATCACGTCCGGGCGGCCGGCGTCATACTCATCGAACACCAGCGCGCAGGAGTGTTGCAGCGCCCAGGGCAGGATGCCTTCGCGGAATTCGGTGATCTGCTTGCCGTCCTTCAGGACGATCGCGTCTTTGCCGACCAGGTCGATACGGCTGATATGGCTATCGAGGTTGACGCGGATGCACGGCCAGTTGAGCCGAGCGGCCACTTGCTCGATATGGGTGGATTTGCCGGTCCCGTGATAGCCCTGGACCATGACGCGGCGGTTGTAGGCGAAGCCGGCCAGGATGGCGAGCGTGGTTTCCCGGTCGAATTTATACGTCGGGTCGAGTTCCGGCACGTGTTCGGTGCGCACTGAGAAGGCCGGCACATCCATGTCGATGTCCAGCCCGAAGACGTCCCGCACCGACACCTTGGTGTCCGGCAGGTTGATGGCGGAGGTGGGGGGGGCGATATCGACGGCGGTGTTCATGGGGTTACCAGCGTTTCCTGTTGCAAATCCGGCAAAGTCTAACCGTGTGCGCGCGCGGCGCAAGGGGCAGCGTGGCTGCCGGCGTTGTGGGTTGTGTATGCGGGCTAGCCGTTGGCGGTGGCGCGCGTCTCGGTTCCGAGGCGATTGCGCAGGGCGGCATAGGCCAGATTGATCACTTTCAGCCGCTCTTCCGAGACCACGGAACCGCCATTGGCGTCCGGGTGGTGTCGTTTGGCCAGTTCCTTATAGCGCGTTTTCACCGCGTCCAGTGTCGTCGGCCAGGACAGGCCCAGGGTTGCGAGTGGTTCGCGCAACTCGGCCGGCGCTTCGTTGGCCGGATTGCGGGTAGGTTTGGCGCGGGCGGCGGCCAGGATGTGCAGCGGATCGCGCAGCACATCTTCATCCCATTGTGTCTGGCCCAGGCTGCCCAGCGGCCAGGTTGGGCGCTGCCAGCCGGTATCGGCGCGCAACTGTGCTTCGATATCCGCGGGGCTCATGCCTTTGTAGAAGTCCCAACCGGCGTTGTAGGCGCGGACGTGTTGGAGGCAGAACCAGTGGTAATCGTTCAGCCGTGTGCGCGATTTCGGCGCGCGGTAGCCGCCGGCTTCGGCGCAGCCTGGTATGTCGCAACCGCGTCCTGCGGGTGCTGCCGGGTCCGGCGCGTAGGCGCGGGTTCGGCGGGGGGATGCTGACGAGGCCCCGCCGGTTCTTGGGGAAGTGCCAGGGGAACTACCAGGGGAACTACCAGGGGAACTTCCAGGGGAAGTGCCAGCGGAAGTGCCAGGGGAACCGCCAGCGGCCGGTGACGCATGTGCGGACGACGTTGTTTTGGTGCTGGAACCGTCCCTGCGGGTGGCTGCGCCGGTGCGCGACGGCCCTGGCGAGGTCGCCTGCGACAGGCCGGGTTGGTCGGAAGGGGGGCTCTGCATGATCGCTGGATTTATGTGATCCGGTCCGGGCTTTGGCAATGCGAATTGCGCCGAGGTGCGGGTTCGGCGGCGTGAAGGGGGGATGCCCCTGGGGATGTCCCCGGAGAGATCCCCTGTGGATGCCCCTCGCTGTTCACGCGTTTATGATCGGCGTCTGCCATGACGTGCGGCGGTTCTGGCTTGGTTTGCCGCCCTACGATGCGTTCGCGTGCGCTGGATGCTTGCATTGGGCGTCGGTTCGCGCCATGTCCCATCCACGGTTCCCGTCGAAGGTCCGGTTGCGTTGATCCCGCGTCAACGTCACGCGGCTTGCAGGTCGTGGGGCAACAGGGTGGTGGCCCTCTGGGTCGTGGAGGATTTATGGGTAGTTTCAGCATTTGGCATTGGCTGATCGTTCTGGCGGTCATCCTTGTCCTGTTCGGCGGCGGCAACAAGGTTAGTGGCCTGATGGGTGACTTCGCCAAGGGCATCAAGTCCTTCAAGAAGAACATGGCCGAACCGGATGATGTTTCGGCGGAACATGACAAGCCGGTGGGCACGTTGCCTGCGTCGGGTTCGGCCACGGCGGCCGCAAGCAGCAAGGATCAGGTCCACTCCTGATCCGAGCGTCGCGCGGCGATGGGGCCGCGTGGTGTGATTGCCTCAGGGGGGGCGGCATCGTCCGTAGGGATGCATGCGCCTCTTGTGCCTGTCTGTCGGCAGGGATGCCCAGGCGTGATGCGGCCACGTGTCGCCTGGACAGAGGCTGGCTTCGGGGGGCGCGGTCGCCCCGGTCAGACGTGCATCAGACGTGCATCAGGCGCCCGAATCCCGACACCCGCGCCGCGACGCGCAGCGCGTTCAGCGCGTGCCAGACCATCACTTGGTTGCTGGTCATCACCGGAATGCCCAACTCGGCCCCCAGATCCGCGATCAGTCCGGCGCTGCGAATGGCCGTGCAACTGATGAAGCACAGATCCGCCCGCACACCCTTGGCGGCCGTCCGGACCTGGTCGGTGATCGTCGCGGGCGAAATGCGGGCCATGTCCAGATTACTGTCCACACCCAGAAAACTGCCGTCGGCGACGCGCACGCCATGGGCCGTCAGGTAGTCGATCTCCCGCTGGTGCACCGGCGCGATATAGGGTGTCACCAGCAGCACGGTCTCGGCACGCAGGGCCTGGCATGCTGCCAGAATCCCGTCCGCCGTGGCCAGGGCCGGCCGGCCCGAGGCCGCGGTGATACGCGCGCGGATTTCCACCGCCAGATGCGGCGCGAAGGTGGAGACCGCGGTGCAGTGAAAGGCGATTGCATCCGGTTCGGCATGACCGATCAGCCTCGCCGCCTGGTCCAGGTGGGTCAGCATCCCCAGCAATTCGGCCTCGGCCGTACCGCGCAGTTCCAGCCTTGTGGTCAGCATCGCCACAGTGCCGGGCAGCATGGCGCGCAGTTCGGTTTCCGCGACGCTATTGCCCGAGGGCACCAGCACGCCCAAGCGGGCAGCGTCGCCGTAGTCGATTGCGGTCATGGCCTGCTTCCTGTCACGGCCCGCTTCCTGTCATGAGGCGATTCCGGCCATGACGCGAGCCCGGCCATGGCCCGATTGCCGTCACGGCGCGATCCCCGTGATGGCCCCCCTGCACCATGTGCCTGCATTATGCGTCCGCATCATGCGCCCGCATCATCCAAAGGCGCTGCTGATCGCCCCCAAGGCGTTCAGCGCCGGCGGAAAGCCGGTCAACGGCGCGGTCTGGATGATCGCCTCGATCACCTCTTGCTTGTTCAAGCCGACATTCAGCGCCGACTGGCCGAATTTTGCCACTTGTTCGGGCAGGCGCAACGCCGTGAAGGCGCTGACGGCGACCAGGGCGCGCTGGCGATGTTCCAGGCCGCCGCGATACCAGATCTCGCCGTAACCATACCGGATCGCCGACGGATACAGCGCCCCCGTCACCGGATTACCCGGCGCTGCATACCCCTGCGTTGCTCGGCTTCCATGCAACTGCGCCATCAGCGCCGCACCACGACGATCGAGTTCCTCAAGCGAGGCATCCTCGGGCGGATCGGCGGGGAACGGGATGCCGTGCGCGGCGAACACTTCGCCGGCCAGTTCCAGCGTTTCCTCGGCGGCCGAAAAGCCGGTATACAGCGAGGCCTGGACCAGGATTTCGCGCACCGCCTCGGCGCTGAGCCCGTGTTCCAGGCCGGCGGCGATGTGCCGGCGTAGCGCCTTCAGCCGCGGGATCGCACCCAGGGCGGCGATGGCACAGACCAGACGGTCTTGCAGCGCCAGACCGGGGCGCGTCCAGATGCCGCCATAGGCCGCCTCGGTCAGCAAATGGCCGAGCCCAGAGGTCTGATTGGCACAGCCAAACAGGGTTTGCAGCGTCGCCAGCCCCTGCTGGCGTAGGTCGTCTCGGGTCATGTTCAAACTCCCTGTCCCCGCCGGCCGATGGGAGTCGGGCGGACGGGTGCAGCGGGAGGCCGAATGACGGGGAAGTCAAGTGGCGACGTGGCGGCCATTCCGTCATGGCCGCCACGCCGCCCCCGTTTAGGCTCACCCCGTTCAGGCTCAGGCCTTGGTGACGTCCCAAAACACCGGGAACGGCGCCTTGACGATGCCGGTCAGGTTTTTCCGCCACGCCTGATACTGCTTGAAGAAGCCGGTTTGCAGATAAACCACATGCTCCATCGCCGCCTTGTTCAGATCGGCGATCACCGCCTTTCCTTGCGCCATGTCGGACGCGCCATACCAGTCGGCGATCAAGCCCTGCACCTTGTCGGACTGCGGCCAGCCGAACCACGCGGTGGGGCCGGAGCAATCCAACGCGACGTAAGGTGCGGGGTTCACGCAATCGGCGCCGGCGTGCCAGGTGTGGAAGATGTTCCATCCCCCCTTATCGGGTGCTTCCTTGCTCGCGCGCCGCTGGCCGACCGTGCCCCAGTCGGTGGCGACGTAGTTCACGTTCATGCCGATGCGCTTGAGCAGATCGGCCGTCACGTCGCCCTGCGCCTTGGTGATGGCGACGTCGGTGGCAACCAGCAACGTGACCGGTTCGCCTTTGTAGCCAGCCTCGGCCAGCAATTTCTTCGCACCTTCATAGTCGCGCTTGCCCTTCAAGGGCTCGCCGCCGGCTTCGGAGTAAAGCGGCGTGTTCGGCGTGAAATAACCGGGAAGGGTTTGCCACAGCGTGGAGTCGTCCCCCACCACCGCCTGCATATAATCTTCCTGGCTCAGCGCCATCTGCACGGCCCTGCGGACGCGCACGTCGTTGAACGGAGGGTGGAGATGGTTCAGGCGGAACGAGCCGATATTGCCCAGCGGATCGGCGATATCGACCGCAATGCCGGCGTTTTTGCGCAGCAGGGGGATCAGGTCGGATAGCGGCGTTTCCACCCAATCCACCTCGCCGCTTTGCAGCGCCGCGCCGGCCGTCGCGCCGTCGGGGATGATCTGCCACTCGATCCGGTCGAAATTGATCCGCTTGCCGCCGGACAGCCAGTTGGCTTTCTCCCCCCGCGGCGCATAGCCATCGAATTTCTCGAAGACGGCCTTCGCACCCGGAACCCACTCATCCTTGCGAAACCGCATCGGGCCGGAGCCGACGATTTCGGTGATCTGCTTGAACGGGTCGGTCGCGGCGATCCGCTCGGGCATGATGAACAAGGTCGGGGTGCTGCTTTTGCCCAGAGCGAACAACAGCTTGGGATAGGGCGTGTTCAGGCGGAAGCGGAAGGTGCGATCATCCACAACCTCTAACGCGTCGGTCTTCTTGGAGATGGGCACGCCCATCGGCGCATCGCGCACCCACCAGCGCTTGATGCTGGCAACGGCGTCCTTGGCCAGCACGGGTTCGCCGTCATGGAATTTCAGGCCCTCGCGCAGCTTGAACGTCCAGGTCTTGGAATCGCCGGTCACGTCCCAGGATTCGACCATCTGCGGTTTCGGCTGCAACTGATCGTCCACGCCGAACAACATGTCCCAGATCAGCAAAGAGCCATTGCGCACCACATATTGCGTGGTCCAGATCGGATCCAGATTCGCCAAATTGGCCTGCGGCACGAATTTCAGCACTTTGCTGTCAGCCGCCAGCGCCAGGTTCGGCGCGGCCAGGGGGCTGGCGAGCGCGCCACCGACGGCCGCCGCCGTCTTCAGAAAACTACGACGATCCATGTCAACTCCGCCTTGCTTGCAGTGCTTGTGATCCTACGACGGCCCGCGCCGCAGGTGTGCGATACAGCTTGGGTCACGCAGGTTTCGCGCCACCCGGCGCCGCATCGGTATGAATAGGATGCGGGTCCGGTATGCTTATACCGGGAGCGACGTCTTGCAAATACCGAAATACCCGCCATCGACCGGCGTTCAGCCTGGGACTGTCGTCGCGGTGGGGCAACCCCATTGGGCAACCCCATTGGGCAATCCCGCCATTGGGCAATCCGGCCATTGGGCAATCTCGCCACTGGACAATCCCGCCTCTGGACAACCCCATTGGGCAATCGCAGCACCGGCGC
>Ga0164296_1004996_pt1 | contig 11846 bp, 8 predicted proteins | sample GEODES057metaG_FD_113533 | JGI IMG/M metagenome (GOLD analysis project Ga0164296, IMG submission 113533) | Dystrophic lake water microbial communities from Trout Bog Lake, Wisconsin, USA - GEODES057 metaG | ecosystem: Environmental > Aquatic > Freshwater > Lake | place: USA: Trout Bog Lake...
CGTCTTGCTTTGTCCACAATCTGCGCAGGGCCCCAGAGCCCATGTTCGGGATCTCCATCACTGCAATGGGCTATGGCCTCGAACTCTTTACCGCCCACGACGACCTTCACAGCACCGGGCCATTGCGCAGGATAGTCTGAGACCCAATCGGTAGCTGAATCAAGGTTGGAATCAGGCTTGGAAACAAGCTGGGGTAATACTTCCACTTTGGACATCAAACGCTCAAGCGCTGATGTCTCCAGGGTGAATTGCCTTGTCACATTGGACAAACCACTCGGGTGCAGCGCTGCCAAGGCGAGTTGCCACTTCACGCTCACCATGCTGGCGAGTCGACTGACATGGTATGGCTCTCGGTCGATCATGGAAGCGTAGGCCACTGGCACTCGAACCTCAACGCGTTCAATGGCCGTTGTGTCCAGCCCTTGCTGCAACAAGGTTTGTAAAGCCCCAATGCAACTGAGCGTTTGCTTGGCCGCGCAATAAGGCTTAAAACTGATGTCCGAGATGTGGGTATGTTCTTGCAAGGCTTCCAATCGGGCCGAGTCACCACCAATGCCCTGAAGCCATTCAAGGCTTAGTAAGCCATGGTCGGCCTCAATGCCCATCTGAGCGGCTTGTACGCATCGTTGTCCTCTCTCCACCGCTTGCCCAAAGAGAAACCACCTCCCAGGCCAATGACCTTGACTCTTACCCACGCCCCGAGGAGTTTGTGCCAACGCCAGGGCCATCGCGTTTTTCATTTGAATAGGATTGAGGCCCTTCATGCGTCCAATGGTGACAGCACTGCCCCAAGTGGCCACCAGGTAGGATGGCCATAAACCCTGGCCCATCAACGTCGCACCACCCATGGCACGCGCCAAACGCAGGGTGCAGTGGTAGCCAGCGCTTAATGCATCACTCAAGTTTGAAAAAGTGAAGCTTTGCCCCTCAAAACAACTGAGTGCGGCCGCCACCACGATGGAGCTCACCGTCACACCGCTTGAGCGGTCAATGTCGTCCACCTCCGTCATTCGAATGCTGGCCGATAGCGAGAGCAAATCCAAAGAAGGCACCTGCGTCTTTTCCAGACTAGACCGGATCTTTTGAGACTCGACCAACTGCTGACTGGCCAATGCAGCCACCACCGTATCTGCCAAATGCAACACCACCGACTCTTTTTCCGAAGCATCCGCTCTAGCCAGTGCAACCTCGGCCAAGAACTCCAATGGCGTATTGGGCTTGGAGGTCATCTCGATGAAGAGGCGTAAACTGTTTGGCAAGCAGGCCAGTGCACCAAGCCCGAGCGAAGCTCTGCACTGAGTACACCCCAAGCCGTCGAGCTTTGGGTGCAAGCCTGCTTCAAATCCACGACTTCCAAGGGATGTGTGCCTTGACAACGCTCGAACCTCACGAACTCGAGTTGCTGGCCCTCTAGGGGAGTTACATGCGAAGCCTGGGTGAAATCAAAATCTTCAACCACTTGTTGCCACCAGGCTTTAAGGCGTTGCCAATCTTGGGTGGTGACTTCGTCGGCAAAATTCTCAATCAATCGAATCCAGACCCCTTTGTAAGCCAGACTCAACTCCACGCTGTACATCTTGGCAAGCTTTAATTCGCCCTCGAGCCGAACAAAGGATGCGTCTTTGGACAAATCAGGAGCGATGCGAATGATCACCTCCTCGGCCCCACCCAAGCGGGCGTGAAGTTCCAACTCGGAGGCCAAAGTGCTCGAATCGGTGTAGACCCCTGAGAGAGATGAGAACGCCTCTTGTGCCAAACGCTCGGCCTTTTTCACCAGCGCAATCTCAATCTCATCGGACTGAACACGAAGCTTGGCAAACACCGCACTCGCGTCAACCCACGTGAGTGGTGCATGGGGCTTCACCAGGGATTTAGATACGGAGCCCGGCAGGCTCTCCAACCCAATCACTCCCACGCTCGAGCCTGCGGGCAAATGAGTCGTTAAATATTGCAGTGCGTTCTCTCCCAATTTAGGGGCCATGAGAATCTCCCCCATCCACGACACCTCGTGGATCCAGGTGTGAACGCGTTTGGTCAGCGAAGCCAACAGCACCGGTGGCCCACTGGGTAAGACCACCAATAACGCCTCACTCCAATACGGCGTGAAATGGGTGAGCCAATTCACCGCAGAGGGTTGTGCAATAGAGGTGTAGGCCAGACAGGCCTGCCAATGATGCTCTTTCATAGCCGCTTGCAAAGCTCCTAGCCTTTGGAGTAGAACCGATTTGGGCATTTCATCCAAAGACCAACTGATTAGACCTCGACGCATGTGATGTTCCTTATTGTTTGATTCAATCCACGACCAACAACTCGCGCGATGTTTTATTCAACACCTTGCAGCCTGTCTCAGTCACGCGTACTGTGTCACCCAGCACCATATAGCCCACATCGGGGTGGTAGGTGTTCGGATGCACGATGAGGGTCATGTTGGGCTCCAAGACCAGTTTCACATCTTCGAGAACATGTGCACCATCCACAAAAAGTCCCATCCCATGCCCCCTCACACGGGTGTACTCAGAGCCCACATACTCAGCCAGACCGTATTTACGAAAGACGTCGTTTTGTGCTGTTGCCACCTCGCCGTGCGTAGCACCGGGTTTGACCGCCTCAATGCCCGCCTCCAAGGCCTCTTGGAACACTTGGTAGCACTTCAATTGCAATGCGCTGGGTTTACCCAGCACCAGCGTGCGACAAATTTGCGCGTAATAGCCGTCCACGCAAGGTGTGAGCTCGGTGGTGACCAAATCCCCTTGCTGCAGCACCCGCTCTCCAGGTGGGTGCATACCTCGAACCTCGACCCCGCCCGAGCCCAGGATCATGAAGTTTTCAGGGCAACCTTTTTTTCTCAACCAAGACTCGGTGTAAGCCGTGAGCTCATACTCTTTGACCCCTACCCGGGCAGCTTTGGCAAATCCCGCATAGCCTTCGTCGGCAAACAAGGCGGCGTGCTCGACGGCATCGGCCTCGGCCGCCGATTTGTTGAGCATGAGCAGATCAATCCACTCAACGGTCTCGTCCACACTCTTAGCCCAATCGTGGGCCAAAAGCGCATGCGGTAAGGCCACCCAAGGGGCTGCCACCACGGCTTTGCCAGGAAAGCCTCTCAAACGCTCGAGCACTTTAGGGTAATAGGGCTCGGCGTGGACCGTCTGGAGGTGGGGATATTCTTTTTGTAGCCGTCTGGCCTCCGTAGCACTTTGCACCAAGAGCACAACAGACTCATCACGCCCAATGAAAGCCATGGCCTCGCCTTCAAGTAGCGTCACATCCAGGGCATACCGAAGGTAATCGGTGCGCCAAGCGTTGGCCCCGATGCACAAGACATCGAGTTCTCTCTTTTGCAGTTGAGCGATCAGTTTTGCCATGCGCTCGACGGGGATCAGTGTATTCATGGTGGTGATTCTCAGTTGGTGTATCTCAGTTGGTGTATCCGTACAAAACTTTGGCACTCTCAAGGGAGATGTACTCTTGCTCGAGGTCTTCCTTTATTTTTTCAGGGGACCTCCTCTTGGGGTCTCCATAGCCACCGCCTCCAGCGGTTTGGAATACGATGGTATCGCCTTGGTTGAGCGCAATGTTGCTCTCCTTGGTCACGGCCCGTTCGGGTGAGCCCATGTTGACCAAGGTCGCGTGGTTGCTGCGGCCCTCACCCCCACCGTTGATACCCCAGGGCGGTTCTAGTAAACGCTCGAGCATGACGTTGACAGTGCTTTTCTCCAAAGCCTTGTACTTGAGCTCTATACCCAGACCGCCTCGGTTCTCTCCTGCCCCACCACTGTCTTGTCGTAAACGGTGGTATTCCACCAAAAAAGGATAGTGTATTTCTTGCAACTCCACCGGTGTGTTTCTCACATCGCCTTGGCAAATCGAGACCGCAGCCGATTCACCGTCTCCAATACTCCGGCCTCCCCAACCGCCCCCAAAGATGTTCATCAACACGTAGCGCTCTTTACTGGTTTCGCGTTGACCGTAGAAGGAGCACCCGCCCATGTCGCCTTTGTGGGCCGCGGGGATGACACCGGGCAGCACCGGCGCCAAGGCCTTTAAGATCGTATCGATCACCGTGGGCAAGGCAATACTCCAAAGACCCAGTGCTGCCGGGGGCCTGGCGTTGAGCATGGTGCCCACGGGTGAGATCAGGGTCAAGGCGCGAAAGCATCCCTCATTGACCGGAGCCTTGGGCATGGTGAGAATTTTGAAGGCCACCCGGGCGGCAGACAATCCGCCGGAGAACCCTGAATTCAATGGGCCGTTGACCTGGGGGTTCATCTCTGAGTAGTCGATGGTGAAGTCCGAGCCTTGGACCCTCACCGAGACGTTGACATTCAAGGGCACCGTCAATTGGCGCCCATCGCTGTCAAGGCGAGTCTTGGCCGTGTAGACGCCATCGGGGATGCTCGCCACCACCTCTCTCGCTTGACGCTCAGACTGGTCCCAACTCTCCAAGATGCACGCATTCACCGTCTCCAAGGAGTACCGTTTGTACAACTCGGCCATGCGACGAACGCCAATTTGACAGGCTGCAATTTGTGCCCTCAAGTCTCCGAGGGACGCCTCGGGGAAGCGGATATTGTCTTGAATCATCTGCCACACACCGTCGTTTCTCACCCCAGCGTCATAGAGCTTGATCGAGCGCATTTGAATTCCCTCATGGAATATCTCGTAGGTTTGGACGTTGCCAAAGCCCGTGCGCAATCCCCCGATGTCCACCCAGTGTGCCCGGTTGGCGGCAAAGGCCACCACCTCGCCCTCATGAAAACAAGGGGTGTAGATCACCACGTTATTCAAGTGCTGACCACACACGGCGGCATGGTTCATGATGATCACATCCCCAGGCTTGAAGCCATCAAGCCCATAGCGCTCGATACCGTCCATCACCGCAATCCCCAGATCGGCCAAGAAGATCGGTAGTCCGCCCTCGTTTTGGCAAATCATGTTGCCTTGGGTATCAATCAGGCCGCAACAAAAGTCTCGCACCTCATAGACCATCATGTTGTAGGCCGATTTACAAAGGGACAAGGCCATTTCCTCAGCAAATGCGATCAAAGAATGGGTGACGACTTCCAGGGTGATGGGGTTGACTGATTTTTTAGCCTTTGTCATATTTGTCATATTTGTCATTTGAGTTGCCTTCTTCAATGTCCATTATTCAGCGTAGGGGCTCAGGTGCACCGAGACAATGAGGTGGCCTTGGGGGCTCACGACGACTTGGTCTCCCGGGAAAATTACCGTGGTGGAATTGGGCTCCTCGATCACGGCAGGGCCCACGAGGGTGAACCCAGCAGGCAGGCTTGGACGCCAATAGATCTTTGCGCTCACTGGATGCTCGGCATCGTCAAAGATCACCTCTCGCGTTTGTACGGTATTCTCGCCCTCGCTCACCCACGCCGAGCCAAGGTACTGTTGGGCCAGGGCATCATCTCTGGGTACTGTCACTGTGAGGCGCATGTTAACGATCTCGATGATCTCGCCCGTGGCCGCATGGCCGTAACGCTGATCGTGCAAGGTGTTGAAGGCTTGCCGCACTTGCTCGCTGTCGTCACACAAGTCCATCAAGCCCTTCAAGGGCACGGGGATGCTGTGCTCTTGGCCACGGTAGCGCAAATTGGCGGCAAACTCAAACTCAGTCGCATCAAACGCCAACTCGTCCTCTTCAAGTTTGACCCGGGCACTGGCGAGCAACTCCTCTGTTGCAGTCGTGACACTGGCGGGATCAATTTTCCCCAACACGCTGATCACGGTTCGAACAAAATCATGGCGCCATGGAGCGAGTAGCATCCCCAAAGCGGAGAAGTTACCTGGCATCTTGGGCACAATGAGCGTGGGGATGTTGATCTCTTTGCATAAAGCCGCAGCATGCACTGGCCCACCCCCGCCAAAAGCGATCATGGCCGCATCCCTCGGATCCACCCCTTTCCTCACAGAGACAGCCCGCACCGCCAAGGACATGGCTGTGTCAGCAATCTTGATCACTCCCAGGGCCGACTCCTCCACGCCGAGTCCCAAGGGCTGAGCGATGTTTTTACTCAAGGCAGCCCTTGCGGCAGCGACATCTAAATCCATTCCACCGCCCAAAAAGCGTGCTGGGTTCAATCGACCCAAGATCACATTGGCATCGGTGACCGTGGGCTCGAGGCCTCCACGGCCGTAACACACAGGCCCAGGATCAGCGCTCGCACTGGTGGGGCCCACGTGCAAGCCTCCGGTGCGGTCTCGCCACGCAATGCTTCCCCCCCCAGAGCCCACCTCCACAATGGAGACCACGGGCAACTGCATGGGCTGACCACTTGCATAGCCACCGATGTAGTAGCCCTCGTCGATCGCGGGGATGCCGTCGACAATGAGGGTCGCTTTGGCGGTGGTGCCTCCCATATCAAAACCAATGACCTCTTGATAGCCCAAGATCTGAGCCACATGACCTGCTGCGATCATGCCCGCCACTGGACCGGACTCCATCATGGAGACGGGTTCTCGAGAAGCGTGGGCCAAGGACATGCTCCCACCATTGGAGCGCATGATGTGAGTGTGCCCGCTATAGCCCATGCCCTTTAAGTCGGAGGACAAATGGTTGAGGTAATTCTTAACGCGCGGGCCTACATAGGCATTGAGCACCGTGGTGGAGGTTCTTTCGTACTCACGAAATTCACGCAAAATCTCGTGCGACAAAGTGACAAATAACTGGGGGTGGGCTTCTCGGAGTAACTGGCCCGCAAGAAGCTCGTGCGCGGGGTTGGCATAGGCATGCAAAAAACAAATGGCCACGGACTCAATGCCCTCTGAGACCATTCGCTCACCCAAGGCCACGATTTCGGCTCGGTCCAGGGGCGTCAACACCTCTCCCTTGGCATTGAGTCGCTCATGCACCTCAAAACGGTGTTTTCTCGCAATCAAGGGCTTGGGTCTGGTGAAATTGAGATCGAAGGCCTCAGGGCGGTTCCCGCGGCCGATTTCGTAAACATCTCGAAAGCCAACGGTGGTCAGCAGGGCCGTGTTGGCGCCTTTTTTCTCAAGCACGGTGTTGATGGCAATGGTTGAGCCATGCAAAAATTCATTCAACTGAGCGAGTGATACCTCGCTTAACTCAATGGCTTTGGCAACACCGAGGGCAGGATTGGCGGGAGTGGTCAAGGTTTTGGCCATGACCAATTGGTCTTTCACATACCCCACCAAGTCGGTGAAGGTGCCACCAATGTCGACACCGATCACATTACGTGCATTAGAGTAGGACTCACTGTTCAAGTTTGATTGCATTTTTTTCAATGATGTTTTTAAAACGGTTACTCTCAGATTTGATGAATTGAGAGGACTCTTGGGGGCCATAGGCCAAAATGGTCTGTCCCAACTCAATCAATTTGTTCTTGACGTTGGGCTCCAAGAGCAAGGCCTTGATTTCATTGCTCAAGCGGTTGGAGACTTTGGAGTCCATCCCCTTGGGGCCAGCGATCACCCACCAATTGCCAAACAAAAAGTCAGGGAACCCAGCCTCCGCTACGGTGGGGACATTGGGCAAATCCGGGATTCTTTGTTGGGAAAGCACGGCCAAGGCTTTGAGTTTGCCCGCTTTGAGCTGAGATGAAACCGTGGTGTGGGTGGGGAAGGCGACTTGGACATCGCCTGCGAGCAAGGCCATCACCATGGGGGGCCCCCCCCGATAGCCAATGTGAATCAAGGTGTCTCCCGTCATGTGCGAGAAGGACACTCCAGCTAAGTGACTGGGTGAGCCCGCACCGGGGGAGCCAAAATTGAACTTACCCGCACCGTTGGCAATTTGCGTGGCCAACTCTTTAAGCGTGAGGGCTCCGTTCATGGGAGTCACCGCGATCAAGGGTGCCTCTGAGATGGTGATCACGGGCTCGAGTTGTGTCACCGGGTCAAAGCCCAAATTGTTGAACAAATGTTGATTGACCGCAAAATTCGCTGTGGGTGCGATCAAGAGCGTGTAGCCATCGGGTTTGGCGTTGACGACTTCGGCGGTTCCGATGTTGCCCGCCGCACCGGTCTTGTTGTCAATGATGAAGCGTTGATTGAGCTTACCCTCGAGCGCATTACCAAAGACTCGAAATAAGGTGTCTCCCACACCACCCGCGGCATAGGGCGAGACCACTCGCACGGGCTTACTGGGCCACTCCTGGGACAAGGCGCTTGGTGTGAACCACACCATAGACAGCATCAAAGCCAGGGGAGCCGCCAATTGATTAATTTTCATATGAATACCACTGGGTTGAAGTCGTGGGGTCTATTTAAGCGCAAATACCCATAGCCTGCCACACCCCTCATGCTATATAGTCATAGCCAATAAACTATGCACTATGTCTAAAGTCGCCCTCTCAACTCCCCTCAAACACGGCTTGACTCTAAGAAGCTTGGAGGTGTTCTTGGCCATTGTGAAGACCCAGAGCTTTGGGGCGGCCGCACAAGCGTTATCAATCTCGCAACCCTCGGTGAGTGTGCATATCCAGGGACTGGAGAGAAAATTGGGCGCGGCTCTCTTTAGTCGCCAAGCCGGACAAGTGCCAAAAATCACAGACACCGGTCACTATTTGTTGACCTATGCGCAAGAGGTGCTGAACCAGACGCTGGCCTTACAAGAGGTGGTCAGTAGTCACAAAAAACAGTTGCGCATTGGTGCACAGCGCTTTGTCACACAAACCTTATTAGGTTCGGCCTTTGAGGCGCTCTCAGGGGCATTGAGGGACGTGGAGGTCATTGTGAGGACGGGCACCTTTGAGGAGGTGAGCGATTTGTATTTAAAACGTCAAGTGGACTTGGCCTTTTTCCTCACGAGTAAGGAAAGTCCCCAGCCTTGGGCTTATGAACCCATCAACGCCTATCGATTGGCCTTGATTGCTCACCCCAACCACCCCCTGGCCCAAGAAAAATCACTCTCTCCGGATCGACTCGCAGAGTTTTCGTTTGTGGTGGCGTTCAAACAATCCTATTTCTTCAAAAGCATCGACCAATTGCTCATGAGCCGCCAAGTCAAGATCAGCAAGGTCTCGGCCCAGGCCGAGGACGCAGCCACCCTTAAAGAGATGGTCAAAGCCGGCATGGGCTTGGCCTTCACCTTGCTGCACAGCGTGCGAGAGGAAATTCAATTGGGGAAACTGGTGGAAATTGACCTCGACATTGTCCCCATGTATTTGCAACTGGGGTATGCAAAAAACCTCAACCACGTGAGCGATGAGATCGATGTGTTACTAGACAAAATGAAAGCCAACATTGAACCCTTGCGCTATAAATCAAGCGATCATTAAACAAGCGATCATTAAACGCTTGTTACCTAGCGGGTTAGCTTGGAGAGAGTGGCACGCTTGAGTTGAACGAATAATGGGATAGGAAGTCTTTGTGATTACCCTAGGACAACAAGCGGGGTGGATAAATTAACATTGAAGTATCTAGGGATTAAACACTGTCCTCCTTTGAACTGCTAATTTGAAATCGTTTTTTATGCCAACCCGCCCTTCACTCATACGACGCAGTCTATTGTGGGCTGGACTCACCGGCTCCTTGATTCGATCAAGTCGGGTACTCGCCGCTCCCTCACCCAGCCCTTTGTTGGGCAAGTACCCGGATCACCCTGTGCGATTTATCGTACCCTTCACTGCGGGCAGTATTGGGGACTTGTTTGTGCGACCCATACTCTCCGAATTGAGTGACTCCACTGGCCAGCCCTTTTTGGTAGACAACAAACCAGGCGCGAGCCAAGCCATTGGCGCAGAGACCACCACGAAAGCCGCACCGGATGGCTATACCCTTTGCATGGCCACACAATCAGGATTAATTCTGAACCAATTGGCCAAGAAGAAACTGCCGTTCGATCCTATGAACGACCTCACCCCCATTGCGTTACTTTTCACCGCCCCCATGTTCTTGTTTGTCAACCCCAATTTGCGCGTCAAAAGTGCCTCGGATTTGGTTGCTTTGGCCAAATCTAGACCGGGTCAATTGAACTTTGGCTCGATCGGCCCAGGGACTTCATCACACTTATGCGGAGAGCTCTTCGCTTCCATGGCCAACATAGACATTGCTCACATTCCTTTCAAAGCTGGACCCGAGGCCATCACCGCTTTGATCTCTGGCCAAGTCGACCTGATGTTCAACGGGGGCAACGCCTTCAATTACTTAAAGAGTGGCAAAGTCATCGCCCTAGCATCATCGGGCTTAAAACGATCGGCTTCGATGCCGCAATTGCCCACCATGCATGAGTTGGGGTTCACTGGCTTTGAGGTCTTGCCTTGGTTTGGCATGTACGGCCCTGCGGGGTTATCTAAGGAGTTGGTGAACAAACTCAACCTAGAAGTGAACGCACTCCTCAAAAACCCGAAGTCTCAGGAAAAATACTTGAACCAAGGCATTGAGGTCAACCCTGGAACACCCGAGCAACTGATGGCGTTGATGAAAAGTGACTTGGTCACTCAAGCTCAATTGATGAAAAAGGCGGGCATCACCCCTGAGTGAAAGAGACAGCAAAAAAACCAAGACTGCACTAAGCCAGTGCCACTTCCGGTGTTTTCAAACCTAAAATTTTTCTAGCATTGCTATTGAGAATTTTTTCACAATCGGTCGAACTCAGGCCCGTTTCATGGAGAAGCTTGAGTGCTGCTGCAGGATCCCAACAAGGGTAATCGCTACCATACATGATGTGGTCAACACCGTAATAACGTATGGCAAATTCAATTCCCTCCTTGTGTGGAGAGACGGTGTCTGTGAACATGCGCTTTAGATAAGTGCTGGGTGGCAGGGGCAACTGAGCATCTTTTGAGTTCTTGTCCATACGACCCGACTGGTAAGGCAACGCTCCACCGGTGTGGGAGGTCACTACCTTCAAATTGGGGTAGCGCTCCATGATCCCAGACAAGACCAATCGATACGCCGACACACTCACGTCAATGACTCTTCCCAAACTCTTATACAAAGCACCGTTGTAGCCATCCAAAATGTCGGTAAACATGGCATCAGTGGGATGCACAAAGATGGGTAAACCCAATTGTTCGATACGCGCGTAGACGGGCTCGAGCCGAGCTGCATCGATGTTCTCCACCGAGCCTATGCTCCCGGGAATATTGACCCCCATCAATTGTTGATGAGCCACTGCATACTCTAGAGTATCCAAGGCCGCTTGGGTGTCTTGAAACGGCAAAACCGCAGTGGCCCACAAATGCCCGGCATATTCTTTTTGCGCGTTCGACATCTCTTCATTCCAGAGCATGCAAGCGTCCTTGGCTTCCTCAATGGGCAGATCGCAAAAATGAACGGAAAAGGGTCCGGTTGTGCAGACGACATCCACCTCAAAACCCAAGGTCTGCATGTGGGCAAATTGCTGGTCCAAATCAAACCATTCGGAACCCAAATTAAAGCGTGCGTTGGCACCCTCTTTGCGCCAGTAGGTGTAACCGTTTTTACCGTTGGAAACACAACGGGGAAAATCCTTGCGGGAAATCAACTTTTCAAAAATTGACCTCGGCCACCAGTGAAAATGAGAATCCACTATTTTCATTCTTGTCCCTTTTTGTCGTTGTATTGCATATGATGGAGTCAACTTAGTTTAGCAAACAACTTTCGCACAGTCAAAATGATGACCGTCAAGACTAAGTAGAAACCTTAGGAACAAGGCTCATGAGCTTGAACAAGCCCTAGCCCCCAATATTCAAACTCTCTCTCCAACGCAAAGACAACAACACCTTCACTCTAGTTTTGCCTGGATGCCCTGTGGTTTGTTCTGGTAAGCACTGATGATCCCTTCTCGCATGTCCGAGATGTGTACCCACTGACTCAACTTCTCGGGATGGCAAGGCACAGAGCGAGGGCACTGTGAGTCACTTTGACAGATGATTCGGGTGGGATGA
>Ga0164296_1004998_pt1 | contig 11842 bp, 18 predicted proteins | sample GEODES057metaG_FD_113533 | JGI IMG/M metagenome (GOLD analysis project Ga0164296, IMG submission 113533) | Dystrophic lake water microbial communities from Trout Bog Lake, Wisconsin, USA - GEODES057 metaG | ecosystem: Environmental > Aquatic > Freshwater > Lake | place: USA: Trout Bog Lake...
GGTATTGGTATTACAGGAGCTACTGGTTTAACAGGTAGCACAGGACCAACTGGTATTGGTATTACAGGAGCTACTGGATTGACAGGTGTTACAGGAGCTACCGGCATAGGAATTACAGGCGCAACCGGTTTAACGGGTAGCACTGGGCCGACAGGCATTGGTATTACAGGAGCCACAGGGCTTACAGGCAGTACGGGGCCAACAGGTATTGGTATAACCGGACCAACCGGGCCACAAGGCTCTACAGGAATTGGCATAACAGGTGCAACAGGAATTGGTATTACCGGTGCAACCGGTATTGGAATTACAGGCGCAACAGGGCCACAGGGAGCAACCGGATTAGGTGTTACAGGCGCAACCGGAATCGGTATCACGGGCGCTACGGGAATACAAGGGACCACAGGGCCAACTGGTTTATCTGTTACTGGACCTACTGGACCAACAGGCGTTGCAGGAACCAATGGCGCTACGGGTGCAACTGGAATAGGTATTACAGGAGCTACAGGTCCATCAGGAACCTCTGGAAGCAACGGTGCAACAGGCGCAACTGGTCCTTATTCAACCATTAGCAATGACATTGCTACGGCTACTAATGTTTATCCTGTTTTTGCTGCATCAACGTCTGGTCCTATTACAACGTCTTATACCAGTAATCCAAACTATCTGTATAAGCCAAGCACAGGTGAATTAAGCGCAGTGGCTCATGTGTCTACTAATGGCATACAAGTTAACGCTAATTCAATTGCTGCAAATTACACAATTGCTGCAACCAATAACGGATTGTCAGCCGGTCCTGTATCGGTTGCCTCTGGTGTTACAATCACCGTGTCATCAGGAGCAACATGGGTAATTGTATAAATGAAACTGCATCTACTTGGGTTATTTCACACGGTTCCAACACCAGAATATAGCCATTGTGCATTTACAGGAAGGATATATAGATTTGGAAAGATGATGCTCCCTTATGGGCATGAGGTCATTGAGTACAGCAATGAAGGATCAACATCACAGGCATCAGAGCATGTGGTTATATTGAAAAAGGACGAGTTTGAAGAGTTAAAAGCAAAAATGAACTCTGCACCACCTCACGGTGAGGCAAACCTTGATTCTGATATTTATAGAGCGTTTACGTCTAAATTAAGAAAAGAACTAGCAAAACGCATTGAACCTGGTGACATTGTTTGTCATCCGTTTGGCGTTACACACGCCGACTTTGCTCAAATGTTTCCAGAAGCAAAGCACGTAGAGATAGGGATTGGATACCCTGATTGCGGATTGGATTTAAGGATCTATGAAACCTATCAATGGTGGTCATGGCATCAGGGCAAGGAACAAAAGCAAGGAAACTCATATCAATGGGTGTGTCCTATGGGTTATGACTTAGATGATTGGACCCCAAGTTATGAGCAAGGCAAGTACCTGCTTTATTTTGGACGAGTTATTGAGTGTAAGGGACTGCAAACTGTAAAAGAGATTGCAAGGCATGTAGATATGCCGGTAGTGATGTGTGGTTCTGGTTATCCTGAGTTATTTCTAGACCCAGAAATACCTAACTTGACGTACCGTGAGCCTGTCACTGGTTTGGCCCGTAGTGAGCTTCTAAGAAACGCATACGCTATGGTTATGCCAACCCAATACTGTGAGCCTTTTGGCGGTGCAGGTGTTGAAGGCATGTTATGCGGTACTCCGTTGCTTGGTTCTGATTATGGGGCGTTCTGTGAAACCATTGAGCATGGAGTTACTGGTTTTAGGTGTAAAACGTTAGGCGATTGGGTGACAGCGGTTGAGTTTGCAGGACAGTTAGATCGTAAAAGAATTGCACACAATACAAGAGAAAAATACTCTCTTGAGAATGTAGGCGCTCAAATGGATCGAATCTTTAAGCAGATCAACAATTTGAATGACAAAGGGTGGTATACGTTAGACCCAACTTTTGCTATATTATAAATATCTCTGGAGGTCAATATGCCGTTAAAAAAAGGTTCTTCACAAAAGACAATTAGCAAGAACATTGCTACAGAAGTAAAAGCCGGTAAACCGGTCAAACAAGCGGCCGCAATTGCTTATTCTGAAGCTCGTAAAAGTAAGGCTGGTTGCTGTAAGAAGAAATGATTGATTTTATGGTCATTGGATTACCGCGCTCAGGCACAGCTTGGGCCGCTAATCTTTTCACCACTGATGTTAGTTTGTGTTGGCATGAAAGTTTTATTTATCACACGTTGAATGAATTAGATCAACAAGGGTTTGGTTTAAAGTTTGGTATAGCTGAAACAAGCGCAATTTATCAAATTGAAGCTATTAACGCTCATTCAGCACCTAAATTAATTATTGAACGTTCATTAACTGAGATAAACGATTCTTTGAAGAAAATGGCGTTTCCCTTAATGCCAGATGACTCAATAGACATGTTAAGTCAGATTGAAGGTTACAGGATACAGTTTAAGGATCTTTTTGATCCTGCTGTAATGTCTAAAGTGTGCAGGACTGTATTTGGTTTGCCGTTTAACATACATAGATTTAATTTGTTATGTGATATGAACGTGCAAAACCACACAGCAATTGAACTTGTGAGGGAAATGGTTTGAACAATGTGTTGTCAATAGGTGCAGTAGATCACATTCCGGCATTACTTCAAATCAAGCAGAATCCACAACTGTGGAATATGTTCACAAACCGTACTGAACGGTATGATAGTCCTCATACGGGAATATCAGACATTTGGGTGCGATATAGAGATTACGCAGAGTTTAATGGTTCATGGTCTGACTTTAATGAAGAACATGATCCTGTATGGTATGAAGCAGCACAACAATTACCTGCTGTAAAAGATTTAGCTTTTCAAATTATGAGCCGCGTTCAAGGTGAAAGACTTGGCGGCATACTCATTACACGGATACCTTCAGGTGGTTCTGTGGCTCCTCATGTTGACGTTAGTTGGCATGCAGCGTATTACGATAAATATGCAATTCAGCTTGAAGCACATCCAAATCAAGCGTTTTGCTTTGAGGAAGGCGAATATTCTGCTCAACCTGGTGAGGTTTATTGGTTTAACAACCAAGTAACGCATTGGGTACGGAATGATTCACCTGTAGACAGAATCACACTTATTATTTGCATACGATCAGATAGGAGGCGTTTATGCCATTCGCAGTAGCAGGAGCCGCAATTGGGGCTGGCGTAAGCGCAGCCGGAGCCAGTAGTGCTGCGGACGCAGCCCAACAGCAAGCAGCAGCGCAGTTAGCCTGGCAAAAAAGTGTTTATAACACGGCTCAAAACAACATAAACCCATACATCCAGTTTGGTCAAACAAATATACCAAACTACCAAAGTGCCTTATCAGGTTACGGTACGGCGATGGGTAATTATAACAATACTGTTGGTCAATACGCCAACGCTGTACCCAGTATGACGACTCCTTATGGAATGTCGCAGTATCAACAAAGCCCATTGTATACGCCAATGGTCAATAATCTTGCAGAATTACAAGCTACTCCAGGCTATCAAATGCAATTACAACAAGGATTGCAAGCTATTAACAATTCTTCTGCGGCTAAGGGTGGCTTACTTTCGGGTGCAAATGAAATGGCCCTTAACAATTACGCTCAAAACCAAGCGGCTACAGGTTTCCAAAACGCATGGCAAAGAGCACAAACAGCATACGGCAATGCCTTTAATCAAAATCTGCAAGGGCAACAACAAACGGCTAATGTTCTTGGTCAACAAGCCAACCTGTATAACACGGCTGCTAATCAATCTAATCAAAATGTTGCAAATTATGCCAACGCTTCTGGTGTTGGGTTAAACGCAGCAAATGCTTTGGCTGGAATTGGTCAAAGCTCATCAATTAGCAACGCCTATCAGAATCTTGGCAATGCTAATGCAGCCGCGGCTGGCGCTCCTTATGCGGCTATTGGTCAAGGTATTGGCAACATTGGATCATCTTTAGGATCGGCTTATGGTAGTGGCAACTTATCAAGTTTAGGAAATTATTTTTCTGGAATTGGTGGTTCTAACATGGGTAATGTTGTTTCTCCGATTACAGCTAACTCCGCAAATCAGGCTGGATTAGCAAATAATTCATACGGTTACACGTTTGTTAGCTAATAGGTATTTTTATGTCTGATTTAACAGAAATCATGCGGATGATTTATGCGTCCCAACCAACAGGACAAGAATTTTATCAAGGCTTAAAAAATTCACGTTCTTCTCAAATGGATCAAATGGCTTTGGAAAAAGCGCAAGAAGATTTAACAGCGGAACGCGGTTTAAGAAAACTGTTTGCTGAATCTGGTGGTATACCATCTTATGAACAAATTGGTGCTTATAACCCAAAAATGGCTATGGAAATGCAACAACTTGGTTTAGAAAACCGAGCAAAAGAGGCGCAAATAAGGCAGGCAGAAGCATCAACCGCAAAAACCGGCATGGAAATGGATGCTTCTCAACAAGAGTATGTATCTAAAGTGTTTGGACCTATTGCAGAAGAGGCTTTAAAAACAGGAGACATGCAAGCGTACAATAGAAAAATTGGTGCAGCTGCTTCTGATTTAAGAAGTAAAGGCTTTAATTTACCTGCCAATTTTAACCCACAAGAACACACGCCTGATCAGGTAATGATTAATGCTTTGGGCCGTGGGTATAAATCTCCTTGGATGGAGAATCAACTATATGTTGATCGTGAGAGGGCTGTGCGTGGTCTTCCTCCAGCCTATACCCCAGAAGAATTTAGAGGAAAAGTTACGCAAAACCAAACAACAGGCGCTCCTGAATTGCTTCCTCCAAATCCAAATGTTCGTAGAGCTGGGCCAATGTCTTCGCAATACGGTCCTGCTCCAGAGTCAACTCAGTACGAAATAATGCAACCAGGGCAAACATTGCCAATGGCTAAAGGCGTAACGCCAGAAGAAAAAGCAACCGTTGCAGGGGCTGAAGAAGAAGCCAAAATTAAAGCTAAATTAACCACAGAAGAAAAGCTTGCGGATAAACGGGCTATTGATACTTATTTCAGAGCAAAACCACCTGAACAGGTTCGTAATTTGATTCGGGAATCTATTGAAGGTGATCTTGAATCAGGCATTAGTAAAATTGCAAAAGTGTTTGGTGTAGCAATTCCTGGTGGAGATGCTACAGCACAACTGCAAGTAATTACCCAACAGCTTGCAAAATCTTCTCCTTTTGCACCAGGATCTCAATCGGATAAAGAATATCAAGCACGATTGCAAGCGGTTGGTGATCCTGCATCTAATGAACCCATTAAAAACAGGTTAGCTGCGCTTGATGAATTTTATAGGGATCAAGAAGCGTTTATTGCACAAAAAGCAGAAATGACGCCTGAACAATTGATTGATGCTGTACATAACGGATATTTATCTGAAGAGTCAGCCAAAACAATTTTCAAGAGGATGAATAAATCTTCTGGAGCGCAATAATGGCTATGACATATGAAGAGTTTGCATCCGCATTAAGCAATAAACCCGTTGGTTCTGAAGAGGACGCTTTTGCAAAAGCATTAAGCATTGCAAAAAAGAAACCCAAGAAAGAACTAGAGCGCACAGATATAGGTAGCCTTTCTGAAGGCATGAAGTTACGTTTAGCAAAACAACTGATTGGCGCACAAGAGATTGGTTCAGACATTGGACGCATGATTTCAGGTGAAATGGGGCAACCATACTCACCTTACCGTGAATTTGTGCAAAAGAAAGGTGAAGAACTGACTCAGCAATCTGAAAATGCACCACCCTTAACCAAGGCCGGTGACATTGGAATGATGGCTTTAGAAAGCATGGCGGTTCCTTATGGAGCAACAACGACAGCGGGGCGAATTGGCCTCAATGCTTTATTAGGTGGCGCACAAGCCGGTTTAAGTCCTTATTCAAACGCTTTTGAACGCTCACAAGCTACAGCCACAGGCGCTGTAGGTGGCGCTGTATTGCCTGAAGTTATGGGACCGGCTGCAAAAGGCATAACGGGCATGGCTAGATACGGGCGTGGCATTATTAATCCACAGTACGGCGCTCTTAGAGAAATATCTAGGGAAACAGCCGGTGCAACGCTTCCAAGAGAATTATCTAGTGTGTATGGCAATGTTCCACCACCAGGACAAGCGGGTCCTGTTTTGCCTCCATTTGGACGCGCTGAGGGCGTAAAACCGACTGTTGGCATGATTACAGATGATCCTAGATTGTTAGAGCTTGAAATGAACGCTCGCAACAGGGCGCCTGCTGATTTTATGCAACGTGATATTGAGAATCAGCAAGCCATCATTGCTGGTTTAGAAAAGAGAGCTTTAACAGGTGAGCAAGAACGCTTGGCTATAGAAAAGCTTAATGAAGAAACTGGAGCATTAAGACAAGGCGCTTTTGAAAAGGCTAGAAAGTCTCCTACTGTTTTTGAAATGACTGCACCATTAACCGAGACAATGGCAGAAATGCGCGTTCGTCCTGGTGAGGTTGGCAGAGCATCACTTCCATTGCAAAGCACCATAAAAGCAACTGAACGTTCTGCTTTAGGTGGACCAGAAGGTGCAGGTTATCCAACTGGACCTGATCCCTCTGATTTATACGCAGCTAGAAAGCAAATTGATGACGCTTTAAGAGGAATGGCTGGTCCTAACGACCGGTTAGCCAATGCGATTAAATCCAACCGTAAAGGCGCAATGGAATTAAAGTCAGCGCTAGATGAAGGATTAAGCGCTGCTAGTCAGGGTGAATGGGACAAATACTTATCAACTTATGTAAATAAGATTAGACCCATTGAAGAGGGTAGAGCGTTTAGAGATGTCCTAGATATGTTCAAGAACGCTCCTGTTATTCCTGGTACTACCATCCGCTCTATTACACCATACAAAATGCGTAAGGCAGCATCAGACGTTACCACTAAAGAATTAGGTACGTCTGAAATTGACCGTCTGACACCTTCAGGGCGCGGTTTCTTAGAAGATGCTGCAATGGCCATGTCTGCTTTAGAAAACGCTCAGAAAGGCGCTAGAGCGGTTTCTGGCTCACCTACCGCAACGTATTTAACATCACTCATGAAGTCAGGCTTAGTGCCTGGTGGCGGCAAGACTGCAACCATTTTAAATATGGTAGATGCTTTAGGTAGATCAAGAGGCGCTGCTGCTTTAGATGAAGCATTACGCAATCCTGAACAGTTCCAACAGTTATTAAATGCGTATCATGCGGGTCAAGCACCTTCTGGTATTTCCAAAATGTTAGAGCGCACAACAACCAATGTTCCAGAATACCTGAAGCGCAGATTTAGATAAGAGGATTACATAATGTCAGCAGCTAACCTTTGTCCGATACTTCAAGAAAACCAGTGGAGCAATGACGCTCAATTCTTAGCCGGCGGTTTAATGTGGTTTTATGCGGCAGGTACAACTACGCCTTTAACAGCATACACAGATGGCACGGCCTTAACTGCATGGACTAACCCTATTCAGTTAGATGCTAGAGGTGAAACAGGCGGTGAAATCTGGTTGCAAGCAGGACAATATTACAAGATTGTTCTTGAAGGACCACCGTTATTTGGTCAGACGCATGGCGTCACTATTTCAACCTATGATCAAATCTCAGGCATTAATGATGCTACTTTGTTGTTGTTATCTGGAGATTGGGAGACTTTCGGTGGTACTCCAACTTTCCTAACCTCATCAAGCTTCAGTGTAAGTGGTGACAATAGGGCCATTCTTCAGGTAAATAGAAGGCTTAAATTATCTTGCGCTTCCGGGCTTCAATACGGAACTATTTCGGTTGCATCGTTTACTGGAAGTGTTACAAACATAACACTTAGAATGGATGCTGGAAATGCGCTTGATTCTGGATTGTCATCATTTCAATATGGCTTGATTCAAACCAATCCTTCAAGTATTCCGGTTGCGGTTCAGACTGGCACAACTACGGCTGGATCTAACCATGAAATTTACATTGATTACTCAAGCCCTACTTTAAATTTAGGTGTTGATAGCACTAATTTTGGCTCTCAATGGCCAATCAGTGCTGCTCTTTCTTCACCTTCAGGCATGATCATTAACTATGCCGGTGCAACTGCCCCTACTGGTTATCTTGAGTGTAATGGTTCTGCTATTTCAAGAACAATATACGCCACTCTCTTTAATGCAATTGGTACAACATACGGCACAGGTGACGGCAGCACCACGTTTAACATTCCTGACTTAAGAGGTTATTTTGTTCGCGGCTGGTCAGACGGAAGCTCAATAGATTCTGGAAGAACTTTAGGATCGACTCAGACTGCAAGTAACGCTCCGCATACTCACGGCATAAATGATCCGGGCCATGCTCACGGCGTCAATGATCCTGGTCACGCGCATGGAATTTCGCCTGGTGTAGCCTCATGGAATAGCGCGGCTGGTGGTGGTGGCGGTGGTAACGTCCAAACTCAATCAAATGTTACAGCAACTCAAGGCGCGGGTACTGGTATCTCTATTCAGGGAGCCGGTACAGGAATAAGCACACAGTCTTCTGGTGCAGAAGCAAGACCTATTAACATTGCATTAATGTATTGCATTAAGACATGATTACATCACAACAAGCCCTTAAAAAATATGGCCCATCTGAAACTGAAAAGTTTATGGTGCTTTGGGACGTACCAAGCGAGTTAGAACATGGAGCGATACCTAAACGTATATATTGTAACCGCGACCTTGTTGCTCCTTTGGGTATTGCTTTTGCAAATGTTATATCGAAAGGGTTGGTTGCTCAAATTCGTACTTGGGATGGTTGTTTTAATATTCGCAGGAAGCGTGGCGCTTCTAGCAGTTCTCTACACTCTTGGGGAATTGCTATAGATATTAATGCAGCTTGGAATCAATTTGGTAAACAGCCCACTATGTCACCTGAATTAGTGAAGTGCTTTACTGATGCTGGGTTTGATTGGGGCGGTACATGGAGTAAACCAGATGGCATGCACTTTCAACTATCAAAAATATAATGAGAGGCGCGGAAATGCAAAAATGGTTGGATTCTGGATTAATTCTTATTGGCGCAGCAATTACAGCATGGGCTTTAATTCAAAATCATGATTACCGCATTTCGCAATTAGAGGACAGCTTACAGTCTCATAAAGACAAACACGAGCAACAAGCTAAAGAAATTGATTTGCGTTTAAGTCGTATTGAGTTGGCCATTGGCCGTATTGAAACAAAACTGGAGGATAGAAGATGAACTTTATTATTTTGGAAGCTATTCAAGCATTTGCTAACTTAATTCTTAGCTCTGATGTATTTGCTAGGATATTAGCTACTGTAGAACGCTGGGCTGATAAAGAAATTGATGACGCTTCTAAGCGTGCAGGTGTGCTTGCTGAATTAGAAATTATTGGTCTTCAATTGTTGCAATGGGAAGCTAATTTAGGCGTAGAATTAGCAGTTGCTTATTTAAAAAAGAGAGAAACTAAATGAAACAATTTATTTTGAATAGACTGGGTGAATTATCAACTTGGCGCGGAATCATGTTAATCATTTCTGCTTTTGGTTTATATCAATTAACAGATGGACAAGAACATGCAATAGAAGCATTAGCTTTAGCAATTTTTGGGGCCTCTCATTTACCAGCTGATGATCTTGGTTCACTTTTAAAAAAGTGGGAATCGGAATCCAAATAATTGCAGTTTCCGGTTGTGCTACAATAAATTGTGGTTCTGGATTAAACATTGATTTAACTCCACAACACACTATTTATGACATAATTTTACAAATTAAATGCAACTATGAATGAATTTACTCTTACCTTAACTTTGGATGAATTAAATATTGTGTTAGGTGCTTTAAATGCAGGTGCTTACAAGCAAGTAAAGCCCATCATTGAAAAGATTGAGCGTGATGTAACGGAACAGCTACAACAAGCTACTCCAACCGCTTCCGCTTAATAGACAAAGCCCCTGTTTAGGGGCTTTACTTTATCTATATGGTTGATATGGTTGATATGGTTGATATGGTTGATAAATTGGTTGATACGGTTGTTGAATTGGGATTACTGGCTGTATTGGTTGTATGGCAGGCGGTTGTATTGTGGGAGGCGTTTGAATTTGCGTTATGTTCCCAAACTGGTACGCGGATACTCCGTTAGAACATTGCGTAATATTTCCAAATTGGTAACAACCAACAGACCCAGCTTTAGCGACTCCGTACAAAATAGCTGATCCTAAAATAAATAGTGTTAGTGCGTATCTCATAATTATTCTCCATTGCTTTTAATCTTTTAAAATAATCTCTTCAATCTCTTCAAAATCCCGCTCACTCAATACCGGCATAATGTCGACTTTTACATACTCGCCGTTAAAAGTTTTAAGTGCTGCCCAGATAAATTCTATTTCAACATCACCACCTTCAGCGTGTGCGTTTCTTGTTGCTGGGTAATATTTAATAATCCTGCCTTGTACGTCTAATTCGTTATCGTTCCAAGTGATTGTCATCATAGTTTTTTCTCCAGTCGCATACACTCGGCATTTATTCCTTTTGGTTGACTTGCAGTGCATTGCCAATGCTTAGAATCAACGGTCACGGTATCAGCGCTAAAGGCAATGTCATATAACCAAAAAGACAATGTACCGACACCCAACAACCAGATCACAATCAATTTTGTATTTAATGTTTTCATTTGTTCAGCTCCTGTTTTTGTTCTTCTGTAAACACGGGTAAACCGCACCACCACTCTGCACCAATCTCAGGGTAATACACGCCGATAATGGCTGTACCGTACTTGAGTCTAAGCAAAACTTTTGTGCCTTTAGGAACAGTCTCTATGGGCTTCCAAGTGGGTTTAAGTTCTGCGAGATGCTTCATCGTCTAGTTACCAAAGGTGAGGTTTCGTAAATCATGTTAAATGGGATTGGTGTGTTAAACATTTGAGATTTTAATAATTTGTAGTTGTACCGAAACACTCTGCGCTTTTTGTTTTCGCTTTCTATTGAGGCCATTCGGCCCTCTTTCTTTTCTCCAAAGTAATCTAATGGCCTCGTACACTCTAAATGCTGGGTGCGTACCAATCCTTGTCTAAACGCTTCAGGTTCAAACTCTAATAATTCTAGATAAAGATCAGAGCGCGTAGTTAACAAGAAATCCATAGCTTCACGGGCAATCAATGATTTATCAGCGGGTGCCATACGAGCATCGTTTAACGCTGAGTTAATTACCGCGCAAAACAATAAGCGCTCAGGTGGGCTTTGATAGCTTTTATCTTCTTCGGGTGTGATGGTGACTCTTGAGTCTCTAAACATTATTTGTCCTCCAATTTTTTGGCCTTTTCAATTAATTGAGCGGCTCTTTTGTAACAACGCTGAATCTGCCAATCAATCAACTTAACGCGCATACAATTAAACCAATTGCGTTTTGATTGTTTGTATTTCAGCCCTGCTATGTTTATGGGTTCGTAATCCATCTTAAAAACCCTGTACAAAGCCGACTAGCGCATAGGTCATTACAGACAAGATAAAAGCAATTTGTAGTAGTGTGGTCATGGTGGTGTCTCCGTTGTGCTTCAGCGGTATTGCTTCGGCTTGGATGTAAGAATAAGACTACAACATATCAATGTCAACACTTTTTTTAAATTTTTTTATTCTTGATCCAATCCATGCCATGACAGGTACTGCCATGCTATTACCTAAAGCTTTATATCGTGGTCCATCAGGTGATTCATCTTTCTTCCGCCAAGGGATGTTTGTGTAGTTGTCTGGGAATCCTTGAAGGCGTTCACACTCAATAGGGGTTAATCTGCGAACGGCCATTGATGTGTTAACCATAGGCGTGTTACCACCGCCTGTACCACAAAATGCCTGTAAGGTCTGAGTAACATCCCCGTGGATTCTTGCTCCATCCCTGCGGTTA
>Ga0164296_1004999_pt1 | contig 11839 bp, 9 predicted proteins | sample GEODES057metaG_FD_113533 | JGI IMG/M metagenome (GOLD analysis project Ga0164296, IMG submission 113533) | Dystrophic lake water microbial communities from Trout Bog Lake, Wisconsin, USA - GEODES057 metaG | ecosystem: Environmental > Aquatic > Freshwater > Lake | place: USA: Trout Bog Lake...
CTCCTCCTCCTCCTCCTCGTCGAGGTCATCATCCTCATCGTAATCACGACGCTTGCGCGATCCTTTCTTTTTGCTCTTCGGCCGGATGTCCTCCTCCTCCTCCTCTTCCATCTCAACCTCCTCTGGCTCCTCAGGCAACGGGTCGTTCACCTCAGTGCGAGTCGCCTCCTCCAACCGGTTCAGCTCCTCCCGCTGCTTCTCCACCGCTGCAAAAACCGCTTGCACCAACGCATCCGCGTCTTCCACAATGCTGGCGCGCGCGTACTGCCCTGCCGGCTGCGCCTGCTCGCCTTCGCCACGGGGAAGGTGGTACAGGCGCGCAGCAGCCGCGATGCGCGCGACGTCGTCCAGGAACTCTGCGACGGATTGGTACGCATCTTCTGGGTTCTCGCTCGTCGCTCTGTGCCGCACGTCCTTGACGCTCTTCTGCTCCTCCGGTGGCACGAGCACCGGGTAATCAGGGATGTAGAAAAATATTTGGCTGTTCGGCTTGTCGCTGTTGATCGCCTCCAGAAAGGTGTCGAATCGCAGAGGCGCAGTCTCCACCGCCTCGTCCACCGCGTCGTGCAGCATCCGGTTCAGCGCTAAGAGAGCCTCATCACGACGCTGGCCCAGCTCAGCAGCGCGCTTCTCAGCATTCATCGCGTTCCTCTGCCGCGTCGTTTTGCCCTGCAACGGCTTACGTCCCGGTCGAGGACCAAACGGCTCCAGCGCTATCTGACGGCCAGCCCCCGTCGCCGCCGCCGCAGCTGGCGCAGCAGTTTCGGTAGGACGGCGGGTCGGTTTGCTGACGCGACCTGATTTGAGCGTCCGCTCCTTGAGCTCGACTTCGCCATCGCCATCTTCGTCCTCCTCGTCGCCGGAATGCTCCTCCTCCTCCTCGTCCTCCTCCGTCTCGCCGCCGTCGAGAGACGGCTCATCATCGCTGTTCTCGGCGCTTCGTGCACGGCGTTCGCGCGCCCGGACGACCCCTGAGCGAGCCCCAAGCCCACCTCCCAGGCCGGCAGCGACCTGCGGCGCGACCACCACGAACTCCTCCGCCGGCGCCGGCTCCATCGGGAAGGATTCACCCGGTGGCAGTGGAATCGCTGGCGGCATCGCATCATCTTCTAGAGGCGGCGCATATGGCACGGTTCCCTCCTGCTCGTCCTCCTCAACCTGCACAAACAGCGATGGCGGCCGCCTGCCTGCGACTTGGAGCAGATGGAACGCCGCCAAGCGCAGTCGCCACGGCAAAGTGCGTCCATCACGGACTGTGCGGCGCAACCAGGCGAGGGCTTGCGTTGCCTCAGGAGAGGCGCGCTCCGGCGATGTGGGTGGAGGAGGCTGCGCAACCAAGCTGCGCGACTCTACGCCTTGGACATCCACTTGCATGCCTTGAGACTCGACTGCAAGCATGTGCGGCGGAGCTGGCAACGCAAGGACCGCAGCTGGAGGCGCAGAAGCAGGCTCGGGGGCAAGAGATGCCACCAAGATGGCGTGCGCGTCATCTAGAATGAGAGCAGCTACACCCGGGTCGTGCTCCATTTCCGCATCAGCGCGTGCGACCGCCTCAGTGAGGAGCGCAAACACGGACTGTTGTGTGACTTGATGATGAGCACTCTTTTGCGATATGGACGCAGAGCCAGTGTCGTGCTGCCCAGTACCGGCGACCGCCATAGCGAGAGTCATACAGGCTGCTGCAGCTGCACGACGCACACAAGGCGCGTTGCCGACAGACAGGTAACGGTGAAGAACTCTGCGTGCCGCTGCGTGCGGCAATTCCCCGTGCTCGCTATCGAGCGGTAACTGCGCTGCGAGGGCAGCAAGTGCATGGAGCGCAGCGACAGTCACGGCGTTGCGGTAGGACGGAATCAGTCGATCCCGGGCAAGGTGGCGGTCAACTAGAGCCAAACAGTCAGTCAGTGCTCGGCTGCCAGGCACAACCGCAGTGGCTAGAGCGCGGAGCGCTGCTGCTGTGAACCCGCTTGCGTCGTGAGTGCTGCCGGCATCATCAGGATGATGAGCAACCTCGAGCAGAAGATCGAGCGCTTCATTCGGCGTCGCACCATCCGAGCCCCGAGCTCGCGCCAAGCCATCTAAGCAGCCCCGAGCAACAGTGGCCTCGCCGAGAGAAGGGAATGCATTTGCTGCAGGTCGACCCAGCGTTTTGTCGTAGTAGCGGTCTTTATAGTACCGGATGAGCTTGTCGACGCCAGCGCATGAAGTCGCAGCTGTTGCTGATACACCCAGCGCGCGTGCTGCAGATGCTCGCACTCGGCTAAATGTGTCTGCATCCTCCAGGCGAGCAGCCAGCGCGTTGACACTGGCGTAGCTGCCACGCTTGCGAGCACACTCTTCAAGTGCGTCCACCGCTTCGCCTTGCGCGCGGACGTCTTTGTCCTTCGCCAACTGCGAAATCCAGCCAGCTTCATTCTGGCGCATGTCAATCTTGGCGATCCACTCGCGCGCGGGATCAACACGAACCCAGGTGACTGGCGAATCTTTCGCATCTGCGCCAACAGCGCCTCCATCTGCAGTTCGGTGGTCCTGCTTCTTGATGAGGCCGCCCTTCTTGATGTTCCCCTCCTGGAAGCGGGTGGAACACTTGTACACGCGCAGCGCTTGCAGCGCCGGACCCAGCGAAGCGACGAAGTCCGCTGTGTTGGTGATCTCATGTACTCGCACGGCGCAAGAGGGCACCCAGCCTGTCACACGGCTTGCTTCCAGCGCAGCCTGGGCAGCGCTCAGCGCAGCGGGCGGGCCGTCCATGCGAAGGGCCACCTGCAGTTCATTGGTGAACGCTTCGAGCTTGTACTTCACGTAGTAAGTGGCGCACGAAAGCGTCGCGGAGCCGCGGCATTTGATATGCCGCGCTGCGAAAGCAGCCACCTCGCCGCGGTCCAGGGCGCCCACCTGGCAGCATGCGCTCATGAATGTGTCTGTGGCAAGCAAACGAGTGGCCTGTGCAGCTGGCGCGCCAGGCGCTGTGGCTGCTGCCACAGCTGCGGCGGCTACATCACGCGTGCCTGTAGATGCAAACACCTGCAATGCAGCATCTGCCATGGTAACATCACCGCCATTGCGCTGCTGCCCTTGACCGCCTGCAAGCATGGCCGTGCCCACTGACGGGCCGCTGATATTCAGCGGCGCATCCGTCTCGCCCGTATGCGCCAGTTGACGCTGGGCGTCTGCTGCGCGAGCCATGATGCCGCGCAGCAGCTTTGCGAACACGTCTTCGCCTACGCGATTTTCGAGCTGTCTTACCACCATCGCCGCCTTCCAGTTCAGCAGCCGCCGCACGTCAGGACTCACTCCCTGGCGGACACCCCATCGCGGCGTGTTTGCGCACAGCGGCGGCAGCGTGCCATCGTCTGCGTCAAACACCGCGTTGGCCTCCTCCCACAGGCGCCAATCTGTTTCTTGGTCCCCAAGCAAGCTGCGCATGACTTTTGTCACGCAGCAGCCAGCAAGGCCAGAGGCGAGCCAGGTGTCAGCTAGAGTGGCCGGCGCTAAGAAGACACCCATGAATTGGCGAGCGACCGCATCCGCGCAGACTAGATGTGTCTCCACCGCCTCTTGGCCGATGCGTTCATCCAGAAGCAATGTTTCAGAGAGGAAGCACACCCCCGGACAGATGATGGCCTCTGTGTCCGCAATCAATTGCGCAGGAAGAAAGCATTGTGTGTAGCTCGGCACGCCAGGTAGCGGCAGCGAAGTCGCCAGCGTTGTTTCAACTAAGCCCAGCAAGCTACTGAACGGCGCGGTCGTGAGACGCAGGCAGCGAAGCCGTCCGGGAGGGCACAAGTGCGTTATGTGGGACCCGCGTACTGCATCGGGCATGATGACCAACGGACCCACTGCGAATGCGAGCTGCTCTGGCGCTGTGGGCAGCGCGAGCTTGAATGTGAATTGTCGCCTTGGCGGCGCGCCTCCTGTGATGAGGAGCTCACCGCTGACAAGCTCACCAGGAGCCACTGCCAGGGAGCCTTCACCGCACGTCAGTCGCAACTCGATGGCGTGTCGAGACTGTGGGTGGTCCACACACGGCATCCAGTGCCTCACAGCGCGCTCATAGCCCTGAGGAGATAGAGAGAGAGGCCAAAGAGGGGGCGTGTTAGTTTCCACCGGTGCCGTGTGGTAATGTGCACGGCAGCTGTCCGCCGACGCACCCAGAAGAAAGCAAAGTCGCCGTGTGTAGCACAAGCAGCTGTGAGCGGGTTTCGCACGCCACCTGCCTGTGTTGTGTGACTGCCGCCGCCGGCGGAGTAGCTGATCTTCACTCGCAGCGTCTGCGCCGCCTGGCTGGACTGCAAGCAGCTCGCAGGCAGGTTGACCACCAAATTGGGTGCGTCGCCAGCCTCCAGCGACGCGCGCAGGTCGTGGCGCGCGGCGTCAGCGAGCTGTGTGAGATCCGGGCTTTCTCCCCAAGAGCCTGGGTCACCCGCCGCAGGCGCTGCGTCTGTCTGCCGCTCCTCCACTGAAAACTGGACGTCCTCATCTACATGCCCCACGCGACAGCGTCAGCGGCGAGGTTACATACGAGCGTGGATGGAGAGCGCACCATCAACAGTGACGCTGAAAATGTGAAGCCCCTGCGCGTGGAAGCCCAGCGTCGTGGTGCCGTCGACCGGGGCAGACACATGCAGCTCAGTAGAGCCTGTTCACGAGGCGGTGTGTCGCGAGCGCGGCCGTCGTGTTAGGGTTGATGTCGCCTCCGTGCTCGTATACGAACGCTGCGAGAACGCAGAACACGCGCCTCTGACGCTGGGGCCTGCAATATCGACGTCTAGGGTCACCTTCTGGTGGCGGACGCTGCGGCGAGAGTCAGAGGACGGTCTGGAGACGCGCACAAGACACACGTCGTCTAGTTGTACAAACGTACAAGGCGAGCGCCATCGCTGCTTCTGCGTCTCTTCGCTACGTCAGCAAGCTTTCACTACCATTCGTTCTTCGGGAGGGAACCAACACGGGACGCCTCTGCACACGTGGCAAAGCCAAAGGCCATTGCGGATTGCGTATTGGAACTCGCAGCTTTTGACGCATGCTCAGCGTGGCTTGAGAGCATGCAGACTGTTGTCAACGCCGTTGCAACCACGCCTGTCGCGCCCAAGCAGAGCCACAGGCGTAGGTTGCTGCTCCTGCCAGGCACGTGCGTCCTCCTCGGCGCCGTTTCCCCGCCGCGAGTGCGAGCAGACGACGCAGCTGCGCTGTCAGACCTGTTCTCAAGAGCCAGCGACGCAACTGGACGTGGCGACTACGACACAGCTGACGAGCTGTGGACTCGGGCAGTGGAGGCTGCTCCAGGAAATAGCGCCGCTGTAAGCAACCGGGGCACAGCGCGACTTCAAGCTGGACGGTTGCGGGATGCTCGTGAAGATCTCGAGCTCGCTGTTCAGCTGGACGCAGCTGCAGGCCGGAGGCCGGATGCTTTGGCACTGAACAATCTTGGGAACGCCATGGGTGCATGTGGTGACTGGACAGGCGCCATTGAGAAGTTCCAAGAGGCCGCTGTTGCAGATGCACGCTTGACGGCAATCGCGCGTGCCAATCAGGCGTTAGCGTACTTCCAGACGGGCGATGATGTTGAGGCGCTGCGCACTGCACGTGCCCTGCTACGCCGTGACTCTGAGTTCTGGGACATGCGTGCATTGGCTGCATCCATTTTGTGGGCTCAATCAGAGGAGAGCGCTGCGGAAAGTGAATGGCTTCAGTTATGTCGCAGTGGGCGCGGATTTGGCGCCAATAGAAGCGCAGAGCCGCAGCCGGGCGAGTCTACGAGCCAAGTGGCGTACTCGGCGAGACTTCTACAACAGCAGCTGGCGCTGGTGACGGGGGTTGTCGCTGGCACCACACGGGATAATGGCAGCGACACGCCATGTCGCCTGTATAGTGACACTTCTCGCGTTCAAGCTCGATGGCCACCGCGCGCTACTGCAGCACTTGATGCCTTTCTGCGGCTCAAGCGGGAAGGCAGCGCTATCGACTATGATGGTAAGCTTCGGACGTTCACTTTCACATGAATCAGAGTACCCCGACTTACCCCAACCTGCAGCGCTGCATTGTGACTTTCCCTTCGTCAGATAGATGTCTGCTAGTGACGACGGCGCTCTGAGCAGGCCGCTGCTTGACGAGCATGACACGGAGTGCAACGCTGCAGACCAGCACGGAACGACTCACGTCGTTGCGCCTGACGACGAGCAAGGCCAGTCTCCGGCTGAGCAGTCCTTGTGGCACTGTTTCAAGCGAGCAACTTGCCAGCTATTGTTTCACGACACTGATACGTTGTCGCAGTACGCAAGAGTCGCACTGGTTGAGGCGTTTTTGCTAGCAGGCTACGGCGTGACGCGACTGGCAACACTGACAGGATTACCGGATGACGCTTGGACTAGACCAGCAGACGGCGCGCTTGTAGCCACGGATTTCAGCTCGCTTCTCCAGCTCGGCGTGTTGCTTGCTTGGCTCACGGGGTTGCATACCGCAGAACGCTTCGCTTGGCTTTGTAACCGACCCTTGTTCTTGGCGGTGTTCTTGTGCACCTGTCCTGTGTACAGTGCGCTCAACGAGGTGCCTGGCCTGCAAGTGTCCCTTGTCAATGTCCAGTCCTGGGGCCCCGTTGCGTGGGTTACCATGCTTGCCGTCGCCGCAGTAGTGGCCTGGATAGTCATCTGGCATATGCATTACAGTTCTTCGTGCATTGCGCCGCGCGATGGCATCGCGTATGTCAGCTCACGCGTAATTGTTATTCTGTTCTCTCTTGCTCAATGGCTGCTCATGAAAGCCAGTGCCCCTGGGAGGAGCCACGAGGAGCGCTTCCATCTGCATCATTTCTACATCGGCTTCCTGGTTGCCATCTGGGGGTCCTTCAACCATCCTTTCTCTGCAACATTGCTAGCCATTGGCGCAGGCATCATGGTGCAAGGCATCGCCGCCTATCACGCCGCTGCTCTCTTCGAGACCACCAACGCGGGACGCATTGCTTCCGCGCATCGTGCCGGATGCGCAACATTGGTGGTGAACAATAGCTCGGCAACGCACGCGACTTGCGTATTTGACGCCGAGGAATTGAGGCTCAACACCACGTGGGGTGTGTGGGCATGCCCCGCGTTCTACAGCGGCAAACGTCCCCTGGTGAACTGTACCCTGGATGACATCACTCGACTCGTTTCATGATAAAACCCAGAAACGCAACCCCCGTCGTGAAGGCGAGCGCCGTCTGTCTAGAGGGGACTCTCCATGTCGAGCGTGTCCGCAACCCAGCTGACTGCGCAGATTGAAGCAGACACAACGCTGTTGCTTGACAGCTTAGAAGGCTTACTTGCCTCTGCACAGGCGCGCACACCAACGTCACACGACGGGAGTCACCTTCACCTCAACTCGCATGCTTTCTCACACGCGCTGGTGGACGCCTCGCGCGTAGACGACGGGCGACAGTCTCCGCACCGCGCAGGAGAGACTTCAGCTGCGTGTCCACGCTGCACGTCTGGTGCGGACACCCACAAGTCTCGTGGGTTTCACCTACCATCGTGTGTTGAGCCTGTCCTGCGTGTCTTCCAGGTGGAGACGGTGCAGTCGCTGGCGAACGTGACTTGCGCCCTCCAGAGGGACGCCTTGCTTGCGGACTTCGAGACTCGAGTTGCGTGCGTGCAGGCAGCGACTGCTACTGCAAAAATGCAGCGTGAGCAGCTGCTTGAGACGCTGAGAGAGAGAGCGGAGGCGTTGGTGCAGCACGTCAGACAGAGCGGCGCTGAGCGCATCGTGCTCACTCGCATTGGGGAGGAGCTCGTGGCGGAGGATCTGGATGCACCTGACGACCCGCAAGGCATCGCGAAACGGTTGTACGAGCTGGCAGAGTGAGTAGGATGCGCATGAATCATTATTTCAGGCTGTCAAACATGCTGCTGTACTGCGCCCGGCCAGCTGGTGTAAGTGGGAGCAGGAACTCCGACCGCGAGAGGACATCTGCGCTAGGCATGCATGTGGCGGAAAGCTCCCAGCAGCGGGGCGCATCCCCTGGCCTGGGAACCACAGCCCGTGGCGGCAATGGTGAGTGAGCTGGAGCAAGCATGAGCGGCGATGCGCCAGTCTACCGCAGGAGTTGCGTGTTAGATGTGATGCTTTGATACGGCGCCAGTGTACACGCCGCACCTTGAGCCCTTGCGCTGGATTCGCTCTTGCAGGCGAGGTAGTGAACTCATACCACTGCTGCAACAACGGCGACGGATCTGCCGCGCGTGACATTGGCAGCGTCCACATGTCTGCCCACAGCTGGGTGCCAGACGCAGGGGCAATCACTCGGATGTGTGGCGTGCGAAGAGCGAAGGCCAGCACATCCTGAGAGTTGCCCACTGCCACCCAGATGTCCTTGCATGCCAGAGACTTGAGCATGTGCGTGTCGTCCAATGTAAGCATCTGCTCCGCCAAGAATGCGCGCAGTCTGTCTGCAACGTCTTGCTGCCTCACGCCAGGGGGTAAGCGGCTACAGTCTGGCGTGTTGGGTGAAGCCCCCAACGAACGCAACACGATTGCTAAAATCTCCCGCGATGCGGAAGTGCACCCCACTCGTCGACGGAGCTTGGCATCCCACAGGTGGTGCCAGTCCGTCACGCCCGTCGTTTCAGGCACATCGTCTCTCATCGCCATCAGTGTGCATCCCCAACGATACGGCACTCCCCAGATGTCGCCATGCGCGACGACTTCGCCACTCTTCGGACATCTTCGCAGGAGGCGGTGCCAGCCTGCTGGAAGGCGAGCCAGCCAGGGCGCCGCGTCTGCCCGGGGGATGGGCGCGATGAGACCGTTCACGATCGCCGGTGCGAGCCAGGAATCACCCAACGTGACAGCATCCGCCTTCGCAGTGCTCCCGTCGCCGGAGCCGCGTCCAGAGCCTCTGAGCTCCGAGTAAATCTGACTCAACTGCTGGCGGAGGGAGAGGTTCACCCGGGCGTGCATGCTTTGCGTCTTCTTGAAGAGCGGCACCCACGCGGTGGGCACGCTTCCGCGGAGAGCTACAACTCTGTGTGTCACGTCAGACCGGTGGTGAGTCAGGCCAGGTCGAGAAGGCAGTCAAAGAGGAGAGGGAGTGAAAGACGAGACTCACCGCAGTGGGATGGGGAACTCGTACACCAGAGCAGAGCCGCGGCCGTCGCCTAAATCCACCTCCGGCCGCGCCGCCTACGTGTGTTCAAGCACGTCCGACGTAAACACGGAACTCAGACCCAGTTTGCGAGTTCTGTATGAGGCAACAGCGGTGACGCACATGAGCCGGCGGCGTTGCTCCGCCAGCCAACACCGTTCCTGCAGCAGCCGTTGCAAACACTGCCCACAGCTGACTGGGCTGACTAGCTGGCACCTGCGGCACGCGGCTTGCGGGCGTGTCATCAACTTGGCCACGCGCAGAACGCGTAGGCACGACTGCTGCGTCATCCCGACGTGTGCATGCCACTCGCTGCGCAGTGCACAATGCCCCTGTCTTCCCTGCAGCAGGCGTGACACCCATTTCGCGAAGTTCGACTCCCAATGCCAGGTGGCATGCCACTCTGCCACCACTCGCAGAGACGAGACATGGGCCTTCTCGGAGAGATTGAGGCCGAGGCTGAGAAGGTGGAGCGCGCGCTCATCGCAGATATTGTCCGGATGCTCCCACTGGTGCCGGACCAGGTGCGGCATGTGCCACTGCCCCACTCCAGCTTGAGCCCTGGACCGAGGCCCACTCGGCTTAACTGACGCGTGCCTGGTTGCAGTTAGCCTACTGGTGGGTGTGCCACGCGGGCCCGCTCAACTGCGGGCCAGACAAGGCAACGGTGGAGAAGGACCTCCTGTTGAAGCACCACCACAAGAAGTAGACCAGCTGAGAGAGAAGAAATGGGAGCGAGGACGCTGCTCTTGGACCGTCCGATGTCTAGTTAGCACCTGCTCCGCCAAGAATACGCGCTGTCTTGTCTGCAACGTCTTGCTGCGTCACCTGTAAGTGCACTCGACACTGCCCGTCGCAGAGAATGTTGCGCAGCGCGGCACAGCGCACGGCAGCGCATGTGCGGGGCGTCCGTGGCTTGGCTACGGCCAAGCTGCCGGACCTGCCGTATGATTTCGGCGCACTGCAGCCTGTGATTAGCGGAGAGATCATGCAGGTGCGCTTTGCTCGCAAGCGCTATACCTGCATTCAACCCAGGAACAATCTTTCTGTACATGGTTGTCGCGCACTGACTCTGGTTACCTGTTTTGTTACCTGTGCTCAGCTGCACCACAGCAAGCACCATGCAGCATACGTGACCAACTACAACGCAGCGCTGCAGCAGTACGCTGAGGCGGAGCAGAAGGGCGACGTCGGTCGCATGATTGCCTTGCAGCCGGCCATCAAGTTCAACGGCGGCGGTGCGCTCAACCGAGCCTCAAGCTGCTGCATGCTGTGTGAAGCTTTTCCTGGAACGCCTCCTTGACGCGCCTGGAACGCTCGCTGCTGCAGGTCACGTAAACCACAGCCTGTTCTGGAAGAACCTGTGTCCGCCGAAGGCGCGTCGGGCGCCTTCTGCGGTGCCAAGTGATACTCTCTGTGCTGACAGTGCCCGTGCACCTGGGTACAGGACTATGCGCCCCCCAGCGGCGAGCTGTTGGAGTACGTGAAGCGCGACTTCGGCTCTCTGGATGCCCTGGTCAAGAAATTCTCCGCCACCGCGGTCGGAGTGCAGGGCTCCGGCTGGGGGGTACGTTGTGGAAGGATCCTCTCTCTTGGACCGTGCGGGGGCTGACCGTCTGACCCGCACATGCTCTCTCTCATCTCGCCAGTGGCTGGGTTACGACAAGGCGGCGGACAAGCTGGTGGTGGGTGCCACATCGAACCAGGACCCGTGCAGCACGCTGGGCCTCGTGCCCGTGCTAGGCGTTGATGTCTGGGAGCACGCGTACTACCTGCAGTACAAGAACGTGCGCCCGGACTACGTGAAAGCCATCTGGGAGGTGGTCAACTGGAAGAATGTTGCGGAGAACTTGAGCGCAGCCAAGAAAGCGTAGAGAGACAATGGGTCCGTCTCCTCCCCTTTCTGTTAGTCAAGAGGCATCAGCGGCTCATCTGTGTCTGCCGCCACTTCCTCTCCTTCGTCAACATCCAGTGCTTCACTGACGCCCCCACCGCCCGTGGCGTTGTATATCTGCTGCAACGTCGGCTCAGACCCACTCTGCAGAGCCTCATCCACTGGCGTCCGCTGTGCCGAGTTCAAGGCGCTAGCGCTCGCTCCCGCGGCTAGGAGCAGCGCCGCGGCGTCTGCGTGGCCGTTCAGACTCGCCCAGTGCAGTGCTGTGTTGCCGTCGCTGTTGGCATGCCTCACGTTCTGTCAGCTGCGGTGTGTCTCAGTGCGTGGAACACGACAGGCGCATCTCCATTTGAGGAGCGTGTCCGGGACAGCACCCACGCACCGCGCCGTGTGCGACGAGGAGCTGCAGAACAGGGAGGTGGCCGTTTGCGGCTGCAAAGAACAGAGCGGTCCGCCCCAGCTCGTCCGCCGCGTCAACTGGCACGCCTCCTGAAAGAAGCGCAGACACCTCCTCTGCCTCGCCGAACCGGGCGCACTGCGTGTGTGTTCGGATTTGCGAGAGTCAGTGTGCTTTGGAGTGCGTGGGCACACGCGATGGTCGCCAACGCACGTCCAGCAACGCCTCCACTCTTTCCTCTGCTGAAGAAGTGTCCATGTCCCCCGCGAAAGGGCGCCAGCAGTGACGCAGCTGATGAGCTGGCAGCTCACTTGTGCGGCCCTCGCCAAGCCGCTCGTCACTCCAGCATCGCAACCATTCACACGCGCGCTTGGGCTTAAGCAGAGCGGTGCGCCAGGCGCCATGGCTGACCCCATGGAGGAGGCCGAGGCCA
>Ga0164296_1005000_pt1 | contig 11839 bp, 11 predicted proteins | sample GEODES057metaG_FD_113533 | JGI IMG/M metagenome (GOLD analysis project Ga0164296, IMG submission 113533) | Dystrophic lake water microbial communities from Trout Bog Lake, Wisconsin, USA - GEODES057 metaG | ecosystem: Environmental > Aquatic > Freshwater > Lake | place: USA: Trout Bog Lake...
AAGAAGAAAGGTGAGGTCAATTCATGAGCAACGATGATGACCACGATTTCTCAGATTCCGACGAGAACGGTGAGATTGTCACCGAAGAGATGTTGTGGGAACGAATTCCGCAAACCTCCGGCCTAGAACGCGCTAATACCTTTTATGAATTAAGTGCTCGAATTTATGCCCGCGGCCAATACGACGAGGCGCTCGCTTTAGCTGAAAGCGCTCGCGATATTTATGCCGAGCTCAATCCAGTTCTCTCATCCGATGGACTCGCTCAGGCCTATTCTGCAATCGGGTACAACCTCAATCAACTCAAGCGCAACTCCGAAGCTGCGACAGCTATGAGTAAGGCCGTTGAAATTCTTCGCGAAACAAAATCTCCGCTAGCGATTGATCTTGCCTGCACTCTTGGCGAGTGGTGGTACGGCTCTAAGAATTATGAACAAGCAATTGAATGCATGCGCGAGTGCGTGCAGGAGCATTTGATTGAAGGCAATGAGGGTGGCGCAGCAAATGACCTACACCTCATCGGATGTGCTTACCGCGAGCTTGGTCAGCACGAACAATCACTTCTGGCTTTTAAAGAAGCACGTGCGCTATTTAAGAGTCTTAAGGAAGTAATTAACGTCGCTCGTTGTGATCAGAAAATTGCGCATGCCTTGATCGAACTCGGCGATGGCGAAGCTGCGCTTATTGCCGCGCAAAAGTCGCTCGATGTATTTGTGACAGCTCACGATCATCGTCGCGAGACTTACTCACTATTTGAACTCGGACGAGCTCAAGTATTGGTCGGCGAAGATACATCCGGTTTGGAGACGTTAGACCGAGTTCTTGAAATTGCCACCGAGAACGAGTGGAAAGATTTCGATTTCATCGTCGAAATCGAGCACTGCATGGCAGGAGTTTTGCGTGGCATTGGTCGCGGTGAAGAAGCAGATGAGATCGAGCGCAGAATTGCTTCGATCACCGAAGTAACCGAAGCGTAATTATTTAGTATTGAGGTGTTGCATCGCCCAGGCATACATGGCGATGGCACCAGCGGCCGAGGCATTCATTGATCGAGTCGAACCATATTGATTAATCGCAAGGACCACCTCGCAGACAGCTACGCCTTCATCTGACATGCCAGCGCCTTCTTGTCCAAAAAATAGTACGCACTTTTCTGGAAACGAATAATTTTCCATTGCCTGAGAGACCGGCAAGTTATCGATTCCAATAATCGGGGTCTCATTTTCGCGGCACCATTGCGCGAAATCAGCAACGGTTGGATGGTGAAGCACGTGGAGATATTTATCGGTGACCATTGCGCCGCGCTTATTCCAATCACGCTTTCCGACGATATGAACGAAAGAGACGTTGAAGGCATTTGCGGTACGAACGACCGAACCAATATTGAGATCGTGCTGCCAATTTTCAATCGCGATTTGTAGCGGATGTCGCTTGGTATCTAAATCAGCAACAATCGCGGCAACGCTCCAATAACGGTATTTATCAAGGACGTTACGACGATCGCCCTTCTCTAACAGTTCTGGGTCAAACCAAGGATCGGTCGGCCAGGGCAGCGGATGTGGCCCAACTCCGACTACCGGGAAAAATTCACCGGGACCAATCTCGGCTGGCGGTAGGGAAGTGGTCATTACGGCACTGTAATCCATCAAATATCGGATTAAAAAGCGATTAAAAGGCATAATCCAGTTATGCGCTTTTCACGTAGCAACCGCCTGCCGTTTCTTGCGGCCATTGCTGCGTTCTGCCTTGCCTGCGTCGAGATCTCACCGGCACAAGCTCTCACCGTGCCAGAGACTTTTGTGAAGTTTGCTTCTTCACCGGCGTTGGAAAACCCAGGAATTATCGTTGTTGATCCAGCGACTGATTCAACGATCTTCTCCGATGATGCCGATATCACTCGTGCACCTGCTTCTGTTCTCAAACTCTTTTCCATGGTGACAGTGCTCAACACCTTTGATGCAGACACCACATTTACAACCACGTTGAGCACAACAGCGACGCCTGGAACATATGTGATGTTAGGTCAGAGCGACCCATGGATCACTGCCTCACAATTCGAAGCAACTAAATACCATCGTGCATTCTCACCAGCGCTGATTAACGCCGCGCTCGCAGCTCATCCAGGCACTCGCTCTTTGACCCTGGAATACAGCGGTGTTTATACCCAAGATGTGCAAACACTGAAGCGCTATTACGCAGGACGAGTTCAAATAACTCTCAAGCCGATTTCTTCTCCAAGCGCTGCTGCGGCCGAAGTGGTGACTGAGGTTTCACGCATCACTTCGCCAAAGCTCGCTGACATTGTGAAATTCTGTTTGCTCTGGAGTGACAATGTTCTGGCTGATCGCTTAGCGCGCACCGCTGCAGAAAAATTAGGTTTCGGAACCGGTTCAACCGCTATCCAAAGCGCATTCACGCAGATCCTTGGCCAATACAACATTCCAAGTGATGGACTAGTGATTAAAGATGGCAATGGTCTTTCACATGACACACGTGTGTCGGTCCGACAGATTGCAGATCTCTTGCTTGTTATTAAAGCCACTCCGAAATTCAGTGTGATCTATGACGGCCTTCCAACAGCGGGCGAGACCGGAACCCTCAAAGATCGCTTTGTGAAAGATGCTCCAAATGCAGTCGGGCTAGTACATGCCAAGACCGGGACACTCAGCACGACAATTAGTTTGGCGGGCTATGTCACAGTGGGGCCAGAGCAATACGTATTTGTTGTTGTTGCAGATCACATTCACAAACATAATGTCGATGCTGTGGCGGCTATGACGACCATTGACAAGATGCTGGGGACGATCGCTCGAGCCTAGCCATGGGTATGATCAACCCATGAACCTGCGCGCGATGGGGCCATTTATAGCCCTCATGAAATTGCGCGTAGTCGAACTCCTTTTAGTCACCACGTTGCCAGCTTTATTTTTGGCTACTCATGCCGCAAACCATGCGCACAAATTTCCTAGCCTCAAGCTGACCATCGCGACGCTGATTGGTGGAACGTTGGCGGCTGGTGCATCAAATGCATTTAACATGATTATCGAAGTCGAATCAGATAAGTTGATGAAGCGCACTGATAAGCGACCACTTGTTAAGGGAACTCTCTCGATTCAGGCAGCATGTGGATTTGCGATCGCACTAGCAATTGCTTCCTTGGTTATCTTCTTTATCTTCACAACGCTCTGGGCTACAGCACTCACACTCATCGCAATTATTTTTTATGTCTTCGTTTACACCATCGGACTTAAGCGACGAACTTCTCAAAATATTGTCTGGGGTGGAATCGCTGGTTGTATGCCAGTCTTAATTGGCTGGGCAGCAGTAACTAACTCGCTCTCGTTGAGCGCCTGGATATTTTTCTTGATGATCTTCTTCTGGACTCCTCCGCATTTTTGGGCGCTGGCAATCAAATACAAAGATGACTATGCGGCTGCTGGAATTCCGATGCTGCCGGTTGTCGCAAGTATTCAATCGGTGAAGCGCCAGATGTGGTTCCACACCGTCGGCATGATCATTACCTCGTTGGCTCTTCTCGCTAGCGCACACCTGCCTTGGTGGAGCTGGATCATCACCCTTGCGCTCGGAGCAGGATTTATCTCGCAACTTCTAAAAATTGATGGTGCCGATTCTGGAGTTGCAGCCGCCAAACTCTTTCAGTGGTCGATTACTTATCTCAGCACCTACTCACTCCTGCTTGTCATCGGCGTATTAGTCGCTCGTTAAGTTATCCACAGAAATAACAGGGCAGCAGATTTTTCTTTAACAAGCACCTAGCCTTCTAAGGTGCCCGCGCTTTCGATTCACTCACTTACTAAGAAATACAACTCACATCCTCGCGTTGATGCAATTTCATTTGATGTGCCGCGCGGAGTGATTTGTGGCTTCGTCGGTCCCAATGGATCTGGCAAAACAACCACCATGCGCATGTTGCTTGGGTTAGTAAAACCGAGTTCGGGTAGCGCAGAGATTCTGGGTTGCCCGCTCACCGAACCATCGTCCTACTTAGCCAAAGTAGGAGCAATGATTGAAGGTCCGGCCTTTTATCCCAAACTCAGCGCGCATAAGAATTTGCAGTATTTACAGCGCGTGAGTGGCGCACGCGTTGATCATGGGAGCATCGAAGAAGCGCTTGCGCGAGTAGGGCTAGCGGGGCGGGGTCAGGAAAATTATCGAGGATTCTCACTTGGCATGAAGCAGCGCCTTGGGATTGCAGCGGCGCTCATGTCGGCTCCCGAACTTTTGATTCTCGATGAACCAACAAATGGTTTAGATCCAGTAGGCGCGAGAGAGATTCGCGAACTCATCATTGAACTGGCACAACAAGGTTTTACGATATTTATCTCATCACATTTACTCGAAGAACTTGAATTGATGTGTGACTACTTTGTGATGATCGATGCAGGCAGAATCGCATTTGCGGGGAGCGCGCGCACCTTAAGGAGTGCCCAAGAACAGACCCTGGTCGTTCAACCAGAGTATGACGTTGACCTATCTTTGCTGGTGCACCTTGCTTTAAATCAGGGCTATCTCACGCGCGTAGAGAATGAGTACCTACAGATATTTCAGAGCCGGGACCAAGGCGCCGAATTCAATCGCCTGGCGAGTGAAGCTGGCATCACCTTGAAGCATCTGCGGATCACGACTCCCAGCCTTGCTCAAATATTCTTCAAGGCGCAACGAGAATGAACGGATCGCTCTTTAGCACCTCTTGGAGAGTCGCTCGTGGCGACCTTCTCAAACTACGCCAACCGCGCCTTCTCGTTGGAGTTCTTGTTACCCTGACAATTTTTACTGCCGCAATGAATTACGTCAGTTTTCATAAAAGAAGTGATCAGCCGCTCCTAGCTGGCTATGAGCTTTCGCTCTCATTTTTTGGCGTTTTAGTGATCTGCCTCTGCGCATCTCTCACCGCACAAGACTTTTCTCAGGGGACGCTGCGAAATCTCTATCTGCGTGCCCCGCATCGGCTAGGAATTATGTGTGGCAAATTTCTCGGTGCTTCGATCTTTATCTTTACTCTCAATGTTTATCTCGTTGCTCTCTCGCTTATCTGCGCGCGCCTGCAAGGGGAGAGTTTTGCGCATAGCTCTTTAGCTGCAATTGCCCGAGGAGCGCTCCGGGGATTTCTTGGGAATTGTGCGCTGGGAGTGATTGGTGGTGCATTGGGTTTCATCTTCGCATCTGCAGTAATTGCAATAGGAGTTGGCTTGTTGTGGTCGCTCGTGATTGAAAGTGTACTTACCGCAAGTGAGCCCAGAATTGCACCGTGGCTGCCAATAGTAAATTGCATCAATCTTGTACAAATTAGCCAGAAGGGCTCAGCACACATGACGCTCGTACATTCCGCATCCGTGACTGCAGGTTATCTTGCACTCATACTTGCTATCGGCTTCGTTATTTTTTCGAGATCCGAGATCTCTTAAGTCACAGCCTTTTACAAGGCGTCAATAGCCATTATGGGCACGGTGATCATTTATCCTTGAGTAGATCACCGCTTCCCAAGGAGAAATCTGTGAACCGTAACGGCCTGCGAACTGCAGCGATTCTTGCTGCCATCGCACTCGTCGGTATGACAACTCCCTCTTACGCAGCTACTTCAGCGCCAACAACTACTGCTACGCCAAAACCAAAAGTAAGCGCTCCGACAAAGGCTCAGATCGCAGCCGCGCAAGCCGCAGAGAACGCGAAGGCGGCTGCTGCTGCCGCAGCCACTGCAAAACTTGCCGCAGCCACCACGGTACTTTCAAAGCTCACCGCAATTGCCCAAGTTGCCCAAGCAAAACTTGTTCAGGCGCAAGGGGCTCTTGCAGTTGCTACGGCGCGCGCAAATGCAGCAGCGCTGCACGCAGCTAAAACCGAACTCGCGGTTCAGCAAGCAACACAAACGATCGGACGAATGGCAGCCAATGCCTATATCGCTGGCGGTGACTTCACCACGTTAAACAGCATCTTGGATGCTAACGGTCCGCAAGATCTCATCGATCGGCTTGGAATCCTTAATCAGGTTGGCGCAACTAATTCGGTAGCACTCGCGCGGTATAAGTCTGCGCTTGTTGTTGCAAAAGCAGCGCAAGCGGCAGCGGCAGCGGCTCGCGCGGTTCAGGTAGCAGCTACAGTAAAAGTTGCTGCTGCTAAAAAAGTAGCTGACTCGGCTCAAGCGGCCCAACAAGCAGAAGTAGATTCACTCCGTGCCGAACAAGCACAATTAATTGCAGAACTCACCAAGGCTCGTACCTTCCGCATTACCTTGCAACAAGAGCTTGCGATGTCACAACTTGAGCAGGCAAATGCAAATACAGCGGCGCATACTCCGGGTCAAGCAAAGATCTGGCCGGATCAACATTGGGGTGGCCGTTCCACCATTCTTTCTACTCCTGCAATCAGGGCAGCGGCAGTTGCCTTTGCCCGCGCACAAGTCTTAGCTCGTAAACCTTACGTATGGGGCGCGGCTGGCCCAAATAGCTTTGACTGCTCTGGTCTTGCCTACGCTTCATATAAAGCAGCTGGGCTTGGTTATCCCAACTGGCAGCGCGTGACTGCAGCTTTGTATTTCGTCGATACCCAACGTGTCCCACTCGCTGATCTTGTACCCGGAGATCTACTTTTCTATTCTTATGATGGCAGCGTCCAAAATATTCACCACGTAACAATTTATGCGGGCAACGGAATGATGTGGGAAGCAAACTCCACTCGTACCGGATTGTTGTACTCAAGTATTTATAGTGTTGCAGGTTTGATGCCTTCAGGTGGCCGCGTTTAGGTTGATGGTTTAACTCAATGAAAGCAACTCTTGCACTACGCCAAGCAGTTCGACCATGGATCGCACAAGCCGAAGCTCGAGTCGCGATTGGAGTATCTGGTGGCGCCGACTCGCTCGCGCTTGCTGCAGCAGTCGCGCTAGAAGCACAGCCACAGAAGATTGAGGTTATTGCAGTTGTTGTCGATCACGGCTTGCAAGAGAGTTCAGATCAGGTAGCACTCACTGCGAAGTCTCAACTGGAGCAATTGGGAATCTCGTACGTAATCATTAAGCGGGTACAGGTAGAACGAGTAGATGGCATAGAAGCTTCCGCTAGGCGCGCGCGTTATGCAGCGTTTGAAGAAGTCATCAAAGAACATCAGCCTGATTATTTTTTTCTTGCCCATACTCTCAACGATCAAGCAGAGAGCGTTCTACTTGGATTGGCTCGTGGTTCCGGAAGTAAGTCATTGGCGGGAATGCAAGAAGTGAATGGAATCTACGTGCGGCCGTTGCTTGGCATTGAACGCGCTACTACCGAAGCTGCATGCGCAGAACAGAAGATTGATGCGTGGCAAGATCCTCATAACGAAGATTCTTCGTATACCCGCGTTCGAGTTCGAAAAGAGATTTTGCCCCTGATGGAGAAGTTGCTCGGACCGGGCATCATTGCCGCGCTCGGGCGGACAGCGGCTCTGGTGCGTCAGGATGTGCAAGCACTCGATGGCTACGCCCAGGCGTTTTTAGCTCAATCGAACCCCTCGCTCCTTTCAGTAGAGGAGTTGGCTGATCTACCCGCTGCCGTTCGTGCCCGAGTCCTGCGTGAGGCCATTTTTCGGGCTGGCGCCCCCGAAGGCTCGCTCAGCGCCGCTCATTTAGCCCCAGTTGAGGCGCTGATCACAGATTGGCACGGCCAAGGGGTCATTTCGCTCCCCGGTGGTGTGAAGGTCGAGCGAATTTCGGGCAGACTTTCGTTCTTAAACCAGCCCGGGGGCAGAGCGCCCCAGTAGTCGCACCCGCAGGTGCCGATGAGAGATTTGAAGGAGCACCGTGGATCTAGCAACAAGCACCGCTGATATCGAGAGTGTGATCGTCACCGGCGAAGAGATCCAGAAGCGCTTACAGGAGTTGGCGCGTCTTGTTGAGAAAGATTACGCAGACAAAGATCTGTTGATCATCGGAATTCTCAAAGGCGCAGTTATGACAATGGCGGATTTCGTGCGCGCACTCAACATTCACATTGAAATGGATTGGATGGCCGTTACTTCATACGGTTCCGGTACAAAATCAAGTGGTGTTGTTCGTATTCTCAAAGATCTCGATCGCGACATTACTAATCGCCATGTGTTGATCGTGGAAGATATTGTCGATACCGGCCTCACGCTCTCGTGGCTCAAATCAAATTTGGAATCACGCGGAACTGCAAGCGTTGAAATTTTGACCATGTTGCGCAAGCCAGAAGCTGCGAAGGTAGAAGTTGCAGTGAAATATGTCGGCTTTGATATCCCAACAGAATTCGTTGTTGGTTATGGTCTTGACTACGATGAGAAGTATCGCAACCTTGACTTTATTGGTGTACTAGCAAAGAGAGTGTATTCCTGATGAGCGATAAGAAGATCAAGATTAAGGATAAGCGCGTGCGCAAGATTTTGCGTGGACCACTCTTCTGGATAGTCCTTGCACTTGTCGTCGTCGTTCTCTTTGGCAAGATATCAAGTACTGGACAAATCTGGACTACGGTTCCAACTTCAACCATTTTGGATGACATCGCTCAAAAGAAAGTTGATTCCGCGCTCCTGATTGATAAAGACCAACGCATTCAGGTAGTTCTCAAAAATGGCAACAGCTATAGCGGTTCAACACACTTGCAAGCTCAGTATGTCGCGAATGAAGAACAGCAAATCACAGCGCTACTTACAGCTAATCCGCCTGCAAGCAAGTGGGATGTCAAAGTTCCAACAACATCTATCTGGGAGCAGATTCTTCTTAGCTTTGCGCCATTTCTTCTAATCGGCTTTTTGCTCATGCTATTTATGAGCAACGCGCAAGGTGGCCGCAAGGTATTTAGCTTTGGTCGTTCTCGCGCCAAAATGCAGAATCCAGATACTCCTAAAAATACCTTTGACGATGTAGCGGGCGCAGATGAAGCTGTCGCTGAACTCCGCGAAATTAAGGATTTCTTGGCTGATCCCAAGAAGTATCAAGATATTGGCGCCAAGATTCCCAAAGGCGTACTTCTGTACGGTCCTCCAGGAACAGGTAAAACCTTGTTGGCCCGCGCAGTTGCCGGTGAAGCGAAGGTTCCGTTCTACACAATTTCAGGCTCTGAGTTCGTCGAGATGTTCGTAGGCGTTGGAGCATCACGCGTACGCGATCTCTTCGCTCAAGCAAAAGAGAATGCACCTGCGATTATTTTCTTAGATGAAATTGATGCAGTAGGTCGTCAACGCGGCGCTGGACTCGGCGGCGGTAACGATGAACGCGAGCAAACTCTTAATCAACTCCTTGTTGAGATGGATGGCTTCGAAGGAAACACTCAAGTTATTTTGATTGCAGCAACCAACCGCCCTGACGTTCTAGACCCCGCGCTACTTCGTCCAGGTCGCTTTGACCGTCAGATTCCTGTTGATCGCCCTGATCTTAAGGGTCGTACTGCAATCTTGCAGGTCCACGCTAAGAACAAGCCATTGGCAAAGAGCGTTGACCTTGAGTCGTTTGCAAAGCGCACCCCTGGCTTTACTGGAGCAGACTTGGCGAACGTTCTTAACGAAGCTGCGCTTCTTACTGCGCGTGAAAATGCAAAAGTTATTACCACCTTGGCATTGGATGAAGCGATTGATCGCGTTATGGCTGGGCCACAACGCAAGTCTCATCTCATGACAGAAGAAGAGCGTCGCATTACTGCGTATCACGAAGGTGGTCACGCGCTTGTTGCATTCGCACTTCCACACACCGATCCGGTTCACAAGATCACCATCATGCCTCGTGGTCGTGCCTTGGGTTACACCATGATCGTTCCTGATGAAGACCGTTACGCAACAACTCGCAGCCAGATGCTCGATCAACTGGCGTATTCACTCGGCGGACGCGCTGCTGAAGAGTTGGTCTTCCATGATCCAACTACTGGCGCATCAAATGACATCGAGAAGGCAACAAATCTTGCTCGTGCGATGGTCACCCAATATGGAATGACCGAAACTATTGGCGCAATCAAGCTGGGAATCAGCGAGAGCGAACCATTCTTAGGTCGCGATTATGGCCATCAGCGCGATTACTCCGAGAGCGTTGCTAGCGTGGTCGATGCTGAGATTCGCACTTTGATTGAGAATGCGCACCAAGAAGCGTTCGATATCTTGGTAGCTAACCGCGACATTTTGGATCAATTGGTGGTCGAACTCTTGGAGCGCGAAACTCTGCTCAAGGACGATATTGATCGTATTTTCGCTGGCGTGAAGAAGGTAGTGAGCCGTCCAGCGTGGACTGGTTCTGCCACTCGCGTTCCATCTGAGAAGCCACCCGTTGCACTCGCAGCGGCTAAGCCACATTCCATTACACAGCTTGCAGAAGGCGATGCGCCAGTAGCGAAAAAGGCGGTTAAAGCTAAGAAGGCGCCAGCGCGAAAGAAGGCTGCACCAAAGCCACCTCTCGCGGAACCAGAGTCAACACCTACAACAGAGGCATAATTAGATGAGCGATGTCAGTCCGATCAGCATGGGACCTCATGATGGTCGGGCTCGCGCGCCATTTGATCAGGAGCGAGCTGAACGCGCAGTAAAAGAACTTCTGCTTGCCATCGGTGAAGATCCAGAACGCGAAGGGTTGCGCGATACGCCGGCTCGAGTAGCGAGAGCGTATGCCGAAAATTTTGAGGGCTTGTGGCAGAAACCAGAAGATATTCTGACCACAACATTTGATATCGGGCATAAAGAGTTGGTCATTGTCCGCGACATCGAAATCTTTTCACATTGCGAACATCACCTCACGCCGTTCCACGGTCTTGCGCATATCGGTTACATCCCCGGTGAGTCCGGTCGCATTACTGGAATCTCAAAGCTCGCGCGCCTGGTAGGTCTCTATGCCAGACGCCCGCAGGTGCAGGAGCGGTTGACCACACAGATCGCCGATGCGATTGTAGAAATTCTTGATCCCGCCGGAGTGATTGTCATTATTGATTGCCAACATATGTGCATGTCGATGCGTGGCGTGAAAAAATCTCAAGCGCGCACTACGACTTCAGCTGTTCGTGGCCAACTCCGCAATCCAGCAACGCGCGCCGAAGCAATGGCGCTCATCACTTCTTCACAACGGTAGCCTTCAATGACCGAGCGCACGCTAGTGATGGGGATTCTTAACGTCACCCCGGATTCATTCGCTGACGGTGGTCGTCACTTTGATTTTGCTGCTGCAGTTGCCAGAGCGCAAGAGATGATTGCTGAAGGCGTCGACATCATTGATGTTGGCGGCGAATCGACCAGGCCAGGCGCAGAACGGGTAAGCGCTGAGGAAGAGCGCGATCGGGTAATTCCGGTCATCACTGAACTTCAACCACTTGGCGTGCCAATAAGTGTTGATACTACTCGGGCAGAGATCGCTCGCGCGGCGATTGCGGCTGGCGCAACTATTGTGAACGATGTGAGTGGCGGGCTTGCTGACCCAGCCATGGCACCTTTGATTGCTGCTAATCCAAGTGTGCAATATGTGGTGATGCATTGGCGCGGCCATTCAGATCAGATGCAAAATAATGCCGAATACGATGATGTTGTTAAAGAAGTAAAAGATGAACTCGATGATCGAATCACCGAGCTCCTCAAAGCAGGTGTTGCACCAGAACAAATTGTTATTGATCCTGGGATTGGTTTTGCAAAGACCGCGGAGCATAACTGGGAGTTGTTGCGGAATTTAGATCGATTAGCGCTCCTTGGTTACCCAATCTTGGTCGGCGTATCTCGCAAAAGATTTCTCGGAGCACTCGTAGCGGGAAAGTCTCCAGATGATCGAGAAAGCGCAACAATTGCGCTCACAACCCTGATGGCAGAACAAGGAATCTGGGGAGTGCGCACCCACAGCGTTAAACCGCATGTCGATGCGATTCGAGTAGTG
>Ga0164296_1005003_pt1 | contig 11832 bp, 13 predicted proteins | sample GEODES057metaG_FD_113533 | JGI IMG/M metagenome (GOLD analysis project Ga0164296, IMG submission 113533) | Dystrophic lake water microbial communities from Trout Bog Lake, Wisconsin, USA - GEODES057 metaG | ecosystem: Environmental > Aquatic > Freshwater > Lake | place: USA: Trout Bog Lake...
AGTAGCCGATGCCACACAATGTTATTTTGATAGTGTTAACTTTGAAGGTTACCTAACACAAAGCAACATTATATCTGACTTAGCAGCAGACAACATTGCAGGTGTACGCTTCTTAAGCACTAACACACTTGTTTGTAATCAAATTAATTTTGACAAATGCCGATTCAGCGGATTAACATATGGCATAAACACCGATCAACAAATCGAATCGGTTACAGTCAGCAACAGCGTATTCAATACACTATTCCAAGGTATTGTTTTAGGTGCCGGTAGCCCAGTGAATGGTGGTCCTACAGGATTCCGTGCAGTACAAAATATGTTTGATAATATCTATGAAGAAGGTATTGTTTACGGTGCTATTGATTTAAACGTCAGTGCTTATAACATTTTTTATAATGTAGGAAACGAATATACTGGTAGTCCGGTTACAACAAATATTTTATTCGGCAATGATAACAACGTATCGATATCTGATATGTTTGCTCGAGTAGATGCAGATGCATTAGTTTCTCCTCGTATATCAATAACCGGTGGTATTACAAATACAGCCAGCCAACTACAGTTAGGACGTTATACACGAGTATCTGGCAGAACATTTACATTAGCTAACAGCGTAACTAATCAACCTATATGCTCAGTTAACACTACTAATACCAAAGCCTTTAGCATTGATTATACTATTACAAGAAATAACTCATTTAGACATGGCACATTAATTGTATCAGGTACAACAGGAACTTCAGTACATTACAGTGATGATTATACACAAAATGCCGATACAGGAATAACCTTATCAGTTACTACTTCAGGAACTAATGCAGTAGTGCAGTACACTTCAACTAACACCGGTATATCCGGAATTTTAACTTACTCTATATCAAACCTTGCTTAAATGTGGGAAGCTTCGTTTCAAGATCGGCTGACTGACTGGGTTAATCTCAGAAAGTCAGCCGAATCCCTACCGTTAGAAGAACAACTGCTTGCAGTCAATAAGTGGTGGTTTCGTGCACCTATTGTAAACCGTAGAGTTACCTGGGGAAATTGGCCAGATCCCTGGGCGTTATTGAATAACAATGGCTATTGCGAACTTGCAAGAGCATTGGGTATAGTGTATACTATAATGCTAATAGACGATCCTAAGTACACAGATTTAAAAATAATTCAGAACAATGATGACAATTTAGTCCTGGTCGATGGTGGGAAATATATATTGAATTGGTCCCCTGATGAGATGTTAAATATCCACTCAACACCAATAATCACTGTTAAGAACATTATCGACAGTTCTGAGTTAGTAAGTTTTTTACAATAAGCGACAAATGACAATTCAAGTACAAAAAAGAAGCGGTAATCGTGAGCCTTTAAACATCGATAAGTGGCAAGCGCAAATTACCAAAATCTGCAGTGGCATAGCAGACGTAAGTCAATCGATGATCGAAATCAAAAGCCAACCACATTTTTATGATGGAATCACTACTAAAGAAATTGACGGTATCACACTACGTGCTATTGTTGATCTTATTGATGTAGAATCAAATCCCGATATTGGCAATGTAAACTATCAATACGTAGCAGGCAAACAGCGTTTGTCAATGCTACGTAAGGATGTATATGGGTACTACGAGCCTCCTCGCCTGTACGAAATCGTATGTCGGAATGTTTCAATTGGACTGTATACTCCTGAGCTGTTAGAGTGGTACACAGAAGATGATTGGAATCGTATGGATGACATCATCGATCACACCAAAGATGAACAATACAGTTATGCTGCCATTGAACAGCTAATTGAAAAGTATTTGGTACGTAATCGTGCCACTAAAGAAATTTACGAAACTCCGCAGGTACGCTATATGGTTGCTGCGGCCACTGTGTTCCATAAAGAAGAGCCTAACTCGGCTCGTATGAAGTACATCAAGGAATATTATAATGCTGCCTCCGATGGCCTCTTTACTCTTGCTACTCCTGTCCTCGCTGGTCTGGGCACTCCTACAAAACAATTCAGCTCTTGCGTTCTTATCCGTAGCGATGATAACCTCGACAGTATTTTTGCTTCAGGCGAGATGATGGCCAAGTATGCCAGCAAACGTGCTGGTATTGGTCTTGAAGTAGGACGTATTCGTCCATTAGGTGCTCCTATACGTGGCGGCGAGATCATGCATACAGGTATGGTTCCATTCTTAAAGAAATGGTTTGGTGACCTACGTAGTTGCAGTCAAGGCGGTATTCGTAATGCATCAGCTACAGTATTCTATCCTATATGGCATTATCAGTTTGATGACCTTATTGTTCTTAAAAATAATCAAGGTACAGAAGAAACCCGTGTACGCTTTATGGATTATGGTGTTGTTTTAAGTTCATTCTTCTGGCGTCGGTTTAAAAACAAAGAAACAATAACTTTCTTTGATCCTAACGAAGTACCGGATCTACATCAAGCCTTCTATACAGATACAGCTAAGTTTGAAGAACTATATTTAAAGTATGAAAAACGTCGTGACCTACGTAAGAAAACCATGTCAGCTGAAGAAGTATTCAAAGGCGGCATACTAAAAGAACGTACAGATACAGGACGTATCTATCTTGTGTTTATAGACAATGTTATGAATCAAGGACCATTTGATCCTGAGTATCATACAATCTATCAAAGCAACTTATGTTGCGAAATCTTATTACCTACTGTACCATTCCAGCGGTTAGATGACGACAAAGGACGTATCGCACTATGTACATTAGGTTCAATTAACTGGGGTGCATTCCGTAATCCGGAAGATATGCGCCGTGCTTGTCGCATACTGCATCGCAGCTTAAATAACATCTTAGACTATCAAGACTTCTTATCGGTACAGAGCAAGTTAAGCAACGAAGAAATACGTCCATTGGGTATTGGCATTACTAACTTGGCCTATTGGCACGCTAAACGTAGTCTTAAGTACGGCGAACGAGATGCATTAGCAGAAGTTAAGTCATGGATGGAACACCAGGCATTTTATCTAACTGAGGCAAGTGTAGAGTTAGCTAAAGAACGTGGTAAGTGTGTGAACAGCGATCAAACACGTTATGGTCAAGGTACATTCCCTTGGGAATTACGTGCTGCCGGTGTTAATGAATTAACTGATTTTACACCAGAACTTGATTGGGAAACACTACGAGCCAATATGAAACAGTATGGTGTACGTAATGCTACACAAATGGCAATCGCACCCGTTGAGTCCAGTTCGGTTGTAATCAACTCGACCAACGGTATTGAAATGCCAATGAGTTTAATTACTGTTAAAGAATCAAAAGCTGGTTCACTTGTACAGGTTGCTCCAGAATACCAAAAGCTAAAAAACAAGTATCAGCTGATGTGGGAACAGACTGACTGTGCCGGATACTTAAAGACATCGGCTGTGTTAGCAGCGTATGTTGATCAATCAATATCCACAAACACATTTTATAATCCTGCACATTTTCCAGGACGTAAAGTACCGACTACACTAATTGCTAAGAACTTGATGCAGGCTCAACTATGGGGTATTAAAACTTTCTACTATAGTTTAATCAACAAACAAGGTTCAAAGGCAGCACCAGAAGATACACCTGCTCCCTTAGAGGCAGTTGATTTTGATAATGAAGAAGATTGCGAGGCATGTAAGCTATGAGTAAAGCACAATACGATTTACACACAAAAACAGATTACTTAAATCGTAAAATGTTTTTAGATCCATCGGGTCCTGTAACCATTCAGCGTTTCGAAGAAGTCAAGTATAACAAGATTGCCAACTTCGAAACTACGGCACGTGGCTTCTTTTGGGTACCAGAAGAAATCAGTCTGACCAAAGATGCAGGTGACTTTAAAGATGCCAGCGAAGCAGTTAAACATATCTTTACCAGTAACTTACTACGTCAAACTGCTTTAGACAGTTTGCAAGGCCGTGGCCCAAGTCAAGTGTTTGCTCCTGTTATTAGCTTACCCGAACTCGAAGCATTAGTGTACAATTGGACCTTCTTTGAAACAAATATTCATAGTCGCAGTTACAGTCATATCATTCGCAATATCTACAATGTGCCTAAGGATGTGTTTAACACTATCCATGACACTAAAGAGATCATTGATATGGCAAGTAGTGTTGGCAAATATTATGATGAATTACATCGCATTAATTCTGCTGTAGAATTAGGCATCAGTGGAATTACAGAAGAAGCACACATTAAGGCAATTTGGTTAGCACTTAATGCCAGCTATGCACTCGAAGCTTTCCGCTTCATGGTTTCGTTCGCTACCAGCTTGGCCATGGTTGAGAATCGTATCTTCATCGGTAATGGTAATATTATCAGTCTTATCTTACAAGATGAATTGCTACACAAAGGTTGGACAGCTTGGATTATCAATCAAGTAGTTAAAGAGGATCCGCGTTTTGCTCGAGCTAAAGCCGAATGCGAAGAAGAAGTTTATGCTATGTATAAAGATGTTATACGCGAAGAAAAAGAGTGGGCTGTATACTTGTTTAAGAAAGGTCCAGTGATTGGTCTTAATGCTAACATTCTAATTGACTTTGTAGACTATACTGCTGTGGATGCTCTCAAGCAAATTGGAATTAAGTATCAAGGTACTGCTCCACGTAGCACACCAATTCCTTGGTTCAACAAGCACACAGACATACATAAGAAGCAGTCGGCATTACAAGAAACAGAATCAACAAATTATGTAATTGGCGTTATGAGTGACGATCTCGATTACGATGCACTACCAAACTTATAAAAATTATGTCAGTTAAACACGAGTTTGAATTTCGAGCTGGTGATGGGCAAACAGCAGTTACAATAGTAGAGTGGTTGCGAACACTTCCGGAAGATCAACAAAAAGAGTTCAAGGAAGCAAAAAACAGACAATTCGCTGCTCGACAAGAATGTATAGATAGAGGCGATCTTATTGTACAGGATGCTGATGATGGCAGCGTATTGTACATATGGAAAGATGAAGAAACTGAAAGAATCGGTAAAAAACAAGATCCAATTTGGATGAAATATTTCAATCGGTATCTTGAAGAAAATAATATTCAATTTGAGGTGAAAAAAACTATATTATGATTACAGTATATACAAAAAATAATTGCGCTTATTGCGTACAAGCCAAACAACTGTTGAACAGTATGAGTATTCCTTACGATACTATTAATATTGAAGAAACGCCGGGATCGAGAGATTTTTTAGTATCAGAAGGGCACAGAACTATGCCACAAATATATTTTGGTAAACAATTATTTGTCGAAGGCGGATATCAGGGGCTAAGTAAGTTGACAAAAGAAGAAATTGTTGCTAAAATAAACGAACTTGAAAAAACAGGAACTTTATGATAGATGAAATTCAAACAATTAAATTAGCATCCGGTGAGGAACTTGTTGCTAAAGTAATCAAAGCCGAAGATGGAATGTTGATTATTAGACAACCAGTTAGTATCGCTCCGAACCCCAATGGCGGAGCACCGATGTTAATTCCCAGCATGTTTACTGCTGAAATGGATAAAGATGTAATTATGTACGCAACATCGATTTCGATGATTGCTCCAACAAGAGAAGAAGTTAAAGTCTCCTATATTAAAGCAACAACCGGCATCGATGTGCCGGCTAAGAAACAAATTATTACAGGTTAATTTTTACTGAATAAAAAGAATAATCTATCTTGATCTTGTTTTAGTGTTTCAAGTGTTAGATTATAGTTTTTAGCAAATTCATAGGCTATTTCAAAGGACCATGGAAATATTTCAACCCATGGTCCATTTTTATGATCGTGTCCAGGATTAACACGCATCCATAAACGACCGCCTGGTGCTAATAAATTTACTGTAGCACTGAATCTTTCTTCAATATCCTCTCGACTATTAAAGTTAATTGATCCCAACGCAATAATATGATCATGCGACTCGGGTTCTACTTTATAATCTAAGATATCAACCATAAAGTCAGCACAATTATTGTAAGGATCGATACCTACTAAGTTAGGAATACGACCTTTAAATGGATTATATCCGCAACCTACATCAAGAACCTTTTTAGGATTAAGTCGACATATTTCTTCTGCAATACGATATCCAGTCCAATGATATTGCTCAGTACGAGGCTTCCAAACTTCGCCAAAAAACCAAGCAAGATAACGAACATCGGTACGTTCAACCAGATCTCCGATTGTACCATCAAGTTCAACTGGCACACCAAATGTTGATTCAAGTTTTTGAATAAACTTTTTCTTACGTGCAGGCGTCCATGGCAAGTCGTCAAATTTAGCATCTGTCTTTATCTTATGCTTAACATATTGATATTTGTCAATATTGAAGGTTTCTTGCAAATTTTCTTCAATACACTTTAAAATTTTACTATTCATTAAATTTTTCTCTAAAAAGGTAAATAAATTTACAAAGATGCAAAAATTTTAGCACCTCTGTTTAATTAGCTAATTATATATGAAAGGATAACTCATGCTAACAGGAAAACAATTCGTAGAAAAGCTGGTTTCGGACAACCAGGCATTATTCAAAGCGAGCCAGTACAATGTTAAGGCTTACTTTGATAGCAAGCCTGCTCAAGAAGAACTTGTAGAACATTTTATTGGACGTATGGTTAATGAGCGTATGAACATGGTTGAAATTGCTGCTCAAGTAGCTGCTATGCCTGCTGATGCAGATCCAGTTGAACTACAACTGTTAAGCCAACAAGCACACGACGAAGCAGTACATTTCCGCTTAGTTAAAGAAGTTATTGAGCATATCAGCGGTCAGCCAGTTGATGTTGCTGCCGCTATTGCTGCTGAAGCTGCAAAGCCAACTGCAAAAGGTGCGGCTCTATTAGAGAAATACAATGCTCAAGATGACGCTGCTGCTTTAGCTGCTTATCAATTAGTTGCCGAAGGTCGTGCAGAAGCTGTATGGAATCAAATGGCAGAATGTATTGAAGATGAATTTGTTTCAAATGCCTATGCTAAGATTGCCAAGGATGAAGGCTTCCATGCTAACATCGGTGCACGTAAGTTAGCACAGTTAGTAACTACTGCTGAAGAGCAGGCTCGCATTGAGGAAATCGTTGTTGCAATGCGTAAAGATCTGTATGACATCTCTTGTAAGAATACCGTTGCAGCCGCAGCTGGTAAAGAATTAGTAGCCAACGCTTACGGTTGGTAATCAATAACGGGGCTTCGGCCCCGTGTTAGTGAAATAGGAAAAATAATGAAAAAACTTTTAGCCATTTTGGCTTTGCTTCCCGCTTTGGCTTTTGCATGGGAACCAACAAAGCCAGTTACTGTTGTTATTGGTAATCCTCCTGGTGCTGGCAATGAATTGGCATTTAGAAAATTAGCCAGCATTGTAACAGAAACCTATCCAAAAGCCAATTTTGTTATATTAAATCAACCCGGTGCAGATAGTGTTATAGCAATGAACGGTTTCTTAACAGCCGCCAACGACGGTTATACAATTGCACTACCAAGTCATATGAGCACATTCATTACCAATGACTTTTGGGAAAAGAAAATCAAGAAATTTAACTACGATAGCTTTACTCCTGTATTGACAATGGGTAAAAGTCCATTGGTATTAATAGCGAATCGTAATAGCAAGATTAATACTCCTGCTGAGTTTGCAGAATATATTCGTAACACTAAAGAACCTATTAATGTAGCCATTGGTGGCGGAGCACATCGTACAGCATTTGAGTATTTGATGTATAAGAATAAAGGCAATGCTGATTTAGTACAGGTAATTAATTTTAATGGTCCACTGCAGGCAGCTACAAGTGTAGGTAAAGACACCGGTGGTACTGAATTTGGTATTATGCCTATTGCCGTAGCAAAACCACTGATCGAATCTGGTAAGGTAAAACCAATTGGTTTTACCGGCGATCGTAAAATGCCTCAGTTTCCTGATGTACCGTTACTACAATCAATTGCACCTGGCATTAATGTATATGGAGCATGGGCAATTATACTGCCACCTAACACTCCCAAGGACGTAGTTGATTGGTATGTTAAAGCATTTGCCGCAGCAGCACGTACAGAAGAATATAAGAAGTGGACCGATAGTCAAGTTGTATTTGTAGAAGAAAAGGAATTAACCCCTGCAGGATTACGTAGACAAATGGAAACATTACGCAAGACGTTTATTCCTGTATTAGAAACTGTTAAATTGGATTGATATGAAATATATTTTTATGGCCGGTGCACCAGGCTCAAAATGGAGTAGTGTTAGCAAAAACATTTATTTTAGTCCCAGTATTGATCGAAGTGATGCAAGTCCTGAGCGAGAATATTGGCATGATGCACCTGGTACAATGCAATTGATGCATATGGGTGCATATTTTGATCCTGGTATGGAGTTTGGTGAACTGATCTTGCGCATGCCTATGTATTCAAAAGAACAGCACGAAGCTGAATTCGATCGACCATTCTCCGGCGAAGGTGTACGCATTATTAAGAGTCATGTATTCGCATACCACCTTGATTATATCAAAAAGACTTGGCCAGATTGTCCTATTGTATTAGTGCATAGGGGAGATGATGCCTGCTTAGGATGGTGGGTTAAATGCGGACACTTTAACATAACATATCCTAAATATGACCAGTACTATATCGATCTCAAACGTATGGGTAAAATTATAGCCGAACAAAATGCCGGTATAGTTAAAGCCTGGGGAGATCGATATACATTAGGTAATAATCGTGTACTGGCACAAACGTTAGGAATTGAGCTGCCACCGGAAGAATACTTCCAAGATTATAAACAAGCAGACATAAGGGTAACAGTATTATGATAAGTTCATGGGACGAAACTAAAAAGCGCAGTAATTATCATTTTGATCCAACACGATTTGATCCAGCGCAGGACCGCGTAATTATGTTAGGTCGAATTCGACCTAACTGGTCAGCAGAACTTGATACTATCATTGCAGAATCAAAGGCAGCGACATGGCGTACACGAGGCGAAGCAGGTAAGAGTCGTCCCGAAGCAGAGCTTGCAGCAGAAGATAACGATCTGGAAAGAGAAGGCTATGGCAAAGATTATGTTATCACTAACTTAAACTGGAACATACCTCCTGTATTACAAACGGTCGCAGATCGTTTTGCATTAGAAAATGCAATGGTGCGTATTCATGTGCAAATACCTGGACAAGTTTGGAATTATCATTTAGATAAATTAGAAAAATGGTTACCGAGTGATCCAAGCAGAGTTTTACGTGTGCAAATACAATTAACTGATTGGCTACCGGGTCAGTTTTGGAACTATGGTAATTACTGTCATAGCCAATGGCGTGCCGGTGATGTTACTACATTTGATTGGCAAAATATACCACATGCTACAGCCAATGCCAGTCATGGTCCACGAGTTACACTACAAGTAACTGGCGTCAGAACTGCTGCCACAGAAGATTATCTTAAAATTATTGCGATTTGATTAACTGAGCATATTATCTCCGATAAATAATAGACAGGAGACGATATGCCAGCAGCAGCAAGACAAGGAGATCCAGGAGTAGTACATTGTACAGCTTATACAATAGCGTCAGGTTCATCTGATGTGTTTATCAACAATCTTCCTGCTGCACGAGTAGGTGATCAAAGTACCGTACATTTAAAACCAGGCGGTCATAACTGTGTTCCACATACCGCTCCTATTGCAACAGGTAGCGCAACAGTTTTTATCAATGGTCAACCGGCAGCTCGCCAGGGCGATTATTTGTCCGGATGTACACAAATAGCTTCTGGTAGCCCAGATGTAATTATTGGATAATCAATGAGTGACGGCCCATTTAGTTCGGTAATGTTAATAGCCAATGATGGCCTATTACAAAATCAAGGTTTAGCAGTTAGCGGAAATCTAATTATAGCTATTAACAATTATAACAATACTGCTGTAGTCAGCGACTATACATCGGTATTATCTAATGCTGTAGCCAACTTGGCCAGCTCTAACGCAAACGTAGCCAATAGTACTGTGACCAGTAATGTTGTATATGGATTACAGACTCTATCTGCCAATTTAGTTCCGGCTATTACTAACGTCGTTCCTGCAGCATACGCCAGCACATTAGGCAACTATGCCAACACATATACAGGTGGATTTTCTGGTGTAGTAATTGCACAGGCCAATAGTATCTTAGGCAGCGGAGATGTCAGTAAATTCTGTCAGGTATATGGTATAGTACAAAGTTATATTAGTCAAACTAATCAATATATTAATTCATTGGCCAACACCGGTGCAATTTCAAATACCTTCACGTCAATGAATTCAGTAACAACTGGATCTATCAGCAATGTCAATAGCAATCTTACTGTCTTTGGTGCAGACTTATTGGCCTTAGGTAAAACGTGGGATCTTACTAACCTACAGCACTTTGGTTATCCAAGTGCGTTAGTATATAACATGAGTAAGATAGCAGGACTATTGCCTGATTTTGTTAAAATGTTGAACACCGCTGGTGTTGATTCAGCTACGCTACAGAATCTAACACAGAATGGTGTTGCTCCTACTGCTACTGTAGAAGCAACTATGTATCAAGTTATGACCTGGGTAACAGGAAGCCAGTTACAGGAAGTATTGACAATATTCAATTGTACAACTCCTGGCCTAACTTCAATGGCCGATCTGTTGAATCCTGTCAAGACCTTGCCTCACAGTTATCAAACATTAACTATCCCAACACCGACTGGCAACAATCCTGGTTCTATATCAAGCACATTATCAAATATCTACACCAGTGCTAATACTGTTAATAATAATCTATTACCGTTATTTGCATCTAACCCCAGTTATATTCTATTATCTACAGTAACTCCTCCTGCGCAGGCATTGGCCAACCAGGCCGTAGCGCAAAGTCTACAACAGATTAAAAATATCTTTAATCTTACATTGCCTGCCTTTGCTGCTGCGGTAACAGCACTGGAGACCAATGCAGGCTTACCGGCTATTAACGGTTTAACAACTCCTGTCCCGGCAAATGTATCAAGCTCATTGGGTAACACATTGGCAACTGGTACAGGTCCTAATGGCACACTGACCTTAGATGATTTTATGGGTTCAGCAGCTGGTATCCCATACACAGACGATTTTAATCAAGTAACTGCTAACATTGTTACACTAAATGCTGCCAATGCATTTTATTATCTAACTAATACTGTCAGCGGTGCATTCACTGTTATGGCCAATGCTATAGCAGGCAATTATACTGTTATAACTGATCCAGGTCCACCAGAACAGGTAGTAGTAACTATACCGAGTGGATCACCTGGTGCAGGAACATATACCAGTTTAGAGTTGGCATTTACCACAGGTATTATTCCGGCAACCAGTAACATCATTGCCAATATACAAGCAAGTTATAGTTCAGCTACAGGTAATCTGAACACTACCTTTACAACAATGGCTAATCAATTGACTATTGAAAAAAATAATTTAGCATTAGCGCAGGTTAATTTCAGTGAGCTTGTTGGTAATTCAAGAAGTGCTGTAATGGCATTGGGCAGCAATCTACACGAAATAGGAAAAGATCCTAATAATTCTGCTTTCTTTACAGCAATATCAAATACCAGCAATCTTTATGGCCAGGCTATTGTTGCCAGTATGCGCGAAGGACGTAATATCACTACTATGAATGCTGCAGGAATTGGTAGCGATACTCAAATCCCAATTCGATAAATACGTGTATGCTAATAGAAGAAATTACTCCACTATCTACAATCGAACAACAATTATTGAATTGCTATGAAAAAAATCAATGGCGTGTACTTGATTTAGAAGAAGCTCGAGACTTTGATGTGGAATTTTTAGTTAGTCCGCTATTTGTAGAAACATTTAGACAGAAAATTGCTAAC
>Ga0164296_1005004_pt1 | contig 11831 bp, 13 predicted proteins | sample GEODES057metaG_FD_113533 | JGI IMG/M metagenome (GOLD analysis project Ga0164296, IMG submission 113533) | Dystrophic lake water microbial communities from Trout Bog Lake, Wisconsin, USA - GEODES057 metaG | ecosystem: Environmental > Aquatic > Freshwater > Lake | place: USA: Trout Bog Lake...
CGGTTCTTCCACGAGCGCAAGAACGGCGTGGACCGCCTGTTCGTGGACCACCCCCTGTTCCTGGCCAAGGTGTGGGGAAAGACGGGCAGCAAGCTCTACGGCGCCGTCTCCGGCGCCGACTACCGCGACAACAGCAAGAGATTCGCGCTCTTCTGCCACGCCGCCCTCGCCGCGCTCGGAAGCAGCCTGCCCTGCGTGCCGGGCGACGGCGCCGAGACGGTGGTTGTGGCCAACGACTGGCACAGCAGCCTCATTCCGGTGCTGCTCAAGACCGTGGCCCACCCTGCAGGCAAGCTGCTGAAGACCCGCTCTGCGCTGTGCATCCACAACATCGCGTTCCAGGGCCGTTTCTGGCCGGAATCCCTGAAGGGTCTGGGCGTTCCCCCTGAGGCGTTCCCGGCGTTCTCCTTCACCGATGGCGTGCCCACCATCCACACGGAGGACAGCCCTGCTGCTGAGGACGGCAGCTTGCCGGCCTCCGCACCGGGCGCGCGCTTCCCCAAGGCCAACTGGCTGAAGGCTGGCCTGGCGTACGCCGACAAGGCCCTCACCGTGTCCCCCAACTACGCCAAGGAGGTTGTGTCCGGCCCCGCCAAGGGTGTGGAGCTGGACAAGGAGCTCGCTGCGGCTGGCATTGAGGGCATTTGCAACGGCATGGACACTGAGGAGTGGGATCCCAAGAAGGACAAGTTCCTGGATGTGCCCTACGATGCGGACTCCGTCGTCGCGGGCAAGGCTGCGGCCAAGCAGACGTTGCAGGCGGAGGCGGGTCTGGCGCTGGACCCCAGCGCGCCGGTGTTCGGCTACATCGGCCGCCTGGAGGAGCAGAAGGGCGTCGACATCCTGCTGGCGGCTGTGCCTGGCCTCCTGGCCAAGGTGCCCAACGCGCAGGTCGTCATCCTCGGCACCGGCAAGAAGAGCTTCGAGACGGCGGCCAAGAAGCTGGCAGCCACCACTGGCGGCCGCGCGGTCGGCATCGTGCAGTTCTCTGAGCCACTTGCCCATCTCATCACAGCCGGCGCCGACTTCTTGGCTGTCCCCTCCCGCTTCGAGCCGTGCGGCTTGATCCAGCTGCACGCCATGCGCTACGGCACCGTGCCCATCGTCGCCTCCACCGGCGGCCTGGTGGACACTGTCGCGGAGGGCGTCACCGGATGGCACATCGGCCCGCTGGATGCGGATGACCTTCTGCAGACTGATGTTGATGCCTGCGTGGCCGCCTGCGTGCGCGCTGCCAACGCCCACGCTGCGGGTGCCAAGCACGCAGCCATGAGCGCCGCCTGCATCAGCCAGGACCTGGGCTGGAAGAAGCCGGCTCTCAAGTGGGAGGCCACCCTCCAGCAGATCGTGTCCGCAGCCACCCCCGTCGCGGGCGCCCGCGTCGCAGAGCGCATGGCGGATGCTTTCGCCGAGGCGAAGAAGGCCGCCGTCAAGACACCCGTGGAGAACATCTCCGCCAGCGTCGCCTCCGTCGTGTCCGCTGGCATCACAGCAGCAACGACCAGCGCCGCCGCGGCAGCTGCGGCCAGCGCGAGCATCCCGGCGCCGCCGCCGGTGGGACCCAAGGCTGTGGCGTTCTCTTCCGGCGCCATTGGCAAGCCCACTGTGCCTGCAAGCGTGGCCAGCGCGGTCGGCGCGAAGGTTCCCGGCGCTGCACCTGCGCCGCCAGTCAGCACCAAGCCTGCCCCTGCTGCTGCTGCTCCTGCCGCCGCCAGTGCACCGGCCAGCAAGCCCGCCGCGCCCCGCCCGGCTGCTGTTACGCCGCCCGTCACTGCTGCGCCGGTGACTCTGCCGTCTGAGGCAGCTGCTTTCGAGGCTCGCCGCGCAGAGCTGAAGGTTGGCGAGGACGCTGCCGCTGCGGCCGCCAAGGCCGCTGCCAAGGCTGCGTCCAGCACGGCTGTGGTGGAGAAGCCCCAGCCGGCGCCACCTGCGCCCAGCACCACCGCCGCCACCCGCAGCAACAACTAGAGACTCTCTCTAAGTAGAGACAGACCGTCACACACACGATGTCCATTCACTCATCACCCAATGTGAATCTCACGCTGTCTCATGCCACTAGAGTCTCTATGCAGCCGCATGCACTGCCTGCGTCCATGACCCGTGCAGACCGAAGGGCACTGCATGACGCAGCGTGATTGTAGCCACAGGGCCCGCAGCCACGCGCTGTGCATCCAGGATGACCAGCTGCGTGCGTTCCCGCTCCGCATTCCACACAAGCGCAAGCAGCCATCCGTCGTCTTCTGCGGTGGCCCCAGGGCGCGCCACAAACACAGGCTCCTGCGTGAAGCACCGAGGCCCAGGAGCCCACACGGCAGCCTCTTCGCCGTTGGTCACCTTCACGATCGTCTGCGCGGGGCCCCATTTGACAGGATGGTCAATGGCAGCCGCGCAGCCGTAGCTATGCGCGTACGGGGTGCCAACAACGCTAGACGCCACGCACGGGAACTCCAGCGGGCGCTGGATGACACGCTCCGCTGTGATGCCGGCACCGGCAGCGCGTTGCACAGGCGATGCACTCAGGTCGAGGGTGTAGCGCATCAGCTCGCTGCGCTGGTTCGCGCGTGGCTTGGTGCCGACAGTGTTGTTTTCTGTAACACCGTAATAAGCGGCATCCAGCGTCTTGAGGTTGTTCGAGAAGTCGACGGCCCGCCAGGCAATGGAGTCGCACACCAGCTGCTGCTTGTCGTTCACCTCGAAAGCGTTGATGTGGTGGAAGACGAATGCAGTGGGCGCCAAGAATGTTCGCAGTGCTTCTGCCCCAGCTTTAGCACCGCCACGAGCAATGACGTGAATCTTCAGGGGCACAGCTGAGTCAAAGTCAAGACACTCCGCAATGGAGCACCTTCCAAACATGTACTGCGTCAAAAGTTTGGCTCCGTCCATACGCATCGGGTTGGCGAACAACATATAGTACTGCGGCGTTACTAGCATGTCGTGGAAGAAGCCAAATGAATCCCCAGGCAGCGTGACTCCCTGCTTTCGGATGCATGCGCCAGCAGAGTTGAACTCATAGAAGGTGATGAGCGCATCGTTGCCGCTGCGTCCCGCCCCGAAATTTACAAGTCGAGGCGGCCCATCCAGTGCATCTGGGGAGTGGGTGACCACCTTGAAGTGCGCGGCAAAGGGGCCCTTCCCAGAGATGGCACCATCCCAGGTGCTTTCCGCAACGCCGTTACGCATCACCGTATCCAATGTCGAAGGCTCCAGCTCGTGCGGCAGGCCGCCTTCCCACAGCGCCCACAGGCGCGAGCCCCACTGCACCACATGCGTATTCGCCACGTTCTTGACTGAGAAATCCAGAGGATTAAACAAGCCAGGCATGGTCGAGCCCGTAGCGAAAGCGCCCTTGAATAACATCCTTCCAGCTTTTTGCTCGGCGACATAGCCTGCCGTCTTAACAAATCGGTTGCGGAAGCGCACGGTGCCATCACCAGGGAACGTGAATGCGCACACCATCCCGTCTCCGTCGAAAGGCTGGTCAAGAGGCGTGGTGCCAGCCTCCATCAGTCCGGGGCCGTTGCGGAAAAGAGTGCCCACTAAGTCAGAGGGGAGCTCGCCATGAACGTCCGCAGTATAGCTGTGCTCAGTGCGTAGCGACGTGTAGCCTGCACGCAGGTCGTCAATGACGCGGCCTGGGGGTGGGAAACACAGCGCAGTGAGTGGGTTCGTGTACCGCTAGCGACGAGAAATGCCGAGGAGACAGCCTTGTGGCAGGGAGCCTCCTTGAGCAAACTCAACGCACCGTAGTCAAGGGCTGCAGGCTCACTCCGCGCGTCCATCACGCGAGATGCCGGGGCTTCGACGACGCTAGCACCCGCACGCGCGGCAGTGCTCGCGCGACGTTTCACCAAGCTCGTCTTCGGCACACAAGCCTCATTTCGTCCTGCCGTTGCCGCGTTCCTCGCACTTGCACCGCGCATATAGATCGCGCCTGGTGTAGCGCTTACGCCACCTGATGACATATTGACTCTGCGGACTTGCGTGCACGCAACACGTCACGCCCTCGTGGCACACGGTACCTCCCCCTCGCTTGAAGCGCACGAGGTGCAGCATGGCAATGCGCTCCTTGGCAGGCTTCACAGATGCCGGCAGCTCAGCCGGCGAGCGGTCTCGCTTTGTCGTCGTCCTCTGCGGCGCTGTGGCTGCGGGCGCTCTCTTTGCTCGCTGGTCCCACTCCGTCGGACGCAGTAAGCCGCGCAGCAGCTGGTTGTATGAGCCGGGCTCGTTGACACATTACTTGGCGGAGGTGCTTGAGCGACACAGCCAGCGTCGGCGCCGCCCTGTTCGAGTGTATCTGGACGGGTGCTTCGACATGTTCCACTACGGCCACGCCAACGCGTTGAGACAGGCGCGTGCTTGCACTGCGGCGGCGATACTAAACCCATACCCGGGTGCAGCTATGCTTGGGGAATAACCATATGCGGGTTGTAAAGCGCGCTGCAGGGGGCCTGCACTGTTGGACGATACTCTATAGTCTTGGACCACCCACCGCGTGTCGCCGCGCACAGCTGAGCTAGTCAACTGACACGGCTGCTGGACACACGTGTCAGGCGAAAGCGTGTGGCGACGTGTTGCTTGTGGGCGTGGTCGGCGACGCCGAGATCTTGGCTAACAAGGGACCCCCCGTATTCACAGAGGAGGAGAGGTGCGCGCTGCGCAGGCGCCTTTCAGGCGCTGCACACACAACTGCTCAGCTTACGCAGTCAGTGAGAGCTTCTACTTGCTTGCGTCGCCGGCTGCTGCCGTATGTGCCTCCACCTAAACCTGAGACGTCTGCCTGCTACCCCTGCAGGCTGGTCATGGTGGAGTCCGTCAAGTGGGTGGATGTCGTGCTCAAGGGTGTTCCATACGAGGTGAATGACGCGTTCATGCGACAACTGTTTCTTGACCACGGAGTTGACTACATCCTGCACGGAGACGACCCGTGCTTGCTGCCTGACGGCAGTGACGCGTACGCAGCTGTCAAGAAAGCGGGACGATTCAAGATGGTGAAACGCACCGAGGGCATTAGCACAACTGACCTGGTAGGACGCATGCTGATGTGTACCACCCGCCCGGCATCAAGCATGGTTGGTGGCCCATCTAAGATGCACAAGACATTTAGTCGGCGCAACGGGCAGAGTCACGACGATTTGATTGAGGAGGCGGACGCTGCAGTTGCGTCCCTGGGCAGCGGTCATGGCGCTACTGCAGATGCTCCTGGGGGCTCAGGGCCTGCAAGCAACGGCGTACTTGGCGGCACGCAGGGACCGAACACTGGCGTCAGCACCTTCTGTCCCACATCTCGCCGCATTCGGCAGTTCAGCAGCGGGCGGACGCCTGCGCCTGGCGCACGAGTGGTTTACATTGACGGGGCGTTTGATATGTTCCATCCCGGACATGTGGATGCTCTCCGCGCAAGCCGCCAGTATGGCGACTTCCTCCTGTGTGGAGTTCACACCGATGAGGCCGTCTCCACTCGCCGGGGCCCACACTTGCCGATCCTGTCACTGCATGAGCGCAGCTTGAGCGTGCTCGCTTGCAAGTACGTGGATGAGGTGATTATCGGAGCGCCGGCAAGGCTCACACCGGACTTGCTCACCACATTCGGCGTCTCAGTCGTCGTGCGTGGAACAGTGCACGAGACAGCACCACCTGGTGGAGGTTCTGGTGCGGAGGATGACCGGTATGCGAGCGCTCGCGAGGCCGGCATGTTGGTCATCATGCCCAGTCCGCGCGCGCTGACGACGGGCCAGATTATTGAGCGCATTCTGGCGAACAAGAGTAGGTACGAGGAGCGCAACCGCAAGAAGGGCAAGTCGGAACAGAACTATCTTGCGCAGAAGACCTACGTAAGTGAAGCATAAGGAATGAATTGCGCAGACGCCCCGTCAAAAATCGCATCACGCGCGGTGGTCTCGAGGCAGCATTGGAGTTTCGTGAAACCTGTTGTGCCGGCGGACATCCCGATGCATTCTGCACGTGTGGTGCCGCTCTCCTCGCGGCCACTGTTGTGTACACGCTGCGCGTGGAGGTCGAGCATGTGTGCGCCGGCGTCACACACAGCTCCTCGTCTCACAATGGACAGCTCGCCACACACTCCGCAGCTTCGTTGCCGCCAGAACACCACTGCACAGCGTGGCTCTACACACGGAGTCGCGGCGGGGAGTTACAGCTGGAGAGCAAGGAGACAGACTGCAAGCAAGCGAGTCACAACGCCGGAGTGCGCTGCGCCAGGCAGTAGCTCGCCAACCGCCTCTTCCACGCCGGTAGTGGGCTCTGCACTGACAGCGGCGCTGACGCTGCCTACGCTGCTCACTCTCGCGCGTGTGGTTGCAGTTCCGGTGCTCCTCATCGGCGCGTGCTTGTATGGGTCTCTGCACCCACTGCTGACTGTGCTTACCCCGACGCTGCTCTCTCCACGCGCAGTGCATGCCCTGCAAGCACCCTGGTCGCCCTGGGTGTGCTTCATCCTGTTCGTGGCCGCGAGTATTACGGACTGGCTGGACGGCTACTTGGCCCGCAAGGCGCGTCCCAGTGCTGGATGACTGGCGATTCCCCACGCCACGCACGTGGATTGCTGACACGAATTATATGTGCGCACATCACGCAGATGGGCGTGACTTCCGCATTTGGAGCATTCCTGGACCCAGTGGCTGACAAGGTGAGGGGCACACCCAAGCTTCCACTCCTGTTGCTTCGCGCTTTCACGCTGACCCCCGCCGCAATTATATGCAATTCGATTGTGTGCAGCTCATGGTGGCGGCGACGCTCGTCCTCCTCTCATCCAAGCCGCCCGCAGCTGCGCTGACGGCGTCCCTCCCGTCTTGGGTGGTGCCTGCAGCCTCCGTTGCCATCATCTGCCGGGAGATCACGATGTCCGCGTTCCGAGAGTGGGCGGCTGGCGCAGGCGCAGCGGCCCAGAAAGCAGTCGCTGTGAATGCACTTGGCAAATGGAAGACTGCCACACAAATGGTGGCCTTGGGCCTCCTGCTGGCATGCGATGCTGGGGTTGCGCCCGTGCTAGGCTGCCAACCGTTCAACTTGCTCATCAGCGGCGCAGTTCTGCTCTGGGTATCTGCCGCGCTGGCGTGGACGAGCTTGGGCGTCTACATGCATGCAGCGCTGCCTAGCCTGCTAGCAGCGCTTGCGTGAACCAAAATTGTGGGACGCCACAGTCTTTGGAAATTCCACTGTGTCACGTCCCTTCGCGAAACGCATAGCTAACAACTGCTGTCTCTGCGCACGGGTCAGCTGCCTCGACGCGGTGCGTCCAGGAGCACATGCAGGCAGTGCAACTACCACCTCCTGCCTTCGGCGGCTGCAAGCTTCAGCGACACAGAAGCGTTCGTGTCACGCCGATACCTTGTAACACAGCTATTCGTTGCAGAGCGCACGCGGCTGTCAAGTCGGGTACAGCAGAGCTTCTACTGGTCCGCCGCTGTGCTGTCAGCCGTGCACGCCGCACCACGACAACTGCTCAACTGTCCTCTTCGATTGCATTCACGCACACAATAACCACCACCTGGGCTGCGCTGCCGGGTCACACACAACTCGTGCTTCACCTTTGCGCGCTGACCTGGGCCACTGCCGCCACGCTCCGCCTCGTCGCCTGGGCGTCAGAGCACAACCAGAAACTGGGCACTGTGGAGGCGGCGCTGCAAGCGGAGCTGGAGACTGAGACGGTGGAGCTGGAGCATGACTTGGAGCGAACGTTGAATCTTCCGCCTGGCGCCGGCCGCTTCCTTCACAGTCATCTCGCGCACCCTCTTCGCTTCTTCATCGCCGCGAGCTCGACTATTGCTGGCGCGCTGCTCATCTGCTCCAGCATGCACGTGCCAAGCCGCATTTCTGTTGCCCTCTTTGTCGCCTGGAAAGTCGCGGCCTGTGTGTGGGCAACGTACACGGCCGTGCACGTGGAGCAGCTTGCGTTCGTTGCGTGGCAGAAGGCGCACAAAGAAGCGGCATCCGCGTTACAGCCGCTCTGCTTGCTGGCTGAGAAAGTGACGCTGGGCATTGGCGCGCTGCTGTGCCTCTACATAGCAGGCATCCCTCTGGCGCCGCTACTTGCACTCGGCTCCGTCGGCGGCCTCTCTGTCGGCTTGGCTACCCAGACAGTGGCTGCGAACATCGTGTCAGGCGCGGCATTGCTCGTCGCACGGCCTTTCTCAATGGGCGATAAGATTGACCTGCCTGGCCGCAACCTGCTGGGCGTCGTCCGCCGCTTTGGTATCGACAGCACCACCATCACGCTGGATGACAGCACGCCTGTCCATATTCCAAACTCTGAGCTGGCAAAGTCCACGATTAGAAACACAAGCAGGCGCACGCTGTGGCCTGTCACCGCAAGCTTTCGTTTGTCGCATGCTGCGCTCGCATCTGGTTTGGCCGGCGAGGTTGCGAAGCGCCTGGAAGAATATGCACGCTCCAGGCCGGACTTCAAAGAGCACGGGCCGCAGTTCGTGTGCCGTGGCGTTGTGTCTGACATCTCCGCAGACGCTGTGATTGTGAGCTTGATCACATACATCGCCTCTCCAGGCGTGGATCTGGCCACCTTTGAGCGACGGCGCAGTGACGTTCTGCTCCGTGCGTCAGAGATTGTGACCAAGGACATGGGCTTACAGCTGGCACTGCCTACAAGTGCGCTTATGCAATACGTGGATGGCGCGGCGGTGCGCAGATGAGCTAGTTCTGCATGCGTGCGGAGTGAGCGTGCCATGTGTAAATTGCATTATCATTCGTCCTCATCTTCGCTGTCTGGTGGCCCCGACATCGCCGCCAACGCTGCAGAGCTGCCTTTCGCCTGGTTCAGCGGGTTGTTCGGACTCTTCTGCCAGCTCTTCCACAGCATATCGCGGTACTGCTGCCGTTTCAACCCGGGCTTGTCCTCCTGCAACCGCGGCAACTCCGCGGCCTCATATGCCGCCCAGGCAGCTTTCATCCTCTTCTCGGGATGCTTGTCCCCAGCAGCAGACGCGTCCGTCCCTGTGCCCAGAGACAGCGTCTGGACTGCAGCCAGGGCGCTGTCCAAGCCCCTCGCCTCCACTGTATCCTCCTCTCGGTTCGAATTGCGAGATGACACCAGCGCATCGTAGGCGTCCTCAGACACCTCCTTCCGCGCCGCTTTCTTGGCGGCTGCAGCCTGCTGCTCTCTCTGCTGCTTCTCGACCTCTGCTGCCGCCGCGAGTTGCGCAGCAGTCACCTTGGGCGGCGCAACTTTGCCACCACGCTTACCCGTGTTCTGCGCGGTCACGCAGCGGAGGTGGGGGCGCGGGTGTCAGGCAGGGAGCGTGACAAGGACGGAGCGTCAGAGCACCGAGAGCGCGTATAACAACACGTGCACGCACCGCAAGCTCCTTCTCTTCCAAGTCAGCGAGCCTTTTCGCCTCTGCTTTCTTGGCAGCTGCCTCCGAGCGAGCTGCTTCCTGCGCGTCCTTCTTCTTGCCGCTCTTTGATTTTTCTCCTTCACCAGCCGCCCTCCAATACGCGTCTTCTTCGTCCTGCTTCGCCTTCGCGGACTTCTCGGCAGCAGCACTGGCTTCACGCTCCGCCTTCGCTTCACGCCGCTCACGAGGCGCCATGGAGGACCCACCTCCAGAACGGAGCGTGCGCGTCACCTTTGCAGCTCGCCGTGTGTTTTGTGTCTCAGCTGCCCCGGGGGCTTGCAGGATGGGACGCCGCCGCCCGCGCCTCCTAGGTCCAGCACGCTCTCAAAGGAAGGGGCCCGCTCTGCGCCACCGTGGCGCTCACTCTCCACTGACCCTCGTCGAAACCGCTACGCAGCGGCCGTCCATATGGGCCTTCAACATGTCATCTTCATTGGATGGCGATGATGATGTGGACGGCGGCGATGGCGATGCCGCGGCAGTGGTGGAAGTGCCCAACGACGTCGAAGCTTCCCTGAGGCTCTTGCAAGCGGCTTTCCCCCGCACCGGCGCGTGCGCCACTCTCCCGCGTGTCCTGCTCTTGACCCAGCTCTACACTCTGGCGAGTCACTGCGTTGCTTGGTGGGGCCTCGAACCCCCTCCCTCCAACTCTTAACCTTCACCCACTGTCTGTCAGGTGACGGACAAGACGTTCGTGGACCGAGAAACGCACCGCCTCGTGTCATCAACTGGCACGCTGCGAGTGATTCGACTCACGACTGGCGCAGACGAGCGCGGTTTCCTCTTCGCAGACGACTACTCCGCTCTGGTCTGTTCCCGCGCTCGTTCGTTATGTGGCGCTCTCTACTCGTTGGACTCACATTCAACGCCTGCGTGCCCGTTTTTCTGCCCCCAGGTGGATGCTGCGGTGCAGGCTGAGCAAGACGGGGACGCAGCACGTGCACTCCGCAGCTTTGGTGCTCGCGTCCTGCCAGCTTGCCGGGGAGCTACAGTCGCATTGTCGACGCTACAGCGCCATCTGATGGCAGATGCTGTCCCTGCTCCTCCATTCGATGTGCAGCTGCGTGCGCTGATGACGCATGGATTTCTAGTACGGGGTGCAGTGACTGATGGCCGAGCACATCCGGAGCAGTTGCTGTTCACCGCGCCCGGCATGGGCGCGCTGCAGCGGAATCTGGCACATGGCCGTGCCGCCATCGTGCAGTTCCTTAGACGCAGGCCACAAGGGCGAGCACCACGGTCTTTGGTGGAGACCCGGAACAAGCTCCGCGGTTGCATCCTGCCGGTACGATTGGCATTCAACAAGGGACATTCACGCGTGGGTTTGCTCACACGCTCTGCTTCTTTTCAGGCTGCGTTTGTTGTGCGTGACTTGCTGGGCTCCGGCTCGCTCACACTGCTCGCAGTGCCCGTGGGCGAAATGCTCTGTCTGCGCCGATAGCAGCGGGGGCATTGCAGCGCTCCTCATGAGCTATTCATCAATTCAGGTTCTCACATCATCGTACGAAGCGTCTTTGCGTAAGAACAACGTACCCCAAAGCGCCAGCTTCTCTTCCGCGGACGCCCTTCGCGTCAACTATTTCTCGTAGCCGCATGCGGCCTTTACGCTCTTTCCTCGGCTTCCAGGCGTCGCGCGTGGCGTGGGTACCCACACAATCGCCCGGGTATGCAGCCTCCGACCTAGCGTTGGCTGTCGCAGGCGCCGCAAGCAGTGAAAACGGCGAGGAGCACTGCGTCTCCCTCCTCTCCGTCTCTCGCCAGCAGCAGGACGGTCAAGCGACGCAGCAGTCGGGGGCAGTGCGTACTGTGGAGACCTGGCGCCTCGGGGCGAGAGTCACAGACTTGAAGGTAAGGCGGAGGAGTGCGCGAGGCGGTGTGTATGCCGTTGTTCGAAGAAGTGACACACCCACTCTCTACTCCTGGGCAGGTGGTTGCACACAGCCCGGATGGTGAGGAAGTGTCGTTGCTTGCGAGCACGGCAGGCGGACAAGTTACCTCTGTTCGGCTTCGCTTGCCACCGCCACTGGGGGACCTGTCAGAGGCACTCGTTTTAGACGACGACGGCACTGGCGCTGCGCCTGTTGTGCTGAGTCTGCAAGCTCTCGATGGAGGTGTCACGGCTCTCGATGTGGGGCCTGGCGGCGGGGGCAACGCACTGCAGCTCCTCATCGCAACACGGAACGGGTTACTTGCCACCGCGCAGCTTGGCGCAGCATCCTCGCCCGCGACTCTTGGGACAGTGCTGCACCCAAGTGGAGCTGCAGGTGGTGGCTGTTCATCTTTCGCCTCCGCGCGGTTTGTGGGCAGGACTGTTGCCGCCACTGTCGGCTCCGTGCCTGGATGTGCGTGCTACGACGTCCGCGGATCACCGACTTATGCACCTGCATTCACGTGCCACGGCTCTCAACCTGGCCGCGACCGATTCGGATGCCTTGCAGTCGAGGGGACTGCTGGTGCTTACGGTGC
>Ga0164296_1005005_pt1 | contig 11831 bp, 14 predicted proteins | sample GEODES057metaG_FD_113533 | JGI IMG/M metagenome (GOLD analysis project Ga0164296, IMG submission 113533) | Dystrophic lake water microbial communities from Trout Bog Lake, Wisconsin, USA - GEODES057 metaG | ecosystem: Environmental > Aquatic > Freshwater > Lake | place: USA: Trout Bog Lake...
CATAAATTTCATGGCCCCAAAGGGGTGGGCATGTTATACATCAATGAAAATGTAAAGATCAAACCATTTATCAATGGGGGTAGCCAGGAAAGAAACATGCGTGCCGGTACAGAAAACTTATATGGCATTGTGGGTTTTGCAAAAGCGTTAGAAATTGCCACTGCACAATATGAAAATGAAAGTGCCTATATCAAAAGCTTGAAACTATACATGCTGGAGCAGATGAAGCAGCATATTAAAACTGTTTCTTTTAACGGAGATCCGTTAGGAAAGAGTTTATATACCGTATTAAGTGTAAGTTTCCCGAAGTCTGAAAAAACCGAAATGTTATTATTTAATTTAGACATCAATCATATTTGTGCCAGTGGCGGAAGTGCTTGCACCAGTGGTGCAGATGCCGGCAGTCATGTAATTCGCGCTATCAATAATAATCCCAATCAGGTCACTGTCCGTTTCTCTTTCAGTAAAGAAAACACCAAAGAAGAAATAGATATCGTAGTAAATAAATTGAAAGAGATCATTTAATTACAGAATTATTTTATCTTTTTTTACGCATTCGCTGCATTGCATAAAAAAATCCCTCACTGAACAGTGAGGGATTTTTTATATAAGATCTGCTTTTTACAGCTTATTGTTTTACTTTAAATTCAACTCTTCTGTTAGCAGCTTTACCTTTTGCTGTTTTATTATCACCTACAGGATTCGCATCACCGTAACCGGTAGCAGTTAATCTATCCGCATTCACTCCTTTCTTTATCAAATAAGCTTTTACTGCATCGGCTCTTTTCTGAGACAATACTTTATTCTTATCCGCTTTACCGGTATTATCGGTATAACCGTCTACTAAAATATTCAATGAAGGATATTCACCTAAAATTTTAGCGCCTTTATCTAATTCTGCAGTAGCTACTTTAGTTAATACAGCACTTCCTGTTAAGAATTGAACATTTTCTGCTTTAAAATTAAAGTCTTTCAATTCCGGACAACCGTGGTTAGAAGCAGGGCCTTTTTCCAAAGGGCATTTATCTTCCTCATCATTAACGCCATCGCCATCAGTATCAGGTATAGGGCATCCCTGGTAACGAGCTACACCAGGAACATCAGGGCATTTATCTTCTTCATCATTAATGCCATCATGGTCTCTATCCGGAACAGGGCAACCCTGGTATTTAGCAACACCTTTTACGGTAGGGCATTTATCATTCTCATCATTGATGCCGTCTCCATCTGTATCAGGAATAGGGCAACCTTGGTATTTAGCAAGGCCCGGAACAGTTGGACATTTATCCTGATCATCAGGAATACCATCACCATCTGTATCTTTTGGTTTAACAGCAACTGGCGGTGGTGGTGGCGGCGCTACTACAACCGGTTCTTTTTTATCGAAGATCGGAGAAGCAATACCCAATGAATAATGGAAATTATAATTGCTTGCATCGGTAACTTTTAAATGATACGACCATTGCAAGTGTACAAAAGTTTCATCCCCTAAGTTAAATTGCAAGCCGGTTCCAACAGGAATATACGCTGCAAAATAAGTACCTGCATACATAGATAAACCTGCACCTGCAGAAACATAAGGAACTAAAAAATAATTATCAGGCAATAATTTAAAATTCAGGTTAGCATCAGTTTCTAATAAGAATTTATCGGAAGTTTGATTAACCAAACCGGTTTTATAAAGGAAGGGATATTTTAAAAATGATCCGCCTAAATTGGCCATGAAATCAATATTGTCTGTAATCCCGTTAAAATATTGCAAACCCATTCCCGGCGCCATATTTTGAAACTTAGCCCATGTACCGTTGCTGATAATGGTTCCCGGGCTATTAGCACTTAATAAATCAGGTGTGGTGAAATCTTTCAGGAAAAAACTAACGCCAAGTGACGGTCTTTTTTTCAGGCTCGTCGTTTGGCTGAATGACATTGCCACCAAACAAACAGCAATAAATGAAAGGATGATTTTCTTCATAATTAGTTTTTTAGGTTTTGCAAAAATAATGGGTGCAACCCATTTTATGAAAATTAAGATTCTTTTAAGAATTAACAAGTTATTCATGTTTTATTGATCATCTTCCGGTTTATTAATTATTTCCAAACTTACCCTGGTTAACCCATCTTCTAAAAACCCCAACTTCCTCGCTGCAGCACGGCTTAAATCAATTACTCTGCCCTTCTTTTTCATCCTGGGATGCATTCTGTCGTTGATTCTTACAATAACCGTATCACCATTTCTTAAATTGGTTACTTTAACCCAGGTATTCAATTTTACACTGTTGCTGGCACCTGTTAATTTGTTTTGATCAAACCGCTCCCCCGTTGCCGTTTTTGTTCCCTGTAAACTTCTGCTGTAAAAACTGGCAATCCCTTTTATCAGCTTAGGCTTGGGTTGTATTAGAACGGTATCGCTTTTTTCAGAGGCTGTACTATCAATCTGAGCATAAGATGTGCGTGTAAAAAGCAGTAAAACAATAAGGCTGAAACAATATTTCATGCTACATGAATTTTGTGTTAGGCAACAGCCTTTTAACAAGCGTTAGAAAAAAAATTCATCTGCAAGTAACTAAAAATAATTTAATCGGGTGTTTTTGGGGATTGTTGGCTTATAAAACTACTTAAGAGTTCCCCCCTGCTATCCAAAGACTTCCGAAGGCTGTCTTTGGATTTTTTAACATAAATCAGACTAAGCCTGATTATCATTATATATCCATAGTAACGCTGCGCTGAACACAATGGATAGCTAGTTTTTTACACAGTTCATGTTGTGCGCATTGCTGTCAAGGTTTGTATGGAACTTCTTTTGTCTTGTTTTTATAATAGTCTGCAATTATCGAAAATTGTTTTTCAGTCAAAAGCAACACGTGCAAGTCGTTGCCGCCATAAAGCAAATAAAATTGTTCATCACTATCCTTTGCTTTCAACAAAGTATTTACTTTTTGAAAAAAATGTCTTGGCGCAGTGTCCCAAAATAAATTATTGTCCAAGTCTTTTTGAGTGAAAAGTTGTACAGTGTCGCCATTAATCAAAGCGTCAAAGGATTTGTCGTCATTGTTTAGCTTTTGAGCAAATAGCATTATGTTTCTTTTAGCTAAAATTTTATTAAGATTTGGTAGAAAAAAATCAAAACTAAATTCAGCAAGTTCTTCTGCATCAATATGTGCTATTTTGAAATTGTCTTCTTCGTAAATATTGAAAGAGTCAATGAGCTCAATTTTTAAACTGTCAACCTTTGAACTGTCGGCATACTTTAGAAAACCATTGTCAATAAGTTCTGTTGCATGATTGTTTTTAACTGACTTTACCATGTTGTCATTTTGTGTTTGTACGTTTTGGTCACAACCTAATAGAAGTATTGAATAAAAGAGAAACGCTAATTGTCTCATCGTGTCGTTTTAGCATTGCGCACAACGTTCAGGGCTTTGTGCAGGTGGGATTAGCATTCCTTCCGCCCAATACCAAAGCTAAATTTATAATTAAAAGTTGAAAATACATTCAAATGCTCGGCGTTGTTCGTCTGCCGAAACCGAATCTGGGCTTAGCACACAGCCGATTTTTATTCCGTCTGCCCCACTTGCACAAAACCCCATGTTGTAGGCAGGGCTATTTTGTCCTATGAGGTTTTTATTGCTTTTTGAAGTAACCGACAAAAACAGTCAAAAGTAAAATGACTATTGGAACAATCAAATGTGTTAGCTCGTCTTTGATGAAGATATGTGTTCCGATAGCACCAACCATTACAAGTTCAATAATTATAAGTCCATACTTTTTGGTAGATTTGATTATTGACAATGAGCCGCCAATAATTTCAAGGATAGCTGTTAAAACGAAAAACCAATTTGGATAATTTGCTCTTGTAAAAACAGAAGCCGACATTGAGTCAAGGTTTAGTAACTTTAAAATGCCTGATGCTACAAACAACAAACCTAATATCCAAACAATAATTAGTTTAATAATTTTCATTTTGTTGACTTTAATTGTTGTGCAAATTGTTTTACAGTAGTGGTTGGCTTTCCTAGTTCTGCCCAAGTTTCATCTGCATAAAATGGGTCTGGTGTTTTACCGAAGTAGCTAAACATATGACCCATAAATTTCATTTTTTGATTGAATAGTCCCATTGCTTTTACTATCCATAACGGGAAAGATTTAACTTTTAAATCGCTGTCGTAATTGGCAATGAATTGTTCAAATGCTTCTTGTGGTGTTAATGCTTCTGGGCCTTGAATTGGATAATGTTTGTTAACTGCATTGGGATTATTAATTGTGTTTAAAACTTGCTTAGCAAAATCATTGGCTGTAATCCAATAAAACTTTACTGCTGCATTTCCAATCCATTGTATAACGTTGCCTTTTATTTGGTTTGGAATGTTATCGGTAAACATTGTGGGGTCAAAAATAGTATAGTTGATACCCGATTGCTCAATGAATTTTTGACCTTCCAACCTAATTCTATTTGGTACAACCATTTCAGTGGAAATATGGTTAGCATTTGGATAAGCACCCAAAGCTCCAATTTTATAAATGTGTTTTAAGTTATTTTTCTTGGCTGCTTTTACAATTGTTTCAACACCTTCTCTCTCTTCATAAAAAGGCAAGTCAAGCCTTGACGTTTCAGTTGCAAGATTGATGTAAACTGCGTCAACGTTTTTTAAACCGTCCTCAATGCTTTTAACTTCATAGAGGTCGCCTAAAACCAATTCTACATTTTTTGGAAGCAACTGTTTTGCTTTGTCAAGGTCTCTAACGATAGCTTTGATTTCAAAACCATTTTCTGAAAGAATTTTTACAACAGGAATAGCAAGTTTACCTGTGCCACCAATGAAGGCAATTTTTTTTATTAAGTCCATAATTTCAATTTTATGTATGATGCAAAATTGAAAATTACTTTCTTCCTAAAAATTTACAAATGATAAGAAATGCTTAATGCGTTTTTGATATTTGCCCTCGAATGCGACTTAAAGAAACTGGCGTAATGCCCAAATAAGTGGCAATGTATTGTTGTGGTACTCTTTGTAATAAATGTGGATTTAATTTTATGAAGTCGCTATATCTTTCTTCTGCCGATTTGGTAATAAAACTTTCAATTCTCTTTGCCATCCCGAGATAAGCCTCTTGCAAAAGTTGCCTAAAAAAACTTTCCCAAACTGGATGCCTTTTATAAATGAGTTGTAAACTGTCAAAATGTAGTTTTAGCAATGAACTGTTTTCCAATGCCTGCATATTTTCAAAAGACGGTTGTTGAGTTAAAAAACTTGTTAAGGTTGTTGCAAATTCATTTTCAGAAGCAAAGTACCTGCTCGTTTCTATGCCATCTTTTAAATAAAATATTCTAAAAAGCCCTGAGTTGATAAAATAGATATCAGAACTTGTTTGTCCTTCCCGTATTAGAAAATCGCTTTTCGCAATATTCACAAGTTTGAAATATGGCAAAATATCTCCCCATTCTGCCGAAGACAAACTAATGTAGTCTGCCGTAAATATTTGTAATTGGTCATACATATTAGAGTGCCTCTAAGCCTTGCCTACAACACTTAAAAGTACGCAACACAAAATACACATACAAATTAATTTTCAATTACTTATATCTGCGTTTTTTTGGGTAGAAGCTTTTTGCTACTTAAAAAAACGCAGGGTATCTACCCAAAAAAACGCAGATTTTACTATGCTAATTTATCCAATGGGCTTTCAATTCTGCCCCCGCTATCCGGAGAGTTTAGGTCCAGTGCTTCTCCGTATTTCTGATAAAAGCCAGACTTGGTATGGCTTAAAACTTCAAAAGTATACAGGTAAAAAATACCTAACCTATATTATTGGAAAATAAATGCAGCAAGATGACTAACACGCTATCCAAAGACTTCCGAAGGCTTTTTGGATTTTTAAATATAACTCAGACTTAGCCTGATTATCATTATATATCTATAATGACGCTTCGCTGAACACTATGGATAGCGAGAGTTAAAGCCTGACTAATCCGATATATAATCAAAAGGCAGCGTAGTAGCCATTTTCTCCCACCATGCCCAAAAATTTTCTGCAAACAAATGTTGCGGATCAAAATAACTGCCGTTCGCATATACCTTCACATAATTGGTTCCTATAAAACTTAGCTTCGATACTTGTATGTCTTTTCTGCTTTTGGGTGACAGGTATTTTAAATAATCATTCGGTGCTCCTTTTCTCAGATACTCTACTTCCAAATGATCGGGAATGGACAATACCCCTAGCGTTGAATCTATATTGGCAAATATTTCTTGCCTGCTTTTTAAACCGGGTAAAATAATTTCTGTGGCAGCTTCATAATTCAAAACGGTTTTGTAATAAGCAGCACTATCAGCTGCCGCAACCATATTTCTGTTTTCTGCTCCGGCATTGGCAAACAATTGTTTTATTCTATCTCTTTCTGCATCGGTCACTTTTTTTAATGCATATACTTCAAAACCTTCTTTTTCCAATTCATCTTTAAATAAGCTGCGCATAAAATGCATCATGGAACCATGATAGGCTTCTTCCCTGTTTTTCTTCCAGCGATTGACCACACTGCTTTTTGCAGACTTCATTTCTTCAAACAAAGGATAACCTGTGTACACCAAAAACTTAGCATCATCGTTATATTTAAATTCTTCCAACTTATAATGAATGGTATAACCCAATGATTTATTTTCAATAATCAGTTGCTCATCAGAATAAGCGGTTAATTCATTTCGCTTTTCAGAAAAATGAAATTTGATCACTTCCGGATTTTTGATGGTACAATTATTTGCATAAGTTGATGTGCCGATAAAATTTTCTATAAATAAGCTGCCCCATTTTCGCCAACCGTTTTTATCAAATGCCCTCACTTCCACATTGCCAAGGTCATTTATTTTTTGTTTCAATACAATCAGCAATGGTTCGGCTAAATTATCTGACTGAATGTTTTGTACATGGGTTTCATACCCTAACCCGGACACGATCAGATTAAATTTTCCATTCATCGCATACTTTAAAATAAATTCACCTGTTTCATTAGTGGTAGTGCCGATAGAGGTATTACTTAAATAAACAGATGCATTGGGTACCGGTTTTTTGGTATCGGCAGCGATCACTTTTCCTTTTACTGCAAAATTTTGCGCAAAAGAAACTGTTGCCACTATATTGAATAAAATGAATAAAATTTTAAATCTCATATCTTATTATTTATGCCAAACCATTAACGGTTTGGTATATCCCCCGCTATCTGAAGAGTTAAGTGAAGCGTCTCTTCGGATATACAATAATAGCCGGAATTGTTCCGGCTCTATCGCCTTAAACTAAATGATGCACTTAAATGATCTATCGGCAATAATCCTTCGCCCACTCAGCTATCCAAAGACTTCCAAATGGCGTCTTTGGATTTTTTAATAAAATCAGACTGAGCCTGATTATTATTATACATCCATAGTGACGCTGCGCTAAACACTATGGATAGCGAAGGTAGCATGGCAAAGTATTGGGTGTTTTAATATGTACGGAATGTTCAAATAGGGTGACACATAACGTCAACGGCTTGCTGCAGATACTCTAAAATAATTTGTTCTTTATTGTCCATTTTAAGTTGATTTTTAGTCAACCTATTTCAGGACGAGACAAAATATGTTGTTGAAGTTAAGTACAAAAGCTGAACATTGAACATCGAGCCAGAACCGCTGCTGATGCTTGCACATAGCTGATGTAACACTGTCCAGCCCTGCTTTTGCAAATACTTTTGTTGTGCGTACGCCTTTATAAGACTAAATAATCTATCTTTTTAATTCGTGTCCAACCTTTGCTCTTCAAGTTTTGATAAATCAAAAAAGTGTGTCCGAAATAGGCAAATCTCAGTTCTTCTGTGTCATTGTCTTTTTTAAAAGTGGTAATGTCAAGAAATGCAAATTGATTGTCTGTGGTAAAGATTGGGTCAGTTACGGAAAAGAAAAAACCATTCTTTGCTTTTTCATATGACTTAATCAGCTTGAATGCTTTAAATGTGTCAACCAAGAGCCTTGGCAAAATTGATTTAGAAAACTGATATAAATACTGTTTTTCGTCATCGTTGAAGAGGTTGTTAACCGTCGTGTCTTTGAATATATAGCAGTAATTATAAGGTGAATGTTCGTCACGCTCCAACTCTCTTCTTACAGTCTCCGATGACAAGTCTTGGTCGATATGAAAGCGGCAAGTATTCCACTTGTCAGTCTTGTTCATAACATAAAAAACAGTTGGTTTTTTGTTGTCTAAACGTGTCGTTATGTCGAAATTAGACTTGTCCCTGAAGGCAAGTTTGATTATGTCATTGTCTTGGGAGAAGCACCGTATCCCAAAAAATAAAATCGTTATGGTGGTTAGAAGTTTCATTAATGGTGACGCACAACACAAATATATACGCTACTACAAATACTTTCAGGTAAAAATTTAAGGTTGAAAATCAATGAATTAACGTTATACTTTTTGTATTGTTATAGCGTCAATAACGCAATTATACATTTTGTATTGTTATTACGCAAAGCCAACTTTGAACATTACATCTTATGGCTAGTTCAACGCAAAGCCATCTCAGTCACACTGTAATAGTGACAAAGTAATTAATGAAATATGATTTTTTTTGGGGGGGGGTAGCGATATAAATGTATAAAATATTTATATCATTTCATAATTTAATTTGTAAGAATTTTACATATCCGCCCCTATCCGAAGAGTTAATCGAAGCGTCTCTTCGGATATATAATAATAGCCGGAATTGTTCCGGCTCTATCGCTTTAAACTTAACGGTGCTGCAACTATTCAAAGACTTCTGAATCGTTTCTTTGATTTTTTTTAATCATCAGATTCTGTCTCATCATTATTATACATGCTTGTATTATTTCACTAACATGATGGAAAGCAGAAATAAAAATTTTCAACAGGAACATCCCAAAAATTTGGCAGTATGCTTTATGGCATGGAATTCAATTACTTTATAATTCTTGCGGTGCCGGCATCTTTGGAGATTACTAAAGAAGGTACTAATGCTTCTAATCTTTTTTTAAGTTGTTCTTTTGAGTCTGTTTTATAAACCTTATCCTGATAATACATCACCAAACCTGACTTGATTAAACCCGGCCTTTCATTAATATTAAACAGGTCATCATAAATTTTTACAGGTCCGTTGGTTAATTGCCTTAAAAAATAAGCACGGTTATTTAATCTTATAAAAGTAGTAGAATCCGCATTCGTCAAACTGCTGTCTGCTCCGTAAAAAACAGCTTTATCTATTTTGGATATTTTATATCGTTTTATCAAATCTCCGTGATCATTATAAAGCTTTAAGTTGAAAGTCGGGAATTCCCATGTGGCATATTCAAAAGTTCCTGAAACCTTTTCTCCTGAATTTAATATGATATAGCCGGTATGTTTTTGATAATCGATTGCATATTTTGATGAGCCTGCTCCTGCTGCAGCAGCTATCGCAACCGCATTTTGTGCATGTACTATTGATGATGAAAATAACAGCAGAAACAGAATTTTCATTCCTTTATAATTTATATAAAACTAAAAAAAATATCCAGATATTAAAAATCCGCCACCGCAGAATTTATGCAACTCCCCCCCGAGAATAAAACTTTGGTGACGGAATTATTTTTAAAAAAATATTTTACACAGCTTCGCAACCCTTAGTCACAATTCTTCCTTGTATGACAGCAGCAAAAAACTTATCTAGAAAATTAAATAACATGCCGGTGGATTTAAAATTAATTACGCAAAACCTCATTTGCATCATGTGAAATAGCTTTATCGAAGGATAAAAAAATAAGGAGACTCAGCTATCCGAAGAGTTAAGCGAAGCATCTCTCCGGATATTCAATAATAGCCGGAATTGTTCCGGCTCTATCGCCTTAAACTAAAAGCCGCACTTAAATGATCTATCGGCAATAATCCTTTGCCCCCATTATAATCGCTTGCACTGCTTAATAAATAATCCTCTGCTTTTTCTACTAATACTGCTTTCAAAGGATTAGTATGTATATACCATAATTTAGTTAAACTAAAAGATGCTGTTTCTAATTGTATTGGCCGGTTATCCTGTTGCCGGAACTGATCGTTGTTATTTCTTGTATTGCTTTCTCCTGCTTTTTTAAATATCCAGAGCATTCAATGCTTTCTGCTTTCTTCTGCATGATGCGCTGTTTGTTTTATAATAGTGGCAGCAGTAAATTTTTTAAAGTCTCGTAAAATATCAGAAAGATGGCCTTTGGGTGAACTGATAATAAGATGAATATGGTTGCTCATGATACACCATGCATGCACATGCAACCCTTTTTCTTTTATAAAATATTGCAAACTATCCAATATTGTTTGAACATAACAATACCTGCTGAATACATCTACCCATTGCACTGTGGCGAATGTGATGAAGTACACCCCATACTGATCCCGTATTTTATAGCCGTCTTGTTGCATCATTTAATTAAAATACAAGTTAGTAATTTTTTACCTATGTATATTGAAGTTTTTAGCCGGAATAAGTCTGGCTTTTATTACAAATCCGGAGAGCCGCTGCGCTAAACGATCCGGATAGCGGGGGCTTGGAGATTATACTCAACAATATTAGAGTTTAAGGAACTCCCAAAAAAACCAAAAGAGAATTTTTATGACTACGATAAAACGAACATTACATTTTATACTGTTCACTTTGTAGAGTTTACAAACTGCTACCGGAAACGATAAAAAAAGATGGAATAGAGTAAATCTATGCCAGAACTAAGGGGGCGAAAGCCCTCTTTTTTTTATTTCAATTGAAATTAGCAATAGCAGCTAATCCATTTTGCAGAGAAAAAAGAGTTAATGCCTGGCGGTTATGTAAATTTAATTTCTTTGAAATTCTATCATAATAGGTTTGAATTGTTTGGGTTTCCACTGACATAGTAGCAGCAATTTGTTCATATGATAAAGTAGTAGCATTCAACATGATAAAAGTTCGTTCTCGTTTAGTAAGTTCAAAAATATTTTTGTCGTCTAATCTTTCTTTACGTTTAATTAATATGCTTTTCATTTGATGTTCATCTAAGCCTAAACGTTTATCAATAAATATTTCATTTTGCTGAATTACAATTAATGCTTTATGCAAAACATCTTCAGCATTTGCTTTTAAAACATAACCATCTGCACCACTTAATATCATATTCTTTATACTGCTCTCGCCATTATAACCCGAAAGACCAATCAATTTTATATTAGGATAATGAAAACGTATATAATAGGTAATAGCAGCCCCATCCATAACAGGCATTTGAATATCAACTATCAACTAAAATAATATCGGGTTGTGTTTGTAATGAATTTAATTTAAGAATTAAATCATAGCCATTGATCGCCTTAGCAATTACGTCGTAATGATTTGATTTTCTAAAATAATCTTCAAACCTTTTTAATGTGGGTAAATAATCATCTACCAAAGCAATAGTATTCATAAGAATTATATTAAACAGCAGTTTACTATTCAATTTGGAAAAGTACAGATTATGTAAAACTTGATTATAAAGTTTAAGGAAAAAACCTCAACAAAATAAAAAAATGTAGTGGTATCACCACTTGACTTGCACAAAACATATTAATAGTTTTACATAAAACTTAAAAACATGTTTTACAAAAAACAAATTATACAAACGGCAGTTGATGTAAGCCCGCCTGATAGTATTTTATTTTACATTTAAACAAAAAAACATCTATGAAACAATTTTTATTAACCTCGTTTGCAGTTTTATTTATTTCTTTTTTCGCCAACAGCCAAATAACTCAAGGTAATTGGTTGGTAGGAGGCAATGCAAGCTTTACTTCTACTGAATATAATAGTAGTGCAA
>Ga0164296_1005007_pt1 | contig 11827 bp, 9 predicted proteins | sample GEODES057metaG_FD_113533 | JGI IMG/M metagenome (GOLD analysis project Ga0164296, IMG submission 113533) | Dystrophic lake water microbial communities from Trout Bog Lake, Wisconsin, USA - GEODES057 metaG | ecosystem: Environmental > Aquatic > Freshwater > Lake | place: USA: Trout Bog Lake...
GACATGTTGCGCAAGTGCTTCGGCTCAAGTCGAGCTCCGCAGCCCCCATGGCGGCATCGCACTGGCCTGTGCGGAGATAGAGGTAGATGTACAGGAAATGGGGAACGACCACGAACCGCAAGTCTTGGATGCCTAGCGCGTTTGTAAACAGCAACGCAGCATACTCGACATCATAGCCCAGGACAGGGGACGCGGAGGCGTTGTACACGCCCGTTGGCACGGTGGTGGAGCTCACCCCGGTCAAGCCTTGTTGCACGAAAGTTGCAGGCAGCACGAAAGGCGGGTACAAGGTCACACAGACGCGCACAGTGGTTACGCTGTAGTTCGTTCCCCGAAACAGCTGTTGCGAGTACACCAGGTTGACTGCGTTGCCGGATACGATGCGCACTGCTGTAAGAAGCAGCAGTACAGCTGTGACGCGGTTCCAGCGACCAGACAGAGGTCGCGATAACGGCCGCATTGTGCTCCAAACTGTGTGAACTCCAAAGGAACGGTTGAGTGAGCAGCCGCGCAGCTCACGTGCGCGGCCACACGACAAGTAGCAGTGAGCGAGTCATGTGCACGTGCACGGTGGCCCGTGTACAGCACCGGGCACGGCTGTGTAGCGCTTCTGCGAGGCTCGCCCTCTTCGACAAAGGCGCCACCTCAGCTGCGGCGTCAGCGCCTCCCTCTCGCAAGCACCGCTGTTCTCACGCACAAGCCATGACGTCTACTGATTCGGCAGCTACATCAGGGTCCCATAACGCGAGAAACCGGCACCGGCACGCCAAAGCCAAAGCCAGAGCAGCAGCAAAGAAGGCTGCCAATGCGCACGGCGCCGCGCCTGCGGTTGCGAGACCTCCGCCCGCAAGCGTCGAGGACAGCGCACACTTAGAATCTGGCGAGTCTGGTAGTGATGGGGACCCGGCCGTGAGCGTTCCTCCTCCTTCAAGTGCGCAGCCGGCCGAGCAAAAAATGCGGAGGTGGCCTCCAAATGCGGAGGTGGCCTCCAGCGCTGCACCCGCACCGCCCGCCGCGGCGGTGCAGCCAGTCGCTGCTGCTGAGGCTCGCCCCGCAGCTGTGGAGGTGTCGGGGTCTCAGGGCGGCGCGCACGAGGTCGCTCTTGTTAAAATTGGAGGTGACTCACCGTCACCTGCCTTGGAGGTTAAGAGTGCGGCGGCGCTTGAAGCGAAGCAAGAGGAGCCTGCACCCGCGGCTTCAAGTGCCCCTACGCCTGTTGCTGAAGCGCCAGCGGCAGCACCGGCGCCGAAGGTGGCGCCTGCAGCTACTCCACCCATCCCGGAGTCCAAGGCTGCTGGCGGCTGCTGCACCATCTCGTAGAGATCTGGGAGCTTCCTATACGCGTCGTTGGAGGTAAACGTCGATGGGGTGCTGGTCCTGTAGCGCTGGGGACACGCGCCGTAGCTCGCAATTCGAGTCACGTGTGGGGCTCTCCGCAGGCGAGCGTGCGGTGTAATCACACGACTCACAGTGCATGACTCTCTTTCCTGTCTCTACACTTGCATCAACTCCTTGTTCTTCGCGTCTCCCAAGTCGTCCACCTGCTTGACAAACGCATCAATCTTCTTTTGCAGCGACTCCTTCGCTGCCGTCAGCTGGTCCTCCGACAACAGCTTGTCCTTCTCCAGCTTCTCCAGCGCCTTCAACGCGTCGCGGCGCACATTGCGCAGCGCAACCTTGCCCTCCTCGGTCAGCTTCCCAACCTGCTTTGTCAGCTCCTTTCGCCGCTCCTGCGTCAACGGCGGGACATTCAACCGGATGATGTTGCCATCGTTGCTGGGCGTGATACCCAAGTCGCTCGTGTTGATGGCGCGCTCAATGTCCTTGATCGCACTGTGCACAGGGCAGGACATTCAGTCTCAGACACGCGCGATTCGACTCATCAGCGCATGCAAAAACACTCGAACAGACGACGCACGTCTTGTCAAATGGCTGGATAGTGATAGTCTGCGCGTCAGGCGTGCTGGCGTTGGCCACCTTCTTCAACGGCGTCATTGTGCCGTAGTAGTCCACCTGGATGCGGTCCAGAATCGACACGTTCGCGCGCCCGGTGCGCACGGTGCCGAAGTTACGGCGCACACTATCCAGCGTCTTCTCCATCTTGTCCTCCTGTCAACGGAGGGATGGAAGCAAACACTGGCTGAGCCGGCGCCGCCAAACAACAAACTGGCGCACAAGAACACTTGGACGCCGAGTGCGTACCGCATCCATGTCGATCAATTCAGCTTCCTCCGCCCCGCTGCTGTCGTCTTTCCCTGCGGCTCGAAGAGGTGGCGCGCTTCCATAGGCAAAAGGGTGCCAGCGTCAGTGGTGACAGCCTGTGTGACGCCCGCGCTGCCGCCTCTCACAAGTCGCGGACGAGCCACGTACCGCAGTGTGCTGCATCTGTGCGTGTGGCGCGAGGGAGCTGCGCTCAAGGCGAACGACGGCGAATACCTCTGACTGGCACAAGCAGGCGCCCCGCTGCTGCTCCCCGCTGCCGCCCGCGGCACATTCACAGCGCGGTGGGCGAAGCATCGCAGAGCGCGGGCATGCGGAGCAGCTGTGCACGGCATTGGTGAGGCGCTTGATACAGCGCTCGCTCGTTTTCGATCCGGTTTTCGTCCAGCTCTACACCAGTTGAGCGCGTCGCAGGACCGCGTGTCGTGCAGGCATACCGGCAGCGTCGACACAACCATGGGCGCCTTGCAGCCTGCAGGCTAAGCGCAACCCCACGCTGCGAGAGGAACACGCAACTCACTTGGGCAGAGAGCTCTGAGCGCCACACCCCGCGCCATGGACTTGTTTTCAGCGGTGCGTGCATCTGGCCGAGCAAGCATGTTGCGCGCCAATCTGGCCTGGTACTCGCGCTGGCGGTGCAACCCCACGCGCCCCAGTGCTCTCTCGCACTGGTCTGGCGCCTCTGGACCTGCACCAACCGCGCACGCACTCTCCCCCTGACTGGTGTCTCCTTGTAGGTGGGCAACCTATTCGGCGGCGGCGGGAAGGGCAATGAAGAGGTGGTGGACACGCCGAAGCGGCGACGGGGAAGCTCCGCCGGCGGCGGTGACTTAGACGACCTGTCCGACGACGGCGGAGAGGCTGTGTCTGCAGCAGGCACCTACCAGTGTGTCGTCAAGGCGCGTCCGCGTCGCTGGTAGCCGGTAGACGCGGAGACGGGCTGCGCGTGCGCGGTTGGAGGGGGCTAACACCCACTCACAACAAAGCCTACGCCTGCATTCCACACTCACCAAACCTCGTGCCAGCCACCACGGCCACCTGTGTCTGACCCTGCAGCTCCCCCACTCCCTGCGCCTGTTCCCCTGTGCGCAGGTGATTGAAGCCAAGGGCGTGTTCGCCATCCAGCGCTTCAGCCTGCTCCAGTTGAAGAGTATGCTCATCAGCAACGACCGCGTGCCGAGCGCCTTCGTGCGCGTCCGCCTCCTCCGGGGCGATGGCACTATCACGCCAGCGCAGCGGACCAACATCCGGCGCAACACGAGCACGCCGCTGTACGAGTCGTTGTTCTACTTCAACGACATCCACGTGGGTGAAGGCGAGCTCGCCACCTGCGTCCTCCAATTCGCGGTGTACGACCGCGGCAGACTGGGGCCGCACATGTTAGTCGGCTCTGTGGACATGGACCTGGAGAGCATCTACCAGCTGCCCAACCACGAGCTCTGGCGCAAGTGGGTCACGGTGCTCGACCCGCGAGGCCGGCGTGATGGCCCCCAAGGCCAAATCAAAATCTGCGTCGCTGTCCTAGCCAAGGGAGACAAGCCACCAGACCACGGCGGCGAAGTGGCTGACGATGGAGATGGCGATGAGGGAGAACTGGGCGACAGAGGAGATCTCGGCGGCCTCGACTTCTCAGCGCTCGGCGGTGGTGCAAAGGAGGAGACACTGCCGTACGGGCTGCGTCTACAGGCCTACGCCGCGATGGATCTGCCGCGCATGGACTGGACACCCGGCAGCGGGGTGCAGCCGTACGTGCAGCTCAGCGCGGGCAGCAAAGCTGCGCGCACGCGGCGGAGACGAGGGTATAAACCGCAGTGGCGGCAAGAGATCGCGCTGACGCTGCAGCTGCCTCCGGAAGGCACCGGCGCTCCCCCTGTCCGGGTCACTCTGTTTGACCAGAACCTGACCTCGGCAGACACGCCGATTGCGGCGCTGCGTTTCTCCTACTCCGAGCTGCGGACGCACCTGGAATACTACCGCAAACCGCGGTGGTATCCCCTCTACGGCGCGCCTCGCGAACCTGAAGCAGAGTTCCACCTGAGGTCAGGAGCCAAGCTGGCGCGACGCATGAACAACGGCTTCGTGCTGGGCAGCGACTACCGCGGCAGTTTGTTCATGAGCATCGAGGCTGGCCCGGAGCGAGACCTGCCACCGCAAAGGCGCCGCGGTTTGCCGATGCCGGACGTGAAGCCCCCAGTCAACTTGGTGCTCCTCGCTGAGATCCTGCAGCTGGACATGCTCCTGCCCGAGTACCGCGGCCGCGGGTCGGAAGTGTCCGTGGAGGTTGCGTACGGCCTGTCGTCTGTGCGCACAGTCATGTGGTACGAGGCGAATATGGTGAGGGATACCCCTGGCGACATGTTCGTCACCATCGGCGAGAAGCTGAAACCCATGAACGCGCCAGTGCCGCCGCCGCTGGACGGAGACGACGCTGGACGCTCCGCCCCAGACGTGTTCATCAACATCTGGTACACCAGCGGATCCGTCAAGAAGCAGCGCATTGCCTTTGGTCGCGTCCCTGTGGAGGCGCTCCTGCCTGCTGTAGAGACGGAGTACCCTGAGGAGGCGCCAGAGGCAACCACAGGCGGCAGTTGCGCATTCCAAGGGTGGATCACGCTCAACAGTGACGCCCTGTCCCTGCGCAAAGGTAGCAGCACCGTGCGCAGCGCGCGCCCTGTCGGCTGCGCCCTCGTCCGCTTGCAGCTGACGCGCAAGCCGGGCGGCAAGGTATACATCCTGGGCATTACGGATAAGGAGGAGCAAGAAAAGAAGGCTGCGGAGGAGAAGCGGTTGGCCAAGGAGGCGGCCAAGGAGGCTGGTGAGGAGTCGGAGAGCGATGAGGAAGGTGACGCCGCTGAGAAAGCGAAGAAGAACCGGCCCGGCATGTTCCAGCCGGGGGGGCGCTTCGGCCCAGACCCGGACCCGGAGGTGGTGCAGGCCATCCAAAGCCGGCCGTACAAGCTGCGTGTGTACATTTACCAGGCGCAGGGCTTGCCTGTGGCTGATAGCGACGGCGGGAGTGACCCCTACTGCCTGGTGCGGGTCGGCAACACCGTCAGCCGGACGCAGGTGTGTGGCAACACGACCAGTCCGGCGTGGTTTGCAGAGCTGCCCATGGAGGTTGTGCTGCCCATCTGCAGCCGTCCGGACGTGCTCAGCTTCGGCGCCATGGTGCACAACGCGAAGAACGTGGAGCGCGTGCGACGGCAGTTCACGCAGCAGCAGTTCAAGAAACAGCTGGCGGAGCGACGAGCGATGCCTCCAGGCGTGCGGGAAGACTTGGCGCCCCTGGCCGACCCTGAAGCCACCACCGGCGGCGGCCTCGTCATCGACGGCTTCGAAGACGCGTATCAGACCGCTGGCGCTGCACCTGGCGCCACGCGCGTGCCGGGCACGTCTGGCGCTGCCGGCAACGACGGGTTCAGCGACGAGGAGGAGGATGATGGTGAGGAGGAATACGCAGACGGCGATGTGCTCTCCTGGGCCGTGCCCCGGGTGAACATCACCGTGCTCGACAAGTCCGTGCTTGGCGATGAGCCACTGTGCTGCGTGAGCATACCCACCAGTCGGCTGTGGGGCCGCAAGTCCAGTGGCGGCACGGATGAGGACGGCCAGATTTTCAGGAGCTTGCCGCTGCAGTGGTACAAGCTCCGAAGCTTCGAGTTCAAGGGCGCGCGTATGAACCAGCCGGTGGATGGAAGCGGCGGCCAGATCCTGGTGGCGCTGTCAATTGAGGGGCCGCTGGACAGTTTGCGCGCCGTGCTGGACCGCGACGAGAACAAGCGCAAGGAAGCCATCAAGCCGCCGGTGACTGACTCCAGCTACGACCCGCCATGTGCGCCGATTCTGGGGCGCAGCATCGGCGAGGGCGCGCCCAACATTCACGGCATCACGAACCTGCCGGCGCAGCCAGCTGAGTACCAGGTGCTGTGCCTGGGCGTGCGTAGTATGAAGCCCATGCTGGGACTGCCCATCGTGTCACCAGGCCTGGAATTCGAGCTCACTGGCGTCCTGCCGCTAGTCAACGGCGAGACGGTGGTGCGCAGCAAACACAGCGGCCGCCCTACGGGTGCAAACGCCAACTTCAAGGGCGAGTTGCTCACCCTGCAGGGCAATTTCCCGACGGAAGAGAAGTGCACACCTGGGCTGACTGTCCGTGTGCGCGACAAGCGCTTGGGCGCGTCCGTCATTGTCGGCATTGCGAGCCTGGTGCCCATCCCCAGCTTCCACGGCATGGGGCCCTCCGCTGCGGAGCTGGAGGCTGAGAACGACGCCTGGGCATTCATGCGCAAAGGCGACGACGACGCAAGCACAGTCAAGACGCCGAGCATGAAGAGCGGCTTGTCCCTGCTGTCCGGCACAAGTGATGGCAAGGGCCACAAACGGCCCGCCGGCCAGCCTGCGGGTGACATCCAGGACCACGGCGACGGTGGGTTCGATCCGCACGGCATGGGCGAGACGCCTGCGTACCTGAAAGGCCGCAAAGTGCTGCCATATGACCTTGAGGACATTCTGGGTCCGCCCCCGTTCTTCACCATCCCCGTCAAGCGCGCTGGCGGCCTCCTTGGCCCCGACGGAGCTGACAAGGGCGGCCTTGACGACGTCGTGGAGGTGGGCGTCGTCAAGTTCTCCCTCCGCAAGATCCCGCTCGTGCCGGCTTCCATTCCAGGGCGCCTCACGAAGCGCGACGCCGAGCAGCAGGGCCTATACACGCGCATGGATCACATGAGTGCCGACCCGCCGCTGGAGCCGCTGCGCGAGCAGGTCGGCGGCGCGCCGGAGAAGTTCATCGTGCGCGTCTACGTGCTGCGCGGCTTGGAGCTTCGGCCGACGAACAACAACGGGCTGAGCAACCCCTACTTGGTCGGCTCTCTGGGCACCAAGACGCTGGGTAACCGCGTGGACCACGTGAAAGACACGCTGTACCCGCCATTCTACCGCATGCTGGAGTTCAAGCCCAGCCTGCCGGGCGCGAGCCAGCTCTCCATCAAGGTGTTCAACGCAAACGACAGCGTGCTGCCTGGCGCGACTGACCACTTGATTGGAGAGACGCTCATCGACCTGGAGGACCGGTGGTACTCGGAGGAGTGGCGCAAATACCTCGCGAAGCCGCCGCTGGAGCGGCGAACGTTGACGCTGCGCAGGGGCGGCTCCGGGCAGGGTCGGCTGGAGTTGTTTGTTGAGATCCTGGACTCCGCCAACAGCGGGCAGCAGCCGCTGAATATCACGCCCCCTCCGCCAGAGCAGGTGGAGTTGCGTCTGGTCATTTGGCAAGCGAAGAGCATGGAGAACAAGAAGGTGATCATGGCCCAGAACGACCTGTTCTTCCGGGCGCTGGTGCAGGGCACGGATCGACTGGGCAACCCAGTGCTGCTAGACAAGTCCACCGACATCCACTGGTTCTCCACCGGCGGCACGGGCAGCTTCAATTACCGCCTGCTGTTCCGCTTCGAGCTGCCGCTGGCCAACCCGAAGCTGAAGATCTCAGCCTGGAACAAGGACATCGTGGGCACGACGGATGACACCATCGGTGAGGTGACCCTGCCGCTGGGCGACATGTGCGGCCGTCTCATGAAGCAGCTCAAGGTGAACCGCGCGGCGGGCGACAAGAAAGACATGGTTGAAATCCTGGAGCCCATTCCGGATGCTGTGAACAACGGCAAGAAGTGGCTCAAGGTGTACCACCCGAGCGCGAAGAAGACGTCCAAGGGCGAGGTGGAGGTCCAGTACGCGCTGCTGACTGCCAAGAAGGCGGATAGCAGGCCTGTGGGAGAGGGCCAGGACGAACCCAACCGCGACCCAGTGCTGCCCAAGGCTGATCGCGCAACCCTGGACTTGCTCAATCCGTTCGGCAGCTTGATTACCATCATCGGCATTGAGCGCCTGCGCCAGATCTTGTTCATCCTCATTCTTATCCTCGTGCTGGTGGGCTCTGGCGGTATCGGCCTGGTCGTGGCCAACGACTTCCTGCAAGCTGAGATCATGAAAAAGCTGGGCGTCGGAGGCAGGGGACGATAGAGATCTATTTGAAATTGGAATAATAAGACGAAGGAACACAACTCTGCGCTACGACTCGCTGTACGCATCCGACGCTTGCTTCGCGCTCATCGCTTGCCGCGACTCCGCCGCGCGAAGCGCCTCCTGCGCCGCCGCCGGGTTATACAAGCTGCTGATGTTGCCGTATAGCAGCCGCGGCGACGGCACCGCAGCGCCGTTGTCATCGAACAGCATGCACTGCTGCTGCTGCTGGAGAAGCGCGTCCACAAGCACCAGCGCCGCCATCGCCTCCACCATGGGCACTGCGCGAGGCACGACACACGGGTCGTGGCGTCCCCGGGCACGGAGCTCAGTCTCCTGGCCAGCGCGAGTCACAGTGTGCTGGTTCTGGGAGATGGTGCTCGTCGGCTTGAATGCCACCCGGAAGACGATGTTCTCGCCATTGCTAATGCCGCCCTGGATGCCGCCACTGCGATTCGTGCGCGTGCGCAGCACACCCGCAGGGTCCATGTAAAACGCATCATTGTGCTCCGTCCCCTTTTGCCGTGTCCCACTGAATCCGCTTCCAAGTTCGAAGCCCTTTGTCGCGGGTAGACTGAGCATCGCCTTTGCGAGCTCCGCCTCCAGCTTGTCGAATACAGGTGCGCCTAAGCCGCGAGGCACGCGGCGGCAGACGCACGTGACGATACCTCCACAGGAGTCACCCCGGGTTCGCACTTCGTCGATGGCTGCAATCATGGCCTCTGCAGTGGCGGCATGCGGGCAGCGCACTATGTTCGCCTCCACGTCATTCATGGAGAAGGTGTCCAAGTCCACATGCTCCGGCGCGAGGTCGACCTCACGGACGCTGCTCACAAAAGCCAAGATCTCGACGCCAGCGACCTGGGCCAGGATCTTCTTCGCGATGGCGCCTGCGGCCACACGGCCGATAGTCTCGCGAGCGCTAGAGCGGCCACCGCCCTGCGATGCAAAGCGTGTCAGCGGTCTCTTCACTCACTTCGTCAAACGGTCCTTGTGGCGACTTACCGCGATAGCGCGCACGCCGTACTTCATGTCATACGTCGCATCTGCATGGCTTGGCCGGTACGCGACCTGCAAAGTGGCGGCAAGCAGTTGTCAGACGAACTGCGCTCGCGCGCGCCGAGTGCAGTGCCACGGCGCGCACCGACATCTCGCTGTAGTCCCCACTGCGCTGGTCCTTGTTGCGCACAAGCACCGCGACAGGTGTACCCAGTGTCTGACCGTCAGGTGTGAGCCCTGTCAGCGTACAAGGCGTCGCGGGGGCGTCAGTCAGTCGAGGCTCACAGCGTTGCAAGTGTGCGTTGCACACGCACCGGACAATATTTCGCACGTGTCCTCCTCGTTGCGTGGAGTCGTGATACGGCTCTGTCCTGGCCGTCTGCGGTCCAACTCAAACTGGGGAAGAACAGAGACAGAGGGCACGAAGCACAACAAGAGTGAGATCACCGCCCTGGGTCCATCCCACAGAAGGGGGCGCCGACGAAGTGTCCGTGACACACGCGCTGCCCCAGCTATGGAGTCCCATCTCACGTGCACACGTGCCTGGACTTCCGCGGTGCTGAGTTGCAGTCGGGGCGGGACGCCGTCCACTACGCAGCCGACGCCACCACCGTGGCTCTCACCGAACGTTGTGACCCGGAACGAGGTGCCGAACGTGTTGGCGAGCGCGAATACAGCAGGTGCGGCGGTGCTACGGCGCCCACAGCCTGCGCGGCGGCGGCGTAGGGAAAGGGCAGTGGGCAACGACGCTGGAGCCAGCCGCGAAGTGGTGTAGCAGTGCATGACGAACAGCTGCTTTCAAGCAGCGGACGTACGCTCCTTGCGGCGGGGCGGCAGGACTCGAGCGCCACGTGGGCAGCCCGGTGGGCCACTTAGCAAGCTGTGCTCGCAGAACGATAGCGCCCTGATGCACCAAGCGGCCACGTGTAGCGCTCAACAGAGGGCATTACTACCACGCTCGCGGTGGCCCAGCACAGAGGCTCGTGCAACTGCTTTGCCTGTCGCAGATAAAGAGGGCTTTTGCTGACTCCCCGCTCACCGGGCTGTTTTGAACAGGCGACACGCCGACGACAGAGCGGCGAGGAGACAGGCCGATATCAGGGCACAACCTGCGCGTTGCGTCTTGCCGTGCACAGGTGGAGCAGTCACGGCAGAAGGGGGGGTGGCAGTGGTGTGCAGAGCGCAGTGACGCAGCGCCCGCGGGAGCAGGCCCGTCGCGCACACGCGCCGCCTCTCAACGCAGTGTCCTTGCCACCTGAGGAGGTGCGTGCTTCTCGCTCTGCGTGGGTGGGTTCTCACAAAAGGCTGACAGGAGGAGATATGTACACAGGAGACGTCTGGCGTGCTGCGCCTCGCGTCCCTCCCTATTCCTGTGTCGCGGTTGTTTCCGGAGCAGCATGTGGAGGTGACGCCTGCGTTGGTAGCCTACTTCCCACTGGGCTGCGCCCTGGCCCTTTGTCGGGCGGCTGTCTGGGCAGTATGCGCAGCGTTGGATTCGCCCACGCTTACGGATTCAGATGCGGCGCTGGAGTTCATAATAAGCAAGCTGCTGGGCGTGTCCACCTCGTGGTCAGGCTTGGAGAACATACCTCGCGACCTGGGCTTCCATGTGGCTGTCTCCAATCACACCTGCGTGGGAGATTTCCTGTTGCTCTACCGCCAGCCGCGGCAATACAACCATCTCATCCATGCAGCAGTGCCCACTGGCGGGCGAGTGACCCGACATCGAGTGCAGTTCACACACAGCACGCCGGCAGCTTTCAAGCGGCTGGCCAAGCTTGTGAAGCGACCACCATCCACAGCAGTGACGCCCATCCACCTCTTCCCTGAAGGCTGCATGTCTTCCGGGGCGGGCGTGCTGAAATTCAGCCGCGGCTTTGCGCTTCTAGATGCGCCCGTTGTGCCCATCGCGTGCCGGGCAAAGCACGCATTCAGCATAAGCACGCACACGCTGACCAGCTCTTTTGGCGCAAATTTGTTCTGGCTCTGTTTTGCGCCGTGGACAACGCTGAGCGCGACAGTGTTGCCGCCCATGTGGCGCGATGTTGGCGAGAGCCACGAGGCGTTTGTGGAGCGGGTTCGGGGGGCTATAGCTGCAGCCCTGGACGTCCCACTCGTTGATTTGGGCGTGCGGGAGAAGTATTCGCTGAAGGAGCTCGGCCGCGCGGTGCCCCAAGCACGGGTGTGAGGCGGGGGGCGGTGCGGCTACTGCTATAGATACCCAGACCTCGATGCGTCGTCAAAGTCGCACTATTTCGTGAGCAGTACAAGGGAAGGGCACTCGGCGTCAGTGCCCGACCAGTGCTATCGTCACCAGCTGCAAGCGCCCTGTTCACACGCGTCTCGCTGCGGGTGGGGCTGCCGTGGAAGACGAGCCACGAGCCCTTCTGTTCGACACGAGCACACAGCGATCGACCAAGCGGTATGAAGTTCGGCAAGCGCTTCACGCAGGCGCTGCCGTTGGACCTGGCGCCGTTCGCGCTGCCATATACGGTGCGCACTGTGAGGTCGGGGCGGCCCGGCTGCCGGCAACTTTCGTCGCATGTGCAGCCTCCCACCGCGCAGGCTGCCTTCGGGCCTGCCATGCGGTGGC
>Ga0164296_1005008_pt1 | contig 11825 bp, 8 predicted proteins | sample GEODES057metaG_FD_113533 | JGI IMG/M metagenome (GOLD analysis project Ga0164296, IMG submission 113533) | Dystrophic lake water microbial communities from Trout Bog Lake, Wisconsin, USA - GEODES057 metaG | ecosystem: Environmental > Aquatic > Freshwater > Lake | place: USA: Trout Bog Lake...
CAACAGTCCGAGATTCGCGTAGCGCTTCTTCCAAATGTAGTACGTCGCCTCGCTGATCCCCATCTGCCGACAGACATCCCCCACCGGCTGTCCGGCATCGGCCTGCTTCAAAGCAAACAGGATTTGCTCTTTAGTGAACTTCGACTTCGTCATCGCTTCCTCTCCTTGCCATGCAAGGACCCCGGAAGCACATTACTCTATTTACAAACACTTACGAAAAATCGGGGTGACGTCAAGAACATAACACCTGAGCAGGACATGATTGGGACGTTACATGATTCCTGTTTAAATGGTAGCAGCAATCGAGGAGGAGTGCCTACAGCTGAAGTAACGCGCTCATGGTGGGACACAACAAGGCTTAGGTCGTCTCGCAACTCTCAAAAAAGCGCATTTCTGAGTCGATTTCACCGAGGCAGTGTTGTTAGAAGGACCGTTAGAACCGAGTATCGGGATTCGGACACATCGAATGCATTTGCAGCCACGATGAACGACTGAACCTGTACGATTGGCAACGCCGCATCATGGAATGGATGAGCCGTCTGAGAGACAATCAGTAGGTATGGAGATTCGCACCGTTTAATCTGATCTACCCAAATTCAGAGGGCACGGACATGAGCGTATGCGCGTATATAATTTATTCTTTATTATTCATTTTGCGCCCGACTCCGAAGATTCGATAGGCGTGTGGAGAACTAGCCCCCTAGCGACGTGGCGAGTTTTATCCGAGATGACCTATTTAATCTTTTTGATGCGCTCATGACCGAGAATTTTAAAATAAATAGAATAACTTGTAATAAAATTATACAACACCAGTCTGCACTATCGCCTGCCTTACCCCCTCAGCTTGCCCAACCAATTAGCAAGACCTCAATTCGAGCCTAAGACACCCATCATGTAACATATGAATAATTTCCATCACAATTGCCACCAGATTAATATCACCAGCGAACCAAACCAAGAAACCCAGTTTAAAATCAGCCTCTTCGCGAGAACCATCGAACCTCGTTTGGTTTCATTAATTCATTCGGTTCTATTTAACGGCAACTTATATGGATTCTGATTTTTTTGGCCAAAGCTTACCAAAGCCTCTTGATTTAATCCCACTGTTTTTTTCGATATTTGTTCTGAAAAAAATTCGGAATCCATACGCTATATTCATCGGGGCTAGTTGGATTGGTTGGTACTTTATCGGAATGTCTAACGTAATCGCTAGTTCCGTAGTATTAGGAAACTACTATGAAGGATTAGCAACCGGCGAGGCGACCGAATTATATTTCTCTAGCTGCCTGATTTATTTTCTTGGAATATTGGCCCATGAAAAAGCGACGCGCCTTGAATCCGATGTCAGATACGGCAGCACGATTGTTCGTTTTAGAATCCCCCCTTTAGTCTCTACAGGAATTATCTTTTTTCCGTTTCTATGGGTCGCGTCGATATACTTCAGTTTGGGATATATCCCGATTTTGAGACAGGGAAATATCGTTGACGATATATACCAGATAAACTACGGCCCTTTTTACGCATACGGCGCGATTACGATAATCTCAATTTTGCGCTGCGGCCAACTCGCAATGAATGGCTCCATTAAGCAGAGAAGAATTTATGGCCTATTAACTTTAGCATTGATCGCGTTATCTATGGCGGATGGCAAGAGGGCATTCGCACTCGTCGGTATAATGGGTCTGGTCGGGTTGAGTTTCAAAGCATATCGGGAAAAAACATGGACAAAAGTTATTCCCGCATTTTTGTTATTAATTATTTTCGTTTATATTGGCATTAGCCTTATTCGCTCGGACTCTGTTGACGCAGTGCGATTTGATGCTTTTGATCGACTATCTTTAATAGGCGTCGAATTTAGAGATTTCGTCTATTCAGTAAATTATTTGACTCCTGGCAATATTGCAAATTACGAGTGGCTAACTAGCTCAATTGCCTCAGTTACGAACGGCGTATTTCTCGCAGTTTTGGGGTATGACAAAACACAATTAGTAAATTTAGATAGCGCTCACGCTTGGGCAACAATTTGGGGTTCAAACTTTGGAATCAGGACGGGCATCTTCAGTGAATTGTGGTTTGCATACCATTACGTCGGTCTAGCCATAATATTTCTATACGGCATCGTCACGAGTTGGCTTCTGGCTCGACTGCGAGATTCTCAGTCGGATATCGGCAATTTGTTCTTTTCGGCTATTTTTGGTCTTCTTGTAATAAACATTACAAATCAATCGACCTTCACATTCGGCGTGTTGCCAGTGTTCGCATATGTTTATGCGATGATCATACTTTCTGCGTTAAAGGGTGGATATCGAAAGTGACTCTCGATATTCGCATGAGTATGTCGCAATTAATCACAAAGGCGTAATGGATGCGCGATTTTAGCGTTATCACGGTACAGAGAGGAGATTAGAGTCTTTCAATTAATTGTTATATTTCACCCAAGTTAGCAAGTTGCGGAATCGACCCGTTTTTCGGTGTTTGCCGTGGATGACAAGTCCCCTTTGGTCGCCGGGTATTAGTTGAACAGTCAACTGCAGCGCTGTCCGGCCTCATAGATCATGGAAGCAACTATTCAGATCAAGGTCGTGGAGTCGAGTGGCTTTCGCCAAATCCAAGAACGTTGCGTTGCGACGGAAAGCACGAGCGGGTCCGTCAACGGGACACACTGACCATCCGAGAGCAAGCCGAGCCATCCGGTGCTGAACCCAGCTGGCAGAGGTAGATTATATCGAAACCCCTGTCTTCGTTTGAAATGGCGAATTGTTTTTTCTCATGATAATCGCTCTGGAAAGCGAAGATCTTTCCGAGGGATTAAATTCGTTAACCGAATTTTTTAACATCGTTCCACTAACGAACAAGGGGCCGGTAGGCCCCTTGTTCACTCTTTAGCGATCGGATTTAAATGTTAGGCTTCGACATCCTTCATCGACAACCGCACACGCCCCTGGCGATCCACTTCAATCACCTTCACACGGACCACATCGCCCTCATTGAGGACGTCGGCCACGCGCTCAACGCGCTCGTTGGAGATCTGCGAGATGTGCACAAGACCGTCGCGGCCCGGGAGGATCGACACGAACGCGCCGAAGTCCATGAGACGGACGACCTTGCCTTCGTAGATCCGACCGACTTCGACGTCCGCCGTGATCAGCTCAATGCGACGCTGCGCTTCACGCGCCTGTGCGCCGTTGACCGACGCGATCTTGACGGTACCGTCGTTCTCGATGTCGATCGTAGCGCCGGTTTCTTCGGTGATGGCACGGATGACCGAACCGCCCTTGCCGATGACGTCGCGGATTTTCTCCGGATCGATCTTGATCGTCGTGATCGTCGGCGCCCACTCGCTCATCTTCGCGCGCGGGTGATTGATCACGTCGTTCATCTTCTCGAGGATGTGCAGGCGGCCTTCGCGGGCCTGGGCCAGCGCAACCTTCATGATCTCGCTCGTGATCGAGGTGATCTTGATGTCCATCTGCAGGGCGGTGACGCCTTCCGCGGTACCGGCCACCTTGAAGTCCATGTCGCCGAGGTGATCTTCGTCACCCAGGATGTCGGTCAGCACCGCGTAGCGGTCGCCTTCCTTCACAAGACCCATGGCCACGCCGGCCACCGGCGCCTTGATCGGCACACCCGCGTCCATGAGCGCCAACGACGAACCGCAGACCGAGGCCATCGAGCTCGAGCCGTTCGACTCCAAGATCTCCGACACGATACGCAGCACGTACGGGAACTTCTCCATGTCCGGCATCACCGCGGCGATACCGCGACGCGCCAAGTTGCCGTGGCCGATTTCGCGGCGCTTCGGCGAGCCGATCATGCCCGTTTCACCCACCGAGAACGGAGGGAAGTTGTAATGCATCATGAACGGCTCTTTGCGCTCGCCCTCGAGCGCATCGATAATCTGCGCATCGCGGCCAGTGCCGAGCGTCGTCACGACGAGCGCCTGCGTCTCACCGCGGGTGAACAGCGCCGAGCCGTGGGTACGCGGCAATACGCCGACCTTGATGCTGATCGGACGGACCGTCTTGTGGTCGCGACCGTCGATGCGCGGCGCGCCCGAGAGGACGCGGTCACGGACGATGCGGTACTCGAGATCGCCGAACACCTTGGCGACGTCAGCCGCAGCGTACTTCGGCGTCTCGCCCGAGGCGAGCGCCTCGATGACCTTGGCCTTCACGGCCGAGATCGCGTCGCGACGCTCGAACTTCACAACCAAGCTATAGGCCGCATTGAGGCCTTCGGTCGCAAGTTCCGCCACCGCGGCTTCGAGTTCCGTGTGCGCCGCAGGCGCCTTCCAGTCCCACTTCGGCTTGCCGGCGGCGGCCACCAACGCGTTAATCGCGCCGATCGCGGCCTGCATGGCCTCGTGACCGAAGGTCACAGCGCCGAGCATCACTTCTTCCGAGAGGCCCTGCGCTTCGGATTCGACCATCAGCACGCCGTCCTGCGTACCGGCGACGACGAGATCCAACGCCGAGTCCTTCATCTGGGCGACGGTCGGGTTCAGGAGGTACTGGCCGTCCTTGTAACCAACCTTGGCCGCGCCGATGGGGCCTAAGAACGGCATGCCCGAGAGGGCCAAGGCCGCCGAGGCACCGATCAGCGACGGGATGTCCGCCGAGACGTCCGGGTTCAACGACACGACGGTCGCCACAACCTGCACTTCGTTCAGGAAGCCTTCCGGAAAGAGCGGACGGATCGGACGGTCGATGAGACGCGAGGTCAGCGTCTCACGCTCCGAGGGGCGACCCTCGCGCTTGAAGAAGCCGCCCGGGATACGGCCTGCGGCGTAGGTCTTCTCCTGGTAATTCACGGTCAGCGGGAAGAAATCACGGCCCGGGACCGCCTTCTTGGCGCCGACGGCGGTGACGAGAACCACGGTATCGGCCACGGTGACGACGACGGCGGCGTCGGCCTGACGGGCCATCTCACCGGTCTCAATCGTGTACTCGTGGGGACCGTACTGGAAGGTTTGCTTGTGTAACGACACTTATAGAATTCCTTTGCGATGAAAATGCAACGGCCCGCCGAAGGGCGGGCCGTGCTGGGGTCTGCTTAGCGACGCAGACCGAGGTCCGCGATGATCTTCGCGTACCTTTCGGGGGTATTGATCTTGAGATAGTCCAGCAGCTTGCGGCGCTGGTTCACCATCTTCAGAAGGCCACGGCGGGACGAGTGGTCGCGCTTGTGGGCATGGAAATGTGCGCCGAGGCTGTTGATCCGCTCCGACAGGAGCGCAATCTGAACTTCCGGCGACCCAGTATCCTTAGCGCCGCGGGCGAACTTCGCGACGATACCGGCTTTCGCGGTGTTATCGAGTGGCATTGAAAAGTATCCATTGAGTAGGTAGAAAACCGCCGAATTCTAAACCGAATCCGCACCTTAGGCAAATTACGGTCTCGCCCGGTGGGCGAGACCGGCTCACTTAGGCTTGGGCTCGGCGTCCTCCACCGAGCCCAGAGCGCCCTCGCCTGCGACCCCGCAACCCGTAAGCCCCCGGTTTACGTGGGCTTTTCAGGATTCTCGCTGCCGTAACGGTAGCCGTACTTCTGCTTGCCGTAACGGTAGTTGTAGCGGTACCGACCGTAGCCATACCCGTACGCGTAACCGTAGCGCAGACCCGTTGGCTGGTGCGAGTTGAACACGACGCCCGCCACGACCACCCCAACCCGCTTGAGCGCGACCAGCGCTTCGCTGACTTCGGCGATGCCAACCTCGTTCTGGCGGACGACAAAGAGCGTCTCGTCGACGTGTTTGGCCAGTTCCAGGGTATCGCTGACCGCGAGTACCGGCGCCGAGTCCACGACGATCAGGTCAAAGTGATCCACCGCCCAGTCGATGACCTTCGCGAACCCAACACCCGACAGCAGGCGACCGGGGTCTTTTTCGGCGGTACCCGGCGGCAGCACCGTCAATCCGTCACCCAAATCGACCAGCGCCTCGGCCGGGGAAGCCAAGCGCCCCGTCAGGATATCCGTGAGGCCGACGCCACCCACCGGCAACGGCAGGTACTCTTTGAGCGAGCGCTTACGAATGTCCGCGTCAATAATCAGCACCCGCCGCCCCGACCCTGCAGCAAACAGGGACGCCAAATTCGCCGCGACGAAGGACTTACCCTGCGACGGCGTCGCCGACGTGACCAACAGCACCTTGCCGCGCGGCAGTGCCGACAGCGAGAAGAGCGTCGCGGTTCGGAGGCTGCGCAACGCCTCAACGACCGGTGAGTTCGGATCCGTGGTCGTGAGCAGATAGGCCTTCCGCGACGCCTGATAGTCCTGCTGCGCCTGCTCGTCCGAGTGCGGAATGAGCGCGATGACGGGCAAGTTCGTCGCCTGCTCCAGCTTCTTCGGTTCGCGGACGATCCCCGTCAAGAACGACATGAGCTGCGTCGCCGCAAAACCGAGGACGATGCCCAGAAGCCCAAAGATCGCGATCATGTAGGGCTTCTTGGGGCGTGCTGCCTTCTCCGGCACTTCAGCCCGATCGATGACCGAGACGTTACCGACGGTACCGGCGCGCGCCACCTCCAGCTGCTCCGCGTTGTTGAGCAAGCTCACATAGAGTTCGTTGTCGACCTGCACGTCGCGCTCAAGAGTCAGGTAGCGCTGCTCTTTCTCCGGCAAGCGACGAATCTCGATTTCGGCCCTCGAGATGTTCTTTTGCAGCGAGCGTAACTGCGCGTCCACGGCTTTGAGTGCCGGGTGCGCAGGCTCGTACTTCAGGCTCAGCTCCGCGCGCTGCAACTCGAGCGTCTGGCGGCCGGTCTCAAGCGATACCGCCCGATCCAACAGCGCTTTAGTCTGTTCGTTGACGTCGAGGATCTGCTCGGTGTTGCGGAACGCATTCAAGCGACTCTCGGCGTCGGTCAGTTGCCGGCGCATTTCGGGTAAGCGCGCGCGCAAGAACGCGAGGCTCTTCGCCGCCTCTTCGGAGCGATGGCTGACGTTGTGCTCGACGTACGCATCGACCAGCGCGTTCACAAAATCACGCGCGTGCATCGGATCACGATCCGCGAACGTGATTTTGATGACGTTCGAGTTACGGCTCGCCTCGGCGATCGTAATTTCGTCGGCCAGCGTCTTGATCCGTGCGCGCGGTTCAAATTTCCGCAACGTGAACCGATTCCCCGGCCGTCCACGCAGTTCCGCGACGGTCAGCTTGACGCCGGCCGCGGCGAACGGCTTACCCACTCGACCGTCACCCAGAACTTCTCCATCGGGCGACAACAGCCGGTAGCGATCTTTTTCCACCACCTCAAGGACGTAGCGCTCGCCGAACGCCCGTTCGGGCACCTCGAGCGAGTCGACCGTCAGCACTTCACCGCCGTAGGCAAGCTGGAACGGCAGGAATGGCTTCACGAGCCCGTCGTCCCCGGTCGGCAGCGTGCGCGCCAAGAACCCCCCGACGAGCGGAATACGCCCGGCGACGCGCACTTCGATGTCGGCGCCGCTGCGACGCATCGCCTCAAGGCGCACGGTGCGGGATTTCAAAATCTCGATTTCGCCTGGTACCAATTGCTGCAAAGCGCCGCCTGCCGAGGCATCCAGCAACGCACTGATGTCTTTCAAAGCGCCCAGCGACGAGCCTTTTTGCGGCTCCACCTGGACGAGCGCGGTCGCCTCATAAATGGGCGTCTGCAAGAACGTCCACGCAAGGCCGAGCGCCATGACGCTCAGGCAAACGCGAACGAACCAGGGCCAGAAGAAGAGCAGGTTGTCGATGAGCTCGGCAAACGACACCGACCCCGGTTCGGACCCGGCGTCGGAGAGTTCGTAGTGAGAGCGCGTCTCAGAAAGCGGCGTGGCCATGGTGCGCGCCTCAGCGTAACGAACGGACCAAGGCGGTCTCGCTCAAGAGGGGGAAGAACTGATTCACGAGTCGCGAGACGCGCGAGACGGCGGTCGGGTTCACCACCACCACATCCCCCGCCTGCACCGGGAACGCCTGACTCAACAAGAACGACTCCGGCGCTCGCCCGTCGAGGTGATAGACGAGCGGATGACCGTCGGCATCGAGCCGAAGCACGTACATGTGCGCGGTGCTCGCCGCCACCGAGTTCGGGCCGCCGGCATCGGCCAGCGCTTCGGCCAAGGTCACAAGCCCGCGACGCAGGATGTAGGACTTCGGCGCCGTGACTTCGCCCAAGACGTAGATCTTCTCGGACTGGCGATCCGGTACGGTGAGCACGTCGCCGTGCTGCAAGCGCAGGTTCGTGCCCTGCAGGCCCTCGTAATAGAGCCGGTCCAGATCCAAGGTCACGGTGTGACCATTACGGGTCAGCCGCACTTCGGTCAGGTCCGAGTCCTGCAACGCCCCGCCCGTTTGCGCGAGTGCGTCGGTCACGTAGGTCGGCACGCTCGTGATGGGCACGGCGCCGGGGTTACGGACCTGACCCGCCACAAAGAGTCGCTGGCTAAAATACCCCGTCACCTGCACTTCGACCTGCGGGTTATGGATGTACGGGGCGAGCGCCTTTTCCAGCGCCGCGCGGAACGCGGGCACCGAGAGTCCAGCCGCCGGCACTTTGCCGGCGAGCGGCATGAACACCGTACCGTCTTCGTCGATGGCTCGATCGGGCGCATTGCCATTCATGGGCGCGGCCGACACACCACCCACCGCCATGGAGCCAACTCCGGCGGTCGATCCTGTGCTGATCGACGCGCCCAATTGCGGAAGGACGGTGTTACCGGACATGCCGGTGCTCAAATCCGGATGCCCCCACACCGCAATGTGCAGTCGATCCGAGCTACCGAGGCGATAATCGGTGCTGGCCGGGGCGTCGAGTCCGATGGGCGCCGGCTTTTCGGCGGCGCGCGCCGCGCGCAAGCCGCGCACGACCTCGGGCGTCACAGAGATGGCCGCGAGCGTCGACTTCTCCGCCGGGAGTTCTTCGCCCTTTTTGATGTCGATGGCAAAGCCCGGGCTGATCGAACAGCCCGAGAGTGCCGCAGCACCCGCGACACTCAGAAGTAGGATCGCTCCGGCCGTCCGCCACCGCGGCGCCGTCGCCCTCAATGCCCTGCTCGAAGCCATGGGATCCCTGCTCCGATCCCTTGCGCGCTTGCCTTGCACTCTGTGGTTCCCTGTAGCCTGCCGATGCGCGCGATCATTCGCGCTCACCGTATTGTCCGTGACGGGCGTTAAACGGGCCCGATGCGGCGGATCCGATCCGCCCACTGCTCGGCGCCATTCTCGATGACGGCAATCGCGCGTTCGTAATCCGCCGGGGTCAGTCCCGTGGGATCGTCGACGTCACGGCTCGGCGTCTCCAAAAACGTCCGAATTCTACCCGTCATCATGGGGTAGCTGTTTAACAAATAATCGCGGTGCCCCCGCTCCATGCACAGGACGAGGTCCGAGGCCCGCAGGATCCCGGCGAGCACCGGCTGGGAGCGGTGGGCGCTCAAGTCCCGATAGCCCTGCCGTTGGGCGGCCTCGACCATGTAGGGGTCAGCAATGCGTCCGGTGGTCGCTTGGGTGCCGGCGCTCACGAACTCGATCTTCGGGCTCGCAAGCCGATGGGCTAATACCGCGGCCCCGTAGGGGCTGCGACAGATATTGGCCGTGCACACCACCAACACCCTCACCGGCGAGGCGTCCGCGAACTACGAGACCGACGACGGCTCCCTTTCGCGCGGTGACGGACCCAATCGATCAGGGGCGGTCCCACGTAAAAGCCGATGAAAAAGGCGATGATGCCGCCGACGAGGACGTAGCCGAACAGCCCTTCATCCGTGTTTTCGCCAGCCACCTGAATGACTAATAGGAGGTACCCGGCCAGAGCGCCGAGTCCGCAGAGCTGACGTACCTTGTCCGTTCTCAGGCGTGCCATCCGCCTAGTGTAGTGGGCCGGCGACGGCGGTGGCAACGCAAACCGCGACCGCATTGAGGCGCGAGCGCGCGGGGTCGCCCGCGCGCTTCGGCGGCCTGCGCGGGACGCCCCCGCGCGGTCTGCTAGAATCCCGCCCCTTCTGCACTCCGAACGACACGACAGGGGACTGACCATGGGATTTCTCGCCGGCAAGCGCGCACTCGTCACCGGACTACTGAGCGATCGCTCGATCGCCTTTGGCATCGCCGAGGCCATGCGCCGCGAAGGCGCCGAAGTCGCCCTGACCTACGTCGGTGAGCGCTTCAAGGATCGCGTCGAAGAAATGGGCCGGGAGATCGGCGCCGCCGCCGTGTACGAACTGGACGTCTCGAACGACGCCTCGATCGATGCGACCTTCCAGACGCTCGGTGGGATGTGGGACTCGCTCGACATCGTCGTGCACGCCATCGCCTTCGCGCCGCGCGAGGCCTTGGCCGGCAACTTCACGGACGTGACCTCCCGCGAGGCCTTCCGCGTCGCCCACGACATCTCCTCCTACAGCCTCACCGCCCTCGCCCGCGCCGCCAAGCCGCTGATGCAGGGCCGTAACGGCGCGATCCTGACGCTGTCCTACCTGGGCGCCGTGCGCTCGGTGCCCTCGTACAACGTGATGGGCCTCGCCAAGGCGAGCTTAGAAGCCAACGTGCGCTTCCTCGCCGCCGACTTAGGCCCGCTCGGCATCCGCGTTAACGCGATCTCGGCCGGCCCCATCAAGACCCTTGCGGCGGCCGGCATCGCGGGTTTTCGCAAAATGCTCTCGCACGTCGCGTCCGCCAATCCGCTGCGCCGCAACGTCACCCAGGAAGACGTCGGCAACGCCGCGGCGTTCTTGTGCTCGGATCTCGCGGCCGGTATCACCGGCGAGATCGTTTACGTCGACGGCGGCTACTCGTCGGTCGGCATGAGCTTCCACGACGACGCCGAATAAGCCTCGAACGCCGGGCGGGATCGTCCGATCCCGCCCGTCGCTGGGCAACGGTTCGACGTGTGTTCGGTTCCGTTCCCGACGCCGCTCCCAACACCCTTCCCGCCCCCACCGCTTACGAGACGTCCGATGGCCCCCTTACGCGTAACGGCTCTGCCGGCCTTTGACGACAACTACCTGTGGCTCATACACGGGGTGGATGGGGCCGAACGGCACGTCGCGGTCGTCGACCCGGGCGATGCCGCGGTCGTCGAGACCGCCCTCGCGGCCGGGGGCTACAGGCTCGACGCGATCCTCGTCACCCATCACCACGGCGATCACACCGGCGGTGTCGCCAAACTCGCCACCGCACACCGCTGCCCGGTCTACGGACCGGCGACCGAGTCGATCCCGGCGCGCACACACCCCGTAACGGGCGGGGATACGGTCCTCTTGCCCACGCTCGGGTTGACCTTCGACGTGCTCGACGTGCCCGGTCACACGGCGGGGCATATCGCCTACGTCGGTCACGACGCGCTCTTTTGCGGCGACACGCTGTTCTCGGGCGGGTGCGGGCGACTCTTTGAAGGCACCCCGGCGCAGATGCTCGGCTCGCTCGCCCAGTTCAAGGCATTGCCGGCCGACACGGCGGTGTACTGTGCCCACGAGTACACGGCGTCGAACGTGCGCTTTGCGCTCGCCGTCGAGCCCGGTAACCCGGAGCTCGTCGCCTATGCGGACGTGGTCGCGGACCTCCGGAGTGAGGGACTCGCGACTATCCCCTCCTCGATCGGTCGGGAGTTGGCGGTCAATCCGTTCTTACGCTCGGAGACGCCTGCCGTGCAGCAGGCGGTCTGGCGCGAGGCCGGTGTCGCGTCGGCCGATGCCGTTGAGACGTTCCGACTGCTGCGCGAGTGGAAGAACCGCTACCGTTAAGAGCGCCAGGCCGCATCGGAAGTCCGGCCGTATGGATAGGGGGAGAACTTAACTCCGACGCCCTAGCCCATCGGTACCCGCCCCGCGCCGTTCCGACGGCGGCCGGCGGGCTCGCCA
>Ga0164296_1005009_pt1 | contig 11820 bp, 6 predicted proteins | sample GEODES057metaG_FD_113533 | JGI IMG/M metagenome (GOLD analysis project Ga0164296, IMG submission 113533) | Dystrophic lake water microbial communities from Trout Bog Lake, Wisconsin, USA - GEODES057 metaG | ecosystem: Environmental > Aquatic > Freshwater > Lake | place: USA: Trout Bog Lake...
GGCCGATACACTGGGCGCTGAAATAGACGGTGCATCATCAGGCCGGTTCACCGATATGAGCACTACCAGCTTTTATGGCTCACACATCATTAACTGTGGCGGCAATGGCGGTATGCTTTGTGTGAATGAAGAGGCACACTTCAACCGCGGCAAATTGCTGCGTAGCTGGGGCCGCAGCTCCTCGCTTTTTGTTGAGTCAGAAAAGATCGAAAATCGCTTTAACGTAGAAATAGACGGCATTCCGTACGATGCAAAATTTGTATTTGAAGAACCGGGCTACAACATTGAACCGTCGGAAATGGGCGCTGCATTTGGTATTGTGCAACTGAACAAACTGGCGCAGAATATTGATGCACGCACAGCCAACTACATAAAACTGCGTGAATTCTTTACTCAATACGAAGAGTTCTTTATTCTGCCGAAACAATTGCCGAACAGCCGCACCGGTTGGTTGGCGATCGCTAATACCGTTCGCGATACTGCACCATTTATCCGCAGAGATCTTCAAATATTCCTTGAGAAGCGTAATATTCAGACCCGCACCGTATTTACCGGCAACATTTTGCGCCAACCCGGATTTAAGAACGTAGCTGCTAAAAAGGCAGTGGACGGCTATCCGGAGTCGGACAAGGTAATGCGCGGCGGTATGCTGATGGCATGCCATCATGGACTGAACAATGAGCAGATCAGCCATATCATGGAAAGCGTGACCGCTTTCTTTAAAAGCATTTAACAACCATGATCGACCCAACACTCATACTGGCCGTCTATTTTTCCTTTACCAATGGCACCAGAGCCAAAATGAAAGGATACAACAGGTGGCTATGGGCGCTGTTGACCATGCTGGGATTCATTGTGGGTGAGACCGTCGGTTCATTTATCGTGGTGTTTTATTTCTGTAGCAACGTAATAGATACACACCGTTTGATGACCGACGTTACGTATACCGATACCTTCACCCAATTAATGAAAGAAGAGTTTACCCAACATCCCAGCAGGTTGTTCACTGTGATCCTCTTTGGCATAGGTGGTTATTTATTGGTGCGCTATTCTATAGACAAAATGCAGCCAAAACCATCAGCCATAAGCAATAAAGACCCCATGCCCTGACAATACCAAATAACTGGCAGACCACTACATTAAACATACTAACTATGCAACACAAAACCAAGATCATAGCCACCGTAGGGCCGGCTTGTAATACGTATGAAAAATTGCTGGCACTGGTACAAGAAGGTGTCAATGTGTTTCGGCTGAATTTTTCTCATGGCACCCATGAAAAACATGCCGAGGTAGTAAAGCATATTCAGGCTATCAATGCCAATTATCCCTTTCACATAGCCATACTGGCCGATCTGCAAGGGCCTAAATTGCGCGTGGGTGAGATAGCAGGTAATGGACTGGACTTGAAGAAGGGTGACATTTTCTATTTTACTACCGAGCAGTGCGTAGGAACTATGGAAGGTATCTATATGTCCTATCCCGACTTTCATAAGGATGTACGCATCAACGAAAAAATACTGCTTGATGATGGCAAGATAGAGGTAAAGGTATTAAGCATACTGGAAGACAACCGCGTAAAAGTGGAGGTGACCACGCCCGGACTATTGTTATCGAGAAAAGGAGTGAATCTGCCGGATACCAAAATATCATTGCCCTCGCTGTCTGAAAAAGATCTGGATGACCTTGAATTTATTATTGAGCAAAAAATAGAATGGATCGGACTGTCGTTTGTGCGCACACCGGACGATATCAGAGACCTGAAAAACATTATAAAACGAAAAAACAGCCGGGCCAAGATCATAGCCAAGATCGAAAAACCGGAAGCATTAGAACACCTGCGTGAGATCATTCTGGCGTCGGATGCAGTAATGGTGGCCCGTGGCGATCTGGGAGTAGAACTGCCGCTGGAGCAGATACCAATGATCCAAAAGACCATTGTAAGCAAGTGTATACACCGTGCGAAACCGGTGATCATAGCTACGCAAATGATGGAAAGCATGATAGACCGCACCCGTCCTAACCGTAGTGAAATAACCGACGTAGCCAATGCAGTGCTGGAAGGAGCAGATGCAGTGATGCTGAGTGGTGAGACCGCTATGGGCCAATACCCCGATTTGGTAATACGTACCATGGTGAGCATTATAAAAGAAGTGGAAAAAGAAAAGATAGTGTATAACAGGAATCTGGTACCGCAGCCACACAGCCCTTCCTTTTTGAGCGACGCATTGTGTTATAATGCTTGCCAGATAGCCAAGGACATAAGCGCAACAGCCCTCATCGGCATGACGCAATCGGGCTATACCGGATTTATGTTGTCGAGCTACCGGCCACATTCAGCATTATATGTGTTTACCAAGGAGCGTTCATTGGTCAATCAACTTAGCCTTAGCTGGGGTGTGCAGGCCTTCTTTTATGATAAAGAAGAAAGTATGGACAGCATAATTAAGGATCAGATCAGTATCTTAAAGGATAAAGGGTTGCTGAAATCGGGCGATGTGATTGTTAATACAGGCAGCACACCCGTGAAAGAACACTTGCCTACCAATATGCTGAAGATCACTATGGTAGAATAAGAACTAGCATTGACACAGGCAGCGCAATATTTATAGTTAAGGGGCGGAATGGTATTTCTGCCCCTATTCGTTTGTAGAACCACTGATGTAAAATACTTTCGGCGCTAATCATTTATGTCAGTCCATTTCGGCATCTACGCCCCGGCTCTTGCGTTCCTGTTCTATATCGTACTCCAATTCCGGATCAATATTTTGAAGTTCGGCTTTGCGCGCTTTTACTAACAATTCTTCATGGTGCAGTTGCAGGTAGGCCAGTTTTGCTTTGCCATAAGAGAATCTGGTGATGACTACAAACAGCACCGGCACTATGAAAATAGCTAAAGATGAGGCGGCGATCATACCACCCAACACGGTAAAACCAATCGTTTTACGGGCTACTGCTCCGGCGCCTGACGCAAATACCAATGGCATAATGCCGAGTATAAATGCCAACGAGGTCATGATAATGGGGCGTAAACGTAGCTTTACTGCCTCAATTGTTGACCGTATCAGCTCTTCTCCCCTATCCACCCTAATTTTTGCAAATTCCACAATGAGGATGGCATTCTTTGCAGAAAGGCCGATCAAAGTGATAAGTCCTATCTGGGCATATACATTATTGGTCAGCTTCGGTATGCAGATCAGCATCAGAATAGCGCCAAATGCACTTATGGGCACTGCGAGCATTACAGAGAAAGGCACCGACCAACTTTCGTACAAGGCTGCGAGAAACAAGAACACAAAGGTGATGGAAAAAACAAAGATGTAGACAGTGGTCTGCCCTGCACGCAATTCTTCATAACTCAGTCCGGAGAATTCATAAGTGTACCCTTGCGGCAGCACTTTTTCTGCTGTGGCCTTTAGTGCCTGTATGCCTTCGTCGGTACTATAGCCCGGTGGTGTAGAACCGTCTACCTCGGCAGATCGGAAGATGTTGAAGTGGGTAATGAGTGGCGCTGTCTCTGTGGGCTTGTAACTTAGTATGGCTCCCAACGGCACCATATTGCCTGCCTGATTGCGCACATAATATTTATCCAGATTGCCGATGAGCGCCCGGGCATTTGTATCCGCTTGAACCACAACGTGGTAGGTGCGATTATAAAGCGTAAGGTTGTTGACGAACAAACTGCCCATATAGGCCTGCATGGTGGTGAATACGTCTGAAATATTCACCCCGAGTTTCTCACACTTTTCCCTGTCCAGCGACACATCATAACTCGGCGTATGAGCAGAATAATAACTGAACGCTGTGGAGATAGCCGGTGTTTTATCTGCCTCCGCCACAAACTTCCGTACCACCTTCTCAAAGCCATGCACATCATCGGTAGTGCCGGCCTGTTCTATCTGAAAACTAAAACCGGCGGCCTGCCCTATTCCGCGAATGGGCGGCGGTGGTATCACCACCACTTTGGCATTCTTGATGCCCGCAGAATCGATCCGGGTTTTGATCACATCCATGATACCCGGCACACGCTCTTCGGGTTTGGTTCGTTCTTCCCATGGTTTAAGCATCATAAAAATGGTACCATTATTGGAGTTGGTGCCATTGTTCAGAATATTTAATCCTGATAATGCGGCATAGTGATTTACCCCGGGCGTGTTGCCAACAATGTCCATCAACTTGGTCATCAGCGCAACTGACTGAGCCGTTGAAGAAGCCTCGGGCAACTGATAAGTGAGATAGAGCCTTCCCTCGTCCTCAGAAGGAATAAAACCCTTAGGTTTGTTATTAAATAAAAGCACCGTGCCTATACAGATACACGCTAAAAAAACCAGCACGTACTTAGAACCCCTGATACATCTTGTAACACCGTTGGCATAACGGAGTGTAACCCGCTCAAACCAATTATTGAATTTAAAAAAAAGAATACCCGGGAATTTTTTCTTTTTTTCAGGATCAGTGGGTTTTAATAATAATGTGCACAATGCCGGCGTGAGCGACAGCGCTATAAATGCCGACAATAATACGGAGATGGCAATTGTGATAGCAAATTGTTGGTACAGCCTGCCTACAATGCCCGGAATGAAACCTACCGGAAAGAACACTGCTGCCAAGATAAGGGCTATGGCCACAACCGGTGCGGAGATATCTTGCATGGCCCTGTAAGTAGCCTCTCTTGCCGGAAGTTTATAAGCATCTATGTAATGTTGTACAGCCTCCACCACAATGATCGCATCATCTACCACGATACCTATTGCCAACACAAATCCGAACATAGTAAGGGTATTGATGGTAAAGCCCATTGGGATAAAAAAGATAAAAGTGCCCAAAATAGATACCGGTATGGCCATAATGGGAATCAGTGTAGACCGCAAGCTTTGCAGAAAAAGGAAAACAACCATCGCCACCAATAACAATGCTTTGATCAGCGTATCGATCACTTCATGCATGGACACCTTTATGATGGTAATCGATTCAAAAGGAACTTTGTAGTCCACATCGGCAGGAAAAGTTTTTTTAAGTTCGTCCAATTTGGCATACACATTCTTAGCCACATCCAGTGCGTTGCTGCCGGGTGCCTGAAAAACCATTAGATAAGATGCCCGTTTACCATCTACGAACGAATTACTGCTGAATGTGAATTTTCCCAATTCCACTCTGGCTACGTCTTTTAGATACACCAGCTCACCGGTCGCCGGCCTTGTCTTTACGATCACTTTTTCAAAATCGTTGGTGGTCTTGAGCATACCGTTCACCAGTATGCCCAACTCAAAAGTTTGAGAGGCATCTTGTGGCGGTGCACCGGTGGAGCCGGCGGCGACCTGCACATTTTGGGCATTCAGCGCGGCGATCACATCAGAAGGCTGTAAATTATGAGCTGCCATTTTTTCTGGGTCCATCCAAACACGCATACTGAAATTATCTGTGCGCATATTGATATCCCCTACTCCCGGCACCCGCAGCAATGCATCTGCAACAAAAATGTTGGTATAATTATCTAAAAAAGTAATGTTGTGGCTTCCGTTGGGTGCATAGATCGCTACCATCATCAGCATGCTCGGGTTTCGGGCGCGTACAGTAAGGCCCAACTTGCTCACAACTGCCGGCAATAATGGAGTAGCTATGCCCACCCTGTTTTGTACGTTCAAAGCAGATATGTGAACGTTAGTACCGATCTCAAAAGTAGTATTGATATTCACCATGCCCGAATTGGTATTGGTACTCTGCATGTATTCCATACCGGGCGTGCCATTTACCTGTTCTTCTATCGGGGTAGCTACAGTCTGTTCAACGGTTTCGGCATCAGCCCCGGTATACTGCCCCGCAACCGATACCGATGGCGGCGAAATATTAGGGTACTGATCTACCGCAAGATTGAAGATGCAAATGATACCTGAGATCATCAGCACCAACGAAATTACAATAGCTGTTACCGGCCTTTTAATGAATGTATTAGCTATCATGCAGTACCGGGTTTGTTGGTTGATTCGCGCGATTTCTCAATTTCATATTCCAGTTCAGGATCTATGTTTTGCATCTCCACTTTGTGGGCTTTCTCCATCAGCGACTCATGGTTCTTCAACAATGCATCCAGCTTTGCCTTACCATAAGAGACTCTTGTAATGACCACAAACAGCACGGGCACGATAAAAATAGCGATAGTAGTAGCAGCCAACATTCCACCCAATACGGTGATACCAATGGTTTGCCGCGCTACTGCACCGGCACCTGATGCAAATACAAGCGGTAATACACCCAATATAAACGCCAGCGATGTCATGACAATAGGCCGCAAACGCAACCGCACTGCATCAATTGTTGACTGCAATAGCGGCTCGCCTCTGTCTACCCTTACCTTTGCAAACTCTACGATCAGAATGGCGTTCTTAGCTGCAAGACCCACCAATGTGATCAGGCCGATCTGAGCATAAACGTTATTTGAAATATGCGGCTGCAATAATAAGATCAATATTGACCCAAAAGCACCTATGGGTACGGCCAATAATACCGAAAATGGCACCGACCAACTTTCATACAGCGCTGCCAGGAAAAGAAAGACAAAGGTGATGGAGAAAATAAATATATAGCTAGTTGTGGAACCTGCCTTGATCTCCTCATAACTCAAGCCTGAATATTCATAGGCATAACCCTGCGGCAATACCCTATCTGCAATACGTTTGAGCGCCTCTAAAGACTCGGTGCTGCTGAATCCGGGCGCCGAAGAACCATCTATCTCAGCAGAACGGAAGATATTAAAGTGCGATATTAATGGCGCCGCCTCTGTTGGGCCGTAATTGATCAGCGTGCCCAATGGCACCATGTTGCCGGCCTGATTGCGCACATAATACTTATCCATATTACTGATCATCTGCCTGAAGGCAGTATCAGCTTGAATGACGACGTGAAAGGTCCGGTTATAGGCTGTAAAATCGTTGATGTATAAACTGCCCATATACGCCTGTATAGTGGAAAATACATCGGCAATATTCACACCCATTTTCTCGCATTTCTCCCGGTCCACGGTAAGATTGTAATTAGGCGTATGGGCAGAATAGTAGCTGAATGCACCGGATATTGAAGGGTCTTTATTAGCCTCCTTTAAAAAATTGTTCACTACTTTCTCAAATTCATGCACATCGTCCAACGTATTACGTTGTTCTATCTGAAAGCTAAAACCCACGGTAGAGCCAACTCCCGGTATAGGCGAAGGCTGAATCACTTGCACATTGGCATTGTTTATGCCGGCATCGGCTATGCGTTTTTGCAGCACGCCGATAATACCCGGCACCCGCTCCTCCATCTTTTTACGTTCATCCCAGGGCTTAAGCTGACAATAAATTGTGCCACAGTTGGAATTGGTGGCGTTGGTAACTACATTCAAACCCGACAATGCTGCATAGTGAGCGATACCCGGCGTGTTAGTAACCACTTCCATTAATCGGTTCATAGTAGCTACTGACTGCGCTGTGGAATAGGCCGGTGGTAGCTGAAAGGTCACATACAGATTGCCGTCATCCTCAGACGGTATAAAGCCCGTATTTTTCTGCTTGAACATGAAGACGGTACCCACACAGATACACACCAATAGTACTACAACCAGCTTGGCCCGCTTGATGCTGTGTTTCACCCCTTCCGTATACCGATCTGTGATCCTGTCGAACCATGCATTGAACCGGGCAAACAATTTATCGGACCAGCTCTTCTTGGTTTGACTGGTTGGTTTGAGTAATAAAGAACACAATGCCGGTGTAAGCGATAAGGCTATAAAAGCCGAGATCATCACCGATATGGCGATAGTGATGGCAAACTGCTGGTATAAGCGACCTACAATACCCGGTATGAAGCCTACGGGTACAAAGACCGCTGCCAATATCAGCGCAATAGCGATTACAGGCGCTGAAATTTCCTTCATGGCCTGATAAGTTCCTTCCTTGGCACTCATGCCCTTCATATCAATGTTATGCTGTACTGCCTCTACCACGATAATGGCATCGTCTACCACAATTCCTATGGCCAGCACAAAGCCGAACATAGTGAGTGTGTTGATGGTAAAACCCAAGGGAATAAAGAAAATGAATGTACCCAGTATGGAAACCGGAATGGCCAGTACGGGAATAAGCGTAGACCTAAAGTTTTGAAGGAAGAGATATACAACTATTGCCACCAGCGCCAATGTCATCAATAGTGTTACAACCACATCCGCCATTGATACTTTTACTACTGTCACCGACTCGAAAGGCACTTTATAATCCACATCAGCCGGGAATGATTTTTTAAGTAGTTCCAATTCTTTATAAATTCCTTCGGCTGTTTTAAGTGCATTGCTGCCGGGTGCCTGATATATCAGCAAATAAGAAGCGCGCTTACCATCTACAAAAGAGTTGCTGCTGAAGGTAAATTTACCCAATTCCACCCTTGCCACGTCCTTCAAATACACCAATTCACCCGTAGCAGGATTATTTTTCAAGATAACGTTCTCAAAATCCTTCACCTTGCTCAGGCGACCATTCACCAATATTCCCAGTTCAAAGGTCTGTGTCTTTTGTTGCGGCGGCACACCGGCGCTACCTGCGGCCACTTGAACATTTTGCGCATTCAGCGCATTGATCACATCCTGTGGTGTAAGGCTGTAAGCAGCCATCTTATCCGGATTCATCCACACGCGCATACTAAAATCATCCGTAAAACGGTTGATACTACCCACGCCCGGCACCCTCAATAGAGCATCCTGAACAAAAATATTGGTATAGTTATCTAAAAAAGTAATGTCATGAGAGCCCTTTGGGGCATACAAAGCAACCATCATCAACATACTGGGGTTCACAGCCCGCACCGTAAGACCCAGGCGGCTTACTACCGCCGGTAATAATGGCGCTGCTATACTTACCCTGTTCTGAACATCCAATGTAGCTATGTCAATGTCTGTGCCTATTTTAAAGGTCACGTTCATTTGCATCAGACCATTATTGGTATTATTGCTTTGCATATACTCCATGCCGGGAGTACCGTTCACCTGTTGCTCAACGGGAGTAGCCACTGTCTGCTCCACCGTTTGCGCATCAGCACCGGTAAACTGACCGTTCACCTGCACCACAGGCGGCGTAATATTAGGATACTGGTCTATTGGTAAATTCAGAATACAAATAGCGCCGGTGATCACCAATACAATGGAGATGACGATTGCCGTTACAGGTCGTTTTATGAAAGTATTTGCTATCATGGGTTATTTCTCCTTTTTACCGGCGCCATCAGTGCCGTTCGGTTTTGCAGGGGCCAGCGCCACACGGGTGCCATCGTGCAACGACTGCAGACCATCTACAACTATTTGTTCTCCTTCACTGATACCGCTTTTTACAATCACCATAGGATCTATCGTTGCCCCTAATTTCACCTTTTTCTGAAAAGCATATTTCCCAGGCACCGGACTTGCAGGTTTATAGTCTTTTGCCGTAGTATCTACCTTGGGCATCATCGCAGTATCTTTTACTATGTACACAAAATATTCACCCATTTGTTCTACAATAGCTTTATTGGGTATCACCATTTGAGGGGTTGTCTCCTGATTACGGACCTTGACCACACAACTCATACCTGCCCTCATTTTAAAACCCGGATTCTGATATACCAATCGTACTTTAATAGAACCCGTTTGTGGATCCACTGCACGATCGATGACCGAAATCTTTCCACTAATGGGAAACACTGTATTGTCGGGCATAATGAGCGTGAACAGCGAGTCTGTCTGAAGCTCTTTATCTGATTGCAGTTTTTCAAAATAAGGCAGTTGTTTTTCGTTCACCAAAAAATCTACAGCCATCGGATCATCAGTGGATATCGTATTGAGGATGGTGGTACCGGGATTCAGAAAATCGCCAAGCTTTACCTGGCTTAAACCGATAGTACCATCAAACGGCGCGGTAATGGTAGCATATACCAGATTTGCCTTAGCCGTTTTCAACGCTTCTTCGGCTGCGTGCACCTGACTCTTGGCATTGTCTAAAGCTATGATGGCATGATCATATAACTGCCGGGCCACGGCATTGTTGTCATTCAGGTAGGTGTAACGGTCAGCATCCTGCTTGGCTTGAACCAGATTACCCTGAGCCACTTTGAGATTTGCATCCGCCTGTCTTTCATTGGCCTCATAGATGCGCTTGTCCAGCTCATACAATATTTGGCCCTTACGCACATGCGTGCCTTCTTTAAAATTAATGCCGGTCACATAACCCTGAACCTGTGCCAGCAGGTTTACCTGACTGAGCGCAACCGTTGTAGCCGGAAAGCGATCGAAATAAACCACGGGTTGTGAGCGAACGGCCAATAAATTAACGGGAACCGGGGGTTGCGGGGGCGTGGTCTTTGTGTCGCAGCCAATAAATACCTGCGCTATTGCCAAACCGATGATCCAAGCAGATCTTTGCATATTGTATAAAAATTAAATGCTGATTAATGTATATTTCCTAAAGCTTTTTCAAGGTCTATTTTACTGCTTAATACCTGAAACAGGGCGTTGATCTCTCCTATCTCCGCCGAAACCAGATTAGATTCAGCGACGATCATATTGAGATAGGCTACCACCCCTTGTTTGTATTGCAACGATACAATGCGGTAAACATTCTTGGCCTTGATCTTATTTTCCTTCATCATTTGCCAGTTGTACACATTGCTTTTATAGTTGCCGAGCGCCGCAGTGTATTCCGCATATATCTCACTTTCCAGCGACTGTTTACTCCAACTAAGGGTTTGTTCCTGCAGCTTGGATTTTCTTACGTTCTCCACTCTTGAAAAACCGGTGAACAGCGGAATATTGAGCGAAAGCCCATAATAAGAATACGGATAGGCTGTATTGAACAGGCTGCTAAATTCGTTGTTACCATATGCATCGTAATAGTCATAGAAGACGGACAGATTGGGCAAGAAAGCCAGATCATAATACTTGGTCAATTCATGCTGTATCTTCATATTGGTTTGTAATTGTGCGTATTCTATGCGCTTATCATATTGCAATATTTGCGCAGTATCAATTCCTATTTCGCTGTCCATTCTGGCTGTATCAAATACCACATTGAATTGTTGTGCCGGAGGACAACCCATGATCTGTTTCAGCACGGCATATTGCGGGATGACATTTTCAATTTGCTGCACCAATTGAGCCTTTGAATTATTCAATGATATGATCGCCTCGTCATAGTCCGATTCATCAACAATGCCTCCGATAAATTGGTGATAGGTATCCTTTACATTGCGCTCCAACCGCGCTGTGTCTTCTCTGAGCACATCGATCTGTTGCAGCGTTTGCAGCAGATTATAATAGGATTTACTGACCATTGACACTAAAAATATCCGTGTGCTGTCGGCTACTTGCTTAGCTTGATCTAAATACGGCTTAGCAGTTTTGGCTGCATAAAAAAGTTGCGGATTGAATAGATTTTCAGAAACCGACAATATAGGTGCAGCAGTATTATAAACACCGGCATGAACCGGTAAACTACCGGCCGAGAAACTTACAGGCAGCGTATTGTAATGCAACAGCGATCCTGATGCCGTAGCCTGGGGCAGCCATCCTGCCAAACTGATCTTATTGGTCAGTTTTGTGATAGCTATATTGAGTTGAGCCTCATTAATAGCAGGCTGATGCTGCATGGCAAAGTCTATACACTGTTCCAGTGTATAAGAAGGTGTAGTATCGGCGCCATTAGTGGCTAGCGAAATTCCGGGTTTTGCCAACAACAGCAGCAGAGCCAACCAACCGAATTGCAGCAACCGGAACTCGCTATTTTTTTTCTTCAAGATCTTAGAAATCATGTATTAAATGCAGGAACA
>Ga0164296_1005010_pt1 | contig 11812 bp, 9 predicted proteins | sample GEODES057metaG_FD_113533 | JGI IMG/M metagenome (GOLD analysis project Ga0164296, IMG submission 113533) | Dystrophic lake water microbial communities from Trout Bog Lake, Wisconsin, USA - GEODES057 metaG | ecosystem: Environmental > Aquatic > Freshwater > Lake | place: USA: Trout Bog Lake...
CATGGTTTTGAGACGTCATGTCGGGTCATGAATGCGCGCTGACGCGTGTATTATAAGGGGCGGAGGATTGTATGCGCCGGTATCTCTTTCAAGGCGTTGCCCTGCTGACATCTGTGTCCCTGGTGATGCCGTATCCGGGTTTTGCGCAAGCGCCACAGGCGGATCAGGCGCCGCCGGGGCAAATGGCACCGCAGGGTGATCAGACGGCACAGCAGCCTGGCCAAGGCGGCCAATATGCGGGGCAGCAGGCAAGCACGGCGCAAGGCTACAGCCAGGCGCAACTCGATGCCTTGCTGGCGCCGATTGCCTTGTATCCGGATGCGCTGCTGGCACAGGTGCTGATGGCGTCCACCTATCCGCTGCAGGTGATCGAGGCGGCGCGTTGGTTGGATGCGCCCGGCAACAAGGCGCTGACGGGCAACGCCCTAGCGACGGCACTCCAAGCCCAAAGCTGGGACCCGAGCGTGAAGTCGCTGGTGCCGTTCCCGCAGATCATCGCGCAGATGAACAGCAAGCTCGATTGGATGCAGCAACTCGGCTACGCGTTTTCGGTGCAGCAAAACGACGTCATGGACGCGGTCCAGCGGCTGCGCCAGCAAGCACAGGCAGCCGGCCAGTTGCAGACGACCCAACAGCAGAAAGTCATCGTCGAGAAGCAGACGATCGTCATCGAGCCGGCCGATCCCGCCGTGGTCTACGTTCCGACCTACAACCCGACGGTCGTTTATGGCGCCTGGCAGTATCCCGCCTATCCGCCGGTCTACATTCCGCCGCCGCCTGGTTACGTCATTGGGTCGGCGTTGATGACTGGGCTGGCGTTTGCCGCGGGTGTCGCGGTTGTTGGCTCGCTGTGGGGTTGGGCGCGACCGGTGTGGGGCTATGGCGGCGGGTATGGCGGCTATGGTCGCTACGGCGGGTCGATCAATATCAACACGTATAATTACAACAATATCAACGTGAACCGGCCGCCGATTAATAACGGCACCTGGCGGCCGCCGCCGGGTGGGCCGGGCGGGGGCGGTTGGCGTCCGCCGGGCGGTGGCCCGGTCGGCGCGCCGACGCGGCCGGTAACGATGCCCGCAGGAATGGGGCCTGGCGGGATGGGGCCTCGGCCGTCGGTTCAGGTGCCGGGCAGTCTGGTCAATGGCAACCGCCCCAGCAGCGGATGGAACGGCGGCGCCAATCGCCCCGGCGCGAATGGTGGGGGGCTGCCCCCCGGCGGTGGCGCAGGCGAGTTCAATCGTCCAGGCGCAAATGGTGGAGGCCTGCCGCCCGGTGGCCAAAGCGGGTTCAATCGCCCCGGCGCGAATGGTGGAGGCCTGCCGCCCAGCGGTGGCCAAAGCGGTTTCAATCGCCCAGGCGCGAATGGTGGAGGTCTTCCCCCCGGCGGCGGCCAGAGCGGGCTCAACCGCCCAGGCGGCGGTGGTGGCGGGACGCCTCCCGGCGGTAACCCAGGCGGGTTCAATCGCCCAGGCGGCGGCGGCGGCGGGATGCCGCCCGGCGGTAACCCAGGCGGGTTCAACCGTCCAGGCGGTGGCGGTGGCGGAAGGCCACCCGGCGGCAGCCCCGGCGGCAGCGCTTTCGGTGGCGTAAATCAAGGCGCGCACGCCAACCAATTCGGTAATCGCGGCGCGGAAAGCCGCAGCATGCCTGCGCAACGCCCGGCGGCGGCGCCACAACGTCCCTCCGGCGGCGGCGGCGGCGGCGGCGGCGGCGGCGAACGCTTCCGGCGCCCATAACAGAAAGGTTCAGTCATATGGCACGCTCCTTTCCCCCCCTTCGCGGTCTGATCCTGGCGTTCGCTGCCTTGGCGGCGCTCGCCACACCCGTGATGGCGGCAGCACTGCCGCAGCCTGTCTTCCCGAGCGCCGACGCGGCCGTTGCGGCCCTGACCGACGCCGTGCGCGCGGGCGATACGATGTTGATCGAGACGATCCTGGGCCCCGGCAGCAAACCGCTTGTGGAATCCGGTGATCAATACGCGGACGCGACGGCGCGCGAGCAATTCATCGCCGCCTTCGACGCGCAGCACAGCCTGAAGGAAGACCAGCCTGGAAGCGCATCGCTGAGTGTCGGCCCGGACGGTTGGACAATGCCGATCCCGCTGCTCCGCGCGGGTGAGCAGTGGCACTTCGATTCCCGCACCGGGGCGCAGCAGATCCTCGACCGGCGGATCGGCCAGAATGAGATTATCGCCATCGCCACGCTGCTGGACTACGTCAAAGGCCAGCAAGACTATCTGGAATACAGCAAGACCGCCTCGCCACCCGGCGCCTATGCGCAGTATTTGATTAGCGCGCCGCGCCAGCACGATGGCCTGTATTGGCCGGTCGCACCCGGCGAACCGCCAAGCCCCATGGCGGCCCTGGTCGCTACGGCTGTCGCCGAAGGCTACCCGGTCGAAACCAGCCGCTACAAAGCGATGCCGTATCACGGCTACTACTTTCGCATCCTCAAGCGGCAAGGATCGGACGCGAACGGCGGCGCGATGGACTACATGGATCATGGCGCATTGCGAAAAGGCTTCGCCGCCGTCGCTTGGCCCGCATCCTACGGCGTATCCGGTGTCATGACGTTCATGGTGAACCAGGACGGCATCGTGTTTCAAAAAGACATGGGCTCTCACACCGCCATCACCGTCGCGCGCATGACGGCCTTCAATCCGGATATTTCCTGGGCGCACGTGCAAATCACGGGAGACTGATCCACCGCGGCGCGCTATCCTACCGTCCATCTCCACCCCGGTCGCTCGGCGTGTGGACGGCATGAAAACTTAACACAAGAAACCATCGCTTTCGGCTAGCCGAGCGGTGGGTGGCGCGGCTATTGGCCGCTTTGATCGACGCGAGAGGGATTGTTCATGAGATCTGCGAAATTCGCGCCGCTGGCAGCCGCCGTGGCGCTCTTTGCCGGGCAGGCGCTGGCGCAACCGGCACCCGCAGCCCCCACCCAGTCCGGTAGCGCGCCGTCCTCCCCCGCCGCTGCCAAACCGGCGCAGCCTCCGATCGAGGCCAAGGCGATCAACGTCCTGACCGCGGCCTGCCACGCGCTCGAAGGTGCTAAGGCGATGTCGTTCACCGCCGTCAGCACTTATGAAAAAGCCGCCCGCAATGGCCAGCCGCTGTTCTATGCGGTCAAAAGCTTCGTCACGATGCAGCGGCCGGATAAACTGCGCGTGATCACTGTTGGCGACGGCGTTCCGGACGAGTTCTACTATGACGGCAAGATGATGGCGGTCTACATCCCGTCCCAGAACCTCGCCGCCGTGGCCGAGGCGCCGCCGACGATCGACAAGCTTGTCGATATGGCATGGGAAAAGGCGGCGATTTACTTCCCCTTCGCCGACTTCCTCCTGTCCAAGCCCTGCGATCTGTTTGAAAAAGACGGGCTGGATTCCGCCTTCTATGTCGGCCAATCCCACATCGTCGCCAATACGACGACGGATATCGTCGCACTCGAAGGCCGTGAGGTGATGGCCGAGATGTGGTTCGGGGCGTCCGACCATCTGCCGCGCCAGGTGCGCGTGGTCTACAAGCACGAACCGGCGCACGCGCTTTACCAGACCGATTATTCGGACTGGAAGCTGAAGGCCGCCGCCGAACCGGGCGCGTTCAAATCCGCCAAGGTGGATAAGGCACCGAAGATCGAATTCAAAGCGCCGGCAGCGGGCCAAACCCCGCCAGCCCCGGCAGCGAAATAACGGAGGACTGTCGCATGAAAGCCCTTTTGGCAACGACAGCGTTGGCGATGGCCCTGGTTTCGGCGTCAGGCTCTGCAAACGCATGGGTTCATGGTTATAGCGGCGGTGGCTTCTCCCGCGGCGGGGAAGGGGGCGGCTGGTCGCATTCCTCCTCCTTCAATGGCTCAACCTATTCCCATTCCAGCGATGCGGGTGGGTTTGAGCATAGCACGCAGGTCGGCCCGAACGGCGTCGCGCATGAAAGCGATGCGGGCGGCTACTGGCATGGGTCGGCGGCGAATTCATCCGGCGCCGTCCACGCCAGCGATTACGGCGGCTACTACCATGCCAGCGGGGAAACCAATGGCGGCGCCACGTCGTTTCATACCGGACCGAACGGCACCACCACGGGGTCTTATGGCAATTATTACCACCAGCCGACGACGGTGAATAATTATGGTGGCAACTGCTACAACTGCGGCGGTGGCGGTTGGGGCTGGGGTGCCGGCGCGGCTGTCGCGACCGGTGCGGCAGTCGGCCTAGCAACGGGTGCGGTCGTCGGCAGCGCGGTTGCCGCCGCTGCTAGCGCCCCCGTCGCCGTTGCCGTGCCGGTTCCGGTCGCAGCGCCGGCCCCTTATACCTACGCCTACTTACCATCCGGCTGCGCTTGGGTGCCCAGCTATCAGCGTTATCAATGCACGAGCGGCGCATGGCTGTCCGCTGCATACGGTGCGAACGGTCTCTACTACTACACCGTTCCCGCACCGTGACACCTTGTCTAGACACCTGAGTAAGGAAAAGAGGATATACCGATGAAGATCAATCTGCGCGGCTTAGGCGTCGCCACCTCGGCGCTGACCATGCTGGCCCTTGCTGGCTGTGTGTCTCAGAGCGAATACGACGCTGTGAAGCAACAGAATGCCCAGTTGCAGCAGCAACTGGCAGCCAGCAACCAGGAACTGGCGGCGGCGAAGGCGCAGGCGAACCGCCTGACGAACGCCATTAAGTACACGGTCAACAGCGACCTGCTGTTCCCGCCCGGTGGCTATAAAATGAGCGCTGCCGGCAAGCAGGTTATTGCGCGCCTGGCGAAGAAGCTGGTTCCGGGCATGCAGAGCAAGCTGGTCGTGAACGGCTACACGGATAACGCCCCGGTCGGCGAAAAGCTGATCAAGGAAGGCATCACCTCCAACGAAATCCTGTCGCAGAAGCGCGCGGAAGACGTGATGGCGTTCCTGATCTCTCAGGGTGTGAAGCCGGATATGGTGTCCGCGAAGGGCTGGGGTGACGCAAACCCGGTTGCCGCGAACGATTCCGCGAAGGGCCGTGGCCAGAACCGCCGCGTGGAAATCACCACGGCGCAGTAAGCCGCGGATTTATCCGCTGGTATAGGCTGTCGAACGATCCGCCGGTTGGCGCCTGAACAAGGCGCACGCCGGCGGGTTTTTCTTATTCGGCGGCAAGCGACAGGCGGCAAACTGCAGGGGGCAAACTGCAGGGCGGCAATCGGCTGCGCGGCAAGCACCTTGGTTGCAAACATCCCAGCCGCAATCGTTTGGGGCCGAGACCGGCCCAGCGATCAGGCCGCGCACCGACGCGGCAAGCTGTGGATAGCTTTCATCCACAGCGCCTCTTATACACCTTGTGACAAACGTCGGACTGCGCCATGACACGATGGTGTATGGAGACTCGTTTCATGCTTCACACGCGCAGAGACCCGCTAGCGACGCTGCAGGAGATAGTCGGCCGCTCATGAGAACAATCTTAATCGCCGTCATCACGCTCGCTTGTACTTTCGGTTCAGCCTTCGCCGGCGAGTTCCTTAGCCGCAAACTACCGGACGAGACGCTGTCGAACGACAGCAAGGACGCGGTGAAACTGGTCATGGGCCTGATTGCCACCATGTCGGCCTTGCTGCTTAGCCTGCTGCTTGCCTCGGCGCAGACCACGTACAATGCACAAAATGCCAATGTGGAAGGGCTGGCGGCGGCCGTGCTGCAGATGGATCGGATGCTGGAACTCTATGGTCCCGCGGCAGAGCCTCTCCGCAAGGAAGTGCATGAAATCACCGACTCCACCCGCAGCGTCATCTGGGAAGCCGACGGCGTGCATTCCGACCGCCTGAACCCGATCGGATTGCAACACCGGATCAACAACCTTCTCGTCAGTGTTCTGTCTCTACCGACCGATACGAACCTCCATCGATTCGCGCAGGCGCAGTTTATCCGCGCGGCAAGCGAAGCCTCTACCATTCGCATCAACATGTTCGAGCAAAGCCGATCACGATTACCCTTGCCCTTTCTGGTCGTGGTTATCGCGTGGTTGTCATTTTTGTTCATGGGGTTCGGCCTGCTGTCGCCGTTTCATCGCCTGGTGCGCTTCACCTTCTTGGTCGGCGCTGTATCGGTTTCGGCTGCAATTTTTATGATCATCGAACTCAGTTCGCCCTACAGTGGATTGATCCAACTCTCCGACGCGCCGATCGTGGCGGTGCTGGAGTTTTTTCGCACGGGCGTGCGTTAAACCGGCGCCATCGGCAGCATATCTGTTCCGATCGTAAACATCCGCTGGTATACCCCGACGCCGCTCTTGGGGTATTGGTTCGCCGCTGCATCCGATTGTTGCGGCGGAAAAGGACTTCGCCCATAGCCCACAAATATGGCTCGCGACCGCTGGCCGTGCCATACATGCCGCTTAGCAGCCGAGACAAACCATTGTGGGCACCATGACTCTTTTTCGCACCGCGCTACGGCGTCGCCTTCCCGCCCTGGTATTTGTCCTGCTGCTCTGCTTCGCCGCGATGCCAAATGCCAGGGCGGCGGACGAGAACCCGCTGGACGTTCCGGATCTCTCGAGCCCTCGTGCGGCGATGGCCGGTTTCCTCGCCCTGACGGATTCGATGTATACCCAGGCTGCGGTCCTGCTGAACGACTACTTCGTATCCAACGCTCTGTATCTCAACCCCGAGCATCGGCAGTTGATGCAGATAGCGCAGCAGGGGGCGGTGAAGGCAACGCGTATTCTGGACCTCTCCAGCCTGCCGCCGATCCTGAAATCGACCCTCGCGGTCGAGCGGGTCGAGCAGTTCCGCGAAATCCTCGATCGCATTCCGGTGCCGCCGCTTGACCAGATACCGGATGCCGCCGAGATGGCGAGCCATTCGGCAACCCGTTGGCGCCTGCCCGGAACTGACATCACGTTTGTGCGGGTCGAGACCGGCCCACGCACCGGCGAGTATGTCCTGTCGGCCGAAACGGTTGAACAACTCCCTGATTTCTATCAGCGCGTGAAAGACTTGCCCTATAAGCCGGGGACAGGGCGCGATTTGGCAGCGGCGTTTCAAAAAATAGCGCCGCGAACCAATGCCACGCTCTACGAACGCTTTTCGGCATCGATGGTCGGCTTAGGCTATATTTTTCCGATGCGCTGGATGCTGACGTGGCCAGACTGGACGCGTATCCGCTTGGGCGGCGCCGTCGGATGGCAATGGACCGGTCTGGCAATCGGCGCCACGCTGATCGTGCTGCTGCTTCAGGTGTGTCGGTGGATCTCGCTCCGCCTCAGGCGGATGAAAAGTGAGTCCAATCGGGTTCATTGGGATATGCTGCCGATCCCGATCGGCCTTTTGATCAGTGCCGGTTTGTTGAGTCCCACTGTGTGCACGCTGCTCCATCTCGGTGGCACGCCGATGATCGTCATCGCAACAATCGAGACCCTGACGATCTACATCGGTTCGGCGTGGCTCGCCCTGATCGGATGCACCATTATCGCCGAACTCATCGTCGGCGTCGAACACGCGACGATCCGCAGCCTCGACGGGCAACTGATCCGGTTGGGAAGCCGGCTGGTTGGGGCGGTGATCGCCGTGGCCTGTCTGATCAAGGGGGCCGACGACCTTGGTTTCCCCATCTACTCGGTCATTGCCGGGCTTGGCATCGGCGGCCTCGCCGTGGCCCTTGGCGCAAAAGACAGTATCGCCAATCTCCTCGGCTCGATGCTGATCATGTTCGAAAAGCCGTTCCGGGTCGGGCATCACATCCGTGTCGGCGCCTACGAAGGCACGGTGGAGGATGTCGGCTTTCGCAGCACGCGTATTCGCACGCCGGATAATTCGCTGATTTCGGTGCCGAATGATGCGGTGATCAATGCCACGGTGGATAATCTGTCGATGCGCACGAAGCGGCGCCAACACCTGAACATCGGCGTCGGCTACAACACGCCCCGTGCGACACTGGAAGCCTTCATCGCCGGGATCATCGGGCTGATCGAGGCACATGATCTGACCGAGAAGGGCACCGAATTGGTGTCGATGCACAATCTGGGCGATAGCAGCCTGGATATTCTGGTACTGTTCCAACTCATCGTCGAAGACGACCGCACCGAACTCAGCGGTCGCCACGAAATCCTGATGAAGATTTTGGCCCTGGCTGAAGAGATGGGCATATCGGTGCAAGGCAGCAAGGGACGGTCGCCCTGACGAGACGACGATTTCACGCGCGCCGTCGCTGCGACGATTTCACGCGCGCCGTCGCTGCGACGGTTTCACAAACTCCGCGGCTGCGGCGCTGGCTGTTTTCGCGCCGCCGCGTCCCACATCAGGCGCGGATCGAATGTTTCGGCTGCAAACATCGTCAGGATCACCACGGCGCAAAACGCGACCGCGCCGATGCCGGGCTCGATCGTTACCACCGCGCCGAAGCGGACCAGCGCACCCAGCAACGATTCCATGAAAATATCGATCATCGACCAGCGCCCGATGGCGTGAATGATGAAGAAAATCTTCGTGCGATCCCGCAGCCATTGGCCGGACCCCATCTGCACCGAGATCAGCATGAAGGCCAATCCCAGCATCTTCAGCATCGGCACGGCGATACTGGCGAAGAACACCAGCGCGGCCAGCGGATACATGCGCGCCTGCAAGAGTTCCTCGACGCCGCCCAGGATGGTGCTCGGTTGGCCCGAACCAAGCTGTACCACGGTCAGCACCGGGTAGTAATTCGCCGGCACATACAGCACGACGGAGGCGATCAGCAGGGCCCAGGTACGGTTGACGCTATCGGGCTTGCGTTCATGCAAGGCCGACCCGCAGCGCGGACAGTGCGGGTGCTCATGTGCCGGCACGCAGACCAAGGCGCAGAGTTCGCATGCCAGCAGATGTTGTCGGCCCATCTGGCTGACGGCCAGGGGCGTCACCGGCGGATTCTCTCTTAGGCCGATGCGGTTCCAGACTTCCTCCCGATCCAGGGAGATATCCAGCCAGATCATCACGCAGGTCAGCGCCAGAAGGGCGTAAACACCAGGGTCGAGCGTGATATGCACCAGATCGCCCAGTTTGACGTAGGCGACGAAGATGCCGAACACAAAAACCTCGATCATCGACCAGGGGCGCAGTTTTTCGGTCATCGCGAAGACCCGCACCAGGTGCGTGGCCGGCGTCGCGGTTCGCCGCAGGTTCAGCAGTACATAGGCAATCCCGCCCAACCGCAGAGCGGGGGCAATCAGCGTCACGAACGTTACCACCAGGCCGAGTTCCGCCATATCGCGGCGCGCCAACTCCGCCGGCCCCGACAGCAAGCCCGCACTATGGCTAATCCCGGAGGTCGAGACGCTCATCATCGCTGTCGAACTCATGACCACCAGCAACACCAGCGCAGCAATGGCCAGTGCCATGCTTTGATCGAAGCCGGAGATCGGCACGCGATGCAGGATCGTGGCGCAGCGGACGCAGCGTGCGGTCGTCCCGCGCGACAAAGCCGGCACCGCCTGCAACAGGCCGCAGCCTTTGCATTCATGCACGGTCTCTGGCCTGGTCGCGGCCACTGCGCGTCTCACGGTGATATGCTCACGGTGATCTGCTCAAAGCGCCTTGCCGCGCGGCGGTGGCATCGCAGCCGGCGCGCCGCCGGCGGCAATCATCCCGGCCACGACGTCGGCAACCTGCCCGACGGCGACGCTGAGTGCCGCGACCTGTGCCGTCATGTCAGAGCCGGCGGGCGGCACGGTGAAGCGCAAATCGCGCAGCACGGGTGCGTCGGTTTTCTTGCCGAACACAACAGCGGCCTGCGCCTGCACGACCACCAGCCCCGACGCATTCGCATCCAACCGGCGGATATTGATCGACACGGTGGCGTCCGGCTTGGCGTTGACCGCCCCGCTTTCGCTGATCACCACGCTGCGCGGCAGGCGTTGGCCCAACTCGGTCGTTAGCACCCGGCCCAGCATTGCCGATGGCGGTTCGCCCCACCATTGGTTCTGCATCACCTCAAGGTGGTAATTATCCGAGGATTTAACGATCTGGGTCCGCTCCAGATACCGCTCCAGCCCTATCTGCTCCAGCAGCACCACCGGCGGTGATGCCGGGTATTCCTGTCCGTCGACCGGTGCGATCGTGTAGAGAACCGGGTTGGGAGACATCGAGCAGGCGGCCAGGATCGCCGTTGCCGCCGCCATCGACGCAATGCGCCGGATCAGCCGCTGGATCTTCATCACTCCGCTCCTTCGCCAGGCCGTCCCTTGATCAACGCCTCGGGGTGACGGGCCAGCAGATCCGTCAAGGAGCGGATCGACCGCACGGCATCCGTCAATTGTGCCATCAGACGCTCCACATCGCGGTGGAACTTGGTATCGTCGCCGTAGCCGTTGGTCATCGCAACCGCCAGGCTGTTGAACGAATTCAGCGTCTTTTCCAGGCTGGCGGTGATCTGAGGCAACCGTTGCGTCGATGTATTCGTATCGCGGTCCAGATCGCTTATGAAGGTTTTGGCCCGCGCCAGCGTTTCCGCCATATCGTTCATCGCCTGCTTGAACTGTTGGCCGTTCGCCGTTTTGTCGGCGGCCGATAGCAGGGCATTCAGGTTGTCGCCGATCTGCTTGAACGGGATCTGGTTGATGTTCTTCAACAGATCGCCGGCCGAACTCGTCAGGGATGAAAAATCGGTGTTGTTGGTCGAGGGGATAATGAAACGGCCACCCTCGGCGATGGCATGTGCGGGTTGGGCATTGGGGCTCTTCTGCAGGACGATCATTTCTTGGCCGGTCAGCAGATTCGCACTGGCCAACCCCGCCCGCCAACCGGCTTGCGCCATCAGTTCCACGCCTTCTTGCGGGGTTGCCGCGCCGCGCTTGCCGATGCCGACGATCCGTTCCGGATCGACCTCGAACTGAACCTGGGCAACTAAGGTGTCGATTGTTCCGTCATAGGTCAGGTGCACCCGCGTCACGCTGCCGACGGTCATCCCCAGCAGGGTGACGTCCGATCCAGGTGCAAGACCGCGCACGGATTCATTGAAATACGCCGTCAGCGGGATTTTGCGGGAGTAGGAGGCTTCGTCGGCGAGCCGCCGGCTATCATACAGCGTGAAGACTTGATCCTCGCGCGCCGTCACGGAATCGGTCACGTCCTGCGGCAAATCGAACGCAATGCCGCCCAGCACCAGGGCCTTGAGCGACTCCATCTGCACCGAGACGCCGGAACTGCCGAAATTCACCGACACGCCGGAGGCATTCCAGAAGCGTGTTTTGTCGTGCACGAATTTGTCATAGGGCGCGCGCACGAAGGCGCGGATCGACACGCTGTCGGCGTTATCATCGATATCCCAGCCCAGAACACTGCCGACTTCGATATCGCGGAAGAACACCGGAGAGCCCAACGAGATCGAACCGAGACGACTGCCTTTAAGATTGAAGGTGTGGCCTGGAATATTCGCCACCAGAATAGGCGGGTCTTCATGCCCGGCAAACTGCGTCTGCGGCTCCCCCGGTCCTGGCAGCATGGAGACGTAACTGCCGGACACCAAGGTATCGAGGCCGGAGATGTTGCCGGCGAAAAGCCGCGGCTTCTCCACCCAGAAGATCGTGCCCTCTTTCAGCAGCGGTTCGGCATCACGTGTCGTGGCGATGTGGATGAGGACGTGTGACTGATCGGGGCTGAGTTCCAACCGTTGTACGGTGCCAAAAACGATTTCACGGAACTTGAGCTGCGATTGGCCGGCTTGCAGGCCGGAGGCGCTGGAGAAAGTGACCGTGATCTCCGGGCCGCGCTTGGAATAAGTCTTCCACGCCAGCCAGCCACCGATCGCCACCGCCAAGAGCGGGATGAACCAGATCAGCGGTATGCGCCGCGAGGGGCGTGTC
>Ga0164296_1005011_pt1 | contig 11811 bp, 13 predicted proteins | sample GEODES057metaG_FD_113533 | JGI IMG/M metagenome (GOLD analysis project Ga0164296, IMG submission 113533) | Dystrophic lake water microbial communities from Trout Bog Lake, Wisconsin, USA - GEODES057 metaG | ecosystem: Environmental > Aquatic > Freshwater > Lake | place: USA: Trout Bog Lake...
CGCCGCTCGATGCCAGTTGCAGCGGCCCGGCCGGGCCTGGCCTGAAAGGGTCGGACCGGACCGTCGAGCGGCGCGTTGGCGGCGTCGATCAACCGTTGCTCGCGCAAGAAATCCAGTACGCCCTTCCAGTCGCCGTCGCCGAAGGTGTGGACGACGACCCGGTCGTCCTGCAGCAGCAGCGAGACAGAGCGATCCTCAGCACTATGGCCTGGGGCGGGAATATTGGCGCGCCGCCCGCCGTCATAGAGCTCCCCGCCCAGCGCCTGTACGATCGATCTCAAGCTCATGGCCCGGCTCCCTAAGGTTCACCCTCACCCGCCCCTTTCTCCAAACTCCAAGGGGGCGTTGCGGGGTCTCCCCGCTGGAGGGGATCGGCGAGGACGCCGCCGGCGGCCTGGTCTCAGGGGGAGGGCGCTCCCCCCTTCATCCGCCCAATTCCGGAGCATTATGCGCCAAAGTTCACTTTTTGGCCCACCTAAATTCGATAGCTACGCTTTGCCGAGGGACTCTTCGTCCGATTCAAGCTAGCCGTTTGCCCGTGGAGGACGCGGGTTGGCGGGATCGAAGGACGTGATGGACGTGGCCGAGGCTGATCGGAGCGACGAAGCCTGGATCCGGACCGCGAACAGCGACCAGTCGGTGCGCATTCGCAGCCTGACCATGATCCTGCAGCGCGGCGCGACCCTGACCGATGTGCGCCTGATCGAACAGGACGATGAGACCTGGAGCATCTGGTTTCGGCTGTCGGACCGCGCCGGCGAGTTCCGCCTGAACCTGGCCAAATCCGACGAGGCGAAAACCTATCGCGACGTGGCCCTGGCGTTCGCCACCATCCGAGAGGACTTCGGCTACATCGGCCCGATCACCTGCCTCACGGAACGCTACCGCAGCGGCCCGGCGCGCAAGACCGACTAGGACCGCGCGAAAGCGATCAGCGGCCCAAGATCGAATCCGTCGGCTGCCTTGAGCGCGGCGATATAGGCCGCCCGGGTCTGGCCGGGATGAACCAGGTCCACCTGTCCCCAGCTAAACGGCTGGGCGCCGAGCCGCTCCGCCAGCAAGTCGGCCGACAGACGCGCATGTCGCCCATTGCCGTTCGGAAAGACGTGGATCGAGACCAGCCGATGGTGAAAGTCGATCGCGATCTCATCGGTCGGCCGCGCGCCTGCGGCGACCTGGGCGGCGACGTCGCCGGTCAGCTGGTGCAGATGCTCGCGGACCTTCCACCAGTCGGCGATGCCGATGTTCTTCTCGGACTCGCGCGGCTTGCCCGCCCAACGCCACACATCGCCGAACATACGCCGATGCAGGGTGAACAGGCTGGCCGGATCGAGCACGTCGAAACGGCCCCGGCGCGCCCAGCGCAGGCCAGCGGCGATGTTGGCGCGCTCCGCCCGGTTGAGGTCGTCACGGCTGACGATCCAGGTGGGGATCAAGCCGATCCGTTCCTCCGGCGTCAGGTTGGTGGGCGTCATCGCCGCCGTGCAGGTCCTCGTCGCTCAAGACCGCACGGCCCAGACTTCGCGCGGATCGAGTTCGGTCTCGATGAACCGCCGCAGGCGGTCATCCTCCTCGGGGTCATCGACGGCCTGGTCTTCGAGCGCCATGGAATGGCTGATGGCGCCGAGTTCCCGGCGCGCAACCGCCCGGGCGGCGGTCTCATAGGTCTGCTCAAGGGGTTGGCGCGGCACGAAGGCATAGACCAGCTCGCACCCCAGCGCTTCGGCCAGCCGCCTTAGGCTGGCCAGCTGGATGGTGCCCTGCTGCTCGGATCGTTCCAGCTTCTGGATGGTCGGCTGGGTTACCCCCATCCGCACCCCCAGTTGGCCGGCGGTCATGCCAAAGGCGTCGCGGATCGCCCTCGCCCACCCGCGGGGCGGGCGGTTCTGGGTCAGCGCCCGATAGGGCGAAAGCGCCCGGTCAAGCGCGCGGCGGGCCTCGGCGGCGGATTTGCGGCGGTTCATGACATAGCCTGTGGGCTGTGTTTTTCGAATCGATAAACACCCTATAGGCCATATATTGACGCATCGTCTATAGCTCATAGGCCATACCGAGAGCGCTCGATGGGTCGCGATCATCGTTTGCGTACCGAGATCATGACACGTTCGACGAAGACCCCGACGCTATCGGCCGCCTGTTTGATCGCCTCGATATAGTCGCGTTTGATCCGGTCAGCGGCGATGCCGGTCGGCGTCGACAGCGAGATCACCCCGTCAGTGATTCCATGGAATCCGACCCGGTTGAACCAGCTGCCATGGGCGCCGTCGCGGATCAGCCGGCGCAGCGCGGCGTTGATCTCCGGCCAAGGCGCCTCCTCGACGCCGGGGGCGAACATCAGCGGCGGCAGGTCAGGCTCTGCAGACGGCGCGGCGGTCTCCGGCGGCGGAAGATCGCCCTTGTTGCGGAGGATCCGCGCCAGGTTCAGGCGCAGGTCGGCGGCCCCGCGTTCCTGGGTCGCCAGCTTGCCGAAATAGCCGCAGGCGCTGCGGACCTCGGGGTCTTCGAGCGCGATGGCCAGCATCGTGACGATGCGGATCCCGTGCTTGCGCCAGCCCCAGATCGCGGTCTGGTCGTTGTTGCGCTCGGGTTGTGGCATGAATTCCGCGGCGGCCGCCGCCACCCGGGCGGCGTCTTCAGGCGTGGCGCTGGCCGGGTTGGCGAGCACGGCGTCCCGGACCAGCGGCGCAAGGCGAGGACAGACTTGGATGGCGGTCCGAAGCTCCTGGCGCACCATTTCCGCGTACACCGAGGCGTCCGGTTTCGCACCGCCCAAGCCGCTGGCTCCCCCCGGAGAGCCAATGGCGCGGTCCTGTCCGGTGCGCTGGCGTTCGGTCGAGGATTCGGCAATCTCGCCACTCTCGGGCCTCGGAGAGGACCGCTCCTGCGTATGGCTTCGCGGCGTAGCCGCGTCCTTCCCTCGTACAGAAGACTTATAGTTCTCATGGGACTGTTCTAGGCGCCGGGATTCCGGCGCCCGGGCGCTATATTTTGTCGGGAAGGCTACCGTCTCAGAATAGGCGGCCCGGCGGGCAGCGACACCCTCGCGGATCGCGCCATCGACCGCCTCCAGCTCCTCGAGCCGCGCCATCAGCGGGCGAAGGTCATAGGCCTCCACCCCCGCCGGCCGGTTGGCCCGGGTGTAGTCGCGCACCAGGAAGCCGGCGGCCTCCAGTGCCTTGCGGTTGGCGCGGGCCTGGCTCTCGCTGCAGCCGAGATAGTCGGCCACCAGGCCGGTCGAGGGCCAGACGCAGGCGATGTCCTGCTCCAGGCGGTCCTGGTTGAGATGCTCGACATAGAGCAGCAGCGTCATGCGCTGCGGGATGCTGAGCGAGGGCGTGCCCTTGAGCACGGCCCCCGCCACGCGGGCGATGGTTTCGCCCGGCGACCAGCGCCAGCGTTCGGCCAAGGAGCAGACTTCCGAGAAGTTCTCCGCGCGCTTGGCGAATCCTGGCCGCCAATCATCCGATTGTGCGGTTTGCATAGATGTCCCTTCGGGTCGGGACGAGCCGGATCACGGGCTGAAATCGCCTGGAGTTGAGACAATAGGTCTCCTGTCCGAGCCTTGACGGAGTGTGAAACCCCGCCTATTTTGGTTCAGATAGAACGCCGCCTTCGACAACGGCTCTGCGATTTCCGAAAGCCTCCAGCGCCAACTGGGGGCTTTCGCCGTTTTAGGGTCTCGTCTTAGGTCACGGTTCAAATCCTGGTGGCTGGGGCTCGGCCACGGCCGGGCGGTCACGCCAAGGCCAAGCCTGGGCGGTCTGTCACGGGCCTTAAGGCCCGGAAGGGTGGATCAGGGGGAGGGCATGGTGGTCGTCCTTCCATAAGGACGAGGCCCGCGCCGGCGTGTGCTGCTCGATGACCGCAAGGCAGCGTTTGGGGTCTTGACGCCAAAAACGAAACGCCTAGCCTGTCCCCATCAAACGCCGCTGCCACGCGACTTGATCGAATTTCACGAGAGCCCTCGATTGCAGTCGGGGGCTTTCGCCGTTTTAGGCCTCATCCAGCTAGGTCATTGGGTCTCTCCAAGGCGCGCCGCGCCGCGCGCTGCACGCGCGGTTCGGCAGCAGGGAGGTTGGGATGAGTCTGTCCGCGTCCAAAGGGCGCGCCATGCGCCAAAACCGGGCAAACAGCCCCTCCGGGGAGATTCTCTTGTCTTGCCGCGAATCGAGAATCGAGGGCTGGCGGCGCTGCGGGGGGATCACCGTTTCGCCTCCGGCGCCGGATTAGCTTTGCGCCAGGTCTGGAAGCCCCGGTCAGCCTCGATGAAGGCCGCGAGGATGTGCAGGATCAGGGTCTCCGGCGGGGCCGACTCGCCGGTCGTCGCTGCATAGGCCCGCTGGTAGTCGACCAGATCGAGGGCCGCCTTGCCCTTCAGGCGCAGCCGCACGTCGAGCAGCTTTTCCTCCGTGTCGATCCGCGCGAGCGCGAGGGTGTTGGTCTGGGCCTTGGCCACATCAGTCTCCTTCGGTGTTGGACAGGGCGCGCTGCACGGCGGCGCAGGCGAAGTCGGTGAGCTTGAGCGACAGGGACGCCAGGCGCGCGCGAACCCGGGCGCAGAGCGCTTCGGGCAGGCGCAGGGTCACCCGCGTCTTGGCGCCGCGAACAGCGGCGAACACGATCGGCTCGCCGGCGTCGAGCGCGGCCAGGAGGTCGTCGAAGGCCTGTTCATAGAGCGCCTGGATCGCCCCGCGCGGCGGCGGGCGCTCGGCTGAGCCGCCGGCCAGGGCGACCATCCGTCCATGCGCGCCCTCAGGCAGGACCAGCCCCAACTTGCAACTGTGCGAGATCATAGGCGGGCCTCATGGGTAGGGCGCCAGGATCATGTCCTTGTTGACCAGGACGCGAAGCGGCCAGCCGGCGCGGACCTTGATGGTGGCCTGGCGGTTCAGATCCCGCGCCGTGATCTGCTGGCCGACCTGCTGGGCGCCATTGGAGACGCCGTTGGCGGCGCTGTTGAGCACCAGCTCGCCGGAACTGCGGGCGCTGGCGTCCTGGGCCGAAGCCGCGCCGACGCTGAACACCGTCGAGAGCAGGATGCCGCGCGCCAGCTGCCAGAAGTGACCGTCGACCTGATCCTTCAGCCCCGAAGCGCCGGTCAGGTCCGCGCCGGTCATCGAGCCGATATTGATCGAGCGACCATCGGGCATGATGATCCGGTTCCAGGCGATCAGCGCCCGCTCCTGGCCGTAGGCGATCTGGCTGTCGTACTTGCCGATCAGGCGCGAGCCCTGGGGGATCAGCACCGTGCGCCCGGTGGCGTGGTCGTAGATCGGCTCGGTCACCTGGGCGATGACTTCGCCGGGAAGATCGGAGTTCAACGCCGTCAGCAGGGCGGCCGGGATGACCGTGCCGGCTTTCACTTCCCATGGGCTTTCGGGCGACCGCAGCGGGCTGGCCAGATAGTCCTCCGACCGGGCGGTCGCCAGGAACTGGCGCTTGGCGCCCTGGCCATTGGCCGGCTGGACATCGGGGGCATCGCCGCCGCCGCCGCCGCCCGCCCCTGAGGCTGCGGCCGCCAGATTGACCGGCGCGCCGGTATCGGGCGCGGCGGGGCCGCTCCCCGCCTGCGCCTGGGCAGCGAAGAAGGGATTGGAGGCGCGGGCGGCGTTGGCCTGCTCGCGGGCCTGCTGCACCGCCGGATCCACGGGCCGGGCCGGACCGGTTTGCGCACCAGGGCCGCCGGGAGGGGTGGCCGTGGTCGCCCCGGCCGGCGGCAGGCTCGCCGCCCCAGGCGCTGCTGCCTGGACGGCCGGATCGCCATAGCCCGCGGCGAAGCGGCCGGCGAAGGCCGGCGTCGTCGGCGCGGTATCAGCGGCGTTCTGCGCCGCCGCCTGGCGCGGCGCCGGACGACCCAGCCCGCCAAATCCGATGTAGAACCCGGCGGCCACGAGCGCCGCCAGGCCGCCGGCGCCCAGGATCAGATAGCGCCGGTTCCACCGGGTCACCGGCAGGCGCGGCGCGGCCAGAACGCTCTCTGGCGTAGCCTTGGGGGAGGGGGCGGCGTCGCCGACCGGCCGATCGGGGGGCAGGTAGGTCATGGGCCTACCCCTTCGATCCGGTGCGGCTGATCCGGACCACCTGCTGCGGCTTTTCACCCAGGCGCAGCTCGGCCACGTCAATCAGCCGGTCGACCACATAGTAGCCGTTCAGATAGCGGTAGTTGACCAGCTCGGCCTTGCCGCCCGGCCCCACCAGGAAGAGCGGCGGCGCATCCGTCGCGGCCATGTTCACCGGGAACTGGATGTAGGTCTTCAGGCCGTCGTCGAACACGCGCAGGGGCTGCCAGCGCGGCGACTTCATATGGATCGCCTCGACCTTGTAGTCGAAGTGCAGCTGGTCGATGGCCAGCGACGGGGCCACGACGGTTTGCGCCGCTTGCGCCTGGGCGGCCGCGAGGGCCTGCATCTGCTCCTGCGGATAGTTCCAGCTGATCGCCGAGGTATAGGTCCCGCCATCGTGGCTGACCGCCTCGAGCAGATAGGTGCGCTGGTCCGTCGTCAGCACGACATTGGTTTTGAGGCCGCCGCGGATCGGCTTGATCAGCACCACCACCTGCTGGTTGGCGCCCGCGCCCTGGACGGTTTCGCCGAGCACCCAACGCACCGTGTCGCCGGCGGCCTTGGCGATCAGCTTCTCGCCAGGGCGCAAGAGCACTGTGGTCAGGAAGCGAGGACTGGTCTGCAGGGTGTAAATCCGGCCCGCCTCATAGTCGTAATAAAGGACCGCGTTGATGTAGGCGTCAGGGGTGGCGTAGGCCCGCGCCCCGGCGTTGGCCGCACTGACCGCCGCATAGCCCGGCATGGCCGAGGCCCGACGATAGTGATGATGCACGGGTTTCGGGGTGGGCAGCCCAACCGGGGCGACGGCCGCGGCCGTCGCATGAGGGGCGGGCGGCGCCGGCGGAGCGCTTGGCAATGCGGCCGCGGGAGTTTGGGCGGCGGCGCCTCCGACCACGACCAGGGCGACAAACGCAGGGGCGGCCACCGCGCAAAGGCTTTGCGGCAGGCCCGCCAGAATCTTGGCTGTGCGGCTCATAGCTCACGGCTCCACTGAAAGGCGGTGATGAAGACGCCGAGCGGATTGGCCCTGAGCTCTGCCTCGTTCTTCGGCGGATCGATCTTGGTGGTGAACAGCCCGGTCCAGTTGACCGAACTGGAGCTGACCCCTTGGTCGAAGGTCGTCTCGCGCCACTGCACCTGATAGGTGGCCGGGCTGCGCTGGAGGACCGAAACGATCTCGACGCTTACCGCCTGGCTGCCGGCGTTGGCGAACGGGTCGTGGGTCTTGGCGTAGTCGTTGAGCTGGCCGATCGCCGGGCCGACCACGAACCGGTAGGCCCCGGTCCAGTTGTCCCGGATGACGATCGGGTCGATGCTCTTGGAGCGCGTGCGGGTGACCCAATCGGCGAGGAAATAGCCGATCTCGGCCGAGGAGGGTATGTAGGCGCGGTCCGCCATCTCGATCCGGCCCGGCCGGCCGTATTTGTCGATCGGCACAACATAGGTGGCGATGCGGGTGTTGCTCCCCTGATAGATCAAGCCGCCGACCGCCAGGGCTGCGACGGCCCAACCGGCGAACGCCATCAGCCGCCAGTTGCGGGCCTGGATCACCGGCGCGCCGATGCGCCGGTCCCATTCCTGGCTCGCCCGCTGATAGGGGGTCTCGACCGGCGCCGAGCTGCCGTAGCGGTCGTTGGGACGTCGGAAGGGCTGCATCGATCAGATCCTCTAGGCGCCAGGGCCGGACGGATCCGGCTCGTCGGGCCGGATGGGGTTGGCCGCCATGCCGGGACCGCCGTCCTCAACCTGGGTCGCCGTCGCGGCAGCCGTCTGGGCGGCGGTCGCCAACCCGCCCCGGCGCGCCTCGGCGCGCGCGACGGTGTCGGCGGGCGTGGGGGCCGGCGGCGCCTCCCCGTCTTCCCCGGCTTCTGGCACGGCGGCGCCGAACATTCGGCCGCCCAGCTGGCGCAGGCCGGAGACCGCGGTGGACACAGGCGCGCGGGCGACATCCGCCGCCATCTGGCCGCCGCCGGACGGCGCGGAGGGCGGCGAGGCGCCGCCGCCCGATGGAATGGCCCCGGCGGCGCTGCGCGCGGCGGCGACTTGGGCGCCCCCGCTGGCCCATCCAGATGCGACCGCGCCGCCCAGCGCGCGCATGGCCAGACCCGCCCCGGCGATGCCGGCCGCGACCCCGGCCGCGCCCATCACGGCGCCGCCAGCGTTCAGCTGCGGGCCGCCGGAGATCAGGGCCGCGGCGATCGACGGGATTTTCAGGGCCAGCATGACCATGACCACGGCCGCGAGCAGAAGACCGACGTCCTCGCCGATGCCGGGGTCAGGGGAGACGGTGTAGTTGTCGAACACCGTGGTGCCGAGGCTGACCACGATGGCCAGCGCCATCAGCTTGATCCCGACCGAGACCACATAGCCGATAGCCCGCTCGCTCATGAACGAGGTCTGGGTCAGCACGCCGAAAGGCACGGTGACGAAAGCCACGAGGGTGACGATGTGGAATTCGATGATCGTGACGACGATCTCGACCGCCAGGATCACAAAGGCGATCAGGATGCCGATAGCCGCGATCAGCGCCATGGCCACGACGTCGATGTGGGCGAAGAACTCGATCGGTCCGGGCGCGATCTTCTTCACATACTGCATCAGTCCAGCGATGACCTTGATGCCGGCCATGACGATCTGGGACGGCGAGGTGGTGAACGTGGAGACGCTCATCGCGCCGCCGCCGGCTTTGAGGCCGAGCGCCGCGAAGCCGTTGACCACGGTCTTGGTCAAGGTCGGCCACTGGGCCACCAGGAAGGCAAAGAAGCCGACCAGGAGAATCTTGCGCACCAGCGAGGCCAGCACATTCTGGTTCTCGTCGATGGCCCACATCAGGGCGGTGATCACGATGGAGATCACCACCAGGCTGGCCAGCGTCGCCGAAACATCGCCCTGGATCAGCCCAAAGCCCGCATCGACCTGGGTGCGGAACTTGTTGAGGAAGTCGTCGAGGACGGCGGGATCGGCGGTCGCCATGGCCAGGCCCTACAGTTTGCCAGGGTCGGCGACACGCGGGGCAGGCTTGGCCACATCGTAGAATTTGGAGGCGTGGACATCGGCGTCGGCCGACTGCGCGTTGACGCAGTTGGCCGTGGCGCCAAGCCGGCCGGGGTCATTCTGGCAAGCGGACAGCTGGCTTGTCCGCTCCGCCTCATGCTGGGCGTAATAGGCCTTGTCGTGGGTCGGCGCCGGCTGGGAACAGGCCACGAGCGCGCCCGCGCCGAGGCCCAGTGCGAGAAGCAGACGGGCGCGCATCACAGTTGCCCCGGGTTCTGCACCCGGCTCGCGGGCGTCGTGGTCGTCCAGAACCGCTGGCTGTCGGCAGCGCCGGCGGCCTGGGACGCCTGGCTTTGCGCGCTGAGGGTCTGCTCGGCGCGGGCCTGGGTGATAAGCAGGTTCTGCAGCTGGGTCAGCTGCGCGCTCACCGTCGCCAAGAGCTGGTTGGTGGCCTGGATCGCGGCGGTCTGGCCTGGCGCGCCTTGGGAGGCGCTGACAGCGCGAGCCACCTGGGCGGAGGTGATCGGCTGGCCCTGGGCGATCTGGTTTTGCATCTGCAACGCCTGTTGCAGCGCCAGCGCATTGTTCTGTCGCCAGGTCCCGAGCGAAGCCTGGGTGGTGGCGAGGCTCGCCCCGGGCATGGTCGAGGGATAGAGCGACGCGTACTGCTGGGCGACGTTCTGGGCGCCATAGCCGATGCCCTGGGCTTGTTGCAGGATACCCGTGGCCTGGCTGGTGATCTGGGCGATCGGACCGGTGACGTCGGTCTGCATCTTCTGCAGCATCATCGCCTGGTTGGAGAGTTGAGACTCCAGCCGCTGGATCTGGGTCAGGCTGTTGGATACCTGCTGCTGCGCCTGCAGGATCGCCTTCACGTCGATCACCGCCATCTGGGCGTGGGCGATGGGCGGCGGCGCGGCCAGGATCAGCGCAAAGGCCAGGGCGGCGCCCGAGGTCACTAAGGCTCTACGCATGTGGGGGACTCTCCCGCGAGGGTTGGGGTGAAGGGGGCCAGAGCGCGGCGGCCTCGGCGCGGGCGAACACCCGCTCGCTTCGCGCCCGAAACACGCAGGCGGCGGCGAAGAGGGCAAAGCCCAGCATCAGCAAGGCGAGGTTCTGGTGCAGCGGCGTGGCGAACACCCCGGCGAATCCGGGTGCGGCCAGGCCCAGGAACAGGAGCCGGCGTCGGCGAGGACTGAGGATCCACGGCCGCGGCAGGCGCGCGGCCAAACGGGTGAAGCGCGCGAACTCCGCGTCGGACAAAGGCGGCTGTAGGGTTTCAGCGGGGAGGGCGACGCCGGTCATCACGCGACCTTCGCGGAAGGCGATGCGCCAATACGCGCGAGATAGTCGGCCACTTCGGGCAGGCCCTGGGCCCGGTAGAAGCGCGCGGCGAAACCTTCGCCGCCCGCCTCGGCCAAGGCGGCGGTGACCCGCTGCTGGTCGCCGGGCGAGGACGCGCCGACGGCGGCCAGACCGACCGGTCCCAGGCCCAGCTCGAACAGCCGATTGCCGGCGCTCGACTGGTAGTAATATTCGCGCTTGGGCGTGGCCCCGGCGACGATCCGCAGTTGCTGGGCGTTCAAGCCGAAGGCGGCGTAGAGGTCGGCGATCTGCGGCGTGTGGGCGTCGGGATTGGGCAGGAAGATCCGGGTCGGGCAGCTCTCGATCAGCGCCGGCGCGATCGAGGAACGGGCGATGTCGGCCAGGCTCTGAGTAGCGAAGACGACCGCGACGTTGAACTTGCGCAGGGTCTTCAGCCACTCGCGGATCTTGGCCGCGAACGAGCCTTGGTCGAGAAAGAGCCAGGCCTCGTCCAGGACCAAGAGTGTCGGGCGACCGTCAAAGCGTTGCTCCAGCGTGCGGAAGACATAGGTCAACACCGGCGCAAGGGCGGCCTTGTTATTGATCAGTTCGGCCATCTCGAAGGTCTGCCAGCGGGCCGAGACGCGGCTGTTGTCCTGCGCGTCAAGCAAGTGCCCGTGCGGACCGGCCAGGGTGTAGGGGAGCAGGGCCGACTTCACGGTCTGGTCCTGGACCGTCGCCGCGAGCAGGGTGAGGGTGCGCTGCTCGCGCGGACCCGCCGCCAGATTGCGCAGGCCGCTCCAGATCTCGTCCTTGACCGCCGGCGTGATCTCGACGCCTTCGGCCGCGACCACATCCTGCACCCACTCCTGGGCCCAGGTTCGATCTTCGGCCGTATCGAGCGCGGCCAAGGGCTGGAAGGCGAGGTCGCTCTGGTCACCGCCGAGGACGAAGAACTGGCCGCCAGCCAGCAGGGTCGAAGCCCGCGAGCTGGCGCCCTTGTCGAAATAGAAGATCTGCGCTTCGGGATAGCGCAGCCACTGCATGGCGATGGTGTTCAAGAGCACCGATTTGCCCGCGCCGGTCGGCCCGACGATCATGGCATGGCCCACATCGCCCTGGTGCAGGTCGAAGCGGAAAGGGGTGGTGCCGGCGGTGCGGGTGACCATCAACGGGGGCTGCACACCGGGATGGCCGCGCTTGGCGCATTCGGACGACAGATGCGCGTTGCGCGACGGTCCCGGCCAGATCGCCGACATCGGGATCATGTCGCAGAGGTTCAAAGACGACACGAGCGGGCGGCGCAGATCGGCATAGGCTTGGCCTGGTAGGCTGCCGAGCCAAGCCTCCACGGCGTTGACGTCCTCGACCTTGCAGACGAACCCCACCCGGTTGATCGCGCTTTCGACCTCGCGGACCCGGTCGGCCAGCCGATCCGGGTCGCGGTCCA
>Ga0164296_1005012_pt1 | contig 11810 bp, 14 predicted proteins | sample GEODES057metaG_FD_113533 | JGI IMG/M metagenome (GOLD analysis project Ga0164296, IMG submission 113533) | Dystrophic lake water microbial communities from Trout Bog Lake, Wisconsin, USA - GEODES057 metaG | ecosystem: Environmental > Aquatic > Freshwater > Lake | place: USA: Trout Bog Lake...
GGATCCATTTTGTTGACATGTTAGAGCGTGAGAGAATTTTTCATACGCTCTTGTTGCGGATGAAAAACGCTCCCGACAGGTTTCGAACCTGTGACATTCAGATTAACACATCAGCCATGATTATACATGGTGTCTGACGCTCTACCGACTGAGCTACAGGAGCAAAAGGTGCGATCACCGGGAATCGAACCCGGGTTCCAACCTTGGAAGGGTTGTGTCCTGCCACTGGACTATAAACGCAGGTCCTACTGAGATTTGAACTCAGGTTCCAGGATTCAGAGTCCTGTGTACTGACCACTATACGATAGGACCAAATGTGATCTCCAATCTACCGGAATCGAACCAGTGACCTAAGGATGACGGCTAGTTGAACGACTACAGTCCTCCGCTCTACCAACTGAGCTAAGATTGGATGATATATATTTAATGATTTATTTCTTTAATTACATTAATGGCGACACCTCCTGGAAGTCCGCATCGAAATCAGTTGGTGCCCGCTATGCCTCAGTTGATTCGACGCGAACTTGCCGAAATCAGTCAGGCGCAAGTTCTCGCGCGTCATGTTAACAATTTGCGCAGAAACATTCAGGAACTTCAGAGGCATATTCCGAGAGTCAATACAACAAAAAAGGCTGTGCAGTTTAAAAAGAGCAAGTCGACATCTAACTTAATGAAGATGCGATAATGCTCAGAGGTGGATCTTCCGTGCGATACTGCTCCGGAACTTTGGAAGGCCAGATGTACCCAAACTTGGCATATTCCCCCACCTCAAAAGAGTAAAACTGTGGCATTTTGCGATTCAGGGATGCCTTGTGTGACATCATGATTGGTTCCCACCCCCACCACCACGGAAACTTTGGGTGAGAACAGTGAGGAAGAAATTGCATTGTATTCTTGTAGCCGCGTCGAACCCATTCGCGAATCATAGCATTCGTGTACATGGCAAGGGCGCATAGATGCCCCTCCCATGCAAGGACTGCTGGGTGATTCCTCCACCCCTTGCCACCAAACTTTAACACTTTATAAATCTGAAACGCTTCGACCCGCTGCTTTCCAAGTCGGCGGTAATCAAGCGCTCGAGCACACTCATCGAGATCGAACGACGTAATGAATGTGTTTACCATTTTATCCATTGTAATATTCAAAATACCACAGTAGAAAATAACCTCATTTGACTCTGGCGGGGGTCGAACCCGCAACCTCCAGCTTAGAAGGCTGGCGCACTATCCAATTGTGCTACAGAGCCCTGTCAATAATCAGTTTCATTTATATTCAGACACACATACCTAATTCAAAGTGTAGATTCGTTTTGGGCGTGATTGTGTTCTGCAAGCCGGACATGATATTTTCTGACTTCTGTTCCAACAACTCGAACACATGAGGTGACCGCAGGGATCAAGAAACGTGTCGACGTATCGATCCATACAAACAAAACATTGAAATTTTGTTTGCTGTTCTGCGTTTGTATTCTCCAGAACCTTCTTCATTTTAGAAGAGACGGCGCGAAGGTGTCTTGTGTCCTCCTTGAGTTTGTCTATATCAATAGTGCTCTTGTAATCTTTAACCAATTCTTCAAACTTTTGTTGGAACTGCGTCCCGTGAAACACGTGCGTCATGCTGGTCAGGTCTGCTAGGTTCTTTTCGTATTCTTCAATTTTCTTTTGATTTCGTTTGACTTCGATAAGGACCTTTTTGTATTCTGTTTGGTATGAAAACAATTTTACGGAAAAATCATTCCAATCTTCCGGGAGTTCAACATCTGGCAGTGGTTGTTCATTTTCGGTCGAGGTGACTCTTTCAACAGCGCGTTCAAGAAGTGTACCAAGGGCAATTTGAAGAGGACTGTCCATATATGTGAATTCCATAGAAATATAGAATAAAATATCTTTATGTAGTAATAATGGATATGCCCACAAAAGTCCTTCAGGACACTCTGACGTTTCTTGCGGGAGGCTACCTGTTTCTCTCCGGTCTTGAAATCTTTGCAGATCCAGTCCGTCGCAAGTATCCTAGCGAAGCTCTCAAGGCGACAGCCAGCCTGTTGCTCGGCTTGTTTCTGATTGGATTGTGGTTCAGTTTTCTCAGGCTATCAAACAACGGGGGAGGTAACAGCGCCAATTACAACTATAATTAGGAATTTGAGTTATAATTTTTAATCTGAATTGATCTTCATCGAGAGGTTGGACGTCTTTCAGGTACTTTTCCAAGTTGTGACTGCAGCCATCATTCTTAATTTTCTGAACCACTTGAATAATATTCCTCTGTTCGACAATGCTTGCGACTCGATCAAGAACACTGTCAATGTCAGGCGTGGTTTCCAATAAATACTTGACGAGATCAGAAGGTTTCATCTCTGAATGAATAAGCTCTTCGTCAAGCATTTATTTTACTACCTTATAATAAATGGCAGGCTTTAACCAGGTTACAAAGCTTTTGGCGATTCTCTTGATTGTTGTCCTGATTGCTCAAGGCGTGGCGACTATGACTCTTGCAGGAAAGGACAAACCACCTACTCAGCAGGATATTGCTGAATTTATTGTCGGAGTGCTTCTGATTGTGATGGGTGGTTGGATTGGTGTCAAGCTGTACGATACATTCTAGTCTCAGTTAAAAGCTGTAGTCTCTTTTAGAAAAAGATGAAGCACATCGTGGGAACGCTCCACGGTGTATGGGTTTCAAAAATTGAACATTTGGAATTCATTATGAACCAGATTGCTGAACGGTGCAAGTTTACAGTTGTGAACCGCGCATTTCACCAATTTGAACCATTCGGAGCGACAGGCGTTCTTGTCCTGTCCGAGAGCCACTTTAGTTGTCACACGTACCCTGAAAGGAATTGCATATACTTGGATGTCTTTTGCTGCTCCCCGACATTCAATGTCGACACGTGTATTCATATTATCGAAGAGGAGTTTTCCTCATTGAAGGCTGATTGGAAAATTTTAGACAGGATATAGTATGAATGAGTACGGACCGCTTTCGAAGCAATATTATAATGCAAAACAAAGAGGCAACAAACATCTCGCCACGCGTCTGTCCTACCCTCGTCAAAAACTAAACTATGCAATTCGAAAAATAAGAGCAAACACCGGGTACACTCGTGACATTCCAAAGTACAATAATGTCAAGAACAAAGTAGTCGTCAAAAGAAATTCAAATTTAAATTCAAATTTAAATCGCGCCTATGCCCGTGGAAACATCACAAACATTCTCGTCCCACTCCGTAAAAACAGAGGTCTTGGAATACCGCCACACTTGTTTGAACAGGCACTTGTCTATGCAAACAAAAAGTGGGCATTTGTAAATCGAAACACAAAAAACGTGTATGCATTTGCTCTAGCCAGAAACGAAGGTCCACGAAAGGTCTATATTGACCTATTTGGAGCATTTCCTACGTTCGGAAAGAAATTGATGAATGTGATTAAACAGAATGTCAATCTGATTGAACTGACACCAAGCTCAAATGCTCATAATTTTTATGTGAAACAGAATTTTCATCACACCGGGTACGGTCCAAATATGCGTTGGAAAACTGAAAAGAGAAAACGTCAGAACAATAATGGACGTTGATGAAGTCTTGGAGTACATCCAAGTCCACTCTGATATATTTCTGCAAGAAATGATGAATATAAAAGGGACTTCGAATAAAAACCCTCGCACGCATGATCAATGGGATACAAAAGTCGAATCGACTATCCAAAATCATTTGGATGTCTCTGAACAGTGGACGCTCAGCTGTCCCGAATTGACAAACGGAAACAAGTGGTACCACTTTCCAATTATGATGAGTGGTCAGTTTAGTTCAGCCGCACGAAAGCTCCTTCCGGACACAGTCGAAGTGTTTGAAGCCATCGATGGAGTGTACACGGTGGGTTTATCTTTGATTCTGGAGCGTTCTATGATTACATTTCATACAGATTCACCTCATGTCGAGAATGAAGAGTGTGGCACTTGGACATATCATCTAGGAATTGCGTGCCCGCCGCACTCCTATGTCATCCAAAATGAAACCCTATTGCCCCAAATAAACAATTCATTTATAAAATTCAGATCGAATCAAGAACATGCCGCCATCAACATGTCGAATTCACCACGTGTGATTATGTTTGTTTCATTTTGTAAAAACAAACCAACAATCAAAATGTAAATCCGAACGCTCGAATGTCTTGTTCAAATATTTCAGAAATGAGAGCTTTTGTTTCAGGGGTATAGTATGATCTATAATTCATATGTGATGTTGAAGCATTGAGGTAGGGCAGTGGGCGAAAATCATTGAGTGCGTGTTGAATATGACGAAAATCGTTTTGTAAATTGTGAAAACTGAGGACAATGTCGACAGGTTCGAGCCATGCAACTTGTGGCGTCTTTCCATTGAACCAAACCTCTTCTGTTTTCACAGTGTCCAATTGATAAAGAAATTCCTCAAAAGTTGGAACAGGTGTTTTATCTATGTATGCTTGCAAATTTGTATCAATGTTTGGTGTGTTGAACAGATAATTCCAACCACTGACTGCTCTGTCCCATGGGTTGCGAACCACTCCAAAAGTCAATTGGTCATCATGATATTTTGAAAGCATATCGAGAGTTGGATGTGCGTCAAACTGGAGCCCGCCAAGCCATTTTCCAATACTTGTCCCTCCTGTTTTTGGAACATGAATGAAAATGACATCTTTTCGGACAGATGCCGGCATTCTAGTCTATAGTTCTATTTTTCAAAGCCCCAAGAAGTGTGATTCAATTCTTGGGGCCGAAGCCCGCTTTTTCTAATTTGATTTTCAATAATCCTACCACAAAATAAAAAATATGGGAGGAATCAATTGCTAAAGGCTAAACCACCCATGCCAGACTGGATGCGCAGGATGTTGTAGTTGACGGCGAACATCTTCTGCAGATTGTATGCAGAGTTGGAGGCGATGGAGGCGGTCTTCAGCCACACAGCCACCTGGGCGTTATCAATGCGAGAGAAGTTGCAGGTTCCGGTGGGCTGGTGCTCCTCGGGCTGCAGAGCGAAGGAGTACACGTAGATGCCGGCATATGGGGTGCCGGTGTGGTACAGGTAGGGCTGGTACTGGTTGAAGAACTTGCCCTGCTGCTCCTTGAAGCGGTCCTGTCCGTTCAGCACCAGCTTGAACTGGTGCAGGGGACCCACCTCGTAGCCACCAACAGCGGTGTTGCTGCGGTCACCCTCCTCAATCACGTAGGCGTTGGAGGTGCTGGCGCCAGCAACGTTGGAGTACAGGTGGGGAGCACCAACCTCGTGGAGCATCTGACCAGCGGCAACTGCACCAACCTGTGTAGGGTTGATAGTCACGTTCACGTTGGAAGTTCCGGTGGAGAAGTTCCACAGAGCGTTCAGATTGGTGGTGGCGCTGGTGGCGGGGTTCTGGTAGCACCAGACCAGCTCCTTCACTGGGTGGTTGAAGCTCAGACGGATCAGAGCAGAGCTGGTCTCGGAGCTGCTGCTGATGGTGTCACCGCCGGTGTGCTGCACCTGCTCAATCAGGTACTCGTGGCCCTTCTGGGCAAAGCGGCGGCGCTCCTCAGTGTCCAGGTACACGTAGTTGGCCCACACCTCAACAGCGTTGGTGCTGAAGTAGCTCTGGTAGTAGTTGGTCAGGTCAAAGTCCAGGCGGACCTCGTGGTACTGCAGGGCAATCAGGGGCAGGTACAGGCCGGGGTTGCGGTTGAAGAAGAACAGCAGAGGCAGGTACACACGGGGCACACCAGTGTTGGTCACCACCTGAGCGGAGGCGGAGGCCAGCTTGCCGTAGCAGATCTTGTCGCTCTCACCCAGGAAGCACTCTGCGTACAGACGGAACCAGGTCTGGTAGTGCTTGTCAATGCGCTGGCCACCGATGGTCAGCTCGACGGCGGCAATGGCGCGCTCAGCAATCCAGCAAGCATCGAACACGTTGTTGTTGGAGGTCAGATTGGAGTAAGCGGTCTGGGTGGGGTACAGAGCAACGTACATGTTGCCAACCAGGTCACCGTTGCGGGCAATGGTCACGGACACACGGCCGCTGTTGCCGGCGGAGCCGTTGACAGTCTGCTGGATCACCTCCATGGCGAAGTTGGTGTGGCGCTTGTACACAGCCTGGAAGAAGGTCACTTTGGGCTGTCCGGTAAGGTAAACATCCTGTGCGCCGTATGCGACAAGTTGCATTAATCCGCCAGCCATTTGGTACTCTATATCAAGAAAAAAATTTCGGATCGAATGCGATTTCTGTTCCAGTCGATTTTCTCACCTGATGTCAAATGTCCGCCAGAAAGCTCCAGGCTGTTCCCCCGACCCCACTCAAAAAGAAGCTGCCTCCCCCACCACCAGAAGATGATGAGGAAGATGAGGAGCTTGATGAGGATATGGATATGGATGATGATGACATGGACATGGGTGTTGACATCCTGACGTCCCTGCTCGCGACTGAGGAGGGTGACACCCTGGCCACAACCCTTGTAAACTTGAATGATGCCGTTGAGAGAATTGCTACCAGCCTTGAGCTCCAGAATAAGATTATGGTCAAGATGCTGGCGGCTCTGCGGACATCTGGGTGCGGATGTGCCTGCGCTAAACCCGAGCCCGAGCCAACAATTGCAGATGAGACTCCTGACGCGACGGCTTAAAAAAAAAGGATCCTAATCTTACAAGAATGACAACTACAACAATCGTGCAACAAGTGACTCCCGAACATGAAGAAGAGATTCATAATACGAATAACAACATGGTCGTGAGTAACTGGTCACTGGATGATATTGAAAATGAGCTAAAATCTCGTGAGGAGGAGATTAATCTCCGAGCGACCCAAAATTTTGTCGTCCCTGAAATCGGTTGGAGGTATGTTCTCGTCCCAAATGTGCAGCAACGTGATGCAAGCGGCTATCCCATCAACTTTGATCCACCTCAACTCCAAAAGCAAGTTCGGACACGTCGTGACCGTTTCTTCAACAACTGTCGTACAATTCGAGCCCGGGCAATCAGTCTGGGTGTTCACCTGCGACCGAGCTTTGACATTAACCAAAATGAAATGACCATCGTGGGTCGAATTTCTCGACTGATTCGAATTTGGAAGAATATGTACGACCAGTTCAAAACCTGGCTGGACAACTTTTGTGTGTACAACTACCCGACAAATGCAGACTACATCGAGCCAATGCCAGAGTTTGATGACAAAAAGTCTGCTTACCAAGAGCTTCTCCTGTTTCTCCTGGATGAAGCGTTCAAGGAGGGCTACAGACGGTACAAGGATCACTGCTGCCTCCAAATTGGAAACACACGTGCCTGGAAACCCGTCAAGGAGATTAAGGATTTTGTGTACGATGCCACCCAAAAGGAGACTCAGTACGAAATGTGGAAAAATTTGACGTCAAAGGGTGGCTGTGTCGCCGATGTTATTCGGCACTTGAGCAACTGCAAGGATCACCAGTTTCCAGAGATTTCAAAGAATCGACACGTCTGGTCATTTTCGAATGGTCTGCTTGTCGGAAAGAATTGGGACGAGGAACTGAACCAGCACACCATCAAGTTTTACGACTACAAGAGTCAGGAGTTTGCAAACCTTGACCCGACCATCGTAAGTTCCAAGTATTTTGACTTGCCTTTTGACCCGTACGCAGATCTTGAAGATTGGTATGACATTCCAACACCTTACATGCAAAAGATTCTAGACTATCAAAACTTGGAGGAGGATGTTTGCCGTTGGATGTATGTGTTTTGTGGTCGTTTGTGCTTTGATGTGAATGAGCTGGATGGCTGGCAAGTCATTCCATTCATCAAAGGTATTGCACAGTCTGGCAAGTCCACAATCATCACCAAAGTGTGCAAAAAGTTTTATGAGCTCGAAGACGTCAAGATTCTTTCAAACAACGTCGAAAAGAAGTTTGGACTCGATTCTATTCACGATGGCTTTATGTTCATCAGTCCCGAAGTCAAGGGTGATTTGCAACTCGAGCAGGCCGAGTTTCAGTCACTGGTGTCTGGTGAGGATATGAGTGTCGCACGCAAGTTTAAGAATGCCGTAAGTCTCCAGTGGAAGACTCCTGGAATGCTTGGTGGCAACGAGGTGCCCAACTGGAAGGACAATTCAGGTTCTGTTCTGCGCCGCGTTGTTCCCTGGAACTTTACGCGTCAGGTTGTGGATGCAGATCCGCATCTGGAGCGCAAGTTGGAGCTTGAGATTCCAGCCATCATGGCCAAGTGTCTGCGGGCCTATCTGGACTATGTGGCGAAATACAGTGACAAGAACATTTGGAACGTGCTCCCCCGCTATTTCAAGACGATTCAGAACCAAGTTGCGATGGTCACAAGTGCACTGTCTCACTTTTTGGCTTCAGAGAAGGTTCGATTTGGCAAAGATCTCTACTGTCCTCAGAAGTTGTTTGTCAGTATGTTCAACCAGCATTGTGTCGAAAACTTTCTTGGGAAGCACAAGTTCAATCAAGACTTTTATGCAGGGCCATTCAGTGCGTTTGACATTGAGGTTCGAACAGAGGGGCGCACGTACAATGAGAAGATGTATTCGGCTCAGCCGTTTATCTTTGGGGTGGACATTGTGTCCGATGTAGACATGGTTGACGCAAATAATATTATTGATGCATATTAGTATGAGTTCACCCAAGGAATATAGATTCATGAAAAAAGGAATGAACGCCGAATTGTCACTATCAGAAGGGAAACAGAAACAAACCTGGTCTACAGTGTACTTTAATAAGATACCAAATGCACCAGAAAGAATTGAACTGAGTCACGGGTTTGCTAAACTTCAACGAAGTGGGGAATATAAAACATTAGCCCGTGTATATGTCGATGCAGGTGCAAATGCCGCAGAAGCTATTCAAGAATTGGAAACAAAATTGGGAAAACAGAGGGAAAAGGATCCACCAGCCACCTTTGTGTACAGAGGTGTCTTCAGTTGTTCATATGATTTAGACATTCGCAAAATTTACAACTATTTCCAAAACAAACCTGGCGTAAGTGTTACAGCTCCAAAATCAAAAGCCGAAAAGGAAGCTGCTAAACCAACCGAACCAACGAATGCGGGTGGGATCCAAGGAAAGGGAGCCTCCAAACTCCTTAAGAAACAAAAGAAATCAAAAAAGCCAAAGAATGTACCCGAAAAGAAGACAAAGAGACCTCCAATTTACTATCAATATATCAATTTGGAATTTAAAAAGTATTCCTACCAAATTTACCAAACAGGAACAATTCAAGTTATTTCTAGTATCACGTTGATTGGGGCTCCGACCTTTTTTGCAAAGAATGTGTTGGAAGTTGTTCCCGGGGTACTCACCGAAGCTCACACGACAAAAGAGGAAAAACAGGAACTTCTCAATCTTGGTGAGAATGTGGACATGCCAAATAACAAACTTCACCCCATCGCGACAGGTTCCAATTATGTGAAAAAGAATCAAGAACGTAGACCGACAATACAAGAGTTTCAAGACGAGTTGAAGAAGAGAAAAATGACGACAAATGACCCTTATTCGTCGAAAGTAAGAAATGAAATGTCAGAATATTGGAATGAATATGTCCGCCCCGGTGGCAACGGTGTTTTGCGTGTATACAAATTGAAAAAGTCGAGTAAAACGGCAAAGCCCTCAAATAAAGCCCTCCAATCTGCTCGTGGAAAGATGGTAGCGGCATATCAAAAATCAGGTAAAAACATTCCAAATCAGGTGAAAAACTACTTTGGAATCACTGGAAGCCCGAAAAAGAAGACTACGACTCCAAAGGTGAAGATGCTTCCACCATCAAATAGGCCGAAATCTTTGATGAATAAAAAGAATGGATACTATGTCGCACCAAACCCACAAGGCAAGCTTGAATGGTATTCTGTTCCACAAGATACAACGGCCGGAAGAAAGACTATGGAGAAGCGTTTCGGAAAGCACAAAATGAATGTTCCACAACACGTAAAGAATTTGTTTGCACCGACCGAACGTGCAAAGAAACACCAAGAGACTCGTAAAAAGACAAAGGAAAATGAGAATCAATTTACAAAAGAATTAGAGACTACAATGAAGAAACAGAATTTAACAAATCAATTGAAAAATAAATTAGGAAAGACTCCGACAAAACAGAATGTGAATAATCTCTACGAATTTTATGGAATCACACGGAAGAAGAATAAAAAGAGTACAAGTGCGAATATCGTATCTGTATTCGCTCAAAACATAAAGAACAAGTACAAGACTCCCACACCCAAACGGTCCCCCACACCAAAGAAAGCACCAATGCCGCCTCGGACACTTGTCAGTTATGCAAACATTTCATCTCCCAAGCCTAGAGGTCAGTCAGCGTGGGAATCTGCACACAACAAACTTAAGAAACAGCAAATGGTTGGGTTTACAAATGCTGCCAAGAAGGAAATTGGGTACAACTCACTGACTCCTTCAAGAAAACGGAAAGCGAATAAGCTCATCACCAACTTTAACCACATGTACAAACAGGGACACCTTTCAGAACGAAATGCACTGAATTCACTCAAAAATCTCATTTAAAAACACTTGACGATATCAAACACTTTGTACAGTACATTGAACAAGACTGTATCAGTCTCAATCAATTTAGGATTGATAATCTCCAACTCCACTTGATAAGAAACATCTTCGTCGGCATCCTTATCATCTGGTGTTCCTTGTATTTGCGACAGGTCGATGGACAAGTTTTTCCGAATGAATGACCACCGAATCTTTGACTTTTGATCTGTTGCAGTTTCGTCGTTGTACTCGAATGGTTCTTCGGTCGAAATACCAAGTCGAACATCGAACGGTGTGCCTTCTAGGCAAAAGTCGTTAATGAGAACCCTTGTTTTCTTGACTGCTTCACGCTCATCCGTCTCCTCGTTAATCTGCAACCTCTTGTTTTCATCAAAGTAGTACACGTCATACTTTTTCTGCACCTTATTCTCCCAATCCTTATAGGCATCCAGGGCTTCAAAAAGCTTCATAAATCGAGCCTCTCCTACATTTGTATCAAAGCCTTTTCCAGATCTTCGTCCGAACCGAATCTCAATCTCAATATTGTCTTGATTCTTGTACTTGTCTACAAGTGGCTTCCATTGGGCAAACAGTTTGGTATCCATTTTTATATTTATAGGGTTCACTTTCTCTAAGTTCCATCAAATAAAAACAGAATGAGTAGAAAGAATAATGAGAGGTCTCGTCAACCTCGGAAACACATGTTATTTCAATTCGGCAATTCAATGTCTTGCTCATGTCCCAGCTTTGAGTAAATATCTATTTCTCACATCATATGATGGACCATGTGCAATTACACGCGAATACCAAAAAATAGCCAAACAACTGTTTCTCAAAGATGGAAAAGATCCCATAGACCCATCCAAATTACTTGATGAATTTAGAAAAAAATTCCCTCAATTTGCAAATAGTAGTCAACACGATGCTCAAGAAGTTATTGTTCAACTGATTGATGTATTTGAAAATTCACTAGGAAAACAAATTGTCCAGAAAATCTTCAACGGTGAAGAAGTTCAAGAGACGACATATCCGGACGGATCATCTTCAACCACAACTACATTCACTACTTTAATTTTAGATGTGAATTCAAATTCAAAATTGGAACAACTTCTTGAAGAGCGTCTCCGACACTCTATCATTTCAGACTATATAGATTCGGCCGGAAAGAAACACCACGTCGCAGCCATCCAACGAAGAATACACAAGTGGCCGAAAGTGATCATGTTCACCTTTGCAATGTACGAGCGCAAGTACAAGATTGAAATCCCGCTCACGTTTGAAGGCAAGTCTCTGTTCGCAGTTGTTCTTCATATGGGAATTCAGTGGGGTGGACACTA
>Ga0164296_1005013_pt1 | contig 11808 bp, 5 predicted proteins | sample GEODES057metaG_FD_113533 | JGI IMG/M metagenome (GOLD analysis project Ga0164296, IMG submission 113533) | Dystrophic lake water microbial communities from Trout Bog Lake, Wisconsin, USA - GEODES057 metaG | ecosystem: Environmental > Aquatic > Freshwater > Lake | place: USA: Trout Bog Lake...
CTCTTAGTGCGGACAATGCGCAGTTCGGCTTTTTATGTTCTCAACCGCCGACTGGGGATGTGGTATGGCGCGATGAGCATGGCGGGGATGGTCTGTGCGCTCATTTTACCTGAACTCATCAATAGCGGAGACACATCCTTACCCGCACAGGCCGGTGCGGTTTTGGTTGGCTTTTTCATTTTTGGCCTGATCACAGCCCCCTTGCTGCGCCGAACCAATGCGCTCACACCCCTAGATGTCATCAAAGCCCGATTCCCCTCCGCCGCCCTCACATGGCTTTTGATCGGCGCCAGCGTCCTCTCCTCTGGACTGATTGCCGCCGCGGGCTTTGAGCTGACACTTGATTGGCTGAGCACTTTATATTCATTCGAGCGCATCAACATGGCCTGGTGTTTGGGGCTGATAAGTGTGGTGTGCTTTGCTGCGGGTGGACAACGTGCCATCACATGGATCTCTCTGGCTCTCTTTTGCACCATCGTGCCGCCCCTCACATTGCCCTTGCTGGTCAGCACACAATCTTTGGCGCACTTACCTCTCCCCATCATTGCTGATGAAGCCTTGTGGCAAAAGGCCACTCAGATCATGCAGCAATGGATGAGCCATCACGACATCTGGCATTGGCCAGCCTTGATCTTATTAGCTGTGGGGCTCTCAACACTTATGCCTCTGACGATGTCAGCTCTTGCCATGCGCTCACCTGCAACGGCGCGAGGCGCGTCATGGGTTGCGGGCGTGTTGAGTGCGGGCGTTATCATGCTCTGCGCCGCCGGACTTGCAAATTCAAGCCTTGGTCTTGAAAATCAAGTGGTCAATCGCAGCGCGAATGATGTGCCACTCGTAATCTATCAGGCCAGCCGCGCGCATCTGCTTAGTTTATGTGAGCAAAACCCTTCAAGTCCTGCGCTTGGTTATGCAATGTGCAATCGTGATGGTGCGCATCCCAATCTCAGCCCTGACGATCTCAGGGTGAGTCCCGCTGGACTTATGTTAGCAGTGCCTGGGCTGACACCTTCTTTGCTGGCGCTGAGCGGTATTATCTTTGCAGCATTGACCGGCCTTGCGTTAGTGCTCTGTGCTGCCAATATCATGGCCTGCGCTGTGTTGTTAGGGCAGGATTTTATGCGCCACACCTCTGCGCAACCCGCATTAACAAGCAAGCGTCTAGCTCTCACGCGGCTATTTATGATTATCACCCTCGTGAGTGTCGGTGTGAGTGTAACCCAGACATCCCTTGATCCCACAGATTTAATAGCAGCATCTTTTGCCCTGAGCCTGAGCCTTTATGTGCCACTCTATGTTCTTGCATTTATGTGGCGCGTTGAAACCTCTGCAGCGCTTTGCGCCACGCTCAGCGCTGTGGTCATAGGTGCAATTATGATTGTTTTTCAGGGCACACCCAGCACATGGGATGGATGGGCCAGCCTGAGTGGCGTGACATCCACAAGCGCTTTATGTCTGGGACTTATCATAAGCTTTATCATGCCCGCGCGTGATCCCATCACTGCCAAAGCCTTTGTCTATGCCATCCTGCATGGCCATAGTGATGTCTATCGTCACGAGGAGTTATGAGCCAGCATATCTCATCAGGTGATCTCATTGCTGATCGGCGGTTTGCATGGGCCAAGGCATCTCGCGAAGCGGGTGATGTGCAAAGCGCTATTGATCTCTTATGCGAGACAAAGCAATTGGTCCCGCATTGGGCACCTCTTTGGTTCGAATTGGGATGTTGCTATGAGCAAGCCCATCGGCGTGATGAGGCATGTGAGGCTTTTGGACGCGCACTCAGCTGCGACAAACACGATCTCTTAGGCGCACAGCTTCATCTCGCCCGTCTGCTCCATGGGCCTGCGCCTGCATCCGCACCCGCAGCTTATGTGCGTGCTTTATTTGACGATTATGCCGACCGCTTTGATGATCATCTCGTCAACACATTACATTATCACGTACCTGAGCATATGCGTGCAGCGCTTGAGGATTTGAATAAAACGCATCAGATTACTTTACCGCTGGGCGACATGCTTGATGTCGGCTGTGGGACGGGATTGGTCGGGCGGCATTTGCACGGGCTTTACACGCACATCAGCGGCGTTGATTTGAGCCCGCAGATGATTGCTCACGCGCGCGCGACAGATTTTTACACACATCTAACGTGCGCCGACGGCATTGATACACTGCAACGGCAGAACGATCATAGCCTCGATGCGATTTGTGCGGCCGACGTCTTTGTTTATATCGGTGCGCTGGACGATTTCTTTTGCCACAGCGCACGCGTGCTGCGCCCAAAAGGTCTTCTCATTTTCAGCATACAAGAGTGTGAGAGAGGAACATATCAGTTGGGCGCCGATCTGCGCTATGCTCATTCCCGTGCTTATATTGAAGCACTCGCGCGCGAACATCATTTTAGCATTATGCGATATGATGATATTCATGTGCGCTACGATCAAGGCCAGCCACTGAAGGGCGCTTTAGGCGTGCTGCAGCGAATTAATTGACAACACGTGTTGTTTTGGATGGCGTTGATTTACTATCAGCCCGCAGCATATCCCACCCACCCTGCGGAATGACTTCATTACTTGCGAGATCAGGGGTCCGCTTACGGAACGTTGCCACAAAGGTTTTGCCCGCTGCCAATTGTTTTTGATCAAGCCGTGTCACAACGTCATCGCGTTTGCGAGCGGCTTCATCATCACCTTGCTGTGCGGCAATCGCAAACCACGCATAGGCCTGTGATAAAGACAATTCAATTCCTAGACCGCGGCCGTATAAAATACCGAGATTATATTGGCTATCGCGCACACCAAACTCAGCCGCTTTACGGAACCAAATGGCGGCCGTTGAATAATCGGGCTTTCCATCAATTCCATCAGCATAAAGAGACGCAAGATTATGCATGGCTCTGATATGACCGAGATCAGCGGCGCGTTGATACCAATCACGTGCACGGCGCACATCTTTGGCAACCCCTGTCCCTTTTTCATATAATGTGCCGATAATATATTGCGCAGGAGCAAGGTTTTGTAATGCCGCCTTCTCATACCACATTGCCGCACCAAAGACATCTTTGGTTACATCCCGCCCTTCCATCAAGCGGTTCGCTAATTCATATTGAGCCGCAGCATTGCCATTTTGCGCGGCATCTCGGAGTAATTGGAGAGGCACGTGGCTGGCTTGCTCACTATAATTTGGCGCCGGAGTCGCATTGGCATCTGTCACTGCCTGATCATCTGTTCGCGCATCAACATTGCGCTTAGGCGGCAAAGTGGGAATAGACGCTGTTTGGTCCGTGGGCGTGACTAAACTCAAGCGTGTTTTGGGCTGTGAGGGACTTACGATTTGTGGGCTTTGCACAATTGGCGCAAGAGCGGCCGACATTTGCAGACTTGCGCGGGGTTGCAAGGCTTCCTCAGCCCCAAGCAAGACAACAAATCCTGTTACCGCGATTAATAATTTACGCGCAGATACCAAAGAGCGTAATTTGCCTAGGGAGTCCGAACCCGATTGTGCTGGTTCATCCGCAACAGTCATTGTCAGGCGCGGCAAAGGCTTATGCCCATTTGACTTGCGTGCCGCATTGATAAAATGGGCTTGCTCATCGAATGAACCATAATCCTGCGTTACACTCTCAGCATGAGCCTCGTGAGGCCCATTCATTCCGAGCTCAAACGAGGGAGCGTGATCACTGGGATTGACGCTAATCTGAGGCGCCACATCCACTTGACCATGCGCATGTGACTCAAATGCGGCAACTAAGGGCATATCATGTTGTGCTGCTGGCAAAGGCGCTGTCGGGGGCAAGGATGGGACATCTTGTTCCCGTTTGGCATGCCGCTCAATATTATGATCTGCCACGCCCTGAGAGGCACCAGCCATTAACGCAGGTGCCCCCGTCTCCTCAATAAATGCGATGCGATCAACGACTTTATTGAGGGTGTCATGCATAGAGCTGAGAGAATAATGTGTGCGCTGCTCTGAAGCGACCTGATTTTGCTTTAACTCATCAATATCGTGACGCACTTTGGCGCTCAGCGATCCATCTTGTTTCGTTAATGCCTCTTTGACTATTTTTTCAGTCATATCAGCAGCTGTTTGCTGCGAGGCACGAAATTCCTGAAACAGAGCGCTCATGCCCTGTTCAATAGATGTTAAAGCGGAGACATGATGTTCAGTGCGATAAACGCGTTGCGATAATTCTTCTATTTGCGTTTGCAGTGTTTGTAAAACCTGCGTCTCTGATTGCGCGAGCCTATCAGCTTTCGCTGAAGCATCAAGCGCTGCGCGACGCGTATCTTCGATGTGATGAAATAATTCAGATAAAGTGGCCTCAACATTTGCCAGACCTTCATGCGTCACATTCGATTGATTGACACGTTCATTGAGGCTCGACAAATGGTCTTCTAAAGTTCTGAGAACTTGCAATTCCTGCGATTGTTCTTGCGCTCTTTTAGCCTGTTCAAGCGATGCCGTACGCATATCCTCAACATAGCGGAATAAATCAAGCATCGTGCGCTGAATGGAGGTAACTCCATCTGCGCTTAAATCAGATCGTTCCAGACGATCTGATAATTGTGCAATTTGACTTTGCAGAGCTTGCAGCGTCTCAAGATCATGACGCGGCGTAGTCAAATGCCCTTCAATTTCTTTCATAACCTCATCAATGCGTGAGGAGAGCTGATCAATCCGCCCCTCGACCGCATGAGCAAGATTTGATTGAGAAAATTCAGATCGTGTTTCTTCTAACCGCTGCGCCAGACTCGCGATCTCATTTTTTAATGCTACCGATGAAGGCATGCGCTCAGCGCTGCGATCATGCGACAGATCATTCTGGCGCCGTGCAATTTCAGATACAGCCTCTTCAATAGACCGCATCGTCACGCGCTCTGGGCGCGCGCGCATGGGGCGGCGTTCCTCAGGACGTGCAGGAGGGGCTGACAATAAGCGATCCATGCGATCGGTGAGGCGGGCAAGCTGATCCTCAATTCCATGCAATGAGCGATCTTGCTCGCCGCGGTCAGTCCGGCGATTTGCTTGATGAAGATGCGGCTCAGCCCCATCATCATCAAAATCAGCCGCGCGTGTGCGCCGCTTTTTGGGCCGATCATAGGCCATGTCCAACACATCAAAATCACCCCGCCGCACGCTTTCGCGGGCTGATTGACGCGCCAGAGTATCAAGACGTTTGCTAATGGCTTCGCGCCGAATGTCATCATTTACATCAAGGACCGATATGCCGATCTGATCAGCGTATGACGCAACGACGCGATCAATCCAATCAGCAACAGACAAACCCGCGCGATCAGCCGCATCGCGCACCGCGTCACGGGCGTCGAACTCTATTTCCTTCTTGGTCCGGCGCGCCGCTCTGGTCATCCACCTGGGTCCCGAAGGCGCCGGTCTCATTTACGTAAGGAAACGCGAATCGCCTGATTACTCGCGGCTACAAGACCGCTCTCAAGTGATTTTTGAAGAAACAGGGTAAAAACGGGGTTAATAAATTGCCGAAAATCGACTTTTCTTTAATTTTCTCAAAAGGTTTTAATAAATTAAAATGTTAATTTTTAGATTACAATTAAAGGTTTCATAATTACAAATATACAATTAATATAGTTTTATTGTGAAAGTGTAACTTTTCAAGAATTATAATGAGGCACATTAAATGAATTCATTAGATACACATGACTCATCAGCCGATCAGGCTCATTCCCCTCAAGGCCTTCTAACTATTGGAGAAATGGCACGTCATTTCGGCGTGAGCTTACGTGCGTTACGTTTTTACGAAGACCGCGGGCTCATCAAGCCCCTGCGTCAAGGCTTAACCAGCCTCTATGATGACAAGACGAGAGCGCGGCTATCCATGATCCTCAAAGGTAAACAGCTTGGCTTTACCTTAACAGAAATCAGCCGCATGCTTGATGAGCGGCAAGAAGGAAACGAAACGGAAGTGGCTCTCGCTTTAGCGCCCAATCAGGTCCTTGAACAAATAGATATCCTTGAGCGGCAGCGGGCAGAGATTGACGCAGCTCTCATTGAGCTCAAGGAAACTCAGGCACGTTTGGCCGCTATGCCTGCGCAAGAGCGCGAGACCAGCGCCATGCCTGCGGCGATCCTCACCAATTCGAGTCAGCGTATATCGGCAAGCCCATTTGCACGCGCTGGTTAAAAGTCATTAGCGCCAGATGCATGTCTACTGCGCATCTGGCCTAATCATTTTTTGTCAATTGCAAACGCCATTTACTCAGCAGTGAGCGCAAATTGGCGGGTTTAAGCGGTTTATTCAAAACCCTTATATCCCCTTCATTAGCGCGCTCACGCATATCTGTTGCGCGATCAGCGGTCACGAGTATTGCGGGTATGTGATGTGCATAATGAGCACGCAGCGCGCCAATAGCTTCAATGCCATCACCATCATCAAGGTGAAAATCCGCAACAATCACATCGGGCGCCTTGATATGCTGATGCGCATGAGCCATTGCTTCCTGAACACCTGATGCGCATATAACCTCACATCCCCAGCCCTCCAGCATAATCAACATGCCCTCTAAAATGCGTGGCTCATTATCAATGGCCATAACGCACATGCCTGCTAAGGGCTTATGCCCAAGCGGCGCAGGGGGGATGGGATGTTTTTGAGGCGGGGCTTGATGATGAACAACAGGCACGCTGACACTGAACATAGAGCCTTTATTAATCCGTGAGCGCAGATCAATGGGGTGATGCAGCACACGACTAATACGCTCGACAATCGACAAGCCAAGACCCAAACCGCGTGCAGTTTTAGCGGCAGGTGTTAAGCGATGAAATTCGCGGAAAATATCTTTTTGCTTATCCTCTGGCACCCCAAGACCGGTATCAATAACATCAATGCGCACCCATTCACCGCGCCGCCGACAGCCCACAAGCACGCGCCCTCTGGGTGTGTATTTAATGGCATTTGAAATCAAATTTTGTAGAAGACGGCGGAGCAATCGCCGATCTGATCGCACACTGAGAGATGATTGAACAATGATTAACTCGAGCCCGCGCTCGCGCGCTAAAGGGCCAAATTCAATTTTCATTTGTGCCAATAATTCATTCATGCGGAAATCACTGAGCTCGGCACGCAAAGCGCCGGCATCAAGACGCGACATTTCCAGTAATGCTGTTAAAATTTCTTCCACCGCTTCCAATGAAGCGTCTAAATTCTGGGCGAGAGTTGTCACATCATCGCCCCCTGAACTGGGGGGCACCATAAGGGCGCTGGAATCAAGACGCTCAACAAGAGTTGTCGCATAAAGGCGGGCCGCATTAAGAGGTTGCAAGAGATCATGACTGGCTGCCGCGAGAAAACGTGTTTTGGATAAATTGGCTTCATCCGCATCGGCTTTAGCTTGCGCTAATTCACCATTGAGCATTTGCAATTCTTCTGTACGCTGGCGTACGCGTTGCTCAAGATGTTCATTAGCCGCTTCGAGGGTTTCTTCGGCATGAACGCTTTGGGTCACATCTGTATAGGTCGTGACAAGGCCACCATCAGGCAAGCGGGCTGAGCGAATTTCAATCACATTGCCGCTGGGGTAGAGACGCAATCGAAAGGGCTCGCTCTCATTGACCAATAATTCCATGCGCAAATTGACAAAATTATCAACTGACCCCTCACCATAAAGACCGCGCTCAGCATTAAAACGTAATAATTCCTCCAAGCCCATGCCAATGCGCAGACGATCAACAGGCAGATCAAACTGATCTCGAAATTCACGATTCCAACAAATTAACCGCAAATCACGATCAAACACAGTGATGCCCTGACGCGCAAAATCAAGCGCATATTGAAGCAGATCACGATTATATTGTAATGCGGCGGACGCATCATCAACAAGCTTAAGGGCTGTGTCACGCGAGACATTGCGCCGGCGCAACAGCAGCGACAACACAAGACGCGATGATGACGCACCAATGGCGGAGGAGAGCAAATGTTCAGCAAAGCGCAATAATTGCATATTCGCTTCGCGTGTCGGGGCAACACTCTCTCCGCTCTCATGAGCAAATTGCTCAAATGCACGGCGCGCACGATCCTCACCGAGATAACGGCCCACCATATTTTCTAACTCATGCGTGGTGACTGAGCCGCGCCACAGACGAAAGCTTTGCGCCATAGGGCTGTCATCACTGCCAATAAAAGTGATGGCCTGCAAACGCTCAAGCGGTGATGTGTGCCGTGTGAGTGAAAACCCAATAAAAGCAATAATATTAAACGCTAAACTCCAAAATGTACCATGCACTAAAGTGGGCATGTCAGACCCAAAAAGGGCTGTGGGACGCAGCCAACTAATATTCATCGGCCCATTTGATATGAGATTGACGAGGGCATGCGCATCCGTTTCAAGCGAAGGAATAAATATCGTATAGGCCCATACGCTCATGCCAACTATGAGGCCCGCCATCGCTCCGCGCGCTGTTGCGCGTCGCCATATTAAGCCACCGAAAAACGCAGGCGCAATTTGAATAATTGCTGCAAATGATAAAAGGCCAATAGATGCCAAAGCTGCTGTGCTGGAATATCGAAAATATAAAAATGCTAATGCCATCACACAAATGATCGATAAGCGCCGCACACTTAAAATCAGCGCACCGATATCATGCAAACGTCCCTCCGCTTGCAAACTCTTCCCACGCAAGATGAGAGGCATGATAAGGTCGTTTGACACCATAATGGATAAGGCCACACAACTCACCACAACCATTGTGGTCGCAGATGACAGGCCGCCAATCATGCCCACCAGCGCGAGTACATTTTCGCCTGCATGGAGGGGCAATGCGAGAACAGTCATATCGCGATCAATTGTGCCTGGTTCAAACACCAGCAATCCCGCCACGGCTAATGGCACGACCAATATATTCATCGCGATGAGATAAAGCGGGAAAATCCATGCGGCTTTTTTGACATCTTGCTCATCACGATTTTCCACAACAATAATATAAAACATGCGTGGTAATAATAAAATAGCATTGGCGGACAGAGCCGCCGAAGTCAGCCACACACTCCAATCGGGTTTTTGAGCGAGCATTTTATTAATAAAGGGATGCAAAAGCGCTTGTTCGGCGAGATCGCCAAAACCACCAAACATGCCAAAGACCACAAATACGCCAACCGAAATAAAGGCTAATAATTTGATGATGGACTCTGCAGCCACCGCTAAAATCAATCCGTCTTGATGCTCGGTGGCATCAATATGGCGCGTGCCAAACGCCATCGCAAAAACAGCTAAAGCCAATGCTACGCCCACCGCGACATTGGTGGCAGGGGAGACAAGTCCGATTGTGTGGTCCGATTGAAACGAACTTACAATCACTGTCAGAGAATTGGCGATTGCTTTCAATTGCAGGGCTGTATAGGGCACCACTGCAATCACGCAAATGATTGCAACAAACGCGGCCACCTTCTCCGATTTGCCATAACGAGCTGCAACAAAATCAGCGATTGATGCAATATTTTGTATTTTGGCGATGCGGACCATGCGCATGATGAAGGGAAAAAATAGGCCAACAACAATGATGGGGCCCAAATAGATCGGCAGAAAATCAAGCCCATGGGTTGAGGCCACACCGACGGAGCCAAAAAATGTCCAAGATGTGCAATAAACTCCGAGCGTTAATGCATAGAGAATAGGACGCATGCGACTGGACATAATGAAACGGCCGCGCGTATCGCCATAATGGGCAATACTGAAAAGCACACAGACGTAAATCAGCGATGTAAGAATTGCGACCCAACTAGCCATTGATTAATCCGCGGACAAACAGACATAAAACACTTTAACGCCCCCCGCGCTCTGCACACAACCGGCACAGATCGTCTTATCTAAGCTTAACTATGATGATCGAGCCTTGGCAGACATCTGCGTCGTGGATGAAAATCATCAAAAGGGCACGAACAGCCCTTGCTGCCTGAAGAGCCCTGCTTTAAGCGGAAGATATGTCTGATACTCCCAAAAGCCGCAGCTTTCCCAAAGAAGACCCCTATTATCTCCAAGCCCTCACTGTTGCTGTGGCCGGACTTGGCGGAGCCGCCTGCGCCTATATGCAAGTGCCCGCAGGCTATATGTCGGGCGCTATGGCGCTGACAGCCGTTTTTGCCATTACAGGCTATGCCGCTCAAATCGGCCTGCTGTTGCGTTTAGCCGCAATGCTCATCTCCGGCATCTCCATCGGCTCAGCTGTGACACCTGAGACATTGCATAATGTCGTGACATATCCTGTCTCCGTGACAACCATGCTCATTTGCGTTCTCTTGATGACGACAACATCAAGCTTTGTGCTGTCACGTTTTGCGGGCTGGGATCGCGCAACTGCATTTCTTGCCGCTGTCCCCGGCGCTATGTCCTATATTTTATCCATCATTATGACGCTAAAAGCCAATGCGCCGCGCGTTGCAATAACGCAGATGATACGGGCGTTGATTTTAATGGGATTAGTGCCATTGCTCGTGGCCGAAACAGGCTATCATCTCGTTGGTTTGGGCACACGCCCCACTGATCCCCTGCCGATATTTTTTGGCCTTGCCGTCATCGGCGGTGCCTTTGGTTATTTTCTGCATAAAAAGCGATTTGGCGGCGGCATGTTGTTAGGCTCCATGATCGTCTCAGGGCTCATACATGCCACGGGCTATGCACATGGCCGCGCACCTGATTGGGCCATGATATGCGGGCAAGTGCTCATCGGTGCATGGGCGGGATCACGCTTTGTGGGGTTTGATTGGCGTAATTTTTTGAGTTCAGCGCCCGCTATGTTAGGGGCCGTGACCATTTCAATCATTTTCTCGGCTGTGTTTGCCGCTGGTGCGTCACATATATTAGGGGTTGCCTTTGGGGCCACATTTTTAGCTTATGCCCCCGGCGGTTTTGAAGCGATGACAGTGCTAGCGGTGGCATTGGGATTTGATCCCCTCTTTGTTGCCGCTCATCATCTCGCACGTTATTTTCTGCTCAACATCGGCTTGCCGCTATATCTGCGTTACGTGCTTAAAGCCAATATTACTCAGCCGCCACAGCGCTGAGATCAGCGCACTTGTTTTGTGCGTGCGTCTGCGAGAGCGGCAAATCAAGCTCTTTCCACACATCCAATAAAGCCACAACAAGCGCATCAATATGAGCTTTGGTGTGATAAGGCGTGGGCGTAATACGCAACCGCTCTGAGCCACGCGCCACAGTTGGGTAATTGATGGGCTGAATATAAATGTTATGGCGCAACAACAATAAATCGCTTGCTGCTTTGCATAATTCCGCATCACCAACCAATAAAGGCACAATATGCGATGGATTGCTCATCACGGGCAGACCGACATTGGTCAGTGCTGACTTTGTGAGCGCAACTTGCTCTTGATGGCGACGACGCTCATCCTGCGATGCCTTGAGATGGCGCACAGCCGCACAAGCACCTGCGGCAACAGATGGGGGCAAAGCCGTGGTAAAAATAAAGGATGGGGCATAGCTGCGTACGGCATCAATAATATTGGCATTGGCAGCAATATAACCACCCAACGTGCCAAACCCCTTGGCCAAAGTGCCTTCAATAATATCGATTTGATCCATCAAACCTTCGCGTTCGCAAATGCCGCCACCACGTGGACCATACATGCCGACCGCATGAACCTCGTCAATATAAGTGAGCGCATTATAACGACGAGCGAGAGCCGCAATCTCCGCCACAGGTGCAATGTCACCATCCATGGAATAGAGACTCTCAAACACAATCAATTTGGCACGGGATGGACCCGCCTTAATTAATAAGTCTTCGAGATGAGCAACGTCATTGTGATTGAAAAGCCATTTCTCA
>Ga0164296_1005014_pt1 | contig 11807 bp, 13 predicted proteins | sample GEODES057metaG_FD_113533 | JGI IMG/M metagenome (GOLD analysis project Ga0164296, IMG submission 113533) | Dystrophic lake water microbial communities from Trout Bog Lake, Wisconsin, USA - GEODES057 metaG | ecosystem: Environmental > Aquatic > Freshwater > Lake | place: USA: Trout Bog Lake...
CGTCATTGCCGACCAGTCCGGTCAACCCCAATGCGGTTGCGGTGGCAAAGACGAAGGGTCGAAAGCCCACGCCCTGCACGACGCCGGTGACGCGCAGCTGCCGGCGACTACTGGGCATCCAATGCCCACAGCATGATGCGGTTATTGCCGGAGTCCGCGATGGCCAGCATGTTGCCGGCCACACTCAGGCCGTATGGCCAGCACAAGGAGTCATCGCTGACCATGGACCAGCGATTCTCCCCGTTGGCATCCAGATCGGGCTGCCCAAGCACGGTGTCGGCGGCTGTGCCGATCAGCGTGCGAGGGATGCCGTGCCAGATCAGGATTCGGTTATTGGACGTGTCAGCCACGAAGAGGCGTTGGGCATCCAAGACCACTGAGTAGGGAAAGCGCATGCGCTGTCCGCCCTGCGGCCGAATCTTGAATTCCTCCATGCTTGCCAGGTCGTCTTGACCCAGGACGCCGTCGGCCGGGGTGTCGGCGTTCGTCGGAGGCGGTGACCAGCTCAGCACGCGATGATCGCCGGCATCGGCGATGAATAGGCTGCCTGCGTCCCCGGCGATGGCGTGCGGCCACCGAAACGACAAAGCGCTGATGCCTTCGCCGCGGTTATCCTGCCTGCCGTTGGCGTCATCTTGACCAAGCACGATGTCCGCCGGCCTGCGTGCATCAGGCAGCGATGGTGCGCCCGGGGAGATGTGCCAGCCCAGGACCCGTCGATTGCCGGTATCGGCTACCCAGAATGTGCGGTCGACCACCGCGCACCCGAAGGGCCAGTACATGCTGGCCCCTGTCGGGTCTGATCCGCGATTGGGTTCCACGCCGGAAAGGTCCGACTGACCGATGGTTCGAGCAGGGGGCGCATAGGTGTGCGTGGGAATGCCGTCCCACACCAGGAGTCGATGATGCCAGGCGTCGCAGACGACCAGGTTGCCGTCGATCACCGCGATTCCGGTGGGCAGGTATAAGCCGTTTTCCACGCTCGTGCCTGCGGCCGCCGGTCCTTCGCTGGTGAAGTCCGGCTGGCCGAGCACCAGATCTGCCGGGGCGCCGTCATGATCGGGAAAGCGGTTCCAGATCAGGACTCGATGATTGCCGGTGTCTGCGGCGATCACCATTGATCCATCGGTCCACACGCCGCGCGGGGCATACATGTGGCTGGCAGTGGGGTTGGCCGGTGGGAGTTCCAGCCCGCCGGGGGAGGCTCCGCCAAGCCTGCGAACAGGTCGAGCGGTCATGCCGACAGCGGAAAAAGCGGCCGTGGCAGCTGCCGGCGTGCGGGCGGTGGACAAGAAGTTGGCCCGGCCAAGGGAAACCGACCGCGTGGTCTCGCTCACTGCTGCGGTCGGCCGATGGAGATCGTGTCCAGTCCGATGAAGGTGCGCCCTGGCTCGTCCTTGACTTCCTGTACGCCTTTGAGCCCGGGGACCCGCTGCATGATCACGCCCATGATCTCGTCCTTGGTCTCCTGCGATGGCGCACTGCACCCCTTGCCGAATTTCACCAAGGCAATGTCGTTGCGGACGCTCTCCACGCTCATTTCCACCGATGCAGTCATCAGGTACGGGCGGATTTGCTCCACGACGCGAAGCACATCGATGGTCCGATCCGTGCGAATCAGTCCGTGTGAGACGAACAGTGCCATGACCTCGGGTTGATCGACTGCCGCGTACAGCAATTCACCGCCTCGCTCATCGTTGCGCAGCATCTGGACCAGGGCAATCAGGCCCTGCTTGTTGAATTCGGTGATGGCCTCGATGGTCTGGTTCAGCAGCGACTGAACGGCAGGCTCCTGATGGCTGATCTGATCGCGCAGCTCATCGATGCGCTGTGCCAGGTCCTGGAAGGTCTGCTCGGGTGCTGGTGCGGTCATCTGGGCTCCTATGAATAGATCTGCTGGCGCTGGATCAATTGTGCGGTCATCGTGGTCAGCACGTCAGCGAAGGCTGCCTCTGCCAGGCGCTGCAGCACTTGGGCCACAGTGCCCCCAGGATCTGCCGGCAGCGTTCGTGCCTCCAGTGCCTCCAGCACGAAGGCGTGACCGGCGGAGTTGGCCAGCAGGTTCTCCTCGAAGAAGGCGTGGACGAACTCGCCTCGATGCACGCCCTCTGCCTCGGGGTCGGCCTTCAATCGCGCCAGGGCAGCTTCTGGCCCACCGCATCGATGCACGATGCGTTCGGTGAAGTTTCCGGTTGCGTCCTGAAGCATGATCTCGAAGTTCTGGCGCAAGAACAGTTCCATCAGTGCCCTGCCTGTGCCTGATCCAAGCTGGCCACAATCTCGTCAACACCGGCAACGGCCTCGTTATCACCATGCTCGGCGAAGATGGTGCGTGCGATTTCCAGCCGCTCGCGCGCGTCGGAGAACACGCCCAGATGGCCTAGGGCATTGCCCTGGTTGGCCAGGATGCGCGCGTACCCCAGGGGGTCTGATGTCCGGTCCCGGTGCTGCAGGATCTCCTCATACAGATGCACGGCTTCGTCCAGGTTGTCCTCTTGATGGACGCTGGGCAGGTATTGCAGGGCGTTGGCGAGGTTGAGCTGCGTGCTGGCCCAGGCCGTCGGGTGCGTCTGAGGGGTGTAAATCCGCAAGGCCGCTCGAAGGGAATTGACGGCAACGCCCACACGGATGCGATCACCTTCGCTGCTCATGGGCATGATCAAGTACGTCAGCGCCAGGTGCTGGCTGACCGTTGCGAACATCTCCGGATGCGTGTCTTCGCGGAATGTCTTTGCGGCCTCGGTGAAATCGTTGACGGCCGGCAGCAGGTATGCCGGGTTCTGCTGCCCGACCTCGTGCCTGGCCAGGCCGCGAGCAAGGTGCATTTCCGCACGAAGTTCAGCACTGACACCGGCCGGCAACAGGCGAATGGCGGTGTCGAGCTCTTCCATGGCCGCCGCTGGGTCGCCGGCGACCTCGCGAAGCAGTTCAGCACGAGTCAGGCGCATCGTTGCCGCCAGCACCGGGCTGGGAACGGCGTCGGCGGCAGCGATCGCTAGGGCCAATTCACCGAGTGCACCGTCGACATCGTTGGCCTCGAGCTGGGCCGAGGCGCGCGCGCTCCGCACGATCGCAGCGATCTCGCCATCGAGTCCATCTGACTGCGGCGGGGTATTGGTTAGGCCGACGGTGAATGCACCCACGTCAACCAGCGCCCGCAAGTCGCCGGTTGTCTCGGCTGCCAGGGATTCCCAGACGCCCTCGCCACCGACCAGGACTGCCCTGTTGTAGCGGGACACCACGTCCTGGCCGGGCAGCGACGCAACCGCCAGCTCGACCTCATCGTTGAGTGCGTGTTGCATGAAAGCCAGCTCGTCGGGCCACTGCACTGGGACCGTTCCAGTGAGCAAGCCGGTGGTCACCTGCGCGGCCTGAGCGGTATCGGGCAGCAGGAGGAGGCCTGCGGGCCACGGGAGAACTCCCAGTGGCTGGGGGCGTGCGATGCTCACGATGCTCCTTGTTCAGTGCGACTAGTCACGATTGATCGGGTTCCCAAGTTCGTCGTATTGCGGCGGTCGCTTGATAGCGCGGATGGCATTGCGATAGATGATCGAAGCGGCATGCTCGGCCCGGCGCTGGTCGTGATACTCCCCGACCTTCCTGCGCACCCCGCCGGACATCAACGTCACATTCAGGTACACCACCCAGCGGCCTGATTCGTTGACCACGTCCGTGGAGGCGGCCAGTGCTTCTTCGACATAGGGCGCATCGGCGGGACGGGAGGGCAGGTCATGCGATGACACCGTCGTCTCCTGCCAGTTGATCCATGATCGCGTCCGCGATCTGCTCGATAGAGGCTTGCACAGACGCAGACAGCGCGTCACCGAGTTCGAAGGATTCACCCTCAACGAGGTAGACCGTCACGTCAGCGGGAAACTCATCCTTGAGCAGCCATTGCGCAAAGCCGAGGGCCTGATCCCAGCGAAACCGGTGCAGGTTGCCCTGCGGGGGCGTGAGGTCGACCAGTTCCTCGCCGGGAACTCGATGCACGGTCCCGGGCGCGACGCCGATGCGCGAGGCATCGATCACGATGGCGCGCTGGGAACCCTTCATGGCGTAGGCCACGTCCATGCCGGCGGTGCCGCCATCGATCAGGCGCACGCCGGTGGGGATCTGGCGATCGGCGAGCAGGCGAATCAGCACCGGTCCAGCGGCATCATCACCGCGTAGGAGATTGCCGCATCCGACGATGACCGTATGCGTGGGAGCCGGCGTCAGGCCGTCGGGCAATGACATCGAGCTCCAATCGGTCAGGTGGGGTGGCGCAGGGCACGGGTGCCAAGGGCACCCCGGCGGCAAGCGGTGGTCCGACGTCGGGACCCCGACGCACGGTGTGCGCCGGGGTCCCGGTGGTCGTGCGGGTTCGGCTCAGCCGCCGCCCATTTGGAATTTCGCGAGTTGCTTTCCGGTCTTGCCGTCGTAGGCGTGCACGGTGCACACCAGGCAGGAGTCGTAGCTGTGCGCCACTTGGCCAAGCTCGACGGGGAAGTCCGGGTTTTGGATCGGGGTACCAACGAACGCCTTCTCCATCGGCCCCAGGTTGTCGCTGCCGTCACGCGGACCGATGTTCCAAGCGGTCGGAGTGATCACCTGGTAGTTGGCGATCTTGCCGTCCTCCAGCACGATCCAGTCGCACAGTGCACCGCGGGCTGCCTCGGTTGCCCCAAAGCCCTTGCCATCGGCCTTTTCTTCCGGCTTGGCGTAGAAGTCGTCGTGGAGATTGATCTCCGACAGCCACTTCTTGGCAAGCTTGAAGTACTTGGCCTCTTCGTGCATGCGCGCCAGAACGCGCGTGAGCACGTTGACCCCGGCGTTGGCAATCATGTCGGCCACGAATGGGTCGTAGTCCTGGTGCGCAGCAGCCCCCGGACGATTGGCCATGACCTGGCGAGCCAGGGGTCCAACTTCCAGCGGCACGTGCCCCAGGCCGGGGACGTCATAGCGAGGGGCCTTGGCCCAGGTGTACTTGCCCTGCGAAGCGCCATCGGCCGGATCGATCGGATCGGTCACGCCGTCCCAGGGATGACGTGATCCGGTGCCCTTGAAGAACGAATGCGTGATGTCCTCGGACACGCGCATCTGATCGAAATCGAAGTACTGGCCGTTGGCGAAGATGCCTGAACGGGACATGAGGGCATCGTTGCGACCGTCGACGGTGGGATTGGTGTAGAGCTCGGGGTTCAAGAACGTGCCCGTGGCCAGGAAGTTGCCGTAGCCCTGGCCGTAGGTGTCAAGGCCGATCTCCTTGCTCCAGCGATAGAAGAACGCCAAGTCGCTGTTGTGCTGTGACTCGTTCTCGTCCATCCACGCAAGGAAGTCCGCCCAGGTCTTGATCTCCAGGTAGCGGTCGACCGAGCAGCCCAGCCACAGGCCCTCCAGCCACTCCCTGGCCCAGTGGTCAAGAATCGCGTGGCTGCGGGTGATGTCGGAAAGCGTCGGTGCACACATGACGCCGCCGGGGATCATGAATGACGAGTGCGGCCACTGCCCGCCGAAGATCGCGTAGACCTCCACCGGCAACTGTGACATCGTCACGCCCTTTTGGTAACTGGAGCCAACGTACGGCGCGAAGCGACGGGCTGCCTCGGCATACGAGGGAGCTCCGGCGTACTGGGCCGCGGTCAGGTCCGGGCCCATGATGGCGTAGAAGTACCGAGGAACGCTTTGCAGCGTCTCGGTGATCTGGGCCAAGTTGCGCACGCGCGTGGCGTTCGGCGGGACGTAGGTGCCCCAAGCGGTGTCCAGCGCGTAGCAGGCCTTGTACAGGTGGCTACCACCGCAGATGCCGCAGATGCGCGGGGTCATGATGAGCCCGGCCTGCGGATCCTTCCCGCGCAGGATGATCTCGAAGCCGCGGAACATCGCGGCTTCGGTCCATGCATTGGTCACAACGCCATCGGTGATTGTCACCTTGACGTCGAGGTCGCCTTCGACCTGCCCAAGCGGGCTGACATGGAGGTCCATCGTTGTCATCTTGTCTCTTCTCCTGAGTGTCAGTTCGGATGTGGGCAGTTCGTCAGACGACGAACATGTCTTCCTTGGACCATTTCGGGGCAACGGCGCGCGACAGGCCGGCCAGTGCCATGTACGAACCGGCATCCATGCCCGCGGGCTCATCCTTGGGAATGACGCCGGCGACCTTTTGGGTCTTGAAGACCGTTCCGGGCTTGAGATCGCCGAACGGGTAACCCGGTTCGGTGCAGCCGGTGCATGGGTGGCCGGCGCGTGTCTTGGAGGACTGCCGGTTCCACAGAATGCGGTTGCAGGGAGAGTGCGTCATTGGGCCGCGGCAGCCGAATTCGTAGAACAGGCAGCCGGTGCGCATGCCCTGGCCGAAGCTCTTGGGATCTTGCTTGTAGTTGTAGAACTGAACACGCGTGCAGCCGGTTTGCGTGAACGAGGTGAAGAACGTGGTCGGGCGCTGGAACTCATCCAGCGCCAAGTCGCCAACGCGACCGGCGGCCAGCGCGACGATGATCTGCGAGATCCAGTCGGGGTGAGCCGGGCAGCCGGGGATGTTGATGACCGGCAGGCCGAGCTTGGACACGAAGTTCTCGCCAAGGTGGCCACCGCGCTTGCCGCCGCGATCGAACTGCATGCCGCGGGACTCCGACGGATTGGGTGGCACGGCCGGAAGTCCGCCCCAGGTTGCGCAGTCGCCGATAGCGACAACGATGCCGGCACGGGGGGCGATGTCATCGACCCAGTCCTTCATCGGACGGCCTGCGAACATGTCGTAGCGACCGGTGCCGTTGGGGCCTTCGATCACCGTGCCCTCGAAGACGAAGATGTCGATTTCCTTCTCGCCCTTGGCATAGGACCAGAAGATGTCCTGCGCTGCCTGGCCGATTTCCATCGACAATGTGGGGTGGTACACGACCTCAAGGCCGTAATCCACGATGAGATCGACAACGGATGGTTCTGCGGCGTTGATGAACGACATGGTGTTGCCGCTACATGCGCCGCCTTGGAACCAGAGCACTGACGTCACGGTGCCTCCTGCAACTGGGGTGGGTGTGTTCCCGCTGCCGACGGCGTCGACAGCAAGTCAATGAGGGCATCGATCCCGGTGCCGTTCTTGGCACTGGTCTCGATGATGGGAGCGCTCGGATTGACCGAGCGGATTGCGTCGATGGCGCGTGAGCGGTCCCATTCGACGGCGTTTGCGATGTCGGTCTTGGTGATCACCACGACGTCAGCCGAGTGGAACAGTTGCGGGTACTTGGCGGGCTTGTCCTCGCCCTCGGTGACCGACAGCAGTGCCACGCGCGTGTCCTCGCCCAGGTCGTATGCGGTGGGGCAGACCAGGTTGCCCACATTCTCGATGACCAGCACGTCTACCTCAGCCAGATCCCAGCCCGTCAGGTGCTCGCCGATCATGTCCGATTCCAGGTGGCACATGCTCTCGGTCACGATCTGGCGCACGGGAGCACCGGAGCGAGCCAGCCGCTTGGCGTCGTTGTCGGTTGCGCAGTCACCGACCAGTGCCGCCGCGCGCACACCGCGGGAGACCGCGACGGTCAGCAGTGCCTCAAGCAGTGCCGTCTTGCCGGTGCCCGGGCTGGAGACCCAGTTGCTCACACGCACGTTCGCCTGTGCGAATTGCTGGCGTAGCCCCTGGGCAAGCAGGTCGTTCTTCTCCAAAATGCCTGTACGAAGCTCCACGATCTTGGTCATGTGGCTGCCACCACCGCATCGTCGAGGGTGATGTCGACAATCTCCAGTTCCTTGCCGGAGATCACCGTGCCGCACGGCACGTGACAGGTCGGGCAGGTGAAATCGTGTGCGTCGGCAAGGGTCTGGTGACCGCAGGTTGGACAGTCGATCACGATGGGGCTGCGTTCGATGACCAGCACCGCATCGGCCAGTGCGGTTCCTTGCGCGGCAACGTCGTAGGCGAATTCCAGCGCCTGGGGAACCACGCCACTGAGTTGTCCAATGCGAAGGCGCACCGCCCGAACGCGCGTGTGCGCGTCAGGCAATGCGTCGCTGACCGTGGAGACCACGGCGTGCGCAATCGACAACTCGTGCATCACGGGCTACTTGTTACTTGCGGCCTGGCGCTGGCCGAAGACCTCGGCGAATGCGAACAAGAATGCCAGGGTCTCTTGCACCTTGGGATCCTTCAGCTTGCCCAGGATGGCGAAGATGCCGCCTACCTGTGCGGACTTGCCGCGGGTTGCCCGATCGGCGGCGACCGCTGCCTCGCCAACGTGTCCGATGACCTCGACGACTTCTGGCTGCAAGACCGCGGAGTCCAAGATGTTGGTAATGGCTTCCGAGCGCTTGCCCAGGGAGCTTGCCAGTGGCAGTACGCCAGACAGGACTCCCTCCTCGGGCGCTTCCGAGCGCAACTGCAGCACCAGGTCGTTGATGTTGTCGGCGATCGCCGGACCGCGCTCAAGCAGCGCCGAGCCCATCGAGGCCAGCACGGCCAACGTCGGGGCGTTTGCCACGATCACCGCCAGCGACTGACGGATCTCCGGATCGGCGAGCATTGCCGCCAGGGCATCGGTCTCGCTGCGAATCTCAGGGGACACTGACACAAGCCACCTCCGCGCGTTGGTCCAACTTCTTCCGTTGGCTGCCCTGAGGGTAGAGGCTTTCCCAGGATGCGCGTACGGACTTTCGGCCTTATTCTCTGCAAATTTTTCGTCATTCAGGCTGCCGTCAGTGAAAGCGATTGCACCGATGTCAGCGCCGGTACCGGGATTCAGCTAGGCACTGGGAATCGGCTTGGCGTGCCCTCGGTATCGGGGACGGCAATGGTCCAGATTCAGAATGCTGCGGGAACGGATGTCCCGCGATACGGGAACCCGCTGTACCCATTGGGACCGAGCTTGACGCCAAGGGTCTGGTGCAACTGGATGTTGTTGATGTCAAAGCCCAGGCGGGATGCGGCCATGTACAAACGCCACACGCGCGCGGTGCCCAGCCCGGCTTCGGCCACGGCTTCGTCCCAGTGCGCTTCGAGGTTGTCGCACCAGTACTTCAAGGTCAGCGCGTAATGCTCGCGCAGATTCTCCTCTTGACGGATCTTGAATCCCGCAGCATTCATCGCGCTCATGATGTGACCGGGTCCTGATAGTTCCCCATCGGGGAAGACGTACCGGTTGATGAACGAATTGTTGTAGTGGGACTGCTCGACATCATCTGCGCGAGTGATGGTGTGATTGAGCATCCGCCCGGTGGGCTTGAGCTTGTTGTAGGCGAAGGTGAAGTACGACGGGTAGTTCTCTCGTCCGATGTGCTCAGTCAACCCGATCGAGCTGATCGCGTCGAAATCAGTCTCCGGAACGTCGCGATAATCGCTAAAACGCACCTGCGCACGATCGCTGAGCCCGCGGGCGTTGATGGCATCCTGGGCCCACTGTGCCTGCTGAGCGGACAAGGTCACCCCGATGGCCTTGACGCCGTAGTGCTCAGCGGCGTGCATCACCATGCCACCCCAGCCGCAGCCGATGTCCAGCACCGTCATGCCCGGCGCCAGGCCCAGCTTGCGGCACACCAGATCGAACTTGTTGACCTGTGCCTGTTCCAAGGTTGCGTTCGCGTCGGGAAACACCGCGCAGGTGTATGCCATGGAAGGACCAAGAACCCACGAGTAGAACAAGTTGGACACGTCGTAGTGGTGATGGATTGCCTCAGCATCTCGACGCTTGGAATGACGTCCGCCTTTGAGCACGCGCTCCTGCGGCGGCGGCGATGGTCGCTTCAAGGCCTTCGGACCGAGGAAGGCTGCCAGCTTGAGCTTGTCCGAGGCACTGAGGTGGTCCAGCGGCATCGGGTAGAGCCGACTCATGGCCGTGTAGGCGTCGCCCATGATCTCCAGGTCACCGGCCACATAGGCGCGGGCCAGCCCCAGTTGATTCGGCGCCGATGCCAGGTACTCCACGGCACGGGCAGTGCGCACATCCAAGGTGACGTCTGCGTCGGACGGTCCGGCTGAGGAACCGTCGAATGCGCGAAAGCCCACGCCGCGCTCGGCGGGAACAATCATGGAAAAGGCGTCAGCCAACTTCATCGACGCTCCACCACTTTCTCGTAAAGGCCCAACAGGCGTGCCGTGGGATCGTATGTGCTCTTCAAGACCTGGTAGTCAGCGCCACCATAGATGGCGTAGAAGTCGTCGCGCGCGTAAAAGGCCGTCGAGTACAGGGACTTTCTGCCATCGAGTTCGGTGACCTTGGCCTCGATCAGCCTGTTGATGACCCCATCCTCTGGGGTTGCCCCGTCGGGAACGGCCACGGTGGACCAGAAGCCGACGTTGACATAGGTCTGCGCCGGGTCGAACTCGTACAGGGGCCAGCGAGCGCGCGGGTCGCGCTGTTTCAGCGGGCAGACCCAGATCGGCTCGATCTGGACCTGGGAATGAAAGAAGTCCAAGAACGCCGCCAGTTGATCGACTGGCACCTCGATGTCCTGCACGACAGGCTCGCGGGCGGGCTTGTGCTGGGCCTTGGCGAGCTTGCCGGACAGATCCCATTTGCGATCCAGGGCAACCAGCTTCCAGTAGACGTCACTGCGCAGCTTGGCCTTGGGCCACAGGCGACGGATGAATGTGCGCTGCGCGCCAAAGGCCCGCGAGCACCAGAACCAGTCAGTGTCCCAGCGCCACAGGTAGTCCTTGATCGTCAGGACATCCTCGGTTTTGGACTGAACGGAGCGGTAGTAGATGTCCATCCCGGTGTAGTCCGATGGCCGCTGCCCGTCGGGCAGTTCATCGGTCATCAGTCCCAAGGTCAGGTATTGCTCGGTGGGGCTGAACACCGTCCCATCGCAAAAGTCGACCTGCTGGCCCTGGAATGAGTACTGCCCCTGGCTGCCGGAGTCCACGATCTGGGATATCGCAGCTGCCATCGCGGTTGCGGTTGCGAAGGGAACATGGCGAAGGCGCACATACTTCTTGACCGGCTCCAGTTCGATCTTCAGGCGCAATGCGTATCCCAGCGAGCCATAGGAGTTGGGAAAGCCATAGAACAGGTCACGGTGCGGGTCACCCTCGGCTCCAGTGACCGTCAGGATGTGGCCGTCTCCGGTCAGGATGTCCATTTCCAGGACGGATTCGTGCGGGGTGCCGAATCGGAAACTGGCACTTTCAATGCCCAGGCCAGTCACCGCACCGCCCAAGGTGATGGTGCGCAACTGGGGGACGCACATGGGCATCAGGCCGTAGGCCAGTGTGGCGTCAACCAGGTGCTCATAGGTGGTCATGCCCAGCACCTCTGCGGTGCAGGTGATCGGATCCACGGCCAGCACCCCGTCGAAGGCTTTCACGTCCAACCCGGCCGTCGTGGACTGCGCGCGTGGCCGAAACAGGTTGGAGGTCGCCTTGGCTAATCGGACTGGAGCACCGTCCGGGATCGCCTGATATTGCTCGGTCACCTGCTCGAGCAGTCCCTGGTAGTAGGGGCGCCAAGCAGCGCTGGGGACCTGCGACACCCCACGAGGCTAGTCCATGGGCGATGATGGAGTCATGGCTGCTCCCATCGATGCTCCTGCAACCGTCGATCGCGTTGTCGCTGCGGCCCCCATCCGGCGAAGCTGGGTCCACGGCGCATGGCTCGGTCCGGTAGCCGGCCTCCTGGCCCTGCTGCTCACCGTGACGCTAGGCGGTGCGGTGGCCGGCAACTGGATGGTCGCCAATGCCCAGATGCACGCATTGCTGACCGCAGTGCAGGGCTCCGAGACAGACATGACCAATGTGCAGGATGAAGTCACCGCCGCCTTTCATGCCTATGGCGCCCTGAAGTCGCCGACCGCTGCCGATCAGGACAGGCTCAATGCCTCGTTGTCCAATATCGCCA
>Ga0164296_1005015_pt1 | contig 11804 bp, 9 predicted proteins | sample GEODES057metaG_FD_113533 | JGI IMG/M metagenome (GOLD analysis project Ga0164296, IMG submission 113533) | Dystrophic lake water microbial communities from Trout Bog Lake, Wisconsin, USA - GEODES057 metaG | ecosystem: Environmental > Aquatic > Freshwater > Lake | place: USA: Trout Bog Lake...
GAACAACTCCAATCCCTGAACATCACTTTGCCCGCCGTGGCGACGCCAGCGGCGGCCTACGTGCCTTTTGTGCGCAGTGGCAACTTGGTTTATTTGTCGGGCCACATTGCCAAAAAAGACGGCGCGGTTTGGACGGGTCAATTGGGCAAAAACACCAGCACCGAAGAAGGCAAATCGGCCGCACGTGCCGTCGCCATTGACTTGCTGGGCACCCTGCACGCGGCGGTCGGTGATTTGAATCAAATTAAGCGCATCGTCAAAGTCATGAGCTTGGTGAACTCGACGCCCGACTTCACCGAACAGCACTTGGTGACCAATGGCTGCAGCGAGTTGTTGGGCCAGGTTTTTGGCGCCGCCGGCGCGCACGCCCGCAGCGCCTTTGGCGTCGCCCAAATCCCCATGGGCGCTTGCGTGGAGATTGAGTTGATTGCAGAAGTGGCCTAAAGCCACCTTCCACACCTTAGACGGCTTCAAGACACCCCTGGGGGCGTGTTATTCCACCCGAATCAAGCGTTCGGGCTTGAAGCCCAAATCAGCCAACTTTCCCTTGCGTCCCCTGGGTGCACGTGCATTGTTGAGCGAACGAATTTCCAAGGTTTCATCGCGCGCTTTGCCGCCTCGGCCGGTGCCTTCGATGCGGACGCTGCGGGTGTAGGCGACCGCGCCAGCCAGCCGGTCTTTGGCCTCCAAGTCGATCAACATCAGACCGCGTCCGCCTTTTTCTTGCAGCTTCAAATCAGCGAGTTCAAAGGTCAAGATACGGCCCCCCAGAGAGGCGCAAGCCACGTGGGTGGCGTCTTGCGCCAGAGAAGGCGTGCACAAAGTCTCGCCCTCTGCCACGGTGACAAAAGACTTGCCGCTTTTGTTTCGCGAGACCATGTTCTCGACGGTCGCCAAAAACCCATATCCGCCCGAACTCGACAGGAGCAAAGGCGTCGCCGCTGCGCCTGCAAAGTAATGCGCGGGCTGGGTGCCGGGCTCTAAGTCGATCAAGGTGGAGACCGGTTGACCATCGCCCCGTGCGCCGGGCAAAGCAGCCACTGGCACCGAGTAGACCCGGCCCAAGTTGCCGAACACCAATAGGGTGTCGACCGTGCGGCACTCGAACGTGCCGTAAAGGCCGTCGCCGGCTTTGAAGGCAAAACTGGCGGCTTCGTGCCCATGGCCGTTGCGGGCCCGCACCCAGCCCTTTTCGGAGACCACCACCGTGACAGGTTCGTCAACAATTTTGACTTCGGCCACGGCGCGTTTTTCTTCTTGAATCAGGGTGCGACGGGGGTCGGCAAACTGCTTGGCATCGGCTTCGATTTCCTTCACCATCAACCGACGAAGGCTGTTGGGGTTGGCCAAAATGTCTTCGAGCTTGCCCTGTTCTTCAAACAATTCTTTCAGCTCTTGCTCGATCTTGATGGCTTCCAAACGCGCCAGTTGACGCAGTCGAATTTCAAGAATGTCTTCGGCCTGGCGGTCCGACAACTTGAAGCGCTCGATCAAGGCCGCCTTGGGCTCATCCGCCTGGCGAATGATGGCGATCACCTCGTCGATGTTGAGCAGCACGGTTTGCCGCCCTTCCAATATGTGGATGCGGTCGCGCACCTTGTCCAAGCGGTGCTGGCTGCGGCGGGTGATGGTGGTTTGGCGGAACTCAATCCACTCGGCGAGCATTTGACGCAAGGATTTTTGCGTGGGCCGACCGTCCAACCCGATCAGGGTCAAGTTGATGGGCGCGGAGGTCTCCAGACTGGTGTGGGCGAGCAAGGTGGTGATCAGTTCCGTTTGGCTGATCTTGCTGGTTTTAGGCTCAATTACCAAACGGACCGGCGCGTCTTTGCTGGACTCGTCGCGCACCGCGTCGACCACAGCCAACACGGTGGCTTTGAGCAGGTTTTGATCGGACGACAACGCTTTTTTGCCGGCCTTGACTTTGGGGTTGGTGATTTCTTCCACCTCTTCCAAGACCTTTTGTGTGCTCACGCCGGGGGGCAGTTCGTGCACCACCAACTGCCATTGACCGCGCGCCAGTTCTTCAATTTTCCAACGCGCCCGCACTTTGACCGAGCCACGCCCCGTGCGGTAAGCCTCGGCCAAGTCGTGTGCCGAGCTGATGATTTGGCCGCCGCCAGGGTAGTCGGGGCCGGGCAGCAAGGCCGCCAAATCGGCGTCGCTGAGTTGCGGGCTCTTGATCAAGGCCACGCAGGCATCGGCCACTTCACGCAGGTTGTGGCTCGGTATTTCAGTGGCCAAACCGACCGCAATGCCACTGGCGCCGTTCAACAAAGAGAAGGGCAACCGCGCAGGCAAGCGGTGTGGCTCGGTGGTCGAGCCGTCGTAGTTGGGGCCAAAGTCGACCGTGCCTTGGTCAATCTCGTCCATCAACAGGCCACTGATCTTGGCGAGGCGAACTTCGGTGTAGCGCATGGCGGCGGCGCCGTCGCCGTCGCGGCTGCCAAAGTTGCCTTGCCCGTCAACCAAGGGATAGCGCTGACTAAAGTCTTGCGCCATGCGGACCATGGCGTCGTAAGCCGCTTGGTCGCCGTGGGGGTGAAATCGCCCCAGCACATCGCCCACCACCCGGGCGCTCTTGACGGGACGCGCGGCGGTGTTCCCGCTGAAGTCCAAGCCCATGCGCGACATGGCGTACAAAATGCGGCGTTGCACCGGCTTTTGACCGTCGGTGATGTCGGGCAATGCCCGGCCCTTGACGACGCTCAGGGCATATTCGAGGTAAGCCTGCTGCGCGTAATCGGCCAGGCTCAGGCCGCCGTCGGCGCCACCAGAGGCGAGATCTAAGGTCACTTGTTCAGTCATAAACAGTCATTGAGTCATTGAGTCATCGAAATAGGGGCTTGTTCAAAAAATCAGCGTGGCCAACTTAAACGTCAATGTCCACGCTGTCGCCGTGCAATTCCATTAACTCACGCCTTGCAGCGGCCTCGCCCTTGCCCATGAGCTGGGTCATCAAACCCACGGTTTGGGCGAAGCCTTGCGCGCCGAGTTGCACCGGCAACAACCGACGGGTGTCCGGGTTCAAGGTGGTGTCCCAGAGTTGCTCGGCATTCATTTCACCCAAGCCTTTGAAGCGGCTGATGCTCCAGGCGTTTTCTTTCACGCCGTCCTTGCGCAACTTGTCCAAAATAGCCGTCAGTTCGCCTTCATCCAAGGCGTAAAACTTGGCGGCAGGCTTTTTGCCGCGCGCCGGTGCGTCAATGCGGAACAAAGGCGGGCGGGCCACAAACACATGCCCTGCCTCAATGAGCTTGGGAAAGTGGCGGAAAAACAAGGTCAACAACAAGACCTGGATGTGCGAGCCATCCACATCGGCGTCGGACAAAATGCAGACTTTGCCGTAGCGCAATCCCGACAAATCGGGGCTGTCGTCTGGGCCATGCGGATCGACGCCGATGGCCACCGCAATGTCGTGGATTTCGGTGTTGGCAAACAAGCGGTCGCGCTCGACCTCCCACGTGTTCAGCACCTTGCCGCGCAAGGGTAAAATGGCTTGGCATTCTTTGTCACGGCCCATTTTGGCGCTGCCGCCGGCCGAGTCGCCCTCGACCAAAAAAACCTCGTTGTGGGCGATGTCGCGGCTTTCACAATCGGTCAATTTGCCCGGCAACACCGCCACGCCGGAGCCTTTGCGCTTTTCCACCTTCTGGCCCGCCCGTTGGCGGGTTTGGGCGGCTTTGATGGCGAGTTCGGCCAATTTTTTGCCGTATTCCACGTGTTCGTTGAGCCACAACTCCAAGGCGGGGCGAACAAAACTTGACACCAATCGCACCGCGTCGCGGGAGTTCAAACGTTCTTTAATTTGGCCTTGAAACTGCGGGTCCAACACCTTGGCCGACAGCACATAGCTGGCGCGCGCAAACACGTCTTCAGGCATCAGTTTGACGCCCTTGGGCAACAAGGAATGCAGCTCAATAAAACTTTTGACGGCATTGAACAAGCCGTCGCGCAAACCGCTGTCGTGCGTGCCTCCGGCGCTGGTGGGGATCAGGTTCACATAGCTTTCTCGCACAGGTGCGCCGTCTTCGGTGAAGGCGACGGCCCAATCGGCCCCCTCGCCCTCGGCGAAGTCGCCAGCCCCGTCGGCAAAGCCCTGGCCTTCAAACATCGGAATCACCGGGTCAGCGGGCAAGGTTTGCATCAAGTAATCGCGCAAACCGCCTTTGTAGAGCCAGGTTTGGCTGTCCTTGGTTTTTTCCACCAACAAGCTCACCGAAACGCCCGGCATCAAGACCGCTTTGGAGCGCAGCAAATGCGTCAACTCGGCCATGGGCAAAGCGGCTGACTCAAAGTATTTCGCATCGGGCCAGACCCGCACCGTCGTGCCTTGTTTGCGGTCTTGACCGGCTTGCGCCGCCCGCAAGGTCAAGGGCTCGACCACATCGCCACCCGCAAACACCAAGTGGGCCACCTTGCCTTCGCGGTAGGACGTGGCCTCTAAGCGTTTGCCCAAGGCATTGGTGACGCTCACGCCCACGCCGTGCAAACCCCCTGAAAAGCTGTAGGCGCCCCCTTTGCCCTTGTCAAACTTGCCTCCGGCGTGAAGCCGGGTGAACACCAATTCGATCACCGGCGCGTTTTCTTCGGGATGCAGACCAAAAGGGATGCCGCGCCCATCGTCTTCGATGGTGACCGAGCCGTCGCTGTGCAAAATGACTTTGATCTTTTTGCCATGCCCCGCCAGCGCTTCGTCGGCGGCGTTGTCCAGCACTTCTTGAATGATGTGCAGGGGGTTGTCGGTGCGGGTGTACATGCCCGGCCGCTGTTTAACGGGCTCGAGTCCCTTGAGGACACGGATGGAAGATTCAGAGTAAGCAGGAGGAGTCGAGGAAGAAGATTGGGTGGCCATGGCGCGGATTGTAAGATTCAGCAACATGACCGATCCCCACCCTGCGCTCCCCGCCCTCTCGCCTTCCCGCTGGCTGGCACTTTGGGCGCATCTTCTGCCCCGGGAGCCCGCAGAAGGCCGAATTTTGGATTTGGCCTGCGGCACTGGCCGACACACCCGTTATTTGCTGGCGCAAGGCCTGAACGTCACGGCGATTGACCGTGACCCAGCGGCGCTGGCCTCGGTCAAGGCCTTGTGGACACCAGATGAAACACAAGAATGTGCCTCCGTTGCTCAGCGACTCGAGGTTTTGTCTGGCGACCTTGAAAACGGCCCCTGGCCACTCCCAGGACGGCTTTTTTTGGGTGCCGTGGTCACGAACTACCTTTGGCGCCCTCGCTTTCATGACCTGCTCGACAACTTGGCGCCTGGCGGGGTGCTGATTTATGAAACCTTTGCGGCGGGCAACGAAACCGTCGGCCGGCCCAGCAACCCCGACTTTCTGCTGCAAAACGGCGAATTGCTGCGTTTGTGCGAAGGCCTGCGCGTTGTGGCTTTCCAAGAAGTCTTTCTGGACGATCCCGAGCGCTATGTCCAGCGGATTGTGGCCGTCAAGAGGCCGTTGTCGTTAGAATGCTCCTCAACTTCAAATTACCGTTTTAGACTGCGGACATGACCTCCCCCAACCCGCTGCTGACTGGCAGCATCGTGGCGCTTGCCACCCCCATGCACGACGATGGCAGCGTTGATTACCCCGCCCTGCGTCGTTTGATTGATTGGCACATCGCCGAAGGCACCGACTGCATTGGCGTGGTGGGCACCACCGGCGAATCGCCCACTGTCAATGTGGAAGAACATTGCGAAATCATCCGCGTGGCCGTCGAACAAGCCGCCCAACACGGTGAAAAACGCGTCCCCATCATGGCGGGTTGTGGTGCGAATTCGACCGCCGAGGCCATTGAGTTGGCCCAGTTCGCCAAATCCGTCGGCGCTGATTCACAGTTGCAGGTGGTGCCCTATTACAACAAGCCCACCCAAGAGGGCCAGTATCAACACTTCAAGGCGATCGCAGAGGCCACCGGCGACCTGCCCATTTTTCTGTACAACGTGCCCGGCCGCACCGTCGCCGATATGGCCCATGACACCGTCATGCGCTTGGCACAAGTGGACGGCGTCGTGGGCATCAAAGAAGCCACCGGCAACATTGAACGCGCGCAATGGCTGATTCGAGCCATCCGTGATTTGGGCTTGCAACACCGCTTTGGCATCTATTCCGGCGATGACCCGACCGCGGTGGCTTTGATGCTCTGCGGCGGTCAAGGCAACATCAGCGTGACGGCGAACGTGGCCCCCAAGTTGATGCATGCGTTGTGCGCTGCGGCCCTTCGCGGCGACGTTGAAACCGCCATGGCCATTCAATTCAAGCTGATGCCTTTGCACAAAAACCTGTTTGTAGAGGCCAACCCCATCCCCGTCAAGTGGGCGATGACCCGCTTGGGTTTGTGTGGGGGGCACTTGCGCTTGCCCATGACCCCGCTGTCAGAGCCCTTGCACAGCGTTGTTGAAGCCGCCCTGAAAGCCTCGGGTCTCCTCTGACCCGCCCCATTCCTCCAAGGACTAATTAAGGACTGCCCTCGTGAATCTGACCCCCCTTCAAGTGCCAACCACTGCCCGACTGAGTTGGGGTGCCGTTTTGGCTTTGAGCTTTTTGACTTCGGCTTGTACCTACCTCGAAGGCGAGAAAGTCGATTACAAGAGCGCTTCCAGCCAATCTTCCGCCCCTTCGTTGGTGGTGCCACCTGACCTGGTGCAACTCTCCACCGCAGGCCGTTACGCCAACTCGACCTCCGTTTCTTTGGCCGACAGCGTGGCCACCCGTTCAGGCAAAGCCGGAACCGGTGCTGCCACAGGTCAGACAGGCCAGACCGGTCAAAAAGCCAACGCCACCGTGGCGCTAAACCCCATCGGCGACACCAAGATCATTCGGGAAGGGGACCACCGTTGGTTGAAGGTCAACCGCCCACCCGAACAAATTTGGGACCCCGTTCACGCCTTTTGGCTGGACAACGGTTTTGTCTACACCCGTGACGACCGCCTCTTGGGTTTACTGGAAACCGACTGGGCCGAAAACCGTGCCAAAGTGCCGATGGACATCATCCGCAGCACCTTGGGCTCGCTCTTGGATTCTTTGTATTCCACCGATGAGCGCGACCGTTTCATCACCCGCATTGAGCGCGACGAAGACGGTAACTCGCTGATTTTTATCAGCCACCGCGGCATGCTCGAGGTGTACAGCGACAGCCAAAAAAACAGCACGACCTGGCAGCCCCGCCCGGTTGACCCCACTTTGGAGGCCGAATTTTTGGGCCGCCTGATGGTCAAACTGAACCCCGCCTTGGCGCCCAATGGCACCACCACCGCGGACGGCAAAAAGGCCAGCATCGACGGCGCCGCGATTGCGGGCGCGAACACCACCACCTTACCGAGCAAGGCCAAGGTGGTCCAGGCCAACAACCTCAAGGTGCTGGAATTGAGCGAAAGCTTTGACCGCGCTTGGCGTCGGGTGGGCTTGACTTTGGACCGCACCGGCTTCACCGTAGAAGACCGTGACCGTGCCAAGGGCCTTTACTTTGTGCGCTACGTGCCCCCAGACCCGAACCGCGCTGAACCCAACTTTTTCAGCAAGCTTTTTGGCGGCGAGAAGTCTTTGGCCCCGATCAAATACCAAATGCAGCTGATCGGCGATGCCGGCGTGACCCGTCTGACTGTCTTGAACTCAGACGGCAAACCCGACAGTTCTAAGAATGTTGATGACATTCTGAATGTGCTGCAGGCCGACTTGAAATAAACCAAACCTGACAAGCCAACAAAAAAGCCACCCGAGGGTGGCTTTTTTGTTGGGAAAAGAAAGCTTATTTCTTTTCAGCAGCTGCGGGTTCAGCAGCAGGAGCGGCGGCAGGAGCAGCAGCGGCAGGAGCGGCAGCAGGTTCAGCAGCAGGAGCGGGTGCAGCTGCGGGAGCGGGAGCGGGTGCAGGAGCGGCTTCTTCTTTTTTACCGCAGGCAGCCAAAGCAGCAGCAGCGATCACGGCGGCCAAAACGAGCGACTTGTTCATTTCAATTTCCTTAAGAGATGTTGACAAAATAAAAATTAGTGAGCCCTTTGGACAATCCGAGGACCCCGTGATAAGCACCTAAGCTAGGCAAAATACCTACGCAAAACTACTCAGAGGCGAATTATAGGCACAAATCAAAATTCAATAAAACAGTTACCAAGTGATTTCAAGCCGCCATCGGTCGCAACCAGCCGGAGTCACACCACTCCAGCACCAGTTCCTTCGCCAAGGGACTCAAAGCGGTCATTTCTTGGGGACTCAACTGCCGCACATCCGCCAATTGGCGCATCAGCTTGGCGTCTTTCCCGCCCGCCCGGAAGCCTTCGCCGTTGATGAAGAAATAATGCGCGTCATAGAGTGCTTTGGTGCGCCGGTCCAACCCCACGCCACCTTCTACGTCCGCCCACTCCGGGGCCTGCTGAGGCGCATCAAACCAGACGCGCGGTTTGGGCTCGGTGAGCCATTCGCCCAACGCCAGGGCCAAAGCCTTGGGGTCTGACAACCAACGCGAAGTTACCTTTGATGCAAAGTTTTGCAAACCTGCCGGAACACCTGCAGGATGACTCACTGCTTCTTGCTTGGGGTCGCTGTAAAGCGCCGCGTTTTCTTCGCTTTCAGCCTGCTCGGCCAACCGCTGCAACAGGCCTTGGGCCAACTCACTGGCCTTGGGGGCCCGAAAACCAATCGAATACGTCATGCATTCGCCGCGGGCGATGCCGTCGTGGGCATAACGGGGGGGCAAGTAAAGCAGGTCGCCGGGCTCGAGCAAAAAGGTTTGCTCGGGCTCAAAATGGGCCAGCACCTTGAGCGGCGTGTCGTCTCGCAAAGTGAGGTCCTTTTGCTGGCCAATCCGCCATTCGCGGGTGCCGTGGGCTTGCAGAAGAAAAACGTCGTAGCTGTCAAAGTGTGGGCCCACGCCGCCGCCGTCGGTGGCAAAGCTGATCATCAAGTCGTCCAAACGAGCGGCTGGCAAAAAACGAAACGCTTGCAAGAGTTCGTGGGCGGCGTCCAGATGCAAGTCGACGCCTTGCACCAAGAGCGTCCAATCCGGGGTTTTAAAGGGGGGCAATTGGCGTCGCTCAAATGGCCCCGAGCGCACTTGCCAGCCCGCATCGCCCTTGATTTTTTTCACCAAACGCGACTCCACATCTTCTTGTTCGGCCAACGCCAACAGGTCGGTGCGAGACAACAAGGCTTGAAACTGGGGAATCGCTTGGCGCACCAGCAAGGGCTTTTTTTGCCAATACTGTTTCATGAATTGCGCGGGGCTGAGGCCCCCTAAAAGGGGCAAGGCTTGTTGGATGTCCATCGTTTTTTCAGGTTAAAGGGTCAAAAAGTCGGCTTTGAAACTGCGACAATTCTCGCCCATGGACATCAACAATCAATGCGTGGTCGGCCTGACATGGGTTTTGACCGATACCTTGGGCGAAGAACTCGACGTGCTGGAAGCGCCCGTTGACTTCTTGGTGGGCGGAGACGACCTCCTCAAAATCATCGAAGAGCAGCTGCAAGGCCGTGGCCCTGGGGCCAAAGTTCAAATGCAAATTGAACCCGAGCAGGGCTTTGGCGATTACAACGACCAACTCATTTTCTTGGAGCCTCGATCGTTGTTCCCCACCGAGTTAGAAGAAGGCATGACCTTTGACGGCCATGCTTTGCCGGCCGGCGTGAATCCTGAAGCCCCGAAAGACGCGCTTTACACCGTGGCTGAAATTTACCCCGAGCACGTGGTGCTGGACGGCAACCACCCGTTGGCTGGCATTGCCCTGCGGCTCACTTTGAAGGTGGTGTCGGTGCGCGAGGCCACCTTGGAAGAGGTGGCGGCAGGGACAGCCGGCACGGGTTTTTTCAAAATTCAAAGCGCTTGAAACCCATGAACCCTGAAGTTGAAATCAAAATTTTGGACGAACGACTCCACACTTGGGGTCTGCCGAACTACCAAACGGCTTTGGCGGCCGCCATCGACTTGATCGCTTGCCTGGATGCCCCCCTAGAAATTGCCCCACAAGCCCCGGCTGTGTTGGTGCCCACGGGCTTTGCCATGCACATGAACTCGGCCAAGTTGTGCGCGGTGATCCTGCCCCGCTCGGGTTTGGGCCATAAAAAAGGCCTGGTGCTGGGCAACAGCGCTGGCTTGATCGACGCCGACTACACCGCGCAGTGTTTCATCAGCGTGTGGAACCGCAACCCAGCGGGTTCGGGCGAATCCATCGTCATCAACCCCGGCGAGCGCATCGCGCAAATGTTGTTCTTGCCCGTGGTTCGCCCTCGGTTTCAAGTGGTGAGCGCCTTCAGCGCCAGCAGCGAACGCGGTGAAGGCGGTTTCGGCTCCACCGGGGTGGCGTCAAAGACCTAAGCTGCTTTGAGCGGGTCCAAACGCCTGGCCAACTCGGCGACCAATTGGCGCGCCAATAACAATTTTGAAGCGCGGGGCAATTCGGTCACGCCCTGCGCATCGACCAAGATCAACTGGTTGTCGTCGCGGCCAAAAGCGGTCGGCCCAATGTTGCCCACCAACAGCGGCACCCCTTTGCGGGCCCGCTTGTGTTGGGCGTTGGCCACCAGGTCTTGGCTCTCAGCGGCAAAGCCCACGCAATAAAGTTCGCCCGCTTGGGCCCTGGCCGATTGCGCTGCGGACTGAAGAATGTCGGGGTTTTCTACAAAGTGCAGATCGGGCACTTCGCCGCTGCCGTCTTTTTTGATTTTTTGCTGGCTGGCCGAGGCGGGGCGCCAATCGGCCACTGCGGCGGTGGCGATTAAGACCGTTGCCCAAGGCAGGGCTTGCTGGGTCGCGGCCATCATGTCTTGCGCCGAGACCACGTCCACCCGTTGCACGCCATGCGGGGTGGGCAGTTGCACCGGGCCTGCAATCAGCAGCACTTCAGCGCCAGCCTCTTGCGCGGCCCGGGCAATGGCAAAACCCATCTTGCCGGAAGAATGGTTGGTGATGCCGCGCACGGGGTCTATCGCCTCGAAGGTGGGGCCTGCCGTCACCAAGACTTTGCGCCCAGTCAGGCGCTTGGGTTGGAAGTGGGCAATGAGTTCGGTCACGATGTCGGCCGGCTCCAGCATGCGTCCATCGCCGGTTTCGCCGCAGGCTTGATCGCCAGTACCCACGCCCAGCACCACGGCGCCGTCGGCAGCGACCTGGTCGAGGTTGCGTTGGGTGGCGGGATGGGACCACATTTCTCGGTTCATGGCGGGCGCCAACAGCAAGGGGGTGGACTCGAGCGGCCGGGCCAAACACAACAGACTCAGCAACTCGTCCGCACGACCCTGGGCCAGCTTGGCGATGAAATCGGCACTGCAAGGGGCAATCAACACCGCATCGGCCTCTCGGCTCAAATGGATGTGGGCCATGTTGTTGTCAGGACGCGCATCCCATTGCGAGGTGAAAACCGGCCGACCCGACAAAGCTTGCATCGTGACTTCGGTGATGAAATGGGTCGCGGCCTCGGTCATCACCACTTGAACGGTGGCGCCTTCGCGCTGCAAGTCCCGACACAACTGAGCGGCCTTGTAGCAGGCCACCCCGCCGGTCAGACCCAGCACAATGTGTTTGCCCTGTAAATCAAAAGTGTTCATGCGGTCGAAGATTACCCGAAAAGCAGGCTCGCTTGGCCGTTGACCCCCTTTGTCCCCCTTTATAATCTCCGTTTACCACCTCCAGGGAACTTCTGAGTCCCTCCAGACATGACCAAATTTGTCTTCGTCACAGGCGGTGTGGTGTCCTCCCTGGGCAAGGGAATCGCCTCAGCCAGCCTCGCAGCGCTTCTTGAATCGCGGGGCCTTAAAGTCACTCTCATCAAGCTGGATCCCTACATCAACGTCGATCCCGGGACGATGTCGCCGTTCCA
>Ga0164296_1005016_pt1 | contig 11803 bp, 8 predicted proteins | sample GEODES057metaG_FD_113533 | JGI IMG/M metagenome (GOLD analysis project Ga0164296, IMG submission 113533) | Dystrophic lake water microbial communities from Trout Bog Lake, Wisconsin, USA - GEODES057 metaG | ecosystem: Environmental > Aquatic > Freshwater > Lake | place: USA: Trout Bog Lake...
AGATGCCGGACCAAGAGATCCTCGATGAAGCTTTCCGGAGTCTGTGCGGCCGTTTCGGCATCAAAAGCAATGACGTAGACAGCATCAACGCCGAGGGAGTCGAAAATCTCAAGTCGCTGCGTGAGATCGGTCAACATCTTCGGGGCACGATCAGGACGCAAAATCTCGGCGGGATGAGGGTCAAAGGTGACCACAATGAGGTCAAGATCCTTTCGCGCCGCAACGTCAGCGGCATGCGCGATGGTTCTGCGGTGGCCGGCGTGGACGCCGTCATAGACGCCAATGCTCAGCACCGTGCTGTGTGGTGCGCGCGGGTGCGACTGGGAACTGAGGATCTCCATAGCCAAGAGCAACCTAGACGCTCTGGAGCCATCTCCTCACGCTGTTCCGGCGGCGTGTAACACAACACTCGCTTCGAGGCGCCCACTGGCTCCCTTTTCGTAGACCGCAAGCAAATCACCTGAGGGCCCGAGAATGGCGACAGAACCCAGGGAAATCGGCGAAAGTTCACCCTCGAGCCACAGTCCATTCGCCACTCGCGCCACCGCTGCCTCATCGACCACCACGCTGGCCATCCCCCGCAATGCCTCGGCCGGCGTCAGGAGCAACCCAGAGAAGTCTGGGGCTTGCTCACCCTTTGCAGCCCGGTCGGCGAGCTCTCCCAAGAGATGTGCCTCAGCAAGCGTGAATGCTCCGACCCCCGTCCTTCGAAGTGATGCCATGTAGGCGCCACCCCCAAGTGCTCGCCCAAGGTCATCAACCAAGGATCGAACGTAGGTTCCCGAGGAACACGTGACAGTGAAGCGAAAGCGCAGAGGGTCGTCAGTTTCGTGCAAGGAAAATTCGTCAACTCGCACAGGGCGGGGTGTGCGTTCAACTTCAATGCCCTCTCGTGCGAGCTGATGCAGTCGCTTGCCATCGACCTTGAGAGCAGAGACCATGGGCGGCGTCTGCAAGATGTGTCCCGTAAATTCCTTCGTTGCAGCTTGCGCAGTCGCCAAGGTGATGCCGTCCATTGCAAAGGTTGCAGTGACCTCACCGTCTGCATCGAGTGTGGTGGTTTGTGCCCCGAACACAAGGTCGCCTTCATAGCGTTTGGTGGTGTCCTGCAGAAACCGCAACAGACGTGTCACTTTCCCCACACCAACGAGGAGCACCCCTGTCGCTGATGGGTCAAGTGTGCCGGCATGACCCGTGCGTCGTTGCCGCAGAATGCCGCGCAATTTTGCGACGACGTCGTGACTCGTCCAGCCCGCTTCTTTGTCAATGATGACGAGGCCGTCGGGACCGCCTGCGCTCCCCCGCCGAGCCATCAGTCGTCGTCGTCGTCGGCCAACCGCCGCAGGACCTGGTCGATTGCTTCTCCGTGGAGCACGGCGGGATCGATTTCAAAACTCAACTTCGGCGTCCGCTTCATGGTCGCCTGTCGACCGACGGCGGCTTGGAGCGCCACACGCCGCTCTTCGAGTGCCTCGCGAGCTTCTTCGTTGAGTGATGAGAAAAAGACGGTGGCGTGGCGAAGATCCTGGGTGGTATCTACTTCGGTAATCGTCAGGAGGCGGAGCCGCTCATCAGCGTCAGCCATACGTTCTAATTCCTCAGCGAGAACTTCTTGGATAAGTCGATTGATCCTCCGACTTCTCGGAAAACCCGCCGCACCACCGTAGGAGCGATTCGAAGATCGTTGGCCCATTTGTGACCTCAGACCCGTGGAATCTCTCGCTCCTCGAAGGTTTCGATAATGTCGCCTTCCTTCAAGTCCTGATAGTCAGTCAAACCAATACCGCACTCGAAGCCGCTTTGGACTTCGCGGGCATCATCCTTGAAACGCTTCAGTGAGTTGACGGCACCCTTCCAAATGATGGTGCCATCTCGCAAGAATCGGACCTTCGAGCCACGTGTAATGGTTCCTTCTCGAACCATGCAACCGGCAATCGCTCCAACTCGTGGAATTCGGAATACCTGACGAACTTCAGCTTCACCCGTCACGACCTCTTCGAATTCCGGAGCAAGCATGCCAAGCATGGCTGCTTCAATATCTTCGATGAGCTTGTAGATGATTTCGTAGGTGCGAATCTCTACATGATCGAGTTCAGCGGCGTCTCGACTTCTCTTGTCCGGTCGAACATTGAATCCGATGAGCGTGGCATTCGACGCCTTGGCCAACTGCACATCATTTTCGTTAATTCCACCGACGCCGCGGCGGATGAACGCCAACTTGACGTCTTCACGTTCAAGCTTGCGCAAACTCTCCGTGCACGCCTCCAGCGAACCCTGGACGTCGGCCTTCAACACAACATTGAGCGTTGCTGTCTCACCACGTTGAATTTGTTCAAAGAGGTCTTCGAGGCGGGCACCTGCTGCCGATGGTGCAGGCAAGTGGCCAGAAAGACGCATCCGCTGTGCACGGGCTTCGGCCAATGTGCGGGCATGTGCGAGGTCTGTCGCAGTTCGTACCTCGTCGCCAGCATGCGGCGGCTCTGAGAAGCCCAGAATCTGCACTGGCGCAGAAGGTCCGGCTTCTTTCACCTGCTTGCCGTTTTCGTCGATCAACGCCTTCGCCTTGCCCCAGGCCGCTCCCGCAACGATGGGATCACCAACGCGGAGTGTGCCGCGCTGCACGATCACTGTTGCTACCGGCCCACGACCGACCTCAAGCTCTGCTTCGAGCACGCTTCCACGCGCTCGTCCCGTCACTGGAGCGGTGAGCTCTTCAACTTCCGAGACGAGAACAAGTTGCTCAAGAAGGTCATCAATGCCAAGTCCCTGCAGTGCAGAGGTCTCAACGACGATCGTGTCGCCACCCCACTTTTCCGGCACAAGTCCGTGCTCGGTGAGTTGCTGGAGGACGCGATCAGGATTCGCCTGTTCCCGGTCAATCTTGTTGACAGCCACGATGATGGGGACTTCAGCAGCCTTTGCATGATCAATCGCTTCGAGCGTCTGTGGCATGACCCCGTCATCGGCGGCGACCACGAGGATCACGATGTCCGTGACTTTTGCCCCACGGGCTCTCATAGCCGTGAAGGCTTCGTGGCCAGGCGTGTCAATAAATGTCAAGCGATGCCCCTGCCACACAACTTGGTAGGCACCGATGTGCTGCGTGATGCCGCCGGCTTCGCCAGCCACCACATTTGCTGAACGAATCTTGTCGAGCAGCAGCGTCTTTCCGTGGTCGACGTGACCCATCACCGTAATCACCGGAGGGCGAGGAAGTGCTTCGAGGTCTTCTTCTTCGTCCTCTTCCTCGAAGAACTTCGCGAGCAATTCTGCTTCTTGTTCCTCACCGGGATCGACGAGACGAACATCTGCGCCGAGTTCAGCGGCGAACAGTTCGATCATGTCGTCGCTCAGTGACTGCGTCGTCGTCACCATTTCTCCTTGCAGGAGAAGGAAACGAATGACGTCGCCTGCAGAGCGATTTACCTTGGCGCCAAGTTCTGACGCGGTTGAACCTCGTTCGACAATAATTTCGCCTTCTGGAACTGGAGCCGTAGACGGCGCATATGCCGTCATTTGGGTGGGCTCGAGCTCTTCCATGTTGCGACGACGACGCTTTGCTCGTCGTTGTGGTGGACGTTGCCCACGACCAGGGGCCCCACCTCGTGCTCCTGGGGGACCTGAAGGGGGACCACCTGGTCCACCCGAACGCGGACCGCCGAAACCGCCACCGCCACCTGAACGAGGGCCACCGAAACCACCACTGGTGGGTGGGCCGCCGGGCCGACTGCTTGGCCCACCGGAACGAGGCCCGCTCGGGCGCGCTCCAGGAGCCGGCGGCGTGCGCCGCCCACCGGGTGGAGGTGGAATTGGCTTCCCCGTGGCGCTCACTGGAGGTCGGCGAGGTGGAGGAGGAATGGGCTTGCCCGTCCCGCTCGTGGGAGGACGAGGAGGGGCAGGTGGACGTCGCGCAGGATCGCCTACAGGAGGACGAGGTGGCGCTGATGAATGCGCAGCTGCCTCGTTTTCAGGACTCGTTGCAGGTGTTGCAGGAGTAGCTTCCTCGGCGACTGGTGCGCTGGCTGCCACATCTCGCGGAGCGCTTGGCGCAGCCGCCGGAGGGGCTGCGGGGGCGCTCGCACTTCCTCCGGACCGAACAAGACGCTTTGGAGCGGCAGCGGGAGCATCTTGTTCGGTCCCTGCCTGCTCTGGAGTGGGTGTCTCGGCCGTTTCTGCACCAGCCTCAGCGACCGGCGCAGTCTCAGGCTTCGCCGCAGGCGCCTTTGTTGCCTTTGTAGCCTTCGTTGCCTTGATGGCTTTTGCGGCTTTTGCGGGCTCTTCAGGTTGCACCTCGCGACGCAAACCCTCAGCATCAGCCTTCCGGCGAACGCGGTCAGCTTGCGCATCCTCAATGGATGACGAGTGGCTCTTGATGCCAATGCCCAGCGAGAGGGCCAGGTCGACCGCCTCTTTGTTGGTCATCCCCAGCTCTTTTGCGAGCTCGTAGACGCGGATCTTCTTCGGCAAAGTTTCCTCAGTGTCTCATTTACGCCGCTCGCCAGCTCAGCGATACGGCTCTCTATTCTCACACATTCACGGCCACAACCCCGGCACTGGTTCGGAAACTACCGACTCAGTGCCTCGAGCAGCTCAAGAAGTGCCTCTTCTTTCACTCTCACCGGCGCTTTCAGAGCTCTCGGAATTGCTCCCGAGCGCACTGCCCGCTGCCGGCAAGTCTCCTCCTTGCACAGCCAGGCCCCCCGTCCTGGGACGGAGCGACCTTTCCCTACTTGCCCGGAAACAAGCAGGGCGATTCGGACCATATCTACATCAGGTCGGCGCTGGCGACACCCGATGCAGGTCCGCTCCGGGGCTATGCCTCTGCCTCCGGCTCCTCGGCCTCAGCGGCAGAGGACTCGGCGTCTTCAGTGATTTCTTCGAGTACTTCTTCGACGAGTTCTTCGAGCACGGCTTCTTCAACAACGGCCTCAACAACTGCTTCAACAACCGCTTCGACAGCGGCTTCTTCGGTCGCCTTTGAGGCGTAGTCCGCCGCTGACAATTCTTCGCCACCTTCGGCCGGCTTCCAGACTTGGTTGCCCTCTTCATCGACGATCCATTCACCCTCGGCCCACTCTTGACCATCGATGCCAGCCTCTTCAGCCTCGAGCTGCGTCTCAGACTTGATGTCGATGCGCCATCCAGTCAGTCGTGCCGCCAAACGAGCATTTTGGCCTTCCTTGCCGATGGCCAGGCTGAGTTGGTGGTCGTTGACGATAACGGTCGCAATCCCCGACACCTCGTCAAGACGAACCTCACGAACTCGTGCTGGAGCAAGTGCGTTCTGAATGAGATCCACAGGATCATCTGAATAAGGAATGACGTCGATGCGCTCGCCACGCAATTCGTTGGTCACCATACGCACTCGGCTTCCGCGGGCGCCCACGCAGGCCCCCACTGGGTCGACGTGACTGTCGTTTGACCACACAGCAATCTTGGTGCGGTGGCCTGGCTCACGGGCAGCGGCGCGAATTTCCACGATGCCTGACGAAATCTCAGGAACCTCAAGTTCAAAGAGGCGCTTCACAAGTCCTGGGTGCGTCCGACTCACAATGATCTGTGGTCCCTTGTTGGTCTTTCGGACTTCGACGATGTAGGCCTTCACCCGAGTGCCGTGGTCATAGCGCTCGTAAGGAACCTGTTCTGCTTGGGGCAAGAGTGCCTCGACGCGTCCAAGGTCAAGCAAGGTGTAGCGACCGTCATTTTGCTGGACGATTCCAGTGACAATGTCACCTTCTCGACCTGCATATTCGTCGTACTTCATGTCGCGCTCGACCTCACGGATGCGCTGCATGATCACCTGCTTGGCAGTCTGGGCAGCGATCCGACCAAAGTCCTCTGGGGTGTCGTCCCACTCGCGAATGACATTGCCCTCAAGGTCTAATTCTTGGCCATAGACGCGAATCTCGCCATTGTCCGGGTCAATGGTCACTACTGCCTCTTCCGCCGAATCTGGAAGACGTTTGTATGCCGCAACAAGCGCATTGGCGAGCGCGTCGAGAAGGGTATCGACACTGATGCCTTTGTCTCGGGCTATCTGGCCAAGGGCGTCAAGAAACTCAAAGTTGGTAGAACTCATGGGGTGGTAATCCTCTCTGGAGTGGGCGGAGTCGAGCGACGCGATCCTTGGGGGGCGCCGCCGCGTGAAGGAGATGGCTTTGCACTCGCGCCCCACGCAAATGTGGTGCGAGCTCGTTCAATGTCGTCATAGTTCAGAGCAATCACGTCGCCTTGGGCGGTGCGAATTTCAATGCCGTTGGCGTCAACGCTCGACAAGATCCCGTCGACCCGTCGATCTGCGACGACCTCAGGTGCCGTCTTGACTTTGACACTTTCGCCAAGAGCGGCAGCAAAATGAGCCGGCGTCCGCAAGGTGCGCTCGACGCCTGGACTACTCACCTCAAGCGTGTAGCGGCGCTCAAATGGTTCATGCTCGTCGAGGTAGGCAGAAATGATGCGATTTCCATCGGCCAACTGGTCCAGCGTGATGCCGCCACTCTTGGTGAGCGTCACTTTGACCAAGCCCTTGCCCATCTCGACGTCATAGAGGTCGAAGTCCTGCGCAGCGAGCAGCGGCGTGAGTGCGGACGCGAGGGTCTCAACGCTTGTCCCCATCTCCGTCACCTCCTCGTCACTGCACCGACCTGCTCGGCTTTTTCCAGTTGAAGATCGCCCTGTAAACACGAAGAGCGCGGGCCTCAGGCCCACGCTCCACCGAAAGGACTACCCAAACCGGACTAGCGAGGCTCAAGTGTAGCACCGAGAGTCCAAAGTGGGAAGGGAGCCCTACTCCCCCAGCCGACGGTGAATGGCCTCAATTTTGACCGAGGCGTGATTCGCGTCCTGTCCCTTGGCCTCAAGCAACGCTGCCCTATCGGCGGCGGCCTCAGCCTCCGCTCCAGCATCTGCTGCCGCAAGCCGAGCTTCGACGCCTTCCGCCACCAATTTTTCGGCTTCTTCGACCAAGGCAGAGACCATGTCTGCTTCTGGAACGACGCGGACGATCTTTCCCTGGATGAAAAGATGCCCCTTTGAGCGCCCTCCTGCAATACCGAGATCAGCGTGTTTCGCTTCCCCTGGGCCATTCACCACACAGCCCATGACGGCAACCTGGATGGGAAGTTCTTTCGCTTCAAGAGCCTTTTGGGCCGCTGCAGCGATCGCAATCACGTCAACTTCGGCACGCCCACAACTGGGACAGGCGATCAAGTCAAGTCCCTTTCGCTCTCTCAAACCAAGGGCCTCAAGCAGTTGTCGCCCCGCCCGCGCCTCCTCAACAGGATCGGCCGTCAGGGAATAACGCAAGGTGTCACCAATTCCTTCGGCGAGCAGCGTTGCTATCCCTGCGGTTCCCTTCAAGAGGCCAGCAGGAGGAGGCCCTGCTTCAGTAACCCCTAAGTGCAGGGGGTAGTCAAAGGTCTCGGACGCCAAACGATACGCAGCAATCATCAGAGGAACAGAAGACGCCTTCACCGAAATCTTGACGTCCTCAAAGCCAACTTCTCTGAAGTAATCGAGTTCAAGTTCTGCCGACGCGATAAGTGCCTCTGGAGTGGCGCCACCAAATTTCTTCGCGATCTCAGGATGCAAGGAACCTGCGTTCACGCCAATGCGAATCGGGACACCCCGATCTTTTGCTTCAGCGGCAATGTGTTTGATTTCTTCGGGCTTTCGGAGATTTCCCGGATTCAGCCGCAACCCCTGCACCCCTGCCTCGAGAGCTGCAAATGCCATTTCTTGATGAAAGTGAATGTCAGCAATGATTGGTACCGGCGAGCGAGGCACGATGTGCGCCAGGCCTTCGGCTGCCGCCTCTTCATTGCAGGTGCAACGGACGAGATCAGCGCCCGCTGCTGCGAGGTCGTAGATCTGTTCAAGGGTCCCTTCGACATCAGCGGTCTTGGTTGTCGTCATCGATTGGACAGAGATTGGTGCGCCGCCGCCGATTGCCACGCCCCCGACGGAGATCTGACGAGTTGCTCGCCGTGGACTGAGAAGTTCGCCTTCGGTTTGCATGACACCATTCTGCCCGCTCTTGAGGCGGGACGAGGTCGTTATTTGAACGGATTCGCTATTGGATGCGTGAGGTCGAGATACACGCTTGTTGAAACCAAGAGCAGCAGGAACGCCACAAAGGCATAGACCGCGGGCATCATCTTGTTCACGTCGGCGCGATACATGGGCTGCCCTTTGCGGGTTCGTATCCATTCGTAGGCCGCAATGACGATGTGACCACCGTCGAGGGGCAACATGGGCAGCAAGTTAATAAGGCCGATAAAAATGTTGATGGAGATCAGGACTTCGATCAAGGTCAGACTGCCCGCTTGTGCTCCCTGGGTTGCCGTTCTGACTGCGCCAATGATCGATTCCGGCCGATTTTGTCCCTCGGAAGAACTTGACGAAGCTGACCCACTCGAGGCGGCAGCCGATGAGGGAGAAGGCGCCGGGTGAATCACTTCATTGGCATAGTTCGTCAGCCCTGATGGCGAGAACAGGTGGGCCATGCCTGCGACGGCACCAGTTGTGGCAAGTTTCACTATCGACGCAGACCCGGTGAGTGCCGAAAGCGGACCGACCGTGCTCGATCCTTCTCCTAAGGACACGCCGAGATACCCCGTCGGAGGCCCAGAACTTGGGGCAAGTTCTTGGCCCGCCACACTGACCGTTCGTCCATCCACGGGCGTCACCGTGAGCGTTTTTGACACGCCGTGTCGCTCGACAACCAGCGTCACCGGAGTCCCCACGTGGGAATGGACCACGCCTGAAAGAGCATCTGGCGAGGTCACCTTGACGCCATCAACCGAGACAATGCGATCGCCTGGCTTCACGCCTCCCACTTGAGCCGGCGTACTTTTTCCCCCATCGATCACCAAAAACGACTTCACCGTCACCACGGATGGATCAGGTCTCCCGATGAAGGCCAAGGCAAAGAAGGCCAACAAGAACGCCATCACAAAGTGCATCGCCGATCCAGCAGATGCCACAATGATTCGCTTCCCAAAGGGCTGATTGCGATAGGCCCGAGGCTCATCATCTGGATCGATCTCTTCAGCAGAACTCATGCCAATGATGCGGACGTAACCACCGGCTGGAATTGCTTTGACGCCGTATTCAGTTTCTCCTCGGCGGATCGACCACAAACGAGGGCCAAATCCAACGAAGTATTCGGTCACTTTCATTTTCGCCCACTTGGCCGTGGCGAAATGTCCAAGTTCATGGACCATGACCATGGCGATGAGCGCCACAATCACCAACAGCAGGTCACCAAGACCAAAAGCCAAGAAGACGGCAACAAGCCCCACCAAAATCACTGCAAGGCGAAGCAGTGCACCGATGCCTTGTGCCCCCTGTGCCGAGGATTCCGATTGAACGGGCTCGTCCTGAGGCGCCTCGCCGGTCTGCGTCGAGATGGTTTCGCTCACGTCTCTATTCTCGCGGCAAGAAGTCCGATTGTGACGTCGCGAGCTCGAGCGTCCGCCGCAAGGACTGATTCCACTGAATTCAGAGGGTCCGGCTCATAGCGCTCGAGGGCTGCCTCAACGAGTTGGGCGATGTCTCTCCAAGCGATGCGTCCATCAAGAAAGGCTTGCACTGCAACTTCGTTCGCCGCGCTGAGCCAGGCAGGCGCTGCACCGCCGAGGCGACCAGCTGCATACGCAAGCGACAAGCAAGGGAATCGCTCGAAATCTGGTGGCTCGAACTCCAAGTTCAACGTCTTCGAGAAATCTAAGGCTCCGTAGCCGGCGTCAAGGCGGGTTGGAAAGCCGAGGGCGTAGGCAATCGGAAGGCGCATGTCAGGAAGGGAGAGTTGCGCAATGGTCGAACCGTCAACGTACTCAACCATTGAATGCACGATCGACTGGGGGTGCACGACCACGTCGATGTCATCAAAGCCAATGCCAAACAAGGCTTGGGCTTCGATCACTTCGAGTCCCTTGTTCATCAGTGTTGACGAGTCGACCGTGATTTTTGGACCCATGGACCATGTGGGATGGGCAAGTGCATCTTCTACCCGTACCGCTGCGAGTTCGTCTGGCGTACTCGTCCGAAATGGTCCACCTGACGCCGTCAGCAAGAGGCGTCGAACAGAGCGCGATCGAAATTCCGGCTGCGTCCCTTGGAGGCATTGAAAGATCGCGCAGTGCTCAGAGTCGACTGGAACAAGTTCAGCGCCAGGCGTGTCACGCACTGCCGCAACGACGGGGGCTGCTGCTATCAGGGACTCTTTGTTGGCGAGCGCAAGGCGCCGGCCAGATCGCAATGCTGCCAAGGTCACAGGAAGGCCTGCAAAGCCCACCACTGCGTTCACCACCACATCGCTCATACTCGCGGCGACTTCAAGACCCGAAGAGCCAACCAAGATTTCAGTTGCTCCAGAAAGACGATCCTGCAGCACCTGCCGTGCCGCATCGTCTGCCACGACGACAACTCGGGGCCGGTAGCGAACGATCTGTTCGACCAAGCGGTCCGAGGCGCTGCCTGCGCCCAGGGCGACAATTTCGAACTGCTCAGGGTAGCGATCGACAACGTCGAGAGTCTGCGTGCCTATGGAACCCGTTGACCCCAGCAAACTGACCGTTCGGCGACTCATACGCACACCTTCGAACCATTGAACACGTCGACGTCCCTCCGTGTCGCTGCGGCGAACTTACGCGAGGTTGAACGCTTTGACGAGGTAATACGTGGCGGGCAGCACAAAGAGCAGTCCGTCGACTCGATCAAGGAGTCCGCCATGACCCGGCAACAGCCGTCCCATGTCTTTGAGGCCAAGATTCCGCTTGATCATTGATTCAGCAAGGTCTCCCAACGGGGAAAGGATTGAAACTGCAATGCCGAGGCTCAACGCGCTCGCCATCGTCCATGGGTGAATCATGGGCACCACGATGACGGAGACCAAAATGGTGACGACCGTGGCGCCTACGGCCCCTTCAATAGTCTTATTGGGGCTGATTTCTGGCGCCAGTGGCCTGCGTCCCATAGATCGCCCGACGAAGAGCGCTGCGACGTCGTACGCCACGGCCAGAATGATGGCGGCAAGCAAAAAGGCAAGGCCGTGTCGATGCGGAAAGTCGGTGGGGTTGAGCAAAAGTGCTGCGTAAGAACCCAAGAGGCCAACCCATGCAAAGACCAGCAATGTGGAGGTCAAGCCTTTCAAGGAATCTGCCTTTTCGACGCCGGCCAAGAACCAGATCACGGTAAAGACGAAGAGGAGGGCAAAGACCAAACCCAGCGCCTGAGGGCCCCGGTTGTAGCTCCCGATCAAAAGTGCGACCGTCGCAACGAGTCCAAGGAGGGTTGCTGGGTGATAGCCAGCACGTCGAAATGCTGCAAATGCCTCGGCGGCAGCCAAGGTCACCACGACTACGACGAGCAGCATCGCAAGCACCGTGCCGATGTTGAAGGTCACCAGGACGAGCACCGCTATCAAGATGCCTGTCAAGACAGCGGTCCGCATGTCACGGTCACTGCGCGCACTCGCCTCGTCGCTTCGAGTCCGTCGAGGCGACGCGGTCCGCTCACGGGGCACGTCGTCAGAAGGGGTCTCGTCGACGCCCCTGACCCGACGACCACCACGTTGCCGAGGCGCTGCAGGCACGACTGGCACGTAGACAAATTCGTCATCCGAGAGGTCCCAAGGGGCCTTCTCGTCACCTCCCACACTGGCCTCGTCGTCCCGGGTTTCTTCGTCCTCGAGAGAAGATCGGGACGTACCGCCAAGTGGCACGTCGTCAAGATCAAACTCCCAAGGTCGCGTCTCTTCGACCGCTTCGTTCAGATTCAACGCACCACGAGGCTCTTCTTC
>Ga0164296_1005018_pt1 | contig 11800 bp, 11 predicted proteins | sample GEODES057metaG_FD_113533 | JGI IMG/M metagenome (GOLD analysis project Ga0164296, IMG submission 113533) | Dystrophic lake water microbial communities from Trout Bog Lake, Wisconsin, USA - GEODES057 metaG | ecosystem: Environmental > Aquatic > Freshwater > Lake | place: USA: Trout Bog Lake...
ACGATTCGATGTGGGGCACGAGCACCCGAGCAGGTTCGCAATCGCGAGGTGGAAGACACCAGTGCGTTGATCTGGTCGAAGGCAGTCACGGCAGTCTTCGAGACCGATCCTGACCTCATCGCACAAGTGCTCCCCCGCCCGCTCGAGGTGGCTTCGCCGACAGCGAGGATCCGTTTTGCTGTCGTGGACATGGGAACGGGATTGAAGCCGTTTGGCGCGGGATGGTTCGGCGTGCGCGCCCGACATGGTGACGTCGAAGGGGAGTACGCACTCTTCATGCCGATGACGACAGAGCAAGCAACCATCGGCGGTCGAGAGACCTTTGGCGAGCCAAAGAAGATCGGAGACGTCAGCGTCGACGTTGATGGTGACTCGGTTAAGGCCGAGTTTGCGCGCATGGGCTTCACGATCGCCAGCATCGCTGGGCAGTTGGGGAGCGAAGAACCGGGCTACGAGATGGACAAGGTGGACTTCTACTTCAAGTGCAGCCCCTCTCCTGATGGAAACGGCCTCGACCAAGACCCAACCTTCGTCTACTGCCGCCGACACGAAATCGCGCGGTCGGTGCGTCCCATCGACGGAGAGCTCAAGTTGTTGGAAGCTCCGCTCGATCCCATCAGTGATTTTCCCGTGTTGAACATCTTGTCGATGCAGTACGCAGAGATCGCGAGCACTCAAGTAGGCGAAGTCATCGGCACTGTCCCCGCGGAGTGGCTCGTTCCCTTCGTCCACCAACGTTTTGACGACTTGAGCGTGTTAGGAGCAAACCGATGATCCCAGAGTCAGCCAACGATCACTACATCGTTATCTCTGCCGATGGCCACGCTGGTCTGGCCTGCGAGGACTATCGGCCTTTTTTAGATGCCAAGTACTACCCGCAGTTCGAGGAGTACCTGGCGGAGCGTCGTGCGCATCGCGAAGAGTCCTTGGCCTTCAACTACGACTACATCATGGGGTGGGAGACAGAGAACGAAGAAGGACTCAAAGGTGCCTACGACGCAGCCGTCCGCAACAAGGAACTCGACGCCGACGGCGTCGCTGCCGACATCATCTTTGCTGATGCCGATGCGGTCACCGGTGCGGCATCGCCGCCGTTCGGCGCCGGGTTGATGGCCGGATCGATCGAGGATCCAGAGCTCGCCTTTGCGGGTGCGCATGCGCACAACCTCTTCTTGGCAGAGCTGTGTTCGAACACGCCGGAGCGACGGGGCGGAATAGCACTCGTGCCGATCACGGCTGACGTAGATCGCGCCGTCAAGGAGATCGAGTGGTTGGCCGAGCAGCCCGGGATCCGGGGCATCATGGTGCCGACCATGTGGCGCTCGAAGACGCCCTACAACGACCCGTCGTACGACCCTGTTTGGGCAGCGTGCGCGGCAGCCAACTTGCCGGTCCACACGCACTCTGGCGAGGCACCCTTCGAAGAGTACGGAGAGAACACCGGCGTCTACTTGGCAGAGGTCGTCTGGTGGGCTGCGCGTCCCGCATGGCACCTCTTGTTCTCGGGTGCGTTCGAACGCTTTCCGAACTTGAAGTTCGTGGTCACCGAAGCCGCTGCCTACTGGGCCACGGACATGATGTGGAAGTGGGACCAGTACATGGGTGGTGGACACACGACCAAGAAGATGGCTGCACTCTTGAAGGGAAAGATCTCGAAGCTGCCGTCTGACTACTTCGGCTCCAACATCTTCATCGGGGCATCGACGATGTCGAAGGAAGAGATCCGGCGGCGCTACGTGCTTGGTACGGACGTTGTCATGTGGGGCACGGACTACCCGCACCCGGAGGGCACGTGGCCCCACACGATGGCCAAGTTGCGCTCGGACTTCGCCGACATCCCCGTCGACGACACTGCAGAACTCCTCGGACTCACCGCAGCCAAGGTCTACGGCTTCGATCTCAAGGCATTGAAGCCCATCGCCGATGCCATTGGACCAACGCCTGCTGATCTTGGCCAAGATGCATCGCTTCGAAGCGATCCCACTGAGCGAGCTGAGGCCCGCTGGTGGAAGAAGGAGTACGGCGTCTCCGTCTAGGAGGTGTTCTTCTTGAAGAAACTCTCCAGGGCTAGTCGATCGCCAACAACGTCGGATCGGCGTTGATCTCGACGCGCACCATCGATTCCCAGAATCCGATGTAGCCCTCGCCATTGCTGGCCCTGAACATCTCCGCCGGAGGGCCGCTCAAGGGAACCCCTCCTCCGATAGCTTCGGCGTACCAGGCATTGCGGCAGCGTTGCTCGAGGGCGACGGCACGTTGGTGGGCCGCACGGATCGACCCAGCCGTGACGAAGACGCCGTGGTGAGCCAGGAGCGCCATGTCCGCTGTTCCCATCGACTCGATGGCAGCGGACGCATTCGTTGCCAAGTTCACGGCACCCTTGTACTCGTCGACGACGACGAGTTCGCCTCCACCAAGCGCAGAGCTTTGGTCGAGGATTGGAGGGATGCGCTGCGCATCGGCCCAGATCGTGCCGAAGCGAGAGTGGTTGTGAACGGCCACCTGGACATCGCTTCGCGCCTTGTGGAGCTCGAGGTGGAGGGGAATTCCTAGTGGAGCGGGCCACTCGCCGTCGAGGACGTTGCCCTCGAGGTCCAACGTGATGATCTGCTCTGGACGCACCTCAGACCACAGCAAGTACCACGGGGTGCACAGCAACGTGTCGTCGTCTTGGCGATAGGTGATGTGTCCTGCGATGTGGTCGTCGTAGCCTTCGCGCCAGAGGGTGCGAGCCAAGAGTGCGACCTCTTCTCGCGGGGTCAGATCAGGCATGAGCTTGTCTGCGGTCGGCGTGAACATCACTTCATCCTTTCGGGAGGACAATCTCTGGCAACGGATGGCGGTAGAGCGCAGCGGCATTCTCGCAACAGATCGCCCGCAGTTCGTCGGGAGGAAGGTGGCCCCACACCTCGGCGATGACCTGTTGGGTCGTTGGCCACGTTCCATCTCCGTGGGGGTAGTCGGTCTCGACGCAGATGTTTTCGATCCCGATCCGATCGCGCGTGTCGATGGTCGATGGGTCGTCGAGCGTGCAGAACCAGAAGTTGCGCTTGAGCAAGTCCGCGGGTCGGATGTCCCAACCAAGTCCGTACCCGGATCGATCGATGATGTTGTCGAGCCGGTCGAGGAGCATTGCTACCCACCCGATCCCGCCTTCTGACATCGCGATCTTGAGGTGGGGAAACCGGTGCGCCCAGCCCGACCAGACCCATTCGGCACATGCCGTGAGCGACATCTGGCCGAAGAGCGTTGCGCCAAGGGCGAGGCCTGGCGAGCCAGAGGGCAGTTCGGGCATCCCCGTCGAGCCCACGTGCAAGCTCACGACCGTGTCGGTCTCGACGCAGGCACGGATGATCGGCTCCCAGAATTCTTCGAAGATGCTCGGGAGGCCGATGCGGTGGGGGCGCTCGGGCAGGGCGACCGAACGAAACCCCCGTTCGGCGTTCCGGCGGATCTCTGCAGCACCCTGGTCTGGATCGTTCAAGGCCGTGATCCCAAGCGGGATGATGCGCTCGGGGTACGGCGAGTACCACTCGTCGAAGAGCCAATCGTTCCAGGCACGGATGGTGTGGAGGCCAAGGTCAGCGTCCGAGCATCCCGAAAAGATGCGTCCGCAGAATCCGCTGATCTGAGAAGGGAAGTTCATCGATGCCCAGATGCCGTTGAGGTCCATGTCGGCGATGCGCGCATCGATGTCGTAGCAGCCGGGGCGCATCTGGTCGAAGCGGAAGGGCTCTACGGCCACGGTCTCTGGGCGTCGGCCGGCGACGGCGTTCATCCCGACTTGGGAGTAGCGCTGGCCATCGAACTCCCAGACTTGGTAGCCCTCAGGGGTTTCGACGACGCGTGGCGCACGATCCTGAAATCGAGCAGGCAACCGACCTTCGAACATGTGTGGCGGTTCGACCAAGTGGTCGTCGACGCTGATGATCGTGGCGAGGACGTCGGCGGGTTCAGGTTCCTCAAGGAACAATTCCGGATCAAGAACGTTACGCGACATCGCTGCACCCCCTGCTCTGCATCCTCGCCTACTTCGAGGCCCTCTTCAAGTGGAGGTGGCCCGTTGCTGGGCTATCCAGAGCAGTGCTTCGTTGCAGCAGAGAGGACTGCGACGTTGGCTTGTTGGAACTGCGATGAGTTGAACGCCAAGAGCTTTCCCGCCAGCGATGCGATGGCAGCACCCGTTTGGAGTGCCTGGCTCGCCGATGGGTTGCTGGCGACGGCGTTGATCTGTTGCGCGGCGTTACCGAGGTCGGCAGTGATCGAGTTCCACGTGGAAGTAAACGTCGAGAGGTCCTGAGAGCTCGCAGAGGTGGCATTTGCGCTCACTGCAGCAACGGAATCGCTCAACTTCTTCTGGAATGCCGTGATCTGTTGGGCAGTCGTCGTCGATGAGAAGTTCGGCAAGTTCTTGAGGTTTGCCACGGCCTGTTCGATCTGGACGCAACTCGATGTCGTCGTCGTTGGCGCGGACGATGATGAGCTCGAACAGGCTGCAAAGAGGAGCGAACCGACGATGAGGCCAACGAGGGGTAGTGCGACGCGCTTCATGAAATCTCCGTTCTGGTCGTGCCCTGGTCTAGCAGGTGTGCAGCATCGCGTTCGCGCTGATCGCTACTTGGACGACGTTGGAGGATTGACCTTTGGAAGAGGGCCATTAATGGAGTAGTAGACGCCACTGCAGTCCCAACCAGGACCAGCCGTCGGAGCGACGCGTTGGTAGTTCCCATTGATGATCTGGGCATAGAGGATGCAATTGGCTGGCAACTTCTTCGCCGGGTTGGCCGGGGCCAAGAGGTTCGACGCAGTGAAGCTCGTCACTTGCTTGAGTTGCGATAGCAACTTGCCGCGCGTTGGGTTTGGTCCGGCCGCCTTGAGTGCTTGGACGAACAGTTGCGCGGACGCCCAACCGAAGAGCGAATAGAGGTCAGGAGTGAATCCGGGGTTGGTCTTGGCCATCCACGAATCGAAGGTCTTGACCGCGGGAACGTACTTGGCATCTTGGCCGTTGTAGAGCGCTTGGCCCTGGAGCAACCAGGCGCCGTTGACGTTCTTTGCTCCACCTGCAGCGGCGATGAAGTGCGTGTCGTAGATGGGTCCGCCCGAGAAGATGATCGGATGGAAGTTCTGCGCGGCCATCTCCTTGGCGAGCGCAGCTCCGACCTGCCAGTCCAAGGCAGTCATGTAGACCATCTTGACGCCGGCATTCTTCATGTTGATGACGTCGGTCGTGAAGTTCGTCTCGAGGGGCGAGATCTCGCGAACGTAGGCAATCTTGTAACCAAGGTGCGTCAAGGCCGCCTCTTCGCCCTGCCAACTCGAGATTGCAGTTGCCGTATCAGAGACCAGCGTTCCAACAGCGGTGACGTCCTTGGGATACTTCTTCTTCAGGTATTGGTAGCCACTAAGTGGTGCACCCTGTTCGTTGGGCTGGACGCTGAACGTGTTCGGAAGCGAGTTGGTGCCTGGATCGAGCGTGTCAGAGATGTTGGAGAAGGCAGGATTCTGTGCCAGCACGTTGCAGGAGAAGTTGTCGAAGAGCGAAAAGCTTCCGACCTCGGCAAAGTCGGAGTTGACGATCGAGCCAACCTCAGCTTGGTTCTGAGTCCCCGAGAAGCCGTCGTCCTGGCTGTTCAAGACCAACTTGCGGCCGTTCACGCCACCTTGTGCGTTGATGTAGTTGAAGTAGGCCTTGACGCCATCAGGCGCTCCCTGGAAGAGGCCGGGTACAGGGCCCGAGATGATCGAGACGTTCCCTACCGTGACCGACGTCTTCGTGATCCCCGTCGTCGAGTTGAGTTCGCCAGCCGTTGGAGTCGTCGGCGAGGCACACGAGGAGCCGCCCGAACCAGACGATGCGCCGGCGAGTGGTGCGGACACCACGGCAACCGTCCCAAAGGCCAGGGCCAGCGCCGTCACTCCAGTGACTACCCTCGATAGCTTCTTGGTCGCTCCCATCAGCATTCCCCCCTCGCTGATCTCGCGTGTCTGCGCAATCTTGCGCTCTCTCGCAGAGTAACGGGCATCACGGTGTGGTTCCACTGGGTTTGGAACCACCGATCTCTGGGCACAAAGCCCGAGAATCTAGGGCCCTGTGAAGTACCGGATGAGGGCGGTCGTGATACCGCTCCAACTTTCGTCGGTTTCGGGCTCTGACGAGACGTCGTTGAGTGACCGCCCGATCGTCACGGTTGCCAACAAGACGGCAAGTTGGTGAGCGTCGAGTTCCGATGCGATGATGCCGCGTTCTTGGAGCTTCGCGATCGATGCGGCGTGCCGACGAGTGTAGGTCGCGCTTCGCTCGGCCAAATCCGCTTTGAAGTCCGGTCGTGTGAGCGCCGCAGCGTAGATGCGGAACCAAAGCTGGCGGCGCTTTGCGCGTTCGTTGCTCGTTGAAGGATCAGTAAGCACCGCGTGGAACGTGTCGACCAAATCCTTTGGCGAGCTCACCGATTCAGCGAGCAGTTCGAGCGCAACCGCGTCTTCCTCTTGCAGCGAATCGTGGAGCGAAAGGTACGCCGCTTCCACGAGACCATCTTTGGAGCCGAAGTGGTAGTAGACGGTCATCGTCGTCGTCTTCGCCGTCTTGCAGATCGAATCGAGTCGAAGTTGCGACTCATCAGCATCGGTCAGGGCCTTGGCCGTCGCTGAAAGAAGTGCGGCCTTGACCTCGAGTGCGCGTTGTTGTTCTGCCATGGGGTTGATCCTCAGAACACAAATTACCCGAGGAAGTCGGACCGATCTCTTGGTGTTGAGATCGTCGGCCTCAAGCGTCCGAGAGGCGAAGGTTGCTAGTGGCTAGGCACGTTGTGCGCTTGCTTCTTGTACCAAGTGACTTGGAGCGCAAGGACGAGGATGAGAAAGGGAACCGCGAGGGCGATGCTGATCCAGCCGAGTCCTGCACCAAGTCCGCCGAGGGTTCGAGGCTTCCCGAGCCAGTCTGCGTAGCTCGCACCCATTGGCCGAGTCAGGACGTAGGCAAACCAAAAGGCGAAGACGCCATTCATGTTGAACTTCCAGTAACCGATTGCTGGGATCAAGAAGAGAAGTGTGAAGACGATGGCTGAGGTTACGTAGCCGAAGTTGAACGTCACTGCAGTGAGGTCTCCTGCAGCAGTGCCGAGGGCAAAGGTGGCAAGAACGGTAAGCCAGTAGAAGAGTTCTCGACGAGGATTGTCGATCGAGTGGATGGACAGCGTGCCCTCGAGTCGCTTCCACGCCGAGAACAGGACGGCGACCACGATCGCATAGAACGCGGTCGAGACGAGGTAGGGAACGCCCGCGCCAACGTGGAGGACGTCTGCGCCCATGGTCCCGGCGATGGCAACCATCGCCACAGCGAACCAGTAGACCCAGGGGATGTAACGCTTCACGCTGAATTGGAGAACGAGGGAAGCAACGAGGACGGCTGCTCCAAAGAGGACGGCAAGCGTGGGACCCCACTGGTGGACGAGCCAGTCTGATGTCGTCTCGCCGAGCGCGGTCGAGAGGATCTTCGCTACCCAGAACCAGCCCGTGATGACGAGCGGTACTTTGAGGGATTCGATGCGGGATCGGTCGATGATTTCACCCACTCGATCATTGTTCACGACGCGCTCATTTCGTCAGCGAACTCGCCGGAGTTGGATTGACGCATGTGTCAAAGAAGAACGAGATGAGAGCGGTGACGTTCCGTCGAGCAATCGGCTCCCTTGCTTCGGTCTCGGCCATGATGGCGTCGATGTCAACGCCGAGGTCACGCATTTCTCCTTCACTTCCGGCGTTGATCCACTCCGTAAGTTGGCGTCGTTCGATCTCCGGATGGAACTGAACCGCCAGGTTCCGATCCAGCGAGAACGCCTGGATGCAGAGGTCGTTGCGAGCAAGAACCGTTGCCGAGGGTGGCGGCACGCATCGATCGCGGTGGTATTCGAACCACGGTCCGGCAAAGAAAGCAGGCACCGTTGGATCCATCGCAACCCAGCCGATCTCCCAGCTGCCGGCAGGCTCCACGGCACCTCCCAGAGCAGTCGAAATTGCCTGGGCGCCAAAGCAGATACCCAAGAGAGGTACCTCATCTGCGTTCGCTTGGCGGATCCAGGCAAGTTCGTCCTGGATCCATGCATCTCCCTCACCGTCGTCGTAGACGGAGCTCTTCGATCCAAGGATGATGCAAAAGTCATACCCCTTCGCTTCGGGGATGGGGCCGTCGGTGAGGACGTGGTGGATGCGTAATCGTGCTCCGCGTCGCTCGACTTCCTCTCCAATGAGGCCGGGATCATCTTCGTCGTGGTGGCGGAGAACTAGTACATCCATTGCGCGCTCCTTCGGCTCGCCAATTTAGACGCTGCGCTCCTTCGCTCCGTGCACGCGCGGCGGGCGAGTGAGGATTACCGGCGAACGTCAGCGTGACGTTGCGTGCGGGCCACAATGATCCGGCTCGCAACCAAGAGACCGACGACGAGGACGAGCAGGATCAATGCCGCGTCGTAGCTCAAGTTCTGGAGCGCCTTGTTCGGTTGGTTGTAGTAGGCCCAGACCGGATAGGTCAGGTAAGGAACTTGGTGGCCGGTCAAAGCCAAGCTCGGCATCTGGTCGGACCACCCTGCGGTGTAGAGCAGCGGAGCCGTCTCGCCCCCGGCAATGGCCAACGCGACCAAGAGTCCGGTGGTGATGCCTGGGAGTCCAGCCCGCAAGATGATGTGGCGAAGTGAGTAACCCGTCGACATGCCGAGTGCGTCGGCCCCTTCTCGATAGGAAGTCGGAACTTGTGACAACGAAGATTCTGTTGCTTTGGCGATGTAGGGCACGACCATGAGCGACAAGATGATCAGGGCTGGAAGGAGCGAGTACCCCCAGTGCAGGCCGACCACCAGGGCGACGTAGCCCACGAAGCCGAGCACGATGGAGGGGACGCCAGAGAGCACTTCGGTGGCCGTGCGGAGGAAGGAGTCGAAGGTCTTGGCTCGCCTCGAAGAGCCACTCATCTCGGCAAGGTAGATGCCTGCTCCCAGGCCGAAGGTACCTGCGATGATGGCAACCCCGATCATGATGATGATCGATCCCCAAAGTGCGTTGGCCAACCCGCCGTGTGCTGACGTCTGCGTCAAGACCGAGAACGACCAATGGGGAAGTGCTCGAGCAATGATGCCGACGACGATCCAGATCGCAGGGATCAGGACCAGCGCCAACGCGAGGAGCGTTGCACCGCGAAACAGGACCTGGCCAACTCGACGCCGAGCCTTCGTGCGTTCGGGGACTTCGAGGGTGAACGTGTCGTTCGTCATGTCGTTACTTCCCCGTGGGCACGCCGAGGCGGTTGCCCTTGTTGACGATGAGGCGAGCAAGCAGGTTGACGACGACGGAGATCACGGCAAGGACGAGCGCTGCCTCGGCCAAGGTTGCCGTGGCAAATCCAGTGGCGTCGGTGAACGAGCTGTCGAGCTGACTCACGATCGTGGCGGCAATGGTGGTCATCGGGCTGTAGATGTTCTGGGCGGTGTGGCCCAATATTGCTCCTGAGATCATCGCAATGGCGATGGTCTCCCCCAATGCTCGGCCAAGTCCGAGGATCGAAGCACCGATGATGCCGCTGCGGACCCACGGCACGGTAACAGAACGGGTCACCTCTGCGTCGGTCATGCCAAGGGCGCGCGCCCCTTCTTGGTTCAGCGGTGGAACTTGGCGAAACAGGTCGACCGTCGTGGCGGTGATGATGGGGATCACCATGATGGCCAAGATGATTCCTGAGGTGAGAAGACCTTCGCCTTGGCCAGTAGGTCCTTTGAAGAAGTTGAGGATGGGGACGTTCGGCATTGCCGAAGAGATCTTGGGGTAGACGTCACGCGCCAACAACGGTCCAACGGTGAGGATTCCCCAGAGGCCGAAGAGGACAGAGGGGATTCCCGCCAAGAGTTCGACAGCGAACCCGACCGGTCGAGCCACGATCTTCGGAAGCCGTTCGGTGAGCGCGAGGGCTGCGCCGATGGAGATGGGGATGGCGATCAAGAGTGCGATGACCGACGACTGAATGGTGCCCAAGATGAGTGGCCATGCGCCGTAGGAGGCACCTTGAGGGACGGCGACGCCCTTGACCGTCGTTGTCGCACCATACGTAGAACCGGGGTTCCACGATGAGCCGGTGAAGAAGTAGGTGCCATTGACCCGGATGGCGGGCCACCCTTTGATCGCGATCACGATGATCGTGAAGGTCAGACCAACGAAGGGAACGATTGCGGCGACAAGGGTGCCGCGGCGCCAGAAGGTGGTTTCGTGCTTGCGGAGGAATCCTCGAACAGCGGCGAAGCCGCCAGGTGAGCCAGGGGAGGCAGGCTGCTCCGGCTCCGCCGCTGTTCGAAGGACGGTCATTGCGTTAGTGGATCGACGCGATCTGGTTCGCTGCGATCTGCGCCGTCTTGGCCGGCAGGGCAATGAAGCCAACCGGGGTCAAGTAGGTCGATGCGTTGCCGTTGGTCGGCGAGATGATCCAGCTGAGTACGGACTTGACCGCTTGTGCGGTGGTGGCGTTCGGCTGGGTTCCCAAGACGATGGCGTACTCGTAGTTGATGATCGGGTATCCGTTGGAAGCCTTGGTGTTGATCATCGAGAGCGTTCCGCTCTTGGGCGTCGAGTTGACGAACGAGTTGGCAGCGGCCGTCATGGTCGTAGCGGTCGGCAGCTCGTAGTTACCAGCAGCGTTCTTCAACGCAGCCTCGCCGATGCCAGCAAGCTGTGCCTTGGCGAGGTAGCTGATGCCGATGTAAGCGATGCAGCCAGGTGCTGCCTTGCATGCCGTGATCATGCCGGAGTTACCCGTGGCGCCAACGGCCCCTGTGACGGTCGGCCAGGCGATCGTCGTGCCGTAAGGAATCGACTTGCCCCAACCATTGGGGTCGGCAGCCGAAAGGAACTCGCTGAACAAGAAGGTGTCACCGGAGCCATCTGCACGGTGGACCGTCACGATGGGAAGGTTCGGCAACGTGAGCTTCGGGTTCATCTTGGCGATTGCAGGGTCGTTCCAGTTGGTGATCTTGCCCTGGTAGATCTGCGACAGGACCGATCCACTCAAGTTGATGTTCCCGGTCACGCCCGGCACGTTGTACCCGATGAACTGCGAGGAGATCGCCAACGGGATGTTCATCGCACTCGGCGTCGCTTGGACTTGGGCCGGCGAGAGGTAAGCGTCAGAGGCACCGATGTTGGCCGTGCCAGCCAGTGCGCTCGAGATACCTACGCCCGAACCCGTCGACGCAGTCGAGATGGTGATGTTCGGGTGCTGCTCGGTGTACGCCGTTCCCCAGCTACCAAAGAGCGGGAAGAGCAAGGAACTTCCAGTTTCCGACAGCGCCACCGACGAGGTGGGAGGAGCAATGACGGCAAGCGACGCATTCTTGGTCGACGACGCAGCGGTCGTCGTTGGCGACGAACTGCTCGACGAGCCACACGCTGCGAGCCCAAGGGCTGCGGCAACGATGACGGCTGGTACGGCGAAGCGCAACTGCTTCGCACCCCATCTGGTTCCTTTGTTCATTGGTTGGTTCCCTTTCTTGGTTGGATCTCTAAGTGAGAGGGGGGTTATCCGATGCGTCCGGTGACGTACTGAGCCGTCTTCTCGTGTTCGGGAGCGCTGAACAACTTTTCGGTCGATGCAAACTCGATGAGTCGTCCATCAAAGAACATCATCGTGTGATCAGAGACACGACGGGCTTGGGCCAAGTTGTGCGTCACGATGATCACGGAGATCTTCGGTGTCAGGTTTCCGATTAACTCTTCAACGCGTTCGGTGGTGATTGGGTCGAGAGCAGAAGTTGGTTCATCAAGG
>Ga0164296_1005022_pt1 | contig 11788 bp, 9 predicted proteins | sample GEODES057metaG_FD_113533 | JGI IMG/M metagenome (GOLD analysis project Ga0164296, IMG submission 113533) | Dystrophic lake water microbial communities from Trout Bog Lake, Wisconsin, USA - GEODES057 metaG | ecosystem: Environmental > Aquatic > Freshwater > Lake | place: USA: Trout Bog Lake...
ACTGAACCATTGCCAGGCAAGGACAGGCCCAAGGCCTCAGTCAGGCAGTTCATGGAGTTCGCGGTGAACATGCCAGAGCATGATCCGCACGTTGGGCATGCCGAGCGTTCCATGGCAGCGACATCCGCATCGGAGTTCTTGGAATCGGCAGCCTCGACCATGGCATCGATCAGATCGACTTTCCGCTCGAGTCCGTGCCAGGTGACCTTGCCCGCTTCCATCGGGCCACCGGAAACAAAAACAGTCGGAATGTTGAGTCGAAGCGCTGCCATCAGCATGCCCGGCGTGATCTTGTCGCAGTTGGAAATGCACACCATCGCATCAGCAGTGTGCGCATTGACCATGTACTCCACCGAGTCCGCAATCAGATCCCGGCTGGGAAGCGAGTACAGCATGCCGTCATGTCCCATCGCGATTCCGTCGTCGATCGCGATGGTGTTGAACTCCTTAGCAATTCCGCCTGCAGCCTCGATCTGCCTGGCCACCAACTGCCCAAGATCCTTCAAATGCACATGACCGGGAACGAACTGGGTGAATGAGTTCACCACGGCAATGATGGGCTTGCCGAAGTCGCCATCCTTGACCCCCGTTGCCCGCCAAAGGGCACGAGCACCGGCCATGTTTCGTCCATGCGTGGAAGTCCGAGAGCGGTACATGACCATGTGGCTACCTCTTCAGTCAGGAAGGAACACCACAACTGTACGCCGTGGACTGACTCTGGTCATCGGAGCGGGCGTTGCAGTGAACGGGTGCAGGCACGGTCTCGTTCCCCTAGCCTGGGGTCATGTCGACGCAGTCACCCAGCAGCATGCAGTTATCCCAGGATCGGCAGGTTCAGATCTTCTATGACGATCACATGCCCGAAGACAGTGAGCTGCTCATCTACCACCATGGAACCCCGGGAGCTGGTCCCATTGATCCCGAGCTCGTGCTTGCAGCGCGGTCTCACGACTTTCGCATCGTGGAGGTTGTCCGGCCGGGCTATGGAGCGAGCACCCGCCAGGTTGGACGGCAAATCGCCGATGTCGCCGAGCTCGTCGAGCAGGTTGTCGGGATGTTCGGCCACGACCGTTTTTCCACAATCGGCTGGTCCGGCGGAGGCCCGCACGCGCTCGCCACGGCTGCCTTGCTCCCCGCGCAATGCGTCAGCGCCATAAGCGTTGCAGGCGTCGGACCATTTGACGTCGAGGACCTGGACTTCTTGTCTGGCATGGGCCAGGACAATCTGGATGAATTCGGGGCCGCACATGCCGGTGAGCCTCAGCTCGAGCAGTACCTGACCGCGGCAGCCGCAGGCCTGCTGGGAGTCACCGCTGACACACTGTCCCAGGAAATGGGGTCATTGTTGCCCGAAGTCGATCGCGAATACCTCCAAGCTGGACACGGTGACCACATGGCACAGTCGTTGAGCTGGGCCGTGTCGGAAGGCATCTGGGGCTGGTTCGATGACGACATGGCCTTTATTCGGCCTTGGGGCTTTTCGTTGAGTGACATCAAATGTCCGACGGTGGTCATGCAGGGAAGTGACGACCTGATGGTTCCCGCTGCGCACGGGGCGTGGTTATCGAACAACCTGCCTGATGCCAAATCCATATTGGTGCCCCGCGCGGGGCACCTGTCCATCATCTCCGGCCTTGACGATGCCCTGACCTCACTCAGAAGCGGCTGGACCTGACGCTGGGCTCTGGACTCGACCGTCCAGGACCGGGCTCAATCGTCGATGAAGTCCAACTGCCAGCAGGCCGGCAAGGGCGCAGCCGGCGATGAGAACCAGAATCCAGACCCAGTACAGCCCAGCACCGAGCATGATCCCGGCGATCCCCGGCCCAATAATGGACGACAGGGACCACACCAGCGCGATGGTGGAGTTGTATCGAGCCCGCAATCTGGGCGGGGCGAGGTCGTTCACCAGTGAAGGGGCAACCGGTGCCCAGACGGCCTCCCCGAGGGCGAAGACCCCGCAGGCCACGACAAGGAGGAGTACTGATGCGTGCGCAGGAACCAGCAGGCTCGTGCCGGTAAGGACCCACGACATGGCCCAAATTGCCGCAACAGTGAGCATTAAGTAACTTCTCGATCTGCCCTTGATCATGCGCAGGATCCACAACTGGGCGCTGACGATAGTGAACGTGTTAACCGCGTATTCGACACCGACCCACGAGACACTCGCGTGATTCACCACGGTGATGAACACCGGCATTCCTACTTCGAGGGCGCCGTAACCACTCATCAGCAGCACAACCGCCAGCACCAGTACCCTCTGCAGCAATCGGTCCTGCAGCACCTCGCGAAAACCGCCGATGCCCTCTGAATGGTGATCCTTGCCCACGGCTTCTGGACCTACTCCGATGCCCGTAAGCGCAAAGACGACAACAGCGAGGTAGAGCAGGTATGTCAGCGCATCCAAGATGTACAGCAATTGAAAGGTCGACACCGAGGTATGTCGTACCAGGACTGCCGACACCAGTCCACCGATGCCAAGTCCGAGATTGAGCAGCATGAACTGGATCCCAAAGACACGCTCACGCTCACCAGGATCTGAGACTCGACCAATAAGTGCCGACTGGGATGGCCAGATCATTGAGCCGCCGATGGCCATCAACGCTGCTACCCCAAACGCTGCAGTTGACGTTGTCACCTGGCTCAGGAGGAAGACCGCGATTGCCTCAACGACAAGGCCGCCCATGAGAACCGGCTTGGGTCCGTACTTATCCCCTGCCGTTCCCACGACCATGAACAGCACCAGGGACCCAACCGCAGTGAACGCAACCACCAAGCCGGCAATCGTGGTACCCAGCCCGCGGACCTGTCCCAGGTAGACCACGAGCAGTGGCATCGTCAGTCCGCTCCCCAGCGAAGACAGTGCAATGCCGAGCAGGATCCTCTTGGCAGCAGGCGTCACGGGAACATCCCATCATGAGCGGTACTGGTCCCCGACACAGTTGTCAGCGCCTGGCTTAGTTCACCACGCCCTGCAGTGTCTCGCCGCTTTGCCAGGCGTGAATTTGCGAGGTGACCAGCGCTCGTGCGCGAGGAACGAAGGCGGATGTGTTCCCGCCAAGGTGCGGGGTCACGATCACCCCTGGCGCGGACCACAGCGGATGACCGGGGGGAAGCGGCTCTGGGTCGGTGACGTCAAGGGCGAACCGGAGTCTGCCAATCTCACCAAGAATCGCCTCGGTATCCACCACCTGGCCACGGGAGACGTTGACCAGCAACGCTCCACTGGCCATGCGTGACAGAAACTCGGCATCGACCATCCGTTGCGTCGATGGATTCAGCGGGGTTGCCATCACCACGATGTGGCTGATCGGCAACAGCGAGAAAATCTGATCGATACCTGCGATATCCGATCGGGCAGTACGCCCAACAAGCTGCACACTGACCTCAAATGCCATGAGTCGATCACGAATTGCCCGACCAACTCCACCTGCTCCAATGACCAATACGCGAGCATCCGCCAGTGAGCTATGTGACCGGTGATCCCAACTTCCGAGTTGCATGGCACGCACGGCATCATCGATAGCTCGCCGGCTGGTCAGCATGAGACCGATTGCAAGCTCAGCGGTACTGGCATCGTGCACTCCGATTGCATTGCACAGCTTCACGCCGTCCGGTACCAGCTCCAGGGCCTGGTCGAATCCCGCTGTGAGCAATTGGCACACTTCAAGACGCGGCATAGCCGACATCAAGTGCGTATTTGGCGCTGCTCCCATGTACCTCGGAACGAAGAACCCACAAGCGGCAAGTTCATCGTGAGTTGGGTCTGCATCGCCGTAGACAACCACCCCTGGGGCCGCGATCTCAACCACTTCAGGAATGAGCGCGATCGGTTCCACGCCTACTCGCTGACTCCGAGTCGCTCCAGGAGCAGGATGCGCACTTTGGCTGCATCTGCCTGGCCCTTCGTGGACTTCATGACCGCACCGACAATCGCCCCGGCAGCTTGCACCTTGCCCGAGCGAATCTTGTCCGCAACGTCCGGCTGGGCAGAAAGGGCTTCGTCAATCGCGGCCAAAAGCGCAGTGTCATCACTGACTACGGCCAGGCCGCGAGCGGCGATTACCGACGCAACATCACCTTCACCGTGAATGATGCCCTCGAAGACCTGCCGTGCGAGCTTGTCATTGAGCGCACCTGAGGCGATCAGCTCCTCGATCTCTCGTATCTGCCCTGGGCTCACCTGCAGGTCGGCCAGTTCGACGCCCGTATCGTTGGCAACGCGAAGCAATTCGCCAGTCCACCACTTGCGCGCGGCCACGGAGTCCACCCCGGCAGCAATACTGGCCTCTACCAAGTCCAACGCCCCAGCATTGACCAATGACGCCAATTCGAACTCATTGATATTCCACTCTGCCTGGAGCCTTGCCCGCTTGACCGAAGGCATCTCTGGCATCGTGGACCGCAATTGCTCGACCCATGCATCACTTGGCGCTACCGGAACTAAGTCGGGCTCGGGAAAGTACCGATAGTCCTCTGCCTGCTCCTTGGATCGTCCGGAGGTACTGCGGCCTGTGTCCTCATGGAAGTGGCGAGTCTCCTGAATAACTCGATCTCCGAGATCGAGCACAGACGCCTGACGTTCTATCTCGCTGCGGACTGCCCGCTCCACCGATCTCAGCGAATTCACGTTCTTGGTCTCGCTTCGAGTTCCCCACTGTTCACCGGGGCGATTCAAGGACAGGTTGACATCACAACGAAGGGATCCTTCTTCCATACGGACATCGGAAACACCCAGCGCGCGCATGACATCTCGCAGTTCGCTGACGTACGCCCTGGCCACTGCCGGAGCCAGCGCGCCCGTGCCCGAAACCGGCTTCGTCACAATTTCAATCAACGGGATTCCGGCCCGGTTGTAGTCGACCAGTGAATAGTCCGCGCCATGAATCCGACCCGTCGCACCGCCAGCATGAGTGAGCTTGCCAGTGTCCTCTTCCATGTGAACACGCTCGATCTCCACGCGAACCACCTGTGGGCCCTCGGGTGTTTCCACGGTGACATCCAGATAGCCGTCAAAGCAAAGCGGCTCGTCATACTGACTGATCTGATAGTCCTTGGGCATGTCCGGATAGAAGTAGTTCTTCCGGGCGAATCGACACCAAGTCGCTATCGAGCAGTTCAGCGCAAGTCCGATGCGAATCGTGGACTCAACGGCCACCCGATTAACTACTGGCATCGATCCGGGCAACCCCAGGCACACCGGGCACACCTGCGTGTTGGCATCTGCACCGAAATCAGTGGAGCAGCCGCACCACATCTTGGACTTCGTGCCGAGCTCCACGTGGGTCTCCAGCCCAAACACGGGCTCGTAGACCTTCAGCGCTTGTTCGAACGGCACATAGGTGGTCTGGCTCACAGCGACGGCACCTCCTCAATCAGTAGATGTCCCCAGCGATCGACCAATGCAGCCTCCAAGGCCCCGCCGGCCAGGTAGAGGCGTTCATCGGCCATTGCAGGCGCCATGATCTGCAGGCCCACCGGTAGCTGATCCTCCGGAGCCAAGCCGACCGGAAGCGACATAGCGCAGATTCCCGCGAGGTTCACAGGAATCGTGGCGACGTCATTGAGATACATCGCCAAGGGGTCATCAAGCTTTTCCCCCAGCTTGAATGCGGTTGTTGGTGCTGTGGGAGATACGAGCACGTCGACATTGGCGAAGGCGGCGTTGAAATCGGAGGTGATCAGCGTGCGCACCTTCTGGGCTTGGCCGTAGTACGCCTCGTAATAGCCCGAGCTCAAGGCATATGTTCCCAGCATGATGCGCCGCTTGACTTCGGGACCGAATCCCTGCTCGCGCGTCAGACTCATGACCTGCTCTACCGAATTGGCACCATCATCTCCTGTGCGCAATCCGTAACGCATTCCATCAAAGCGCGCGAGGTTACTGGATGCCTCGGACGGAAGTATCAGGTAATACGCGCCAAGCGCGTACTCGAAGTGAGGGCAGGAGACTTCGGTAATCGTCGCACCAAGGTCTTCAAGGATGGACAGTGCCTCGTGATAGCGCTGTGAGACACCAGCCTGGTAGCCGTCACCGGACAGCTCCTTGACAACTCCGATACGCATTCCTCGGATATCGGCCCGTCTCGCCGCAGCGACGACGTCGGGTACCGCGGCGTTGATCGACGTCGAATCCATCGGGTCGTGTCCGGCAATGGCTGCGTGGAGCAACGCAGTATCAAGGACCGAGCGGGCACAGGGACCGGGTTGATCGAGAGAAGATGCCAGGGCAATCTGGCCATACCGAGACACAGCCCCGTACGTCGGCTTGACCCCAACAGTTCCGGTGACCGATGCTGGCTGTCGGATCGATCCACCTGTGTCTGTGCCGATGGCCAACGGTGCTTCGAAGGCTGCAAGCGCCGCAGCAGAGCCGCCCCCCGATCCGCCGGGGATTCTGGTCAGGTCCCACGGATTATGCGTTGGTCCATATGCCGAGTGCTCGGTGGACGAGCCCATGGCGAATTCGTCCATATTGGTCTTTCCCAAGATCACGATGTCCGCCGCCCTGAGCCTGGCCACGACCGTGGAGTCGTATGGCGGCTTCCATCCCTGGAGGATCCTCGAGCCAGCAGTGGTGGGCTCCCCGTGCATGGCCAGAACGTCCTTCAGCGCCAAAGGCACTCCCGCCAAAGGTCCGACCTCAGTGCCGGCCGCGATCTTTTCATCCACGCGCTTGGCTTGGGCCATCGCCGAATCCGACGATATGTGCAAAAAGGCGTGCACAACTCCATCCACTGCGGCGATGCGCTCAAGATGCGCTGTGGCAACTTCCTGGGCGCTGACTTCCTTTGCGGCGATGGCAGCCGCCAGCACTGCCGCGGATTGACGAGTGAGGTCTTCAGTCATTGCCGAACTACTCCTCGTCCAAAATGCGGGGTACTTTGAATCGATCGTCCTCGACCGCCGGTGCCATGGACAATACGTCCGCTCGGTTCAGGCTTGCCGTGACGACGTCCTCGCGAAAGACGTTGGTCATGGGCACCGGATGGCTCATCGCAGGGATGTCATCAGCAGTGACTTCTGAAATTCGTGCTACCGCCTGCAAAATGACGTCCAATTGACTGGCGTAGTGGTCCAGCTCCTCGGCGCCCAGGTCGAGCCGGGCTAGATGGGCCAAGTGCGCGACCTCATCGCGGCTGATTGACGTCATGACTCAATCCTATTGAGCACCGAATCCAAGCCTTCGGCCAGCAGATCCTGGAATACCTCTCCAGGTATCACGGGAATCCTCAGATCCTTCGCCTTGTCGGCCTTGGAGCCAGCATTGGCACCGACAACGATGGCGGTGGTCTTCTTCGACACCGAACCACTGACCTTGGCGCCGGCTTGAGCCGCCGCGGCCTCAGCGCCATCTCGGGTGAATCCATCAATGGTTCCGGTGATGACGAGCGTCACGCCGGCGAGGGGCTGAGGACCGAGCACGACCTGCTCATCGACCATTCGAACACCTGCCGCAGCCCAGGTATCGATGATGTGCGCTCGCCACGGCTCATCAAGCCACTCTCGTATGGCCGTTGCAGTCTTATCGCCAATCCCATCTACCACGGCCAATTCTTCGATCGAGGCAGCTCGGATGGCAGTCATCGAGGTGAAGGTGGACGTAATCGCCTGGGCTGTTGGCGGGCCAACATGGCGAATGGACAAGGCCACCAGTACGCGCCATAAAGGCTGACTCTTTGCTGCATTCAATTGCGCCAAGATGACTCGTGCGTTCTCGGTCAGTTGTGGTCCGCTTTCGCCTTTGCCTGGCTCGCGAGTGAAGTAGGAACAGCGGAGAAGGTCAGCCTCACGCAAGTCGAAAAGCGTTGCCTCGTCAACGAGGACCTGACCCTCCACGAGGGCCCGCGCGCTTTTGTCACCGAGTCCTTCGATATCCAGCGCCTTTCGACTTCCGATATTGGCAAGCCGCTCCACCAGCTGCCCCGGGCAGGACTGGGCGTTTGGACAGCGGAGATCCTTGTCTCCCTCTGCTGCCGGCCGCAGGGATGCACCGCACTGTGGACACGTCGTTGGCATCACGAACGGTCGTTCGGTGCCATCACGAGCCTCCAGCACCGGTCCGAGGACTTCGGGAATGACATCTCCGGCCTTGCGCAAGAACACAGTGTCACCGATCAGCACACCTTTTCGATGCACCTCGTGTGCGTTGTGCAAGGTAGCCATCGTGACCGTTGAACCAGCGACGTGCACGGGTTCCATGACCGCATACGGAGTCACCCTCCCGGTGCGCCCCACACTGACTGCGATGTCCAACAATCGCGTTCGCACGACCTCAGGTGGGTATTTATACGCAATGGCCCATCGTGGTGCGCGCGAGGTTTGACCGAGGGTCTCCTGCAAATCGATCCGATCGACTTTGATCACGATCCCGTCGATCTCGTGAGCGATCTCGTGCCGATGCTCTTGATAGAACGTGATGAAGTCCTTGACCGCGGCATTCCCCGTACGCACCTGGGCGTACTGGCTGGTGGGCAGTCCGAGGTCGTGGAGCAGGGTGTAGGCCTGAGACTGCTCGCGCACGTCAATGCCTTCGACAAGACCCAATCCGTGGACGGTCAGGTTGAGCTCGGCAAGTCGACGTACGCATCGATCAAATTCTTGCCGAAGTCGCGCGCCTTTGGCTTCAGCGCGAGGACCAGAACCTGATACTGCTCGGTTGATCTCGTCCAGCTTGCGATCCATGCGCTGACGCAGCGTGCCAGCGGCGGCATTCCTGGGATTGGAATAGGCGGGCAGCCCGGCGTCGTACTGCTCTTCGTTGATGGCGGCAAATGACGCGAGCGGGAAAAAGACCTCTCCTCGGACCTCCAGCAGTTCGGGTATCGGGTGACCCGAGTCGCTCTGCAATCTGGTCGGGATCGCGGGTATGTACTGAAGATTGAAGGTGACGTCTTCGCCGATGCGTCCCGTGCCCCGAGTGGCCATCGATGCCAGCTGCCCATTGCGATACACCAAATCCACTGCAAGGCCGTCAATCTTCAGCTCGCACAGATAGGAGGGCTCATCCCCTATTGCCTTGGCTGTACGACTCAGCCAGCCATCGAGCTCCTCCGCTGAGAACACGTTGTCCAGTGAGTACATCGGCTCCAGGTGCTCAACTTCAGCGAACAGCTCCCCGACTCGCCCGCCAGCCGATTGCGTCGGAGAATCCGCCGTCTGCAATTGCGGCCACGCGCGCTCAAGTTCCTCCAACTCGCGATACGCGAGGTCATATTCAGCATCAGACATCGTCGGGGAGTCTCGAAGGTAATAGGCATCACGTGCCCCTGCGATTTCCTCGACGAGCTGTTGCCATCGGGCGCGGGAATCAGCGAAATCGCGATTGCTCACCGAACCTCCCGTTCGCTGCCGGCATCGCCGCCCAAGATGCGCGCAGCTGCCCGACAGGCACCATAGGCCGTGCGAACCCAGGTCGGGGTCGCCGCCGCCAGGCCGCATGCTGGCGTGACCACCATCATGCCCATGTGCCGCGGGTCATTCAGTCCCAGCTGCCGGGCCATCTGGCGAATCGGTGCGCTGGCAGAAGTATCACTGAGCCGTCCGCTCCCGGTGGATGGCACCACCCCGGCCAGGATCAAAGACTTGCCCTCCCACGCCGTTCCGAGCTGCTCTGGATTCAGTGACCGTGAAAAGTCCACAGAGATGCCAGCCGCCCCGGCAGACATGATGAGGTCGATCGGCGGATTATCCGCGCAGCAATGCACCACCGGCAACGCACGTACCTCGGCAATTGCCTGGAGAAGTTGTGACAGGACGTTGCCAGCAGTCTGGGTGCCGATTGGCGCATATCTCGACAGGCCGCTCGCCGTGCCGATAGAGCCCTCGATCACTGACACCAATGCCGGTTCATCGACTTGGACGATGATCGAGCTCGCCAACGGGAATCTGCGCCGCAGGTCCTGCACGTGGTTCACTGCCGCAAGCGCCAGGGCCTGCACTAGCTCCGACCATGCACCCACGTCACGGAGCGCACGCTCACCCGAGGCCAATTCCACGCTTGCGGCCATCGTCCAGGGGCCTGCGATTTGCCCTTTGATCGGCCCCGAGTATCCGTGTGCCTGCTCTTGCAGCATGTCGAGATCCTCGGCTAGCCACGACATCCCTCGCCGCATCGCCGTTCCCGGAGCAGCGGCAAAGCGCCAGCCCGCAGCGGTGGTCTCTAGGGACAGGTCCCTGCTCACCGACGAGAGCATCGCTCCGGTTCGTCCGATCATGTCGGCCCCAGGGCCTCGGTGTGGCAGCTCGCCGACGTGGATCAAATCCGGCAACTCACCCACGATGATGCGCGCGCTCTCCTGCGCACTGAGTCCGGGAAGTGAGCCAACCCCGCAGGCCCGCGGATGCAGCGCTTGGGTCACGCCAGTGATTCCGCGACGCGCTCGGTAGCGGTCACCGTCGCCGAACCGACCACTCGATCCTGGTCGTAGAAGACCACAGTTTGACCGGTTGCCAGTGCACGAAATGGGGAATCCAGGCAAAAGTGGACGACATCACCATCCACGCTCAGCACGCCAGGCACTGGTAGTGCGTGAGCGCGCACTTGCGCCATCATCCGTCCAGTTTCCACTCCGTCCGCCCAGGTCGCGCCTTGGCCGGAGATGGACAAGATGTCCAGAAGCTCAGGTGGACCGACGGTCACCGTGTTGGACTTGGGATCAGTACCAATGACGTACAAGGGCAGTCCGTCGCCCAGAGGATTGTGCATGCCCAGGCCGCGCCGCTGACCAACGGTGTAGCCAAAGGTCCCATCATGCGCACCGAGCACTTGCTGTGTCTGTGCATGCACGATCGGCCCTGGCGCCGATCCCAGGCGACCCTTCAGGAAACCAGCAGTGTCTCCATCAGGGATGAAGCAGATGTCGTGACTATCTGGCTTCTTGGCGGTCAGCAGTCCACGAGCTGCTGCCTCTTCTCGAACCGTGTCCTTGACGTCCTCACCAAGAGGAAACAGGCTATGCCGCAATTGCCATTGCTGAAGCACGCCCAGGACATAGGACTGGTCCTTGGCGTTGTCTCGTGCCCGATACAAATGTGCCACACCGCCTGTGTCCACACGTCTGGCGTAATGCCCTGTGGCGACGGCGTCGAACCCCAATGCGATCGCCTTATCCAATACCGCGGCGAACTTAATGCGCTCATTGCAGCGCATGCATGGATTGGGAGTGTGACCTTGTTGGTATTGCTCGATGAAGTCGTCCATCACGTCCTGAGAGAATCGCTCAGCGAAGTCCCAGACGTAGAATGGGATATCCAGAGCATCGGCCACCCGCCGAGCGTCTCGAGCGTCGTCCAACGTGCAACACCCTCGAGAGCCGGCCACTGCTGTGGCTGATTTCCGAGCCAGACCAAGATGCACACCGGTGACCTCATGACCAGCGTCGACCATACGGGCGGCGGCGACCGAAGAGTCCACGCCACCGCTCATCGCGGCAAGTACCTTCATCGCTGCACCGCGCTGCCGGCTCGACGAGCTCGATCAACCGCTGCCGGAAGGGCAGCCATCAGGGCCTCCACGTCGGCGCGTGTTGACGTCCGCCCTAGGGAAAACCGCAACGAGCTCCGTGCCCCATGCGTGCTTGCACCCAGGGCGAGCAAGACATGTGAGGGCTCTGGAATTCCCGACGTGCAAGCGGATCCGGTCGACACGTATACCCCCGCTGCATCCAGGAGCATCAGTAGCGCATCGCCTTCGCACTCGGGAAAACTGAAGTGGGCGTTGCCCGGCAGTCGATTTGCACCCATCGGGGCACCATTGAGCACCGCTTCAGGAATGTCCTGCTGGACA
>Ga0164296_1005023_pt1 | contig 11788 bp, 21 predicted proteins | sample GEODES057metaG_FD_113533 | JGI IMG/M metagenome (GOLD analysis project Ga0164296, IMG submission 113533) | Dystrophic lake water microbial communities from Trout Bog Lake, Wisconsin, USA - GEODES057 metaG | ecosystem: Environmental > Aquatic > Freshwater > Lake | place: USA: Trout Bog Lake...
ATGTATGTTCCACCTATAACTACTGGTTATAATGTACCCAATGAAAAATACCATGACGGTGTTAGAGATTGGGTGAAAATAGAATGTTCAAGACCTGTAACCAATTGGATAGAAAGTCAAAACGAAGACAATTGGCGACATTTTCGAGATCACAATGATTACTTTTTGGCAAATACTTTTTGGATAACTGAACAACTGTATACGATGTTGCAGTTGAGGTGGTCATGACTGAGTTAAATGAAATAACACATAAACGATTTCACGTTAACTCTAATCAGATGGGTTGGTGGGAGATAGTAAACTTGTTACGAACGCATCTCGGTGATAACGATCCATTGCTATCTAGAACTAAACGCAAATGGTTTACTAGTGGATATTATGTATGGATTCGTATTGACTGTTTGAAAGATCCGTTTGTTACTTGGTTTGTATTGAGGTATACATGAACAAGATTATAAATGATAAATTTTGTGTTACCGTAACAGCTGGTAGATTTGATGCCGAGTGGCCCGATTACTTTGAACACTTTTGGGATGCGTGTATGCAGGCGGCTGTAAAAAATAACTGGCAACCCATATCGGTTGCCAACTATGAATTAAAGCCCATGGGTGGCAGATTGATACAAACTAGCACACAGGGCTGGTACTTGCGTTGGAACAAAGAAAGCAGTCATACTCTATTGGTATTGAAGTGGTCATGAGACGATTAGAATCAGAAATAATAACAGCTCGAATATACGCACACGAGTGCGACAATCTACAAAGATTTATCTCTCAAGTTGATGACTGGTGTTCTGCTATGGGAATCAAAACTGAATGGCAGGGTCATCACTCACGCACAATAAACGATATAACAACCTATCATTATGACGTATGGATACCTGATGAACGTCACAGATTATTATTTGCATTGAGGTGGGCATGATGGCATACAGCGTAAAAATGCCCGAAGCCTGGGCTAGAATGCAATGGTGTGAGCAACACTTTGGTCCACAGAGTCTGGATGTCTGGTGGAGAGATCGTGGCTGGTTATGTTTTGCCAAACCAAAATATAGAACAATGTTTTTGTTGAGGTGGTCATGAGAAACGAATTAAATGGGCGGTACGTGGCCAGTATCATGCCACCAATAAATGAACGTGTAAGCAAGTTTACTTATCGAGGGTGGAGTCCTTGCATTGAATGGTGCCGAGAACGGTTTGGGGATGCTCGGCAAGATGGGTGGGTATACATCGGTGAAGGTGTTTTTGAGTTTAAATCAGAACAGGATTATGTAATGTTTTTATTAAGATGGTCATGACTACTGTTGTATTAAAAGATGTTCATGCTGATAAAACTATGAGTATTGTTAGAGAATTAAGAGCATCAGGACTAATACAAGGTGTTGACTTTGATTTTTATTACCAACAAGCAACTTATGACAATGACGGTTGGCAACCAACAGCAGGCCGGCAAACAAAATTTATATTCTATAACGAAAAACATGCTACAATGTTTGTACTAAAATATTCAGGAATAAAATAATGTAAATATTGGATGCAACGTCAAAAATATAAAATTTCTGAAGAAGAATATAAAATTTTTAAACGTAATCATCTAATGAATCTGATAAAAAATTCAGACGACCCTGATAGGTTTGGTCAAGCATTTTTAAGATATTTCCCGCAGATAGTTGAGGAGTATATGATTATTGGCGGAGACTTTGGCGAAGCAGAGGCACAAAAATTGTGGGATGAGAATAATATCGAACAAGCAGAAAAAATAATTAAGTTTTGGATCAAATAAAATATGAAATATGTATTAGCACTTTTGTTTACAGTAATAGCATCAACAGCACAAGCCGAAAGTTATGCTCTATATCATTATGGAAGCAATGAATATATTGAAAGTCAAGATATTGATACTGTTAGAAGTATTGCCAGTATTACAAAATTGTTTACTGCGGTAACTGTAATTAGAAACGCGGTTGACTTAGATGAACCTGTCGCCGTTGACTGCACGAGCCGCGGACATGTCGTCAAAGGTAGTAAAGTGACGACACGTGATTTACTTACTGCTACAATTGTGGCCAGTGATAACTGTGCCGCAGAAGCATTGGCAAATAGCTATCCTGGTGGATTCAAACAATTTGTCAACGACAGAGACGAATTTGTTATGGGCATGGGATTGATACATACTAAATTACATGATGCAACTGGATTAAGTGTATTCAACACCAGTAATGTAAGTGATTTGGTTAGATTTATAAGTATTGCTTATCGAAACGAAACAATACGTACAATGGCCAGTTTACCAAATACTTCCATAACAATGTATAGTAAGAAAAATAAAAAGATAGTGTTGCAATTACACAACACAAATCCGTCAGTTATCAAGTATAATAGTATAGTACTTAGTAAAACAGGATTTACAAATTCTGCTGGACGATGTGTTGTTATGTTAGTTAAAAAATTCGATGAGTTTTTTGCTGTTGTAATACTAGGCGAACCCAATGTTCGTGCACGTACTCGTGTAGCAGAAAAACTTTTGTCGTATGAGACCAGAACCCGGTGAAACTTTTGATTCGTGGAGTAAGCGTGTAGCTATGTTTGAAAAAGGCAGAGCTATGCAGGAAATCGCTGTAGGTCGAGATGTTGAAAAAGTAATGGAAGAAATGAGTAAACGTATTGTTGATAAACTCATGCACCCAGTTTACAAATTTATCAGAGATGCAACCCCTACGACATTTGATTTGGAAGCTTCTAAAGCTCGATACAATGAAATTATGAGTAAAAAAGGATTAACTGCGGACCATGTAGAAGACGGAACTGGTTGACAACTCATAAAAATGGTACTATAATAGAACTATTGCAACAACACACACTCACATATGAATATTGATGAAACAATACAAGATGTTTTAAAATTTTTAGGCATTGAAGCCGAAATAATTACAAAACAATTCAAATACTACAAAGACATACACAAAGAGCTTAATGGAATTTATATCTTAATACAAGATGATAAAGTAATGTATGTTGGTAAGGGACAAATTAAAAAACGACAATCTACCCATTGGAAAAAAGCCAATGGAATATTGAAGCCAAAAGATCCAGTAGGATGGCATTGGTTAAAAAAGAATGTAATGACTATTCCAAAAGATTGGAATATCAAGTATCTTATATTACATAAACAAACTGAATTAAGTGCTGTAGAAGGTTGCTTAATTCATAAATTTCAACCACTCGCTAATAACGAAACTTTTATTGATGAAGGACGTACTATATGAACACAGTTGCATTTATTAAAAAACCATTGAGCCACGCAGATCTTAGAAATGCTCGCTTTAATACGAATACATCAGTATTTGTATCAGCAAAGCAACGATATGATGATTATTGTATATTTGTGCCCGGAGCGGCAACACAAATGCAACATGCTATTACGGAGTTTAAAAATAAATTTCCAAATTTAAAATGGAAGGATATTCAGTCCAAACTTGTTGGAGCACAATCCCGTAAATTATCAGATATTCGAATTGACGATACAATGAACCGTCCATTAGACTGGGATCATGTTATGAAAATTCTAAAGAATTTTTGTCCTACGCGAATAATGGCAGTTAATGTATATGAGGATTCACAGCTTGCTGATCTGTTTGTTGCATGGGACGGCCAACATACTACTATTGTATTATATATTATTAGTGTGCTAATATTTGGCGAGGCAATCGGAAACATAGAAATTCCAACAAACATTTCAAAATCTAAAAGTAAAGAAGAAATTCGAACTAATTTTATTGAAATTAACGGTGATGCTCAGTTAGATCTAAGTCCCTTAGATTTGTTTGAGCAAAAGATTTACGGGGTCACGGTTGATGGATCAAACAATCCAGATTGGGTTATTGCCGCAAAGAAATTTGAGTTATTAAAAAGGGTTGAGTTGTTTTTAACCTCTGTTGCTTATCGTGATCAAGATCAACCGGGTGCAATTACTCATATTGATGCGATTATTAACTCAGATTTAGATGTTGTAGAAAAATTTACAAACTATTGGTTTTATCGAAGACAACTTGAAAATAGAAGAGTTGAAAGCAAAGAATTAATTCATATGATTTATTTGTTCAATTATGCTAAAAATAAAGGTGTTGACTGGACTGATAGCGATATTAAAAGTATCGTGGATATTTTTTGGAATTGTTTTAGTTGCGAATTTACTGGAACGCAACATCTAAATGTATTTTGGAAAAGATTAGATAGCTCCTATAACATTTGGTATGATAAAGTTTACAAAGCTCCTGAGCCAGGAGAAGAAGATTTCCGTCCTAAACATTTAGACATGAAAAAGAATGGTACTCATCAAGAAACTTATGGGTTAGCATTTATGCTTAAACAATTAGAGTTTAGCGGTTTTAAAGGAAAACTTCCGGTATATAATCACGAAGCTGGGTATAAACCTAGCAAAAATGATTTATGGGACTACTCTATTGACGTTAAGTCATAATTAACGTAGTATAAATAAATGCGTAATAGACCTTATGGCTATTACGCAGTTCTTACTTTTTAAAGGAGATATAGTATGAGCAAAATTATCGGTATCGATTTAGGTACAACAAATTCATGTGTAGCCGTTATTGAAAACGGAACCCCCAAAGTAATTGAGAATAGCGAAGGTGCTAGAACAACTCCTAGTATCATAGCATATACAGGAGATGAAATCCTAGTAGGTGCAAGTGCTAAACGTCAATCAGTTACAAATCCCAAGAATACAATCTATGCTGCCAAGCGACTAATTGGACGTAAGTTCACAGAAGACGCAGTACAGAAAGATATTGACTTGATGCCTTATAAAATTGTAAAGGCAGACAATGGCGATGCTTGGGTAGAAGCAAATGGTGAAAAATTAGCTCCTCCACAAATCAGTGCTGAAGTACTTCGTAAAATGAAACAAACAGCAGAGGATTACTTGGGTGAAGAAGTAACACAAGCAGTTATTACTGTACCAGCTTACTTTAACGACAGCCAACGTCAAGCAACTAAGGATGCAGGTAAAATTGCAGGCTTAGAAGTACTACGTATTATCAATGAGCCAACAGCGGCCGCATTAGCATACGGTGTTGACAAAGCTGATAAGCGTGATCGTAAAGTTGCTGTATATGACTTAGGTGGCGGTACATTTGATGTGTCCATTATCGAAATTGCTAACATAGACGGCGACAAGCAAATTGAAGTATTGTCAACAAATGGCGATACATTCTTAGGCGGTGAAGACTTTGACCAACGTATTATGGATTGGTTAGTTGACGAGTTTAAGAAAGATAATGCTATTGATCTTAAGAAAGACATGTTGGCACTACAGCGTTTGAAAGAAGCTGCAGAAAAGGCTAAAATTGAACTTTCAAGTTCAAGTCAAACAGATGTTAACTTACCATACATTACAGCAGATGCAAGTGGACCAAAACATTTGAACGTTAAATTAACTCGTGCTAAATTAGAAAGTTTAGTTGACGAATTAATCCAACGTAGTATTGCTCCATGCAAAACAGCAATGAGTGATGCTGGTGTAGGTACAGATGACATTGATGAAGTTATTCTAGTTGGTGGTATGACACGTATGCCCAAAGTCCAAGAAACAGTTGAAAAATTGTTTGGCAAGGCTCCACGTAAAGATGTTAACCCAGACGAAGCAGTTGCCGCAGGTGCTGCATTACAGGGTGATGTATTAGGTGGTGGACGTACTGACGTACTATTGTTAGATGTTACTCCATTGAGTTTAGGTATTGAAACAGTTGGTGGTGTAATGGCAAAAGTCATTGAGAAGAATACAACTATCCCAACAAAAACAAGCCAAACATTTAGTACTGCGGAAGATAATCAACCAGCAGTTACTATTAAAGTGTTCCAAGGCGAGCGTGAGTTTGTACAATACAATAAACTATTGGGCGAGTTTAACTTATCAGGGATTGCTCCTGCTAAGAAAGGTGTCCCACAAATTGAAGTTACCTTTGACATTGACGCTAACGGCATTATGAAAATTAGTGCTAAAGACAAAGGCACAGGTAAAGAAAACAAGATCACAATTAAAGCTGACAGTGGTTTGAGCAAGGACGAAATTGAAACTATGATTCGTGATGCTGAAGCTAACGCTGAATCAGATAAGAAAAAGCGTGAATTGATTGATGCACGTAATGGTGCAGAAGGCACACTAAACGGCTTTAAGGATGATTTTGCTCAATTTAAAGACAAGCTAACTGACGAAGAAGTAGCAACAGCTGAAGATGCTATCAAAGCAGTTGAAGATGCTATGGAAGGTGATGATGCTAAAATTATCCAAGATAGTATTCCAAAATTGTATGAGGCAATGAATCCAGTTACTAAGGCAAAATACGAAGCTGAAGAAGCTAAGAAAGCTGCCGAAGATAAAAAGGATGATACAGTAGTTGACGCAGAGGTCAAAGAGTCTGTATAATAAATAATTATGTGGTAGACCTTATGGCTACCACATAATGGGCATAGAGCCCAATGATTCTTACTTTTTTAAAGGAGATATTATTATGAATCAGCAATTAGCACGTTTTGATGCAAACGCTCTAAACAGAGCACTCGTAGGGTTTGACAGTCTATTCAATGATTTTGAACATAGATTTGCAAATCAAATTAATCAAAGTTATCCCCCTTACAATATCCTAAAACACAGCGAAGATTCTTATGCAATCGAAGTTGCTGTTACTGGATTCACTAAGGATGAAATTACAGTCGAAGTTGATCAAAATCGACTAGTAGTCAAGGGAGAAAGACTGCCTGTTGAAAATGCCGATACTGAGTACTTGTATCGTGGACTAGCTTCCAGAAACTTTGTACGCAGTTGGACGTTAGCAGAGCACATGGTAGTAGGTGAAGGCCGTATTAAAAACGGTGTACTTACAATTGACGTAACCCGCGAGGTTCCAGAAGCACTGAAACCGCGTATTCTTAAAATCAAAGGCGAATAAGCCAATGGGGGGCGACCCCCATTTAATTTATAATATTATGACTACTGAAGCAATTATTGAAAAAGAACAAAAGACTACTCGTAAACTTAAAGAACCATCTAAGTATAAAGTAGTCGTGTACAATGACAACTATACTCCAATGGAGTTTGTAGTTGAAATGTTTATGAATATTTTTCGTAAAAATCAACCCGATGCAGTAGATTTAACTTTAAAAATTCACAACGAAGGTAAAGCTATTGCAGGTATATATTCTGCAGAAGTTGCAGAACAAAAATCTTCAGATGCAATAGAAATGGCACGTGCTAACGGACACCCACTTGTATTGAAAGTCGAAGAACAATGAGTTTAAAAGAATTAACCAAAGCCAAACACGAGTTGGCTGAGACTACACCTTTTATGAAGGCTGTATTTGATTTAAAATTGCCCATGGATCTATGGACAGACTATACGTATCAAAAATATATATGGTATCGAGAGATTGAGTTAGCTGCCGCTAGTCATGGATTATTAGATAACCTTCCAGGGATTGGTCGTGCACAGCTAATTATGGACGATTATAAAAATATGATTGGTCAAGTTACTACATATCATACATACAAAGAAGTTTCTAAAGATTATGCAGTATATATTAGATCATTAAATGATCCTAAAAAGATACTGGCACATTTATATACCTGGCATATGGGTGACTTGTTTGGTGGACAAATGATTAAGAAAATTATCAATGCCCCAAGCACACACTTAGATTTTAACAATCCACGTGAACTAATGACTAATATGCGAGCTATGCTAACTGATGATTTAGCTGATGAAGCTAACGTAGCATTTGATTGGGCAATTAAAATACTGGGTGAATATGACAGCAGTTTGGAGCAAAATTGAATCTCTAGCCAAGCACATTGAACAACGATTTAATGACACTGGCGTAGAAGTAGAACAAGCAGATGAATACGGTTGGTATAATTCAATTTATAGCAGTAACCTTTATCGTAGAGCACATATAGAAATAGTAGACTTTAGAGAGTCACATAAAATCTATATACTGCATTGTACTATATTCCCACACATTCATAATCCTGCTCCCATATGGGGATTTGATGCAGTATGCGGGCCTAATAAAATTACAGGTGCTTTTCACGACTTTAGTCAAAGTGGCAAATGCGATCAAATGGAAAATTGGTTTGCTAATCGTGTAAACGGGATTACTTGGAACAAGCCACGTGAATTACCCCAATGGGCTAAAATGATATTCAGTCCTAGTATGGTAGCGGCAGGTAACGTACAAGATGGCGAAGAATTAGATGGGTTAATAACTTTAGCTAAAGAAACACTAGATTTTTATTTAGACAACATTAGTAGCCATAACAATCAAGATATGGATCTTAGAAACGCCCATAACAATTACTGTCGTTGGCAACGGGAAAATCCACATGTTATCAAAAGTATGGTCTCAATGGGAGTAAATGAGGACAAAATGCGTCAATTTGTAGAGGAAGTCCTGTTCCCTTATATAGTATAAATATTATACTATGAGATTTAGAGAATTTAAACCATCCTTACACGAGTTTGTTTTACCTACCAGTCAAAACCAAAGTAGTGTTGATATATTAGCACGTATTTTAAAAAACGAAGATCCATCTTCAGAAACTTTCCAATCTGCTTTGGAAATTGTGAAGAAACTAAAATCAAAAATGGATCAAACTCCTCAAGAGCCTACATCAGTTCCTGGGCAAATATCTGAAAATATGATGAATGATGACGAGCTAGTCAATTGGTATCTGTCGTCTATAAAGGATGTTAATACCAAAGCAGAAATGGAAAAAATGTTATCGTCTAATCGAGCATTTGTAATGTCACTTGCCAAACATCAACAAGAGCGAGATACTGAACAAGAAGTATCAGTAAGAAATAAAGTCGAACAAGAACGTGGTGATGCTGAAAAAGTTGTTTCTGATCTAGTAACTAAGATTGTTAACTCTAGATTTAGTGTTGGAAAAGATGTAACTATAAAAGCTATAGTTGGTGTTATTGAAGGATTGATACGTTCAAAAGAATATGAATTTGAAGATTTGCGAGAATTTTTAATTGCATGTGATAACAATGGATTAATTAATACCACAAGTATGATAAACCCTAATGGCGGAGAAGGAAGTATTCCATTAGTTAATGAAAAATATAAACCAATAATACAAAACTTTTTAAATATTGCAGAAGTTAAAGTAGGAAACGCTACATGGGGTCGTGGAGAAATAGGATTAGCATTTTGCGGTATTGATGCACGTAAAGAAGCGTCAGACATTTCAATAGGTAAAACACATATTGAAGTTAAAGCAGGATCACGAGTAATAGATTTCTTTTTAAAAGGAACAAAGGGATTTAAAACACAAATACCTGCATTAGAAGAACTTGTAAGTGCATTAAACAGCGTAGCATCACAGAATGATTTGCCAACATTTAACACAAATAATAAATCAAAAATGGGTGGTATTTCTAAATTAGGTTACCGTAAAGTTGTAGGTACTAAAACTGAAACTGGTTTAAATGCTTATTTTATGCGTATGGGTAAAGAGGCTGTAGAAAATTTATTAATTAAAATGCTTTTACAAATTCATAAAAAATCTCCAGAAATTGTAAAAAAATATGAAGATGATATTAAAGCATCTGTAAACCCAAGCGGTGCTATATATTATAAAAAATTAGCAGTAGCTACTTCAATGATTAGTTTTGAATACTACCAGTCTATGGAAAACCATGATGGAATATTATTTTTAAATATTCCTAATTTCACATATAATTACCAACCTGCAGGCAATGTTCAGAATTTTGGTAAACTAGTAGCAGATAATAAAATTACACCAACTGCTGTTATAGACTTTAGAGATAATTCCGAGGGCGGAATATCATACTTCATTCAATAATATACACATAGAACTTCCATTAACTGCCCTGTAAATAATACGGGGGTGTACAGTGGATCCATTAACACTATTTGCGCTGGCTAACGGAGCAGTGACCGCCATTAAAAAGGGTTGTCAGTTATATAAAGACATTAAAGGTGCCGCCGGGGACGTTAAGGCAGTTCTCAAAGATCTTGACGACCAATTTAATAGTGCCCATAAAAATAAACCCCCAAGTCCAGAAGCCCGTAAGCAATACATTGAAGAAAAAAATCGTGTTATTGAACTTAATAAAAAGGGAGGAGAGACTGATGATATATACGCAGAGATTGGCGAGAAATTAGGCGACTTCTTTGATGCTTATCATAAATGTAGAACAGTACTTGAAGAAGAAGAAAAACACAGCAAAGATGAATTATATACTGGCGATGCCAGTTTAGGTAAACGTGCGTTACAACGTGTTTTAATGAAAAAGAAATTAGAACAAATGCAAGTAGATCTACGTGAAACTGTTGTTTATCAAAGTCCCCCAGAGCTGGGAGCGCTATGGACCGACGTTAATAAAATGATGGAGGAACTTGGCAAACAGCAAGAAGGCCACCTCAAAAGAAAAATGGCTCAAGATGTTGCTTATGAGAGACGTAGGGCTAAATTTATGACGGCACTAAAAGCAGATGCTTATTTAGGCGGATTCTTTTTATTCTTATTGTTATTTTGTGGATGTATGTTTGCAGTTATTGCACGTGATGCAGAACGTAGGCATCCAGAATGGAAAAGTAATAGTTACAGGTCTACATTAGAAATAATAAGAAAACAAGAAATAGCTAGAGTGCTAGAAGAAGCAAATACCAGAGCAGACATAAGATACAAACAACTAAAGGATGCATCATCTTCTAACGTGAAAATAGATAATAGTGAGAGCGATTAATGCAGCGATAGAACCAATAGCCATCATATAAACAAAAACTTTCCCTGCGCCAAGCTCGTGTAGCATATCCATAAATTCTGTCGTTTTCATACATATTATTTAGAAGTATTGACAAAGATATTAAATACTAGCATATGAGCTGGTTCAATCGCAAACCCCGACCAAAAAATCCACCAGCTAAATTTTCACCAAAACATTTTAGTCCTGCAACACAACGTAAATTGGAAGAGACTAAACAAGCCGTTCAAGGAAACAAAAATGATAAATGAACGTATGCTACATCACATGTATCAGCAATGGAGTAGTGGTAGAGAAAATGTTGGACACGACTGGAGTTACTTTGTAGAATTTGCAGCAAAGCAAACAGAAATACCAGCTAACGAAATGGCATCATTACTGCAACGATGTGAATGGTTTCGTTGGGTTACCGAAGACAAATAAAATATGAGTATATTATTCATTATAAACTCCCAGTAAATAATGAGTGAAAACCCCAAACAAAACACTTATTGGATTAGCTACAGCGGCAGCTGTTGTAGGGCCCATGGTTCCAAAAACAGTAACTATTAATATTAATGAATTTGAAAGACCTGCGGTAGTTGCAGAAGAAAAAATATGTGTAGCAGTAAGTATGTTAATTGACGATAAAGGCAAACGTTTTTGTGAATATCGCTGTGGTAAAACAATACACTTGCAACCTACTGATCAAACATCTTGTGAAAGAACTATTCGGGAAGGTTTGTTAAAATCGTAATCGTTTTGTAATATTATAGAATACAAAAATAATCAAATAAATACGACATAAGAATATAGAAACTACTATGACAAATAAATCGCTTAGAGATTACATCAATTTAATAGAATCAAACAAGCAAGGTGTGGCGGAAGGCTTCCCTCAACCGGGACCAAGTTCAGGTGCTCCAAAACAGTTTGGCTCCGATGCTAAAATACAAACTCGCCAAATGACTGTAAAAGATATTATATCATCTGTGCCGG
>Ga0164296_1005025_pt1 | contig 11786 bp, 11 predicted proteins | sample GEODES057metaG_FD_113533 | JGI IMG/M metagenome (GOLD analysis project Ga0164296, IMG submission 113533) | Dystrophic lake water microbial communities from Trout Bog Lake, Wisconsin, USA - GEODES057 metaG | ecosystem: Environmental > Aquatic > Freshwater > Lake | place: USA: Trout Bog Lake...
AATCAACTCGCGCATCTTGGAAACCAGCAACCGGCCGCGTTCATACGCCGCGTCTTTGTGCACAATCACGCTCAGCGCATCCACCGGGTCGCCGCCAATCAGGATGTCCATCTTCACCATCGGCGAGTCCCACATGCCGGCCAGGTGGTAATCCAGCGAAGCATAGCCGCGAGAGACCGACTTCAGCCGATCGTAAAAATCCAGCACGATTTCATTCAGCGGCAGCTCATAGGTCAGCAGCACGCGCGTCTCAGAGACATACTCGAAGTTCATCTGCCGACCGCGTTTCTCTTCCACCAGTTTCAGAATGCCGCCAACATATTCCTCGTTGGTCAGAATCTTCGCCGTGATTACCGGCTCTTCAATCTGCTCAATCTCGGTCACCTCCGGCCAGCGCGAGGGGTTGTCCACCCAGATGACGCTGCCGTCGGTCATGGTGATTCTGTAACGCACACCCGGTGCCGTCGTAATCAGGTCCAGGTTGTATTCGCGCTCCAACCGCTCCTGAATAATTTCCAGATGCAGCAGGCCGAGAAAGCCGCAGCGGAATCCGAATCCCAACGCGACGGAGCTTTCCGGCTCGAAATTAAAGCTGGCGTCATTCAGCCGCAGTTTCTCCAACGCATCGCGCAGCATCGCATGTTCGTGCGAATCCACCGTGTAGATGCCGGCGAAGACCATGCTCTTGATGTCTTCGAATCCGGGCAGCGCATGTTCGCAGGGCCGCACCACATCGGTGATGGTGTCGCCCACCTTGCTGTCGGCCACGTTCTTGATGGTCGCGGTAAAGAACCCCACCTCACCCGCAGAGAGTTCTTCAATCTCCACCGGCTTGGGCGTCATCACGCCCATCGACTCCACGTCGAATTCTTTTCCATTCGACATCAGTCGGATCTTCATGCCCTTGCGCATGCGGCCGTTGATGATACGCGCCAGCACAATCACGCCGCGGTAGGGATCGAACCACGAATCAAAAATCAGCGCCTGCAACGGGGCCTCGGGATCACCCTTGGGCGGCGGCAGCAGCAGCACCACCGCTTCCAAAATGTCGGCCACATTCAACCCCGTCTTCGCGCTCACCGCAATGGCGTCGCTGGCCGGCAGGCCGACGGACTTCTCAATCATTTCCTTGGTGCGCTCAATGTCGGCCGAAGGCAAATCAATTTTGTTGATGACAGGAATAATGTCCAGCCCGTTGCTGATGGCGAGATAGGCATTCGCCAGTGTTTGCGCCTCCACGCCCTGCGACGCATCCACTACCAGCAGCGCGCCTTCGCACGATGCCAGTGAGCGTGAAACTTCATAGCTGAAGTCCACATGGCCCGGCGTATCGATGAGGTTCAGCTGATAGGTGACGCCGTCGCTGGCCTTGTACATCATGCGCACGGTATGCGCCTTGATGGTGATGCCGCGTTCGCGTTCCAGGTCCATCGCATCCAGCACCTGCGCCTGCATCTCGCGCTGCGTCAGCGATCCGGTCAGCTCCAGCAGCCGGTCAGAGAGGGTGGATTTGCCATGGTCAATGTGGGCAATGATGGCAAAGTTGCGTATGTAGCGTGTGTCCATGTCGTCTTATTTCTTATTGTATTTGTATTTATCGCAAAGCTGTCGCATTCCCGCTGCAATCATTCGATTGCATATCCTCTCCGCTGCAGCCATCCCATGCGTCTGAACGTCTTACAATAAGGGATGGCGCGCATTACGCTCGCCAACACTACTCCCGGAGCCGGCTGCGCGCGCATGAATATGAACCTGCTGCTGAAAACAGGCCTCGCGCTCTCGCTGGCGCTTCCCGCTGCGGCGCAGCAGAAGAACGCCGCTCCTGCCGAGCCCACCACCACGCAGCAGGCCGCCGACGCCATCCACGCCTATAAAGTGCAGCAACTGACAGACATGGCCGAGCGCCGCTACCAGAGCGGTGTGGAAAACTACCGCGCCGGCAAACTCGACGCCGCGCGCAGCGACTTTGACGACGCCGTGGACATGATGCTTTCCAGCGGTCTCGACATTCAGGCCGACCCGCAGCTGAGCGATGAGTTTGACCGCATTGTGGACCGCGTGAACACGCTGGAGATGGAAGCGCTGAAAGTGGGCAACGGATTCACCGTCCATGAAGAAGCCGCACCGGTGGAAGCCGACACCAACATCACCTTCACCAGTGACCCCAACCTGACTGCAAAACTGAACGCTGAAATTAAAAACATCAGCTCCGATATTCCGCTCACCGTGAATGAGTATGTAGAAGGCTTCATCAACTACTACACGAATTCTGAGAGCGGCCACGCACACTTTGTGCACTCGCTGGAACGCGCCGGCAAATACAAGGACATGATTCAACGCGTGCTGCGCGAAGAAGGCGTGCCGCAGGACCTCATCTATCTCGCCGTCGCCGAGTCCGGATTCCAGCCGCAGGCTTACAACGCACGCTCCGGCGCCGGCGGCATGTGGCAGTTCATGCCCTTCTCCGGTTACGGCCTCGACCGCAACGGCTGGTTCGACGAGCGTTTCGATCCGGAAAAATCCACACGCGCCTATGCCCGCTATATTAAATTTCTCTACAACCAGTTTGGCGACTGGAACCTTGCCATGGCCGCGTACAACTGGGGCCCGGGAAATATTCAGAAGGCCGTGCAGCGCACCGGCTATGCCGACTTCTGGGAACTCTACCGCCGCAATGTTCTGCCCAGCGAAACTAAAAATTATGTTCCCGGTATTCTGGCGGCCATCATCATTTCAAAAGACGCCAAGCAATATGGGCTGGACAATATCACGCCGGAACCGGCGCAGTTGAGCGATACCGTCAACATTGATTATTCGATTGACCTGCATCTGGTGGCCGACGTCACCGGCGCGTCGCTGGAAGAAATTGTTGCGCTGAACCCGAGCCTGCTGCGCATGACCACACCGCGCGACATCAGCTTCGATCTTCATATCCCGCCCGGAACGACAGCTGAATTCCAGAAGCGCGTGAACGCCGTGCCGGAAGAGAAACGTGACAGCTGGCGCTTTCATCTAGTTGCTGACGGAGAATCGCTAGGCAGCATTGCAGAAAATTTCCACGTGAAAGAAAAAGAGCTGGCGCAGGTGAACAATCTTGATTCCGGCGATGATGTCTCCGCTGGCGACGAGTTGGTCATCCCGGTAGCCCTTGCCGCAAAGACCGGCCTCCATACCGTGACTTACAAATTGCGTACGGGCGATACGCTGGTCACCGTTGCCGACCGCTTCGGCGTGACCGTTGCCGAACTGCGCAGCTGGAACCATCTAAAAACAAATGCAGTGGCTCCGGGCCGTTCGCTCACCGTTGCGGAGCCGGTGCACCTGGCCCCTGCCGGTCGCGGTCATCGTCGCGCAAAGACAAGTACTGCCAGCAGCAGCAAGCGCAATTCCGCTACAGGCACTGCAAAATCCGGCAGCGCAAAAACTTCGTCATCAAAGTCCGGCAGCAGCAAGTCATCGTCTACCAAGTCACATACTGCGACTGCAACAAAAAAGAAGTCAAAATCCGTAAAATGATGTGGCGGATGAGTATATAAAAAAAGAAAAAATCTTCGCAGTATTTACTTGCGTTTGTTTCGCGAACGTAGCATCCTGTATCAGTTGAAGGTTTGCACGACAACAATGCGGCATCTGCCATAACTGGTACGGAGGAGCTATGACCGAGCACGATATCAAGATGTTTGCCAGCAGCGATGATGGTCACAATTTCGATGACGAGTTCGATAGCCGTTTCGGTGATCCCGAAGAGGTCAGCATTTCGTTGAACCCCGAGGATGACGAAGATTTTGAGCTGCCGGAAGAACAGGCCTTCGCTCTGACTCCGGTTGCCGTTGAAACAATCACTGTTGTGGAGCCAGCGCCTGCAAAGAAGCCGGTAGCCAAGAAGCCCGCAGCGAAAAAGAAAGCCGCCAAGAAACCGGCAAAGAAGGCTGCAGTAAAGAAAGCAGCCAAGAAGCCGGCGAAGAAGGCCGCCAAGAAATCCAAAAGTTCTAAGAAGTCTGCCGCGAAGAAGTCCGGCGCTCGCAGCGGTGGCAAGTCAGTAAAAAAGAGCGCCAGCAAGAAATCCAAAAATAAGAAAGGAATCAAATTGGCAGCTAAAAAAGCAGCAAAGAAGGCAGCAAAGAAGCCGGCGAAGAAGGCCGTAAAGAAGGCAACCAAGAAGGCAGCGAAGAAGAAAAAGAAGTAAGCTGCTTCCCCAACAGGCAAGCAAAAATGCCCGGGACCTTTCACAAGGCTTCCGGGCATTTCTGCGTCTGCGTGAATTTTTCTACTTGTGCTGTTCGGCTGTCAGTTCCGCCTGCACTTCATCGCTGTGCTTCTGCACATCGCTCACCGCCCACACTTTGGTGATGACGCCGTTCGGGCTGATGAGGAACGTGGTGCGCTTTGCAAATTTCACAATGCCCATGTTGTTCACCTTCACGCCATACTGGTCCACCACTTTGTGCTCGGGATCAGCCAGCATCTTGAAGGTGAGGTTGTCTTTCGTGCACCATTGCTGGTGGCTCTTCACCGTGTCCAGGCTTACGCCCAGAATGACGGCGTTCAGTGCGGTGAACTTGGCCTGGTCGCGCTGGAAGTTGTGGGCTTCAATCGTGCAACCCGGCGTCTGGTCTTTGGGATAGAAATACAGCACCACCCACTTGCCGTGGTAGCTGCTCAGGTGGACCGGGCTGCCGTCCTGCGAGGGAAGGCTGAAGTCCGGTGCAGCGGTTCCCGGCTGCAGCGTAGTGTCTTGTGCGTGGGCGCGGACCGCCACAAAAATTACTGCGGCCAATGCCAGCACTGCCGCAACTCCGGCAAAGTAACGAAACATAAACTTTCCTCCTTGGGGATGCACGGTAGGGAGTGGGAATGCATCCGAATTCAGTATGCCTCAACGCAGCTCTCTGCGTCTTAGGCCATCTGTTGTATTGTGATTACGCAGTGGCTGCGTCGTCGGTTTCTTTCACCACAGCAACAATAGTGATGCCGGCGGCATCGGCTGCGGCACGCACGGCTTCCAGATCGAAGACCAGCGTCCGTCCCGCCTCAATCGCAAGACACGTTGCACCGGCCCGCTGCATTGCGGCAACCGTTGGCACGCCAATCACCGGCACATCAAACCGCATGTCCTGCTTCGGTTTGGCCACCTTCACCACCGTCAGTTTGCGTTCCAACGTGTTCGAATCTTCCTCATGCGAATGGATGATCTGGCCGGCGCGTTCAATCGCGGCATCGGTGCCTTCCATCGCTTCCACTGCAATGCAGGCCTGCCCCGCCACCACCACCGTCTGGCCAATGTCGAAGGTGGCAACTCCCAGCGCCACCTTGCGGCCATAAGCGATGTCCTTCTGCTCCTCATCACTCGGCACGCGCGCGGTCAGCACACCGGGCTTCGCCAGCAGCGGCTCCAGATACGACGTGGAGGAAATCAGTTCGATGCCTTCATCCGCCAGCACCTTCGCCACCGCACCCAGCAGCATATCGGTATTGCGCGTACGCAGATTCATCAGTAGTTTGGCCAACCGCCAGTCCGGGCGAATCGCAGAGAAGATTTGTTTGTGCTTCACCTGCCCCGCCATCACCGCGCGAGTGACGCCGGCAGACTGAAAGGTCTCAATCAATTTTGATAACTCTCCCAGCGACAACCAAAAAACGGTGATGCCTGCATCCGCCGCCGCGCGCGCTTCCATCTCCGGCTCCGTCTCTTCCTTGATGGCCGCGACGACGACTTCCACACCTCGCGCCCGCGCCGCATCCAGCAATAAAAATGGAAAGCGACCGTTGCCCGCGATGAGGCCGAGTTTGGAGACTGTATTCATCTTCGGATTATTTGATGACGCCGCGTTCGCTCTTCTCAACAAAGTCTGCGAGATAGGTCACGTGCTCGCCGAATTCCCCATTCGCAATTTTTTCGCGAATCGCAGCCAACGCATCATGCGTGTTCAGCTTCGAGGCCGTCAGCAGTTTATACGCCGAACGCAACTGCTTCAGTTCTTCCGGTGTAAATCCACGCCGCTCCAACCCCACCTTGTTCAATCCATAGGCATGGTTGTTGCGTTCGATGCTGGTCAGCGAGTACGGCAGCACGTCCATCGTGATAGTGGTTCCGCCACCGATATACGCATGCTTGCCGATGCGGCAGTACTGATGCACAGGATTCAACGCGCCGACCGTGGCATAATCCTCCACGTGCACGTGGCCTGCCAGCGTGGCTGCGTTGGCCAGAATGCAATGGTTGCCGATGAAGGTGTCATGCCCGATGTGCACGTACGCCATGATGAGGCAGTTGCTGCCGACATGCGTCACGCCGCCGCCGCCAGTTGTTCCGCGCGAAATCGTCACGCACTCGCGGATGTCGGTGTACTCGCCAATCTCGCAGCGGGTCGGCTCGCCCTTGTACTTCAGGTCCTGCGGTGCGCAGCCAACGCTGGCGAATGGAAACACGCGCACACCGCGGCCCAGCGTCAGATGGCCGTCCAGCACCACGTGCGAAATGATGTTGCACTCTTCGCCCAGCACAACGTTGGCGCTGATGGTGCAGAAGGGGCCGACGGTACAGCTCTCCGGAACCACCGCGCCTTTTTCAATGATTGCAGTTGGATGTATGGGCATGCTTACTCCGCCGCGGGGTTCAGCGCCTTGCGCTCCACCAGTTGGCACATCACCTCGGCCTCGCTGACCAGCGCGCCATCCACAAACACTTTGCCGCCCATCTTCACCAGCGTGGCGCGACGCTTCAGTACGGCCACTTCAATACGCAGCTGGTCGCCCGGTCGCACAGGCTTGCGGAAGCGTGCGTTGTCGATGCTGGTAAACAGCATCAGCTTGTCGGCGTGGTCGCTGAACTCACTCAGCAGCAGCGCGCCGCCGGCCTGCGCAATTGCCTCCACAATCAACACGCCCGGCATGATGGGGTAGCCCGGAAAATGCCCGTTGAAAAACGGCTCGTTGATGGTGACGTTTTTTAGCGCGACAATCTGCTCGCCCGGCACGACGCTCAGGATCCGGTCAATCAGCAGAAAAGGGTAACGGTGCGGCAACAGCGACATGATGTAATCAATGTCTCTGGGCGGCTCCGCGAGCGTTGGTGTTTGTTTTTGTTCTTCCATATCCACGCGGTTGATTATAAATCCGCGCGGGCTGCTGCGGCTCGCTTTGCTGCCCTCAGCCGCCAATCGCTCTATTTATGCACGGCCTGCTCGGTCCGCATCAGGTCATACAGATTCGGGTCACTGGCATCGCCATAGCTGGCGTGGGTCACATAAGTCTCGCGAACTTCCTCGCCATTTTTGTAGCGGGTGATGCGGTAGGCCGTCGGAAATCCCTGCACCATCTGGTAATCGTCGTACTCCTCGGCCTCGTGGTCCAGATCGCCGTAGAGTGGGTTGGCGATGTCGAAGCTCAGGCGTAGCGGCAGGTGCGTGGCCGCATCCAGCTCCAGGGTCGTGCTCAGATTATCGGCGGAGATCAACGTGATTTTGTCGGCCAGCCTGCGCTCCACCATGCTCTGGCCCTCGGAGAGAAACAGCGTCCGCGGATCATTCCGCCAGACCTGCACCATGGTGAAGAGGGAGTGTGCGCGCCGAGCGGCATAATCCTGCGCCGGCTCTTTCGGAAGCAACGTTCTGCCGCGATACGTCACTTCCCACGCGCGTCCGTCGATAAACAGCTCAACATCGTCGCGATGCTTGCCCAGTTCCACACGCTCCTGCAGTTGCTTGTGCCCCTGCGCATCGGTTACCACATGCTGGAAGTCCCAGAAGGAAAGTGTGGCCATCTCCGGGCGGCCGTGATCGAAGCCTGCCAGTTGCCCGTCAATGTGCCAGCTAGTCAAATCCAGCCAGCGCGCGCCGCCATAGGCCTGCACCATCGCATCCAGCAACGCATGCGCTTTTTTGCTGTTGGCCTCGGCTGTCGAATCGGCCTGCTGCGCCCACGCCGTTGAATGCAGGCACAGCAGCAACACAACCAACAGGCACGCAGAAGATCTCTTGCTGTACTTCATCGAATCAATTTCTCCAGTTGCATGAAACCACATTGCGCTATGAATCCACAGTTGTATGAAATCCTGAATGCGCGGTTCTCTGAAATATAGACGGATTCAATTGCCAATGCGGTACGGTGAAAGTCTCAGTGCGCCACCACTTTCTCTTTTTCTTCGTTTTCGATGACGCAGCCGCCCTGCCCGCGACCTTCTTCTTAGCAACAGTCTTCTTCGCAGCCAATAGTTTCTTTCTCTCGCCCGGCGAAAGTGCCAGAAAGGCCTGTGTATGCACCGGCAGTTTCTGGAAGACTCGTTCCCTTGCCGCGGCCAGCAACAGCTGTAAATCGGCCTTGCTCAGCGCCCGCCAATGCTCCAGCGCCACCCAGTGCGCCCGTGCAAGGTACGGCGCTGGGATGACGCCATCCATCTCCAGCAACTCGTCGTACAGCTCCGGCCCGGCGGCAAAGCTCAACACCGGCCCCTCGCCCCGCTCCAGATTGGCCAAGGCAAACATCTTGCCGCCCACCTCTTTCTCTGCCGTCCAGAAGACCAGCGCGCCGCCCCACTGCACGGTTTCCGTCACATGCGGCAACCCCAGCAGATACTGCCTCACCCACTCAGCGTCCATGCCCAGCTCCATCCATGCCAGCAAGCTATCATGAATCCCACGCGTCTCACGCCCGCGCTTCTTTATACTTGTTAGTGACCATGGCACAATTTCCTTCAGTTGACGAACAGCTAGAGTACATCCAGAAAGGCGCGGCGGAAATCATTCCCCTGCCCGCGCTTCGCGAACGCATTGAGAAGTCCCTCGCCAGCGGCAAACCTATGCGCATCAAGGCAGGTTTTGACCCGACGGCCCCGGACCTGCATCTGGGCCACACCGTGCTCATTCGCAAGCTGAAACATTTTCAGGAACTCGGCCATACCGTTGTCTTTCTCATCGGCGACTCCACCGCGCTTATCGGTGACCCTACCGGCCGCTCGCAAACGCGCAAGCCGCTGACACGTGAAGAAATCGTATCCAATTCTGAAACCTACAAAGAGCAGGTCTTCAAAATCCTCGATCCGAAGAAGACCGAGGTTCGCTTCAACTCCGAGTGGCTCGACAAGCTAAGCTACTATGACCTGGTCAAACTGCTGGCGCAATTCACTGTCTCGCAGATGCTGGAACGCGAAGACTTCCACAAACGCTTCAACGAAGAACATCCCATCGCGCTGCATGAACTTATCTATACCATCGCGCAGGGTTATGACTCCGTTGCGCTCGAGGCCGACGTTGAACTCGGCGGCACCGACCAGAAATTCAATCTGATGCGCGGCCGCGATTTGCAGAAGCACTTCGGCCAGCCGCAGCAAATCATCCTGATGACGCCGATTCTTGAGGGCCTGGACGGCGTACAGAAAATGTCGAAGTCTCTCGGCAACGCCATCGGCATCAAGGAGTCGCCGGGCGAAATGTACGGCAAGCTGATGTCCATCTCCGACGAGTTGATGTGGCGCTATTGGACGCTGCTGACCGACCTGCGCCAGAGTGAGATAGACGCGCTGCGCGCCGGCGTCGCTGCCGGTACCGTGCATCCGATGGACACAAAAAAGCGGCTGGCACGCACCATCGTCGCCGACTTTCACTCCGCCGAAGAAGCACAGCGTGCCGATGAAAACTGGGCGAAACAATTCCAGCAAGGCAGCGTTGCCGATGATCTGGAAGAAGTCGCCGTGGCGCACAGCGATGTGCTCTGGTCGATTGCCAAGTTGGTGCGTGCAGTGGGACTCGCTTCAGGAACCGAAGCCGTCAAACTGCTGAAGGCCGGCGCTGTTTCCATCAACAATGTGAAGCAGGCCGGAACCAGCTTTGCTCCTGAAGCCAATACTTCGGAACCTAGCGTAGCCAATCCGTTGCGGGTGACAGTCCGCGTGGGTAAGCGTGCAAAAATCGCTGTAATTTCTTAAGGATTTTTCTGCAGCAGCCACGCGCGAACATCTTCCAGCGACTGCACAAAAATGTAGTCGCCTGTGCAGGCTCCGTCTTCGGTGCCATGAATCAAAAATGCCTGCCCCACGCCGGCAGCGTTGGCCGCGCCAATGTCGGTGCAGCGGTCGCCCACCATTACGCTGGCTGACAAATCCAAATCAAACTCTTCCGCACCGCGCAGAATCATTCCCGGCCCCGGCTTGCGGTCGTGTGAGTCGCGTCGGTACTCCGGCAATTCCGCTTCCGGATGAAACGGACAATGGTAAATGGCGTCAAACACCACGCCGCGTTTGGCAAACTCCGCACGCATCCAGTCCATCAAAATAAAATAATCTTCTTCCGTGTGGATGCCTCGCCCGATGCCGCCCTGATTGGTAACGATAATCAGCCGGTAGCCAAGCTCCTGCGCCGTTGCACACAATTCAAAAATTCCGGGCATGAAGCGTGCATGTTCAATCTGATAAAGATAATTGCTCTCGACGTTGATGACGCCGTCGCGGTCCAGAAACAGCGCGCGTGAGACTTTATTTGTATGGGCAGTCATGCTGCTCTTATTCTATCGTTCGTTTGCGAGAGATGCTCAGCTCAGGCCCTGCTCGCCCTGGTTGACGATTTCCTTCAGCACGCAGGTCAGCGATTCCTGCCATGGCGGCAGTTGAACATTGAAGACGCGCTTGATGCGGCTGCAATCCAATCGTGAATTTTTCGGCCGCTTGGCTGGCGTGATGTACTCCGCCGTGGTGATGGGAACAATGCGGCCCCACTTCGCTTTCGGCATCAGAACATATAACTGGACCAGTGCCTCGGCGGCAAAGCCATACCATGTGGTTTCACCACTGCCGCAGAGATGATAAACGCCGTTGTAGCGTTTCATCGCCTGTGCTGGTGTTACGTCCGCCGCCTGCGCCTCGGCGGAGATTCTATCCACAATTTTTTTCGTGGCTTCAGCAACATCGCGCGTCCATGTGGGTGAACCATGCTGATCATTCACAATCCGCACCGGCACATTGCTGGTCGCGGCCTTGTGTACCAGCCGCAAAATGGTCCGCAGAAAATTCGTGCTCGTTGCTCCATACAGCCAGCTGATGCGAAAAATCAGGTGCGATGCGCCGCTATGCGCCAGCGCGCGCTCGCCCCCCAGCTTGCTGCGCCCATAGGCATTGGCAGGCGCGGCACTGTCGCTCTCGTCATACGCAGAACTTTTTGTGCCGTCAAAAACATAATCGGTGGAGTAGTGAATTACCGCTGCGCCAAGTTGCGCCGCCTCTTCCGCCATCATCCGCACAGACTCTGAATTCACCGTCTGCGCCACGCCGGCATCCACTTCTGCGCGGTCCACCGCCGTGTACGCGGAGGCATTGATAATCCAGTGCGGCTGAAATCCAACAATCGCCTGGCCCACGGAGTCCGGACGCATCATGTCCACTTCCATGCGCGTCGGCGCTTCTACGTCCATCGTGTCACCGAATGCGCGCAGCAGTTCGCGGCCAAGCTGGCCTGTGCCGCCGAGCAATAACAGACGTGGACGCTCCGGCCCGATCGATGGCATTTAATAAACCTTTTCGCGTAGCTGTCGAATAAGATACTGGCCGTATGTACTCTTTGCAATCTTTGCGGCAAGATTTTCTAGTTCAGTTGCGCTGATGTATCCCATTCTGAACGCAATCTCTTCCGGACACGCCACCTTCAACCCCTGGCGTTTTTCTATCGTCTGGATAAATGCCGAGGCTTCCATCAGCGAATCATGCGTTCCTGTGTCAAGCCATGCGATGCCGCGCCCCAACACTTCTGTACGCAACTGGCCACGCTGCATGTACCAGCGGTTCAAATCCGTAATTTCCA
>Ga0164296_1005028_pt1 | contig 11777 bp, 10 predicted proteins | sample GEODES057metaG_FD_113533 | JGI IMG/M metagenome (GOLD analysis project Ga0164296, IMG submission 113533) | Dystrophic lake water microbial communities from Trout Bog Lake, Wisconsin, USA - GEODES057 metaG | ecosystem: Environmental > Aquatic > Freshwater > Lake | place: USA: Trout Bog Lake...
ATCGCATCCGCGCCCGTGATTTCGCATGCGGCCAAAAGCGATGGAATATTGAGATAGCTGTCACGCGAGGTCGGCGGACCAATACACACGCTTTCATCCGCAAGGCGCACATGCATCGCATTGGCGTCCGCGGTTGAGTGGACAGCCACGGTCGCAATGCCCAGCTCTTTGCAAGCGCGAAGCACCCGGAGCGCGATCTCGCCGCGATTGGCAATCAGAACCTTGTCGAACATTGCGTTCCTCTTTCGCCTTCTTATTCGATGACGATGAGAGCTTCGCCGAATTCGACCGGCTGGCCGTCTTCAACGAGGATCGCGGTCACTGTGCCCGCGCGGGGTGCGACGATTTCATTGAATGTCTTCATCGCTTCGATGAGCAAAATCTTCTCGCCCGCTTTCACGGCTGAGCCGATTTCGACAAAGGCCTTGGCTTCAGGCGAGGGGCGACGATAGGCCGTGCCGACCATCGGCGAGGCCACAGCACCCGGATGGGACGCATCAATCTTGCCCGATGGTGCAGGAGCCGCTGCCGGTGCAGCAACCGGGGCCGGAGCCGCCGGAGCGGGAGCCGCCGCCGCCACATGATGCATCACAGGCGCCGATGCGATATGGCGCGCCACTTTGATGCGCAGATCGCCTTTTTCAACTTCGATCTCGGACAAATCCGTTTTTGTTAAAAGCTTGGCGAGATCGGCGATCAGGCCCGTGTCGATACTGTCATTTTTCGGCATGGTCGGTTCGGTGTTGCTCGTCTTGGGTTTCGATTTTGGGGTATTTACAGGCATGACAATCTCCGCGCCAAGGGGCGCTTAAGCGAGATGGGGCAGGATCGCCTCAAAGGCAAGGGCGTAACTGTCGGCACCAAAGCCGCAAATCACGCCTTTGGCGACCGGCGAAATGTAAGAATGATGGCGGAAAGCCTCACGCGCAAAGACATTGGTGAGGTGGAGTTCGATCACAAGCGCACCCGTGGCCCGGATCGCGTCATGTATGGCAATGGAGGTGTGGGTATAGGCCCCGGCATTCAACAAAATGCCCGCTTTCGCCAAGCCCGCTTCTTGGATCCAATCGACGAGTTCCCCTTCGCGATTGGTCTGCTTGAAGGTGAGCTTCACCTTGGCGGCTTTGGCCTTTTTCTGTAAGGCGGCCTCGATGTCTTTGAGGGTGGTCGCGCCATAGGTCTGAGGCTCCCGCGTACCGAGCAGGTTCAAATTCGGACCGTTCAGGACATGGATCGCACGCATCGCGGCCCCTCATTCTCCACCGATAGACGAATGACACGCATCACTCGACATTCACTCACCCATAGCGTCATTAAGCTGTCATTGAAAGACGGGGAGAGGACACAAGCGGTCCTGCTCCCATAATTTGGTAAATTGCCGCGTTTTTCGGGCTATTTCCTTACAAATCGACCAATTCTGATGCAAAAGCCGCACGTTCTTGAATGAACGCAAAGCGCGCCTCAGGCTTATTGCCCATCAATTGTTCGACCGAATCGTCAGCAGCAGGCCGCTCGCCCTCCGGAATGACCACTTTGAGCAGCGTACGCCGACGCGGATCCATCGTGGTTTCCTTCAATTGCCCCGGCATCATCTCGCCTAAGCCTTTGAAGCGGCCGATTTCGACATTGGATTTGCCTTTGAAGGTCGTTTTCAAAAGCTCGTCTTTGTGCCGGTCATCCCGCGCATAGACCGTTTTGCCGCCATGCGTAAGCCGATAGAGCGGGGGTACAGCGAGAAAAAGATGCCCATTATCAATGAGTTTCGGCATTTGCCTCCAGAAGAATGTGATCAGGAGAGACGCAATATGCGCGCCGTCTACATCGGCGTCGGTCATGATGATGACGCGCTCATAGCGCAGATCATCATCGCGATAATGATTGCCGGAGCCGCAACCCAGCGCCTGCAACAGATCAGACAATTGCTGATTGGCCGCGAGCTTGTCGCGCGTGGCGGACGCGACATTCAAGATTTTGCCGCGCAGAGGCAAAATCGCTTGGGTGGCGCGGTCGCGCGCTTGTTTGGCGGAGCCGCCCGCCGAATCCCCTTCGACGATGAACAATTCCGAGCCCGCAGCGCCTGAATTGGAACAATCGGCGAGTTTGCCCGGCAGACGCAATTTTCTGACCGCGGTTTTGCGTGCGATTTCTTTATCCGCGCGACGGCGCAACCGCTCATCGGAGCGCTCGACAACCCAATCGAGCAATTTCAACGCTTGGCTGGGCGAGGCCGCGAGCCAATGGTCAAACGCATCTCGAATGGCAGTTTCCACAATCTTGGCGGCTTCAAGCGTTGCAAGCTTGTCTTTGGTTTGGCCCTGGAATTCCGGCTCGCGGATAAACACCGACAGCATGGCCGCGCAGGTGATCATAATATCGTCAGTCGTGATGTTCGACGCGCGTTTGGATTGGCCGACGCGCTCGGCATGGTCCTTTAATCCGCGCAACAGCGCGATGCGCAAACCCTGTTCATGCGTGCCGCCCTCAGCCGTCGGGATCGTGTTGCAATAGGAATGGACAAAGCCATCATCCACCCCACCGAGCCAGGAGATCGCCCATTCGAGCGACCCATGCCCGCCTTCTTTTTCAATCTTGCCCGAAAAAATCTGGTCAACAACCGTCTCGCGCCCTTCAATATCGGCTGCGAGATAATCTTTTAACCCGGCAGGGAAGCGGAACACCGCTTCGGCGGGAATATCGGTGCCTGCCACGAGTTCGGGCGCGCAAGTCCAGCGGATTTCGACGCCGCCGAACAAATAGGCTTTTGAGCGCGCCATGCGAAACAGACGCGCGGGCGAAAATTTGGCCGCTTTGCCAAAGATTTCATGGTCCGGCTTAAAGCGCACTTTGGTGCCGCGGCGGTTTTGCACCTTCCCGACCAGCGCGATCTTCCCCAAAGGAATGCCACGCGAAAACTCTTGCCGGTAAAGTTGCTGGCCGCGCGCAACCTCGACCTCAACCTTCTCCGAAAGCGCATTCACAACCGACACGCCGACGCCGTGCAAACCGCCCGAGGTTTCATACACTTTCGAGTCGAATTTGCCGCCCGCATGCAGCACCGTCATGATCACTTCAAGCGCTGACTTGTTTGGAAATTTTGGATGCGGCTCAACCGGAATGCCGCGCCCATTGTCACTCACCGACAAAAAGCCATCCGCTTCGAGCTCGACCGTGATCACACTCGCATGACCCGCGACCGCTTCGTCCATCGCATTGTCGATGACTTCGGCGAAGAGGTGATGCAGCGCCTTCTCATCCGTGCCGCCGATATACATGCCCGGACGACGGCGGACGGGCTCCAAGCCTTCGAGCACTTCAATGGCGGCAGCCGTATAGCCAGCCTCACCGGGCGTGCCGAGGCTTGCTTGCTGCGAGGCCGCGCGCGCTGAAGCCTTTGGATCGGGCTTTGCGCTGGGCTTTGAAACCGTGCCTCGCCCCCCGCCACTCAACTTGCGTGCCGTATTGCCACCAAAAAGATCGTCAGAATTCGCCATCGCGCCTGTCTTACCCGTCGCAGTGTCTGTGTGATTCGTCGGGGTGACTTATCGCATGGATTTTTGAGAGATTGGAACGAAAAGGAAACGCGGCGGAGGATTTCCACGGGGGAGACGCGATCTTTGATAATACCAAATTTTGGTATATGTGAAGAGACAGCTTGAAACGAGGGTAGGCACGCGATGTCCAAAAATACGTCTTTTAGCCTTGGGGACCATTTTTCGGATTTTGTTGAAAAGCAGATTGTCTCGGGTCGCTATGGGTCTGCGAGCGATGTCATCCGTGCGGGCTTGCGGCTGTTGGAAGATCACGAAGTGAAACTTGAAGCCTTGCGGGCGGCTTTAATCGAGGGCGAAGAAAGCGGTGAGCCCATGGTCGTTGACGCGGAGGACTTTGTGTCGTCTCGTCGTCAACGAGATCGCTCCAAGGCCGTTGGGTAATGGCCAATCTGCTCTTTTCGCCGAAGGCCTATGCTGATCTTGATCAGATATGGCGTTATTCGACTGAAACTTGGGGTGAGTTGAAAGCTGAAGCGTATCTCCGTTCGATTTTCGAGACCGCTGAACGAATAAAAGAAAATCCTCTGTTAGGCCGCTCACGGGATGATGTTCGTCACGGATACCGCAGTTTAGTCATTGGTTCGCACGTCATGTTTTATCAATTCAGCCAAGAAACCGTGACGGTTATTCGTATTTTGCATCAAAGAATGGATATGGGTGTCATTATTTAATGATGGCTGAAAAGTGGATGACGTTCTGACATAAAAAACAGGGCCTCGTTTCCGAGGCCCTGCTTAAGTTTGCTCAAATCGATAGGGAAGGGCAGATCACTCCGCCCCCCTCGATCAATACGAATAATACATCGTGAACTCGACGGGGTGCGGTGTCATTTCGAAGCGCATCACGTCTTGCATCTTGAGTTCGATATAGCTGTCGATGAAGTCGTCGTTGAACACGCCGCCGGCCTTCAAGAACGCGCGGTCCTTGTCGAGATTGGCGAGGGCTTCGCGCAGTGAGCCGCACACGGTTGGGATCTTTTTGAGTTCCTTTGGTGGAAGATCATAGAGATCCTTGTCCATTGCCGGGCCCGGATCGATCTTGTTCTGGATACCGTCAAGACCGGCCATGAGCATGGCTGCGAAGGCGAGATAGGGGTTCGCCATCGGATCGGGGAAGCGCACTTCAACGCGCTTGGCCTTCGGGCTTGTCGTGAATGGAATACGGCAAGAGGCCGAACGGTTACGCGCCGAATAGGCAAGCAACACAGGCGCTTCATAGCCCGGAACCAGACGCTTATACGAGTTCGTCGATGGGTTCGTGAACGCGTTCAACGCCTTGGCGTGCTTGATGATACCGCCGATATACCAGAGGCATTCTTGGCTGAGGTCAGCATATTTGTTACCAGCCATGATTGGCTTGCCAGCCTTCCAGATCGACTGGTGGACATGCATGCCCGAGCCATTGTCGCCGAAGATGGGCTTTGGCATGAAGGTGGCCGTTTTGCCATAGCTCTGCGCGACATTGTGGATCGCGTATTTGTAGATCTGCATCTGGTCGGCCATGTGGACGAGCGTGTCGAACTTCATGCCGAGCTCATGCTGAGCGGACGCCACTTCGTGATGGTGCTTTTCAACCTTCACGCCCATCGAGGCCATGGCTGCGAGCATTTCGCCGCGCATATCTTGCGCCGAATCCTGTGGAGGCACGGGGAAATAACCGCCCTTGGTCTGGATGCGGTGGCCGAGATTGCCGCCTTCGTAATCCGTGTCGCCATTGATCGGCAATTCGGACGAGTCGAGCTTGAAGCCGGTGTTATAGGGGTCAGCCATGAATTTCACATCATCGAAGATGAAAAATTCAGCCTCTGGGCCGACATAGACCGTATCGCCGATGCCGGTCGATTTCAGATAGGCCTCAGCCTTCTTGGCCATGCCGCGCGGGTCGCGGTTGTAAGGCTGGCCGGTCGATGGCTCGAGCACGTCGCACACAATCGACATGGTGGACGCGGCAAAGAAGGGGTCCATCTGAGCGGTTGATGGGTCAGGCATCAAGGTCATGTCGGATTCATTGATCGCCTTCCAACCGGCAATCGAGGAGCCGTCGAACATTGTGCCTTCAGCAAAAATGTCTTCGTCGATCATCGACACATCGAACGTCACGTGCTGCCACTTGCCGCGCGGGTCAGTAAAACGGAAGTCGACATATTTTACGTCATTGTCCTTAATCGCCTTCAGGACGTCCTTGGCGGTCTTCATGGGTCCTATCCTTTTGAAAAGTGAACGTCGGTGGTCGGGAACTCAGGCCAGGTGCCCGGGTTTTGGGTCAGATTGCGTCAAGGCCGGTTTCGCCGGTCCGGATGCGGATCGCCTCTTCAACCGTTGATACAAAAATCTTGCCATCCCCGATCCGGCCCGTCTGGGCGGCATTGCGAATGGCATTGACCGCTGCCTCGACAAGCTCGTCGGGCAACACGATCTCGATCTTCACCTTGGGCAGAAAATCCACCACATATTCGGCGCCGCGATACAGCTCCGTATGGCCTTTCTGCCGGCCGAAACCCTTGGCTTCGGTGACGGTTATGCCCTGAAGGCCGACCTCTTGAAGGGCTTCCTTCACGTCGTCGAGCTTAAAGGGCTTGATGATCGCCTCGATTTTTTTCATCTCGAGTTCCTGGCTGTTTTGATACGATCCGAGGCAAAAATACGCTCGGAAAGTGAGTGCGGTTTATCATCCTGCATAATTTTTGGCCATGCTGATTTTACCGTTTCTGCACCGCGGATTTGCAAATTATGACTAAAAAATAGGCAAACGAGTAAATTTTAATCCGATACTCTGGGTTGAATGGAAGGTCCTTCACCATTCGACAGATTGGTCTAATCATTTCTAAACCGACGCGCGCTAGGCTGGTGGGATGATGACGCTCACGCATGAAATTTTGACCACATCCGAGATGGCCGAGGCTGACCGGCTCGCGATTGCGGGCGGTATTCCTGGGATTGCGCTCATGGAACGCGCCGGGCGTGCCGTTGCCGAGGCCGCTGGCGCGATGATGAAGCCGGGCGCAAAAATCGCAGTCTTGTGTGGTCCCGGCAACAATGGCGGAGACGGGTTCGTGGCGGCCCGCGTTTTGGCAGGGCGTGGATTTGACGTGAGCCTCGCCTTGTTGGGGGCGAAGGAATTTCTCAAAGGCGATGCGCGCCTTGCGGCGCAAGGCTGGGACGGGCCCATTCTCGCGCCCGAGAGCGTCGATCTCGCCGCGCAGGATCTGATTATTGATGCGCTGTTTGGCGCGGGCCTGTCACGTCCTGTGACGGGGGAGGCTGAAGCCCTTGTTCGCGCAATCAATCGCAGCGGATGCCCTGTTTTGGCGGTTGACGTTCCCTCAGGTCTCGACGGGAACTCGGGCCAGACTGAGGGCGCGGTGGTTGCCGCTCAAAAGACGGTCACCTTTTTTCGGATGAAGCCGGGCCATGTGCTCTATCCCGGTCGCAGGCTTTGCGGAGACATTGTGGTCGCCGATATCGGCATTCCAGACACAGTGCTTGCCGCGATCAAGCCGCAAACCAGCATCAATCACCCCTCGCTCTGGAAGCATGCTTTGCGCGTGCCCTCCGAGGAGGGGCATAAATTTGATCGGGGCCATCTTCTCGTTTTGTCGGGCGGGATCGAGAGCACGGGGGCTGCGCGCCTCGCCGCCCATGCGGGGGCTCGCGCGGGGGCTGGCCTTGTCACGGTCGCATCGCCGAGCGAGGCCTTGGCGGTCAATGCCGCAGCGCTCAGCGATATTATGGTCCGGTCGTCCGATGGCGCAACGGGCCTTGAGCATCTCTTGGAAGACAAGCGACGCAACGCGGTTGTGCTTGGCCCGGGCGCGGGCGTCGGCGAGCCGCTCAAATCCTGTGTCCGGTTGGTCCTTGATAAAGAGCGCGCGCTTGTTTTAGACGCCGATGCTTTGACGTCCTTTTCCTCAAATGCCTCAGAGTTGAAAGCGCTGATCGGCGAGAACCATGCCTGTTCCTGTGTCGCCACCCCGCATGATGGCGAATTCAGTCGGCTGTTTGCGGCCGAACCTCACATCCTGTCAGCATCCGGGCGTTTGGAGCGCGCGCGGCGGGCTGCTGCTTTTCTTGGGCTTGTGGTGGTTCTCAAAGGTCCTGATTGCGTCATCGCAGCGCCTGATGGCCGCGCGCTCATCAACACCAATGGTTCGCCTTGGCTGGCAACCGCCGGGTCAGGCGATGTTCTGGCTGGCGCGATTGGCGGGTTTTTGGCGCAATCGCTTTCGGCGTTTGAAGCGGCCGCTGCCGCCGTCTGGCTTCATGCCGAAGCGGGGCGGGCGCTTGGCGCCGGTCTTCTGGCGCGCGACCTGCCGGTTGCGATGCGCGAGGCCTTGGGTCGGTTGCTCGCGGCTGGCTAAGCGTCTCCAGCGCCCCACAAAGCCGTCTCGTCTTTTTCGCTAGCGGTTTCCCGCGAAAGTGCTATAGAGCCGCGTCCCGACGGGTCTCGCCGGATCTCATGTCGTGCGGTCCCGGCCTCGTTAGGACCATGCGGGCGTGGCGGAACTGGTAGACGCGCTGGGTTTAGGTTCCAGTGACGCAAGTTGTGGGGGTTCGAGTCCCTCCGCCCGCACCAATTTCTTATATTTTTCCGTATTTTATGCGGATATGTGAACAAAGGCTTTGAAGAAAAAATGCAAGTCACCGCTACGCTTTCGGAAGGATTGAAGCGCGAATTTAATGTCGTGCTCGCCGCACAGGATCTGGCTGAGCGTCTTACCGCTGAACTCGTCACGCTCAAGGACAAGGTCCGCATCAACGGCTTCCGCCCGGGCAAGGTGCCGCTCGAACATCTGCGCCGCGTCTATGGTCGTCAGGTCATGGGCGATGTCGTTCAGAATCTGGTCAATGACACCAACCGCAAGATCATCGAGGAAAACGGTATTAAGCTCGCGATGGAGCCCAAAATCGTGTTTCCGGAAGATCAAGCCGTCATCGAAGCCGCGATTGCCGGCAAAGGCGGGCTCGAATTTTCGATCCAGTTCGAAATTTTGCCCAAGATCGAGATTAAGGATTTCTCCGGGCTCAGCGTGACCCGTCAGGTCGCAAGCGTCGAAGATAAGTCGGTCGATGAAGCGATCAAGCGCATGGCCGATGAGTCACGCCCATTTGCGCCACGCGCCGAGGGCGAGAAGTCGCAATCAGGGGATCGTGTGACGATTGATTTCGTTGGCATGATCGACGGTGTGCCTTTTGAGGGCGGCACGGGCACCGATATTCCGGTCACCATTGGCTCGGGCCAGTTCATCCCGGGGTTTGAAGAGCAGCTCATTGATGTGGTCGCGGGCGACACCGTGATCGTCAGCGCGACATTCCCGGCGGAATATTCTGCAGCACATCTGGCGGGCAAAGCAGCGACCTTCAACACTGTCATCAAGGCAGTCGAGGCTCCAGGCGAAGCGAAGATTGACGATGAGTTTGCCAAAACCTTCGGCATGGAAAGCCTCGAGAAGCTCAAGGACGCGATGCGCTCGAATATCGCACGCGAATATGAGTCTGTGTCACGTCGCAAAGCCAAGCGCGCGCTCTTGGATCAGCTTGACGGTCACTATGATTTTGAATTGCCGCCGACTTTGGTCGAGCAGGAATTCAATGGCATTTGGTCGCAAGTGACGGGCGATATGCAGCGCGCCGGCAAGAGTTTTGAAGACGAAGGCACGACCGAAGAGGCGGTGCGAGAGGAATATCTCACGATTGCCAAGCGCCGGGTCCGTTTGGGCCTCGTTCTGGGTGAAATTGGGGAACAGGCCAGCGTCACCGTCAGCGATGATGAAATCTCGCAAGGGGTGATGGATCGCGCGCGCCAGTTCCCGGGCCAAGAAAAGATGGTCTGGGACTTCTACCGCCAAAATCCGCAAGCCTTGGCCGAAATTCGCGCGCCATTGTTTGAAGAAAAGGTTGTCGATCACATTTTGACCAAGGCGAAAGTCACCGATGTGACGGTCTCGGCGGAGGCTCTTCTGAAAGAGGATGACGAAGAAGACGCTGACAAGCCGAAAGCCAAGTCGAAGGCGAAGTCCAAAGCCGCCAAGGAAGATGGGGACACAGCGGCTGAGGCAAAACCAAAGGCTGCGCCGAAATCCAAGGCGAAAAAGGCTGAGTCCGCCGAGTAATTCGAGCAAAATCCCAAAAATCGGGCGGCGTCGAACCGAATTTCGGATGCGACGCCGCCCTTTTTTATTCCGTGGGAGATGCTTATATGGCGGTGGTGCGGGGGACGAATCGGCCCTCCGAATTTCCCGAAGATTGAGCAAAACTGTTGAGGACTGGCATGCGCGACCCAATCGAGACCTATAATCAGCTTGTTCCGATGGTGGTCGAGCAGTCGAACCGCGGCGAACGCGCTTTTGACATTTATTCCCGCCTGTTGCGCGAGCGGATCGTGTTTCTGACGGGACCCGTTGAGGATTCAATGGCGTCTTTGGTGGTGGCCCAGCTTCTTTTCTTGGAAGCTGAGAACCCCAAGAAAGAAATCTCGCTCTATATCAATTCGCCGGGAGGTGTCGTGACCTCCGGGCTCGCGATTTACGACACGATGCAGTTTATTCGCCCACCAATCACGACTCTGTGTGTGGGGCAGGCGGCCTCGATGGGCTCGCTTTTGCTGGCCGCAGGCGCCAAGGACATGCGGTTTGCGCTGCCGAATGCACGCATCATGGTGCATCAGCCTTCCGGCGGCTATCAGGGCCAGGTCACCGATATTCTGATCCATGCCCGTGAGGTTGAAAGCCTGAAACGGCGTCTCAACGAGATCTATGTCCATCACACAGGGCAGGATTACGAAACCATTGAGGGCGCGCTGGAGCGCGACAATTTTATGACCGCCGATGTCGCCAAAGACTTTGGAATTATTGACAAAGTTATGGATAAGCGGCCGACGGACCCTGAGCCGCCGCAAGCCTGAGGATTTTAATTAACAAAATTCGCTATGGCGCTTGTGGTCTGGTTGTTGCAGAATAGCCGGGACGGGCAAGGATTTGTTTAGGAAATTGGGCGATTGTCCATCTCGGTGATGTAAAACCGTCATATTGGCCTTAATGTGGCCTTTTTTGACGGAGAATCAAGAGTTTAGCCGGGTCCTTGCGAGAATCGGCGGTACGGAGAAGGCACATGAGTAAGGTCAGCGGCACGGACTCCAAGAGCACGCTTTATTGCTCCTTCTGCGGCAAGAGCCAGCATGAAGTGCGCAAGCTGATCGCCGGTCCTACGGTGTTCATCTGTGACGAATGCGTTGAACTCTGCATGGACATTATCCGTGAAGAATCAAAATCTTCGCTCGTAAAATCGCGCGATGGCGTGCCGACGCCGAAAGAAATCCGCAAAGTGCTTGATGATTATGTCATCGGCCAAGAGCACGCCAAAAAGGTTCTCTCGGTCGCCGTTCACAATCATTACAAGCGGCTCAACCACGCCACGAAGCACAATGACGTTGAGTTGGCGAAGTCGAATATTCTGCTCGTGGGGCCGACAGGCTCGGGCAAAACACTGCTCGCGCAGACTTTGGCGCGCATTCTCGACGTGCCATTCACAATGGCGGACGCAACGACGCTGACTGAGGCGGGTTACGTCGGGGAAGACGTTGAAAATATTATCTTAAAGCTGTTGCAAGCATCCGATTACAATGTCGAGCGCGCTCAGCGTGGCATCGTCTATATCGACGAAATCGACAAGATCAGCCGCAAGTCGGACAATCCGTCGATCACACGCGACGTGTCGGGCGAAGGCGTGCAGCAGGCGCTTCTGAAAATCATGGAAGGCACTGTCGCGTCTGTGCCGCCGCAAGGGGGCCGCAAACATCCGCAGCAGGAATTTTTGCAGGTCGATACGACCAATATTCTCTTTATCTGCGGCGGTGCCTTTGCGGGTCTTGAGCGCATCATCCAATCGCGCGGCAAGGGCACATCCATTGGCTTTGGTGCCAAGGTTGAGGCTCCCGATGATCGCCGCACAGGTGCGATTTTCCGCGAGACCGAGCCAGAAGATTTGCTGAAATTCGGATTGATCCCCGAATTTGTCGGCCGTTTGCCGGTGATTGCGACGCTTGAAGATTTGGATGAAGCCGCTCTGAAGCGCATTTTGAGCGAGCCGAAAAACGCGCTCGTGAAGCAATATCAGCGCTTGTTCGAGATGGAAGATGTGGAATTGACCTTCTCGGATGAAGCCGTCTCCGCGATTGCGAAAAAGGCCATCGAGCGCAAAACAGGCGCGCGCGGCCTGCGGTCGATCATGG
>Ga0164296_1005029_pt1 | contig 11776 bp, 8 predicted proteins | sample GEODES057metaG_FD_113533 | JGI IMG/M metagenome (GOLD analysis project Ga0164296, IMG submission 113533) | Dystrophic lake water microbial communities from Trout Bog Lake, Wisconsin, USA - GEODES057 metaG | ecosystem: Environmental > Aquatic > Freshwater > Lake | place: USA: Trout Bog Lake...
CTCGACTGACAGCCAAGGCAAACATCAAAAGAATAACCTGTTGGATCTGCCACGAGCCGATAACGAACATATCAAGGCTCTTATCGAGCAATTGATTACCTGGTCTGCAGGTACCAAGAATAAGCAAGATGGTCCAATGGCCCTCTGGTTTGCAGAAACGCAAATGCGTGACTACATCAATCAGTCTGGTGCATATGGTGGATCGTTTGTTAAAAATCCATTTGCCACTCGAAACGACGTTGCAAAACGCAGAGTCGTTAATCTTGAGGAATGGCAACAAATGCAAGAGAAACTTGCATCTAACGGGGGATACATAAGTGGCAATAGATATTAACGAGTTGGGCGTAAAAGTCCGCAAGTTGCGAGATAGGTTCCACACTCGCGACTCTCGTTGGGCTGACCTTATGGCTATCCGCCAGGGCGATATCCAACAAGTCTTTCCTGGCATGTTCTCAGAAGAATATCCAAAGCCTATGGTGGCTAACTTTATTGACATCGCAGCACGCGATGTAGCAGAAGTTATTGCTCCGCTTCCAGCATTCAACTGCGACACAACCGATGCTATTTCAGATCGTGCAAGAAAGCGTGCCGACAAGCGCAGCACTATCGTTGCTGGCTATCGCGATACTTCTAATCTTCAGACCTTGATGTATACAGGCGCTGACCGTTACCTTACCTTTGGTATGTTGGCATTTGTCATTGAGCCTGATTATGAAAACAATCGCCCAATGATTCGCATTGATAACCCAATGGGAACATATCCCGAATTTGATCGTTTTAACCGCCTCATCTCTTACACAAAGCGTTACAACAAAACCATTCGCGAATTGTGCAATGACTTTCCAGAGTACGAAGGCCAGATCCGCAACCAGTACGAAGACCGTAACTCGGAACGTATTCTTGAAGTTTTTCGCTATCAAGATAAAAACGAACTAATTCTTTTTGTTCCCGAAAAGAAGAACCTTGTTCTTGAGCGTGTTGAAAATAAACTAGGCGAAATTCCAATCGCCATTGCCATCCGTCCAGGTGTTGATTCTGATGAGAATCAGCGTGGACAATTTGATGACATTATGTGGCTTCAGGTTGCTCGCGCACGTTTTGCAACATTTCAATTGGAAGCAGCACAGAAGTCTGTGCAGGCTCCGTTTGCTTTGCCTTCAGATGTTAACGTTATTGAGATTGGTCCAGATGCGACTATCCGTTCTGCTAGCCCAGAAAAGATTCGTCGTGTTGGCCTAGATATTCCTAACGGAATCTTTCAAGAGACTGCACAACTTGATCAGGAACTGCGCGTAGGCGCACGTTATCCTCAAGGCCGTCTTGGTGAAGCCAGTGGTTCTATTGTTACTGGTCGTGGCGTCGAAGCGCTTATGGGTGGATTTGACACTCAGGTAAAGACAGCGCAAGCAGTATTTGCTGAAACATTCCGCACCGTTATGAAACTTTGCTTTATGATGGATGAGAAGTACTTTGGCGATGTTGAAAAAGAAGTACGCGGTGTTATCAACGGCGCACCTTATGAAATTAACTACACACCTACCAAAGACATTCAAGGTGATTACTGGGTAGATGTATCTTACGGCATGATGGCTGGACTTGATCCAAACCGTGCTTTGGTATTTGGATTGCAAGCACGCGGAGATAAGTTAATCTCACGCGACTTTTTGCGTCGTCAGATGCCTTGGGATATGAACGTTACCCAAGAAGAAGAAAAAGTAGAAGTAGAAGAATTACGTGATGCTTTGATTCAAGCGGTTGCTGGATATGCTCAAGCGCTACCAGCACTTATATCGCAAGGTCAAGATCCTACAAATGTACTTATAAAGATGTCTAAGATTATTCAAGGACGTCAACAAGGCGACCCTATTGAAGAAGTGATTGCTGCGGCATTTGCTCCAGCACCACAACCTGCACAGAATTCCCCAGAAGCAGGTAGTGCCGCTGGCGAGGCTGCAGCCCCAGGACAGGCGCCTTCTGGGGAGCCTAGTGGTGCCTCTGGCATTAATCAGCAAGGGCTAACACCTGGCGTAGCACCTGGACAGCAAGGTATGGCACCTGGCGGACGTCCTGACCTGCAGACATTACTTGCAGGACTTTCATCTTCTGGCGCACCTGAACTATCAGCGGGCATAACCAGAAGGACAGCAGTCTGATATCACTGCTTCCAATCAATCCCCTATAGGAGAATACAATGGCAACACTTAAATCATCGCTTACAACAAAGGTTCCTTCACCTAAAAATCAGGGTGGACATGGATCATCTGATGCAGTCACACAGAAGACAAGCATCCAAAAAGCACCATCTGTCAAGTCAACGGGCATGTCAGACATCAAGTTCACCGTACAGCCTTCAGGTACAAAAGGTACAGGAACTGAAGCAGGAAAGCCTCGTTCATAATTGAATAACGACGAGCAGGGCAAGCCGCCTACAAGCCTAAGCAAGTGGGATGTATTTGCCCTGTTCGCATCAACTGCATCTGACTTATGCGATGTAGCATCTAATTTTTTTCAAATTCTAACTCACATGTTAGATACACAAGCAAGTTTCGTGGATGAGAAAAAGTCATTTCACGAGTATGCAGCCCGCACCATTGAGACATTAAAAGAAAGTGAGTGATAATGCCAGCCCCACAAAAGCCAGCAACAACACCTTCACTCCCAGGTAAATTATCTACCAGAACCGATGGCGGACCAGCATCAAAGCAAGCAGTAAAAAGAATGACAGGTATGGCTTATGGGCAGAATCAGGATTTTGAAAATACTGAAGCATCTGCACCAATGGCAAAAGCAACACCAGTTCAGGCTATGACACCATCAGCAATCGCAGGAGCCGCCGCTAAAGCCGCTACTCCCGCTGGCCCTGCTGGTGCAATGGGGGCAGGTGGAATGGCATTGCCTTCCTTGACTGGCCCATCACAACGTCCTAATGAACCTGTTACTACACCTGCTCCGCAAAAACCATCAGTAGATCCTCGCATTGCCGAGAATGCTACATTGGTTCAACGGTATATGCCTGACCTACTTGCAGCGACAAGTATTCCTGGTGCGCCTGATTCTTATCGTCAATTCGTTAATTATCTTGCCCGTCAGGCAGCACCCGTCCTCAATGCTCAGGCGGCGCCTATCCAATGACGCAATGGACTGAAGGAACTTTGTTTGACAATATTGACAAGTTTGCCAGTGCATTAGGTTATGACAACGCTGGCGTGATATTGCCACTAGCATCAATCTCGTGGGATAGCCCATCAGATCGTGATGCCTTTATTAATATGATTACGAATAAACCAGCCGTCCAAGGTCCGCAGACAGATTACATGTCTCATGCTGATCAGAAAGTCCAGGTAAAGTAAATGGGCTTATGGGATGACTTTCTTGGCGTTGTTAAAGGCGTAGGCAAAGATATTGCTCAAATCGGTACATCTACTACATCAACTGTAGTTGGTAACGTTCAAGGCGCTATTGGCGCTGGAGCATTAAATCCGCCTTCTGCACAACCAAGTATTCAGAATCTTAATCAGGCTGCTCAAGCAGATGTTACTGCTCTTACACCAGGTGGCGTTACTACACCAGGTACTGCTCCTGCCGCTGGTAGCGATTTACTTCTTCGTGCTGCCGCACCTATCGGCAACTTAGCGTCGCAATATGTTAACCGTCCAATCTCAACTGCTGAATTGTTGCTTAATAAAAACAACCCAGATGTTGAAGCAGGCGCAAGCGTTGCAAAAACGCTCAAAGATACTTATGATCGTTCTGCCAAAGTATCGCCTTTTCAGGCTCTTACGCAGACGCCTATTTGGCAAGATACGCCGTTGGGTCAATTTTCAGATACTGTTCTTAAAGAAGGCAAAGTTGATGTCAAGGGTGTCAACCTTTGGAATGACCAGGACATCAAGAAGAATTATGTCAATAACCCATTAGGTTCTGCGTTTACAGGTCTTGGCGATTTTGTAGAAAGCAACGTAACCTTTGGTGCAGTTTCTGGCGCAGTTGGCAAAGTGGCGTCTGTTGCTACAAAAGCCGCTGGTCTTAGCACTGATATTAATGGTGTTGCTGATCTTGATAAACTTAATGCTGAAGCAGATGCTCATTTGCAAGCAATCGCCACAAACAATGTACAAGGTGCTAAATCACCATTTGGTGCAGTAGTACAACGCCTTGCTAATTCAACTGATTCAAATGACATTGTTACTCAACTGCGCAATCTTGGCAGCAACAACGAATATTTGCCTGCACTGATCAAGTCTACAAATAACCCAGTTGTTGTTAAGAATATTCTTCTTGCTGATAAAGGTTATACCCCAGCAATGAATGCTTTAATGGAAATTAATCCTGATGACGCTTGGGTTATTGGCGATACAAACAATCTTCTCAAAGGCCATGCCGCTGTTACTGGTTCTACATCAGTTCCCAACGGCACTGCTTTGAAAAATACTCTTAATGCTCATGATGCTTCTGTTGCATCTATTCCAGCGCATCAAGATATTCTTAACGCTTTTCTTGATCCTAATTCAGATACAGCACAAAAAGTTGCCAGTGCTGCGATTAAACCTATCTCGCCAGTTATTGGTGGCAAAGTAATTGCTTCTGCTAAAGATCGTTTGGCTGATATTGGTCAAGCCATGCAGACTCGTGATTTTGAAGGCCTAGGCGGAATTTCTGAACGTGTACTTGGTGGTGGACTTAATAAGCCAGTAACCAAACTTATCCGCTTTGTTGGCACATCTAAGCCACGCGGTTATATTACTTACAATGGCCTTCGCCAATGGGATGGCGTTGATGAGTTAAATTCTTTCTTTGACGATATTCCATCATTTTCTAACGGCACAAATGATATTACAACTGACTTTAAAGAAGTTGATGGCAAGATTGTTCCTCAAACAATCAAAGCATCTGAATATCGCCGTAACGCTATTTCTCAATTTATTGATGCTCAAGGTCCAACGGCTAAAGATGCTGTTATCCAAAAGTTAAATGCTGATATGGGTAAGCACCTTTTTTACACTCATGGTGTGTATGATGACAAAGCAATTGAAAGTTTTGTTAACGAAAAGGCTGGTGAACTAAATACTATACACCGCTCACTTGCTGTTGATGGTTATGGTTTTGATCATGCTGATCGTCTTGTAACGGATCCAATAACTCAAAGCCAATTGGCTGATACTCGTTCTATGCTTCCTTATGGAAAGTTAGAGCGTACCATTGAGGCTGAAGCAGCCCGTCAAGGTCTTGGTCGTGCTGTAGCAGTTACCCGTGCTGGCGCTACAGATGCCACAACAAGCCTATTTGAAGCAATGAACAAGATTTATAACACATCAATGTTGGGTCGTTTGGCTTACATTCCTAAAAACGGTTTTGCTGAACCTTTAACCACAGCCATGATTTCTCATGGTTTGGGTTATCTTGAAGATTCATCTGGCACTATTACCAACGGCATCAAGAACATGAAGAACCGTTTGATTAGTTCTGTTGTTAAAAACAAATCATTGAAAGATATTAAAAATATCAATCAGGTTGTTTCTCAAAAAGTAGACAATTTAAACCAAGCCTTGCATATTCGTGATAATGCTTATTCTGAATATCAAGATGCTTTTAATACGGACAACCTTTCTCCTGCAACAAAAGAAGAAAATTTGGCTCGTATTAAATCTGATCTTCGTAACGCTGAAAGCGTAGTTAATCGTATTGAAGCAGATCTTTCAATTGCTTCAAAAGATTATGCCATGTCTGATAAAATTCCTTCAGTTTATGGTTTACGCCGTCGCATTGATTTTCTTAAAGATCAAGGTTCTGTACGTTATTCATCTGAAATTCGTACTGCAGAAATTGAATTGCAAAAAGCAATTGGTAATATCACAACTCTTTCTCCAGACATTGCTGAGCGTAACGCTGCGCTTCAAAAGGCTTATGGTCTTATTGACAGAGCAGTCAAAGCCAAAGGCGATGCAGAAGCCGAACAGGCTGCCATTATTGCTCGTACGGAAAAATACAAGCAACGCTATTACAGTTCAGACGCTTCACGCGTCATGAGCGTCGGCGGCAAACAAGTAAGTGTGCCAAGTTTGTTTGATCCTAATTATCTTGGTGATGCTTTAAAAAACGATTTTTCTAACGCAGATGTTTTGGAACAATCGTTTCTTAACGATACTCGCATCGGATCAAAGCAAAATATTGCCATGCGTAAAGGTCCAACAGGAACTGTTGACGTTAACTCGCCATTGTACTATGATGAATTAGCCTATGTTATTAATCGCCAAATGCGTAATGATCCGCTTGTTCAACAAGTGCTTCGTGGCGACAATACTGATTCAATCATGGAATGGGCTAAATCAAATATTGGCCAGCGCTATCTAAAGCAATTTGGGTTAGAGCAACCATCTGATTTGCGTACAGCGGTACAAGATCGTATTGATTATGTTAACCGTTATATTCCAGATGAGGCTACGCAACGCCTTGCTTCTGAAAGAACAGTAACATCTTTGGACTTGCGCAAAAACCTTGCTGAAAAGCAAAACATTCTTTCGCCTATCCATCCTTTGGATACGAACTATGCAGAGGCTGCAACTGGTGGCAAATTAACCTTTGGCACACCTCGCTTGGATAAAGCGCTTAGCGCTGGTCTTGAATTTCTTATGCGTGCGGAAAATCCACTTCGTTGGCTTTGGTCAAACCAAGAGTTTATGAATCGTGTGGAAACAAAGGCAAACTTGCTTGCAGAGCAAGGTGTTGATATAACAACAGAGCAAATGAATGCTTTGCGTCAATCAGCAGCCCGCGAGGCTTTGCAAGAACATGAAAAGACTTTCTACACTATCCGTCGTCAAAACCGTGCGGTGTACGCTGCTAGAACAATGCTTTCGTTTCCAGCGGCTTCATTCAGCGCCATGCAGCGTTTTGGTCATTTGGCTGTTAAAAATCCTGCTCGCTTTACAGGCTTCTTGCGTAATTACTACGGAATGTATTCCACATTTGGCGTAGACAAGTACGGCAATCCTGTGAACAACCCAGAGGATGCAGCATACATCTTGGTTCCTGGCACAAAAGATATGAGTATTTTTGGTGAAAAGGGAATTAAACTAAGCAGCAAAACGCTTGGCTGGATGGTATCTGCGCCTGGTCCATCATTCCTTGCAACGTTTGCCGTTGACAAACTTTTAACTTCTAAACCAGGTGATGCTGAAGTTGTGCGTCAGGGTTGGAATGCTACCGTTGGCAAAATCCCTGGCATGGATTATGATACGTATTTCCCTGCTAGCGTAAGCACAGGCGGTGGGTTGCTTGGTGGATTCGAACCTACATTTATCAAGGATGCTGTTACAGCATTTACTGGTCAAAAAAGTAACGCTCAATTCCTGCAAACGCAGCAAACAATTCACAATTATTTGATGACCCTTAACGAGATGGGTCTTGGTGCAAAGCCAACGTTAAAGCAAGAATTGGCAATGACTCGTCAATTTTATTTGTCAAAAGCAGCATGGGCATTTGGTTCACCATTTGGTGCATCACCACAACAAAATGCTCCTGGACAACTGTTCCAAGATATTGCTACATCTTTGCTAAAGAAGTTTAATGGCGATTACGCCAAAGCGCAAGCAGCAATGCTTACAATGTTTGGCCCATCATTCCCAGCAGATCGTTGGCTTTATAAGGGTAGCACTACCGCTGCTTATATAAATCCAAGCGTCGAAGGTTACAATCGTGTTTATAAGGTTGCGCCAGAACTTACTGCGCAATTGACAAGTCTTGATCCTAAGACTGTTGATTTGCTTACTGCAGATCTAAACGGTGCAACGCCTAGCGTGCCAGTGCAGAATTATCTGTATAGCCCAAGCGCTACTTTGCCTGGCGGCACAAAGATCAATACACAGAAAATGTCTATTGCTCAATACGAACAAAACCTTCAGGTTAATCGTACTTGGAATCTTTATAGCACCAAGAAAGCGGAATTGCTTGCCGCTGTTCAAAAGGCTGGTTACAAGCGCGTAGCAGATATTCCAGCAGCACAAGCCCAATGGAATCAATTTGTTACTTTGCTTGGTCAATCTGATCCGACATGGCGTACTGAGTATGAAGCAAATACTGGTACAGGTGGCGGAAGTAACGCCTTTAAATACGCTCAAGCCATGCAAGATATTGTTAATAATAAGACATTTATGTCAAAGGTTGGCAACAATCAGTTCTATCGTCAGATGGCTTTCTTTATTGCACAACGCAATAAAGCAGTCGCTGCGTATAACAATCCTACGCTTGTTGCAACTAAAGGTGGGCGTACGGCTTTAACTACTGCTTGGAACCAATATATCAATGAGCAACTTGCTGGATCATGGAATCCGCAAATGCAACAAATCGTTGATAGATATTTTGTAAATGACAACTTGAGTAAGGGAACAAACTAATGGCTAATACTACAACGCCTGCTGGTAAATCCCCATTGGCAAATGGCGGTAAGCCAGGCGCCGCTGCTCCTAAAATTGGTGGAACCACAACCACAACTACTCCTGCAGCGGGTAGCGGTGGTTTGGCTGGTTTTAACTTTGATCTTAGTGGCGGTATTGCAGCCAAGAAAACAACTGCAAAAGCACCTATTGCTCAGGCTTATTTTAACGGTAAAGTAGTACCTACTTCAGATGCAATAGATGCATGGGCTGGTCTGCCAACGCAGACTCGTCTTTCAATTACAAACTTTGTTGAAAGCCAAGGCAAGCCACCAGCATATGCTAAAACATACTGGGGAATGCTTGTTCGTGAGTCTCAAGCACAACTTGCCAATGGCGTAAAGTTAGATCCGATTCAAGCGTTTATTAATGACAGCCGTAATCCTGCTGCTTCTGTTGTACAGCAAATTACAGCCAAGAATAAATCAAATCAACTTAACGATAGCAATGCTTACAACTTGGCATATAAAGTATTAGCAAATGTATTAGGCCGTGTACCTACTGCTGAAGACATGGCTAAAACTGGCCTGGTTGAAGATCCTACTACTGGCAAACCAGTCATTGATCCTACAACTGGTCAACCTGCTACAGCAGCCCGCGCTATTCAAATTCTTACTTCTACAAATCCAGACTTTTCTACACAATCAAGTTATACAATTGATAACTCAACTGGACTTGTTAAGGAAGAAACAGCAACTGCAGCAACAGACCCTGAATCTTATCTTACTCAGCAAATAACAAAAGCAAATGCTGCCGCTATTGCTTCAGGCGATACAACAGCAAATGCTTCTGTTCAAGATCAGTATTCTGCGCTTGCAAAATCTTTTGGACAAAGCGCATTTGTACCTGGCACGCAAAATCTTAGCCCACAAGCGATGGTTGACATTGCCGCTTTGCAAGGTGGCACTAAAACACTTGATGATATAAGAAATAATTTTGCTAGCCAATCAATTGGTAAAGTCGCAGGTAATCTTGCACCTGCTTTGCAGACTGGAACAACTACTCTTGCAGATGCTGCTAGTGGAGCAATGAATTACATTTCATCAACCTTGGGCATTGACCCAACTGCAGTTTCTGTTAACGACCCAATGGTGCAAAAATACTTGCAAGGTGATGGCACAAACGTTATGAACCAACAGCAATTGCAATCTATGGTTCGTTCTGATCCTCGTTGGCAATATACCCAAGACGCTCATGCAACAATGTCAAACTTGGCATCAAGCATCCTTACACGGTTTGGAATTAATGCATAATGGCATATTACGCAGCAGATGAAGCAGCCGCTTTAGATTATGATTATGCAGCAAATCCAAATACTGGTTATGTTGAAGGCGGTTCACCAGTAACAAGCGCACCAGCAACTGGTTACAATACTACTCCCACAGAGGCTACTCAGGAAGCCGCTGCCGCAGCAGCACCAGCAACGCCTGCAACAATCAATGCATCTGCATCTGGCGAGACTGCAGCACAAATTGCAGCAGATCTAGCGTCTCTGCCAAGCCTTGACACTTTAAGCAATGATGTTGAAACTGGCGACACAACAGCAAGCAATATAGAAAATACACTTGCTCCAAATGGTATTCCTGCTTATGTCGCTGCTCAAACTACGCCAACAGGTGAAACTGCAGCACAAAGTGCATTTGATCAATTTGAACAAATGTTTGCTAATGCTGGACTAAGCAGTTTAGTAACGCCTTTGATCGGCATGGTGTCATCACCAGATGCTCCTACAACAGAGGCTGGTTGGTACCAGTACCTTCAAACAACACCAACATATATTCAAGATTTTGGTAATGTTAACGCACAACGTACGCAAAATGGTTACTCACAACTAAGCGAAGCGCAGATTCTCAATACCCGTAATCAGATGACAGATGTCATGAAGCAACAAGGCTTACCCGCTGGCTTTTATGATTCAGTTGATGATTTTAACAACTTCATCGCTAATGATAAATCAGCGGCAGAAGTTAACGATATTGTAACTGCTTATAAGAACGTTGCTGCTACACAAAATCCAGCCACTCTTGCTGCTCTACAAACATATTACGGCATTGATCTTGGCGGCGTAACTGCTGCAATCATGGATCCTACAAAGGCTCAACCAATTCTTAACGCCATTACCAATCAAGGTACCACAGCCGCTGCTGCCGCAGCCGCTGGCAATACAGCAAACCTTGCAGGCGTTACACAGGTAGCCAACTCAATGGGTGCAGGTTCACTTACCTATGCTCAGCAAACACAGGGTTTTGGTCAAGCAGGCGTAGCGTCACAACAAGTTGGAACATTGTCCAATATCTACGGTGGCGTTTACGGAAACTACAACCAAGCACAGGCTTTGCAAGAAGCCTTTGGCGGACCTAACGCTGCACAAGCAGCGGCAACCCGTACTGCACTATCAACTGCTGAGGAAAACGCCTTTGGCGGTTCTTCTGGCGCATCCACCCAGGCTCAAAGCCTTGGCGTAACAGGATCCGCTGGACAACTCTAACTAGCATCCGTCACGGTCCACCAGCGCCGTGATGCGTATTTAGACTGGGAGTAAGAGCCAACACTCCTTCCCCTGGGAAATGTTGAGGCTTACGCAATCCGACAACGAAAGGGAGTGCCTAAATGGCAAACCAATATGAAGATGACACCGATGATCTAGACATTGATGACTCAGTCACCAATGATTCAGGACCAGCGAACCTGCGTAAAGCGTTAAAGCGAGCAGAAAAAGATAAGAAGGATTTGGCAGATCAACTTGCGCAAATTCAGTCAGACCTTCGTAATCGAAGTGTCAAAGATGTATTGGCATCGAAAGGCGTACCTGACAAGGTAGCCAAGTTTATACCTGGCGAAGTTAGTACGCCAGAACAGATTGATGCATGGCTCTCTGAGAATGCCGATGTATTCGGTCTTCAGAAAGCAGATGCAACATCTGCTCCTACTGACGAAGCAGAGGCAGCAAACCGCGCAGCGTATCAACGCATCAACGCGGCTACTCAAAATGCATCAGCACCAACACGTGACGCGGACCTTATGGCCAAAGTCAATGGTGCAAAGTCAATTGACGAACTGAATGCCATCACTGGGCAGATCAGCCAGCGTCGTCGGTAGTAATTAACCCATCCAAAGCACAAACCTTATAGAAAGAAGGTGACACAATGAGTAACGCATATACAGACACCTCGTCTGGCTCCCTTGGTACATCACTCGTACAAACAGCCTATGACCGATATGTCGAATTTGCTCTCCGTGCTGTTCCTCTTATTCGCGATGTCGCAGATAAGCGCCCAGTACAACAGGCTATGCCTGGTTCTTCAGTTGTATTCCAGATCTACACAGATCTATCACAGGTTACA